>Ga0307439_1001554_pt1 | contig 14331 bp, 16 predicted proteins | sample SalMarWE160490MG_FD_202142 | JGI IMG/M metagenome (GOLD analysis project Ga0307439, IMG submission 202142) | Salt marsh sediment microbial communities from the Plum Island Ecosystem LTER, Massachusetts, United States - WE1604-90 | ecosystem: Environmental > Aquatic > Marine > Intertidal zone >... | reverse complement strand
CCCGCCTGGTGGCAATCGGTCAGACGAACGGAACAATCTTGATCTTGAATATCGACACATTTGAGGTCATAACGAAGCTATCAGGACACAAAGAGACGATCAAGCACCTGGCCTTCTCAGGTGATGGTCGCTATCTCGCTTCGGCAGGCATCGATGGGACGGTAAGGATTTGGGGCTTACCCTGAATCATGCTTAGGCCGAGTCATTTACAATCAAATTGGGGGATAAAGCCGGGAAACTCCTTGCAGTAGATCATTGGCATGCGTGAAGTTGGAGCACACTACGACCGCAGCGGTCCGAAAATGTTGCATGGACCCACACGTGATCGCGTTTTCCGGAAAACGCGATCACCCCCCATAACACCTCCCCTCTTTCCACCAAGGGACGCCGATGTCCCGTCTCAAACACGCCAAATACCCTATAGTAGAGACTGTAATTATGGGGTTATACAGTAAATCCATTTGTATCTCCGTGAATTCCATATTCACAAATCGGTGGGGGACGCGATGTTGATATCTATCGCCAGCATGAAGGGCGGTGTCGGGAAATCGACGCTCACCGCTATGCTGGCCAAGTACGTTGCAACCAGCATGGCCATTCCCGTGACCGTCGTGGACATGGACCCACAGCGCGGCGCCACCATCCTTCTTCTCGGTCCTCAAAAGACAGCCTCCCGCAAAGGGCCCACGACCTACGACGTGCTGAAGAGCGAATTGGACAACATTCCCTCCCAGGAAATCCTCACCCAGGCCATCATCCCATCTTCCTATCACGATCTCGTACGCATCCTTCCGGCCAGCGCCGCACTTGCCAGACTCTCCGGGCCCGACATCCCGAGATCATTATTGCGTCTCGCCTTATGCGAGAGTCCATACCCTCAGGATCCACTCATCATCATCGACACCGGACCCGATATCACGCTCTGCGAGATGAGCCTCGCCGCGGCGGACCTGGCGTTCGTTCCCATCACCTTGTCGCATCAGAGCGGCGTGCCGACGTTGAACACCCTCCAGGCCGCATTTCATCTCGGCTGTCCGATTGGCGGCTTGATTCCCACAATGGTGGGCAATGCGAAGTGGAGTAAAGAACGCATGGCGCAATGGCGTCAGAGCTTACTGAATACACAGCTGGTCAAATCCCGCAACATCCGACTCCTGCCCGCCATGCCCTATTCACAATCGGCTGTTCGGGGAACATGGCGTTGGGGAAAACTGCCCAATCTCTTCCTGCCCACGCTTGAGGGCATTAAGGAGCTGATCTTTTCCAACCAGGGCCAAGCGGATGAAGCGAGCACCAAAGAACCCGTATTGTCTGTGAATATGCTCGAAGGGATTGCAGATCATGACTAATCCCGATCGAGGAACAGTTCTCGAAGCCGATCTTCAAATGAGCGACCTGAACACCTATCAAGCGACCCGCCCAAACCATTCGGCCGGGCGCCTCGAATGGCCGATTATGACGATTCCGCTGGAGGCGATCACCGCGGGGAGTCCCGCCCAGACGCGCCAGGAGGTGTTCGATCCGGATCGACACCCCGAAGACGCCGAGTTGGCGGCAAGCATCCGCGAGCACGGTGTGATCGAACCCATCCTGGTGTGCCGAAACTCCGAACCCGGAGACAAGCTAGCGTACCAATTGATCGCCGGCGATCGACGTCGCTGTGCCGCTGCAATAGTCGGATTGAATTCGATACCCGCCATCATTCGCCAGTGCGGGAAGGAGACCGATCTACTCACGCTCGCCGAGAATACCGGCCGACGAGATCTCACACCATATGAACGAGCAATGGCATTGGCCAAGCTCGTGGAAACGGACGGAGGTAATCTCGCCTTTCGACAACTGGCAAAGAAAACCGGCATCAGTCTTTCCTCGGTCTCCAATCTACTCAAGGCATACCGCCATTCTCCGCCGGCCTTGCGGAAGCTCTTTGCAGAAGGCATGGAATCGCGAGCGGTTGTTGAATTGCAAAGCGTCTTCAAGAAATTCGATCAGGCCGGGCAGTTGGTGTTCGCAAAGCAGCTCCATGGCTTGTCCAAAAGACAAGTGCTGGCGATCAAGGATTTGATCGCTCGCAATCTCCCGGCTGACGCGGCGCTTGAGACCGTGCTGGGGTCAAAAACACCCGCGCATACTTCAACGAACAAGAAGCTTCGCGCAACCCCGGAGAAGGAATCATCCACAACCTCGCAGCCCGACGAGGGCCAAATCGAGGCAATCGCCGATCTGACCGGCGCGTCCTTAAGAACCGTCAAGGATACATTTACAAAGGCCCGGAAGAACCAATCCGGTATAGATGCTGTTATTCTGGCGTGCGCCTTTATCGGGCGAGGAGGCGCGCCAAGAACTGCATTGAAAAAGGCCGAGTTTATTTCACAAAACCAGAAGGCGTCCAAACTCGTACGTAGATATCTCGTCCTGCTGGATAAAGCGAAGAAATTCATCGATAGATTGGATGATGGTTCCCAGCAGGAATACCTTCAGACGATCTTTTTCGGGGGGTAAGTCATTATGGGGGTTCAAGCTACAGTTAAAGATCACCTCACGGCGATCGATAATGTGCCTGAATGGGTAATTTCCCTGGCGCAAATGATCCAGAGCATTCTGGATTCGTCGTCGGCCATTGCATCAGCGAGAGCGAAAGACTTGAGCCGTCTTCCATCCGTTGGAGAGGCGCTTGAATCGATCGTTCGAGGTTGGGAGATTCTGAACACATCAGATCTCCAAGCGTTATCTCCCCTACAGAGAGAGACCATTGAAAAAGTTGTGTCACGCATCTTGTGTGACGTTCAAAATAACTTCGAAACAAACAGGAGGATGGAATCATGATCAATCGAGGTTTACTGATTATCGGCGTAATCCTTGCCGTCATCGGGTTCGGTGCCGCTTTCATTTTCAATCAGGTCTTCATTCAACCCACCGATTACATCATTGCTGCAAGAATGGATATCCCGGCTGGAACCTATATCAACGGACTCCCAGAAGATGCCTTTGCCCAGATTCCCGTTCAATTTGAAAATCCTGATGCCCGGAAGGTATTGGAAGGTGTAGCACAGCCAGCAGATCTTATCGCCATGCGGGCTGCCAATGCTGTTGTCATCCAGGACATCTATACCTACCAGCCGCTCGTCCTCGGCGCTGTTGTAAGTGCGGACAACCCGGCCGCCGCACGCATCACTCGTCTTGGATTGGACAACCCGGATTTCATGGTGATTACCATTCCGGCGACGGGAAATGTCCCTTCTGGCTTGATTTCCGGCGATCGCGTCGACCTCGCTGTTACCGTCTCCTCCATAGCGGATCCTCTCGAACTTTCGGAAGATGAACCCAGGGCAACGCTCTCCCTTCCACAGACAAGTCTTGGTGCCATACCTCCGGAAGCCCTTGCGGAAATCCTGGAGGCTTCTGGTTATTCCATCACCGCCCCGGAAGAAGATCTTGATTCGGATGGTGAGGGAGAAGTCTCAATGGTCGATACGGAAGCGCCAATGCTGCGAGAACCTGTCACCAAGTTATTGGTCCGAGGTTCTTTGGTGCTCAACGTTCAATGTGACCGGTCCGTCGCGGGGATAACGGCAGAAGGCGAAGCGCACCTCATGCGCGGAGACATTACGGGCATCGACGTCGTCATTCCCAGAGATGCATTTGAGTTCGTAACCATGGCGATTAACAGCGGGACCTTGCAGATTGGCCTGCTCTCACCGCTTGTCGATGACACCAACGATGAGCCCACGCTCGGCGCTTCGTTGCAGGACTTCCTCGATCTTTACTTGCACGATCGGGAAGAGCTCACGGCCGATTCGGAGACAGCAGACTCACCAGACTAGATTCGACGTCGCGTAATGAAACACCCCCACCAAATTGCGACTCAAGAGGTTGCCGCCATGACAGATCAGCAAACGGAGTATTTTACGGCGTTATTGTTCGCAAGACCGGAAATCAGTGCACAGATGAACGCACAAATGCACATTGCCACCGACAGAAAAGTGCGCCTCGTCACACTCTTGCCGCTGTTCGATATTGCCAAGGCCGTTGATATCTTGCTCTCGATGAAACCGCAAGTGGTACTCATCGATGCGCATGTAGACGGTTTTGAGCTTTCCCAGATCGTCCATCTACGGCAAAAGGCTGCCGAGCCATTTGTCGTCGTCGGCCTCGCACAGGCAGGCTCGACAGAGATGGAGCAATTGCTCGGTTACAATCTCGACGCTACGTATACCTTTCCACTCAACCCCAACCTGTACGATCGTTTCGACCAGGATCTTCCAGCAGCATACAAGCAGGTATCCCAGGCATGGGGAAAAGGCGCCTGGGGAGCCGGAGCTCCTGAAGCGATCAAAGCCGCCACCGCTGCGGCCGGGGCGACTTCGTGGCAACGATCGGCCATCGCGGTTTATTCACCCAAAGGCGGTGTAGGGAAAACGGTTATCGCTTGTGAGTTGGCCGCCACACTCGCCGCCCTCGGAGGACGGGAAGTCGCTCTCATCGACGCCAACATGAACGGCGGTCATGTCAAACTGCGATTGAATGTAGATGTCCCCCACGGCATATTAAATGCAGCCGCCACCTATCATACCAACAAGGGACACCCGTCTCTGGAAGCCGATGCCCTTAAGAAGGTCCTCGGCTATCTGGTCCCCCTTGCAGGAACCAGCAACCTGAAAGTCCTTCCCGGCGTTGTCAATATGGAACAATCACTCAACGAGAGTTTGCTCGGCGAAGCCGGTATGGATTTCATGATCTGGTTGATCCCCATCCTCAAACGCCAGTTTGATTTTGTCGTCATCGACATGGGCAGTTCCATCAACGTCGGTACACATATTGGCGTACTCAAATGCGTCGACTTCATCATTGCGGTATGCGAACCCGATCTCACCAGTCTTGCAGACATCAAGGAGGCCATACATCGAAGCATCGTCGCAAAGTATGGTGTCGGCCTCGATCGCGTCGGTCTGGTGATTAACAAGTGGCAGGATGATCTGGGGATTTCATTAAAGGAAGCGTCGAAGTACGCAGGGGTCACCGCCATGGGCATCATCGCCAACGACGGCACTGGAAACATCACACGTGCCGGGAATCAAAGTCAATCCTACTTCGCCAAATACATCAACGAAAAGAAGAACCCCAAAGAAACAGAACAAACCCTTCACGGATTCGCTCAACTGGCCGGCCAGTTCTATTCACCAATTTCCGCCGCATGGTCGGAAAGGTTGAAAAGCGAACGCAAGAAAAATAGATGGCGGTAAAGATGCGATTCGAAGATGATCATGCAGCAAAACTCGGTCAACAAGCAATCGAAGGCGTAGCCCCATATGAAAGCGGCTTGAAAAAGGTGCGCGATCGGATTGCGGGCGAGTTTAATTCCCAGCAAATCGACAACGCCGGTCCCCTAGTCACCGAGGCAGCCTCTCGCACAGCGCAGGAAATATATCACGCCTTCAACCAGGAAGCACTTTCTAAGAACCTATCTCGCATCATGCTCCCCGAGGAACAATTCGTAGAAATGGTTCTGGCCGATCTTCTCGGCATGGGAGCTGTTGACACACTGCTCAGTGATCCCACCGTTGAAGACATCGCCATCAACGGGCCGGCGGAAGTCATGGTATATCGTCATGGGCATTGGGAAAAAACAGATGTGACCTTCCCGTCGGCTGACCGATTGCTGGAAATTCTCAATCGTGGCCTGGCGCATTCCAATCGCAAAGCCAACCTGGTCACACCCATCGCCGACGCAGTATTAAAAGGAAAACAACGTATCAGCGTTGTGACCCATCCCGTCGCCACGCCCCATCCCACGGCTGTCATCCGTATCCCCAGGGTAAAAGACATCACACTCGAAGACATGATTCAACCATGCACAGCCAAGAATGAGACACAAAATAAAGAGCTTCCCGTCGATTACGAGAGCTTGCTGGATGGCGATGTGGAAGGATTGCTCTCGCCAAAAGCGTCGCTTTATCTGCATGCCGTCGTGCTGGCTGGCGGCAATATAGTTGCCATCGGTCCTACGGGATCAGGAAAGACCACGCTCTTGATGGCGCTTGGACGGAAAATTCCGCAAGGAAATCGAATCCTGATCATCGAGGACACCCCGGAGATCGATCTTCACCCGCATACGGAAAAACCAACGAATGTACTCTATCTGCGCACACGTCCATCGACCGTAGAAGGACTGCGAGAGATACCGCAGGAGGATCTGGTTAAACTGGCGCTGCGCCAGAGGCCTGACGCGCTGACCCTCGGTGAGGCGCGAGGGCCGGAAGTGTTCGACTTACTCAACGCACTCAACACCGGCCACAAGAATGGGCTCACCAGTCTGCATGCCTATGGGGTGGAAGAGCTTTTCGGACGCATATTCCTGATGCTTTCACAAAGTGAACGCGGGCGACACCTGGATGCATACCGGGCCGCAAACCTGGTTGCTTCCACACTCCACGTCGCCGTATCGATCGAGATGATCGGAAACAACCGCTTCGTAAAAACGATCGCCGAACTAACGGGTAAGGTTAGAAAAGTCGGAACATCGTATGAACCCGAGGTGAAGCCAATTTTCCAACGGTCTGGGAACCGTGGCAAATTGGAAGGACCCCTGACGGATTCTTCTCACGACGATTTGTTCCGCATCGCAGGCATTCCCCCTAACGTTTATTCGGCAGCGTGATGGTGGGAGATGATCGGGGAATGGTTTTACCAGGAGGTACTTTATGCTGACCAATATCCTTCTTGCTGTTTCCGCTGGCTTTGGCTGTTTTTTCATCGTCATTTCGTTACGCTATCAGGCACCCAAACGGGACCTCAAGCGTCTCACCGCCTTACGGAAAACCACCGAAGAGAGAGTGGCGGAAGAAGAACCGGAGGACTCGTTTTATCGGAACCTCCGCTACCGCGGCCTCAACGTCGCCCTGGCCCAGGCCGATCTTGAGGTCACTCCAGCCGGTTTTATCCGCGTCGGGATCCTTATTTCCTTAATCGCATTCGCTTTGGGTGTCGTCATCAGCGGAGGGCTGCTTGTCGCCTTGTTCATGGCCTGCGGGAGTTTTTTCCTCTACTACTTCTGGCTCGGTCTGCGGCGGGACGCTAAGAAACTCGAGTATGAAGAAGCCATCGCCGATACCTGCGACCGCATCTCGGCCGGCGCCCAACTCACGCCTACGCTGCAAGGCGCCATCTCGCACGCCGCGGAGACCTGCCCGGAGATCATCAAAGATGACCTCATGCTGATCTCCAATCAACTATCCCAGGGCGCCGGAGTCGAGGCTGCCTTCGAAGACATCGTGGAACGCAGGCAAAGCTATTCCCTCGGGTTGATGGCGCAAACGCTCAAGATCTGGAGCGTGCGCGGAACGACGCTTCCCCTGCAAGAAGTGATTCAACCCCTGAAACAGGCCATCCGGGACATGGCGGACACGGGCAGGAGAATGGACGCCGAACTGACCCAATCCAGGTTGACCGCCAGCATCGTGACGATCAGTCCACCGATCTTCGTGCTCTTCTTCCGGACCGCCATTCCCGCCACCGATCCGATATACGCCAGCGCAACCGGCCAGATGATCCAGATTTTCTCCTACGCTCTCTCCGCGACTGGCTTCATCCTGACCATGCGCATTATCCGCAACGTTCGCAAAGTACTGGAAATCCAGCCGGACTAGGAGACAGCTATGGACTCATCATTGTTTTTATCCCTCTCGTTGGCGCTGTTGGCAGGGATCGGCATCTTCCTGGTGGCCGCATCGATCAGCATCCCCATGCAATCCTTGACCCACCGCATTCGGGACGACGGCGCTGGACCTCGCATCACCGGCATGGCAGAAAGTACGATCTTCCGGGCCTTCTTCGTGGACTTGAGCAAGCGTATTCGACCCGTATCCGGCGATCTGGAAGACACGCTGCGGCGGTCCGGATGGCGATTCGAATCGGAAGTGCATTTCTATGCCCGCCGCATGCTCGCCGCTTGCCTGCTCATGATGTTGTGCATCGTTATCGGTATAGCCTTGAATCAGGTACTGGGACTTACCATGGGTTTGGTGCCCATTGCTGTTTTCGCCTGCCTCGGCGCGTTGTTGGGCTTCATACTGCCCGACATCGAACTTAAAAACGCCATCGATCGCAGACGCATCCGTCTCAAGAAAGAAATGGGCTTCGGGCTGGATCAAATCCATATTTATCTGCAGTCGGGTGCGGATCTGATGGAAGCGCTGTCGCAAGTCGCGCAGATGGGCATATTCGGAAGCGCCTGTGAAACCATCGCCGCCCAGGTCAGCACCGGAGAACCGATCAGTGTGGTCACGGAAAACGTGCAGAAAACACTCCCGCCCACGCCGGAGTTCGATGAGTTCCTCAAGCTGCTGCGCACCGGCATCCAGAAAGGCGAGGCCGTGCAAGAGCCTTTCCGCGAACGCGCCGCTTCGATGCGCCAGATGCTCGTACGTTCAATCATCGAAGAAGGCCACAAATCCAGAATCAAAGTCACCTTCCTAACCATCATCTTCATGCTGGTGGCAACCATGATCGTCACCATTGTCCCGATCACCTTGCTGCTGTTCGAGGGCGCATTCTAAGACGGTATGATACAATATCATACCCGAGGTGCGTTATGCCCAAAGAAAAGGTTGCCGTGACGATCGAGAAGCATTTACTCGAGCGCCTGGATCGTCTGGTTTCGGCGGGGAAGTACCCGAGCCGCAGCAGCGCTGTCGAGCGAGCGGTCGCATACAGCCTGGAGAGAATCGAACACACTCGCCTCGCCGTGGAGAGCGCGAAACTGGACCCTGCCTTCGAGCAGGCGCTGGCGGATGAAGGGCTGGCAGGAGACCTTGCGGAATGGCCAGAATACTGAGGGGGGATGTCTACTGGGCCGATCTCAACCCGGTGCGAGGACACAAGCAAGCAGGGCTTCGCCCGGTCGTCATCATCAGCCAGGATGTGTTCAATGAACGCTCCGGTACGGTCATCGTCATGGCGATCACGAGTCGGGTACAACGGGCTGGCTTTCCTCTTACTCACAAGTTGAGCGGCGGCCTGCCCAAGGAATCATGGGTTAAAATAAGTCAGGTTCGTACGCTGTCGACTGCGCGATTGGGCGACCGCGTTGGGAAGCTCGAACCGGAAGAAATGGCGGTCTTGATCGAGGGGCTAAACGAAATCATCGCCGATTAATACGCTGGAGACAATCGGGGAATCGTCTCCATGTAAAGCCGGTAACAGTATCTTTTACATTTTCGTAGTGAAGCGCTAAGATTCAAATCGGATTGCGATCTCGCAATCAGGGGGTCCGTATGGACAGAAAGAAAACAGTCATCTACCTCCTGGGATTTATATGCATCCTGGGGTGGATCAGCTTCGCCGCAAAAGACGATGTGGCGGCGGAGAACCCCGCTGCGCCCGACACGCTGCAAACCATTCCCCCCACACCGGACTTGTCTCCGGAAGAACGTCTCGCCCTGGCGATCCCGCCAGTCAATGTGTATGGCAAGGACCTCGATCGACTCGTGTACGGCAACCAGCTCGATTGGCCCGAGATGCGTTACCTGAATGAAGGCGCGGAAATCCTGGGAAGAACGATCACGCCCGTCGACTTTCGCATCATTCCGGGTGGAGACAACGTCAGCATCTACGCCCCACCCAGCGATACATATTTTGCCGATGCGCTCTGGTACATAACGGAAGGCCTCGAGAAAGGAAGACGAGCGCTTGACACCGTCGTCATCCCGCCCGGCGGCAGCCTGGTGATGATCCAGATCGACGTCGAGCCTCCGATTGCAAACCCCGACAAAACCTGCGGCTCAGCATATGAAGGGCCTCGCGGGAATTCCTTCCGTATCGCCTATCCCGATTTGGGAGAACACCCTATTGCCTATACACCTTCGTATCCATACACCGAGGGGTACGAACTCGGGGATTATGCGGCTCCTTTCGTCGACTGCCCCGACGATGGCTGGCTCTACTTCTACCTCCCCACGCTCGAGGCCGATCCCACCATGATATGGCTCGAGTTCGTCCAGACAGAAAATGGATATGATGACATAACAGGGGAACAGTACTCCGCTGTAACCCTGTCCTTCTGGACGCTGACGGAACGGCCTTGATCGGAAGGCACAGTCCGCAGGTTGGGTTTCGGCCTCCTCAGCCCAATATCTCGCTTTGTTTTGGTTACGGATATTCATCCGCAACCGGTATCCGGCAGATATCAATCTGCCAATCTTCGCTTCGTAAAACGCCACAACGACAATCGGTTTCATCTCTTATCTCTGGCTCTCATTCTTTCATGAACACCTGCGGATACTTATCCACCGCCAGCCAATATCCCTCCCTTCATCCTGAGCGGAAGACCTAGCAAAGCGAGGTCTGAAGTCGAAGGAGCATATCGCAACACCATTCAGAGAAAATAATGAACCTTTTTCGATCACCGTCCTTCGACTGCGGTCCTTCGACTACGGGCTTCGCCCTCCGCTCAGGATGATGGGTAAGGAAGGGCTTCGCTTTCACTCGGGGTCATTCAACGCATCCACTCATACCCATTCAATCATCCTGAGCGGAACGAGTTGCGCAGCAACGAGTGAAGTCGAAGGAAGGGACGCCGATGTCCCGTATGGAAGCCCGTTTTTATGCTAGAGTCATTGCATACTCGCGGTCGAAATTGCCCATCCACGCACAACCGATTCGAAGGAGACACATGATGAAGAAACACCTATCGCAAGGGATTTTGGGCGATCAATCCGGGCAGGATACGCTGGAATGGATCGCCATCGCCGCCGTGGTCGTGATCATCGTCATCGTGGTTTTTGCCATCATCCGCGATAAAGCGATCGAGAAGGCCGAAGCAATCTGGTAAGTCGCGATCCAACCAGAAAGTCGAAGCTGACTTTATCGGACAAACCGGAACTCTTCATCCAGGTAATGGGGGCGATCACTCCGATGAAACGTTTTCTCCAGAAGCATTTCCAACAGAACGAACGAGGGCAGGCGACGCTGGAGTTCATCTACGTCTTCTGGCTGTTGTTCGCCTTTTTTCTGATTATGATCGCCATCGCCACTGTGTGGTACGGGCACATCATCACCTCGCCCGTCTCGCTGGAAGCCGCTTCGCGGGAAAGCGTACAGCCCGGTTGGGGCCAGGAATTCGTGCAGACCTCCGCAAGCCGCCTTTCGAACAACACGCATCTCAACCTGTCCATCAGCAATTGGGAGTCGGATCTTTTCCCCGAAGCCAGAATCCTGACCGTTTCGGGAGAGGTGGAAATCCCCTGGATGCCGTTTTCGATCAACTGGAGCGTCCCCGTACAAGGCTCGACGATATATCCGGTGTGGGAGTTCCATGGAGGGAGTCCATGATATCGGCCCCAACGGAGAAGCGCCTTCGAAGAAACGAGAAGGGCTCGGCCCTGATCGAATTCGTCCTGCTGGCCCCTTTGATGGTGCTGCTGCTGATGTTTGTCTTATTTGCCGGCTGGTGGAGTTATTCAAAGCTTTCCTCCCAAAATGCCGCTTACAGCCGCGGCGTCTCGAATACTTCGTATGCAAGCTTCCATTCCGGCGGCCAATACATTCCGGAAGAGGAATCGGCGGAATGGGTGATATTGGAGAGCTCGCAGGGGATGAAGCAAATGTGGGTCGATCACATGAGCATCGGTTGGAGTCACCACACTTATTTCACCTCGAGAATTGGCGGATCAGGCTACACGGTCATGGTATCTCCGAGTGAAATTCCTATGTTCACATCGATATTCGATTTCATCCAATTCGTGTTAGGTGAAAACGCCTCGAATCAATTGCCGAAAGGCAATGCGTTTTTCTTCTTTACACCATTAATATCGGAATCAACACTGGAATATTGAATCAGGGGGATGGTCGACGATGAAACACCACGCTCGAAAAAGACAAGTCGGGCAGCGAGGGCAGATCGTGCTCGCCTTCCTTGGCTTCTTCCCCATCTTCATCGTCTGTTTGTTTGTGGTGACCGATCTCGCCCGCTATTTCTATCTGAAGAACCAGGTGCGCATTACGGCCGATTCAGCCGCACTGGCTGCGGCCGGCGCGCTGGACATGCGTCAGGCGGCGGAGAATCAGGTCTTCGTGATCAATGACGCCTGGGGAAGGCAAAGAGCCGAAGAAGTCGTCCTGGAAATGCAGGGCAAGATCAGCGACGATTCCTGGATGACGATCGGGATTACGTACCTGGATATCCAGGGCAGTGAAGTGACGGTCATCGTGAACGGCAAGGGCCCCACATTGTTTGGCGGCTACATCGGCATCTCGGAATTCAACACGAGCGCCATGGCCAAAGCGCGCATTGCTGTGGGGGTAGATCAAGAGTGGTAGCCGGTAGAGACGGGGGCAATACTCGCCGCTGGGCTGGGGTGGTTGGAAAATGGACGCGTTACAACGTAATGTTGCGGATCTTGTGGCGATTGTCGCCACCATCGGGGGAATCTACTTCTTCGTCGGATTCGTCGTAAACCTGGCACAGGCACAAATATCCGCCGTAACCGGGGATACCCTGGGACGCGCCAGGGCGCTCCAGCAGGGAATCACCACGGTCATCCTCCTGTGTATTGCCGTATCCGTGGGTCCGATTTCGGAAAGTATCTCCGTGCATTTCAACACACTTGGGGCTATGGAAAGCGTGCAAAGCAGGCAAACCATGATCGCATTCTGGGGTAGCCTGGCGAGCATGATCGTAACAGCGGTCACGGGGATCACGATTACGATACTGACCGTTAGCGCCGTGTTCAACGGTTTCGGCCTTCAAGTGTCGAAAATGATCGGACTCCCCATTGGGGTCGCCCGATCCGCGGGGAATATGATCGCCATCATCATCGGCCTGGCGCTTTCACTCGCTGCGATCTCGATCGCACGGGGTATTCTGAATGCGGTAATCAAGTTCGCAGTTTCATAGTATTTGTGTCGATAGTTAGATGAATTCGGAGGTATACAAATGAATGACTACATCGTTTCCCGGTACAACCATATCTTGAGCAAACTGGACACGATCGAGGCGCTTGCATTCAAATTGGCCAGAATCGCAGTGTGCGTCGCCATCGTGGCGACCTTCCTCTCACCTATATCTGCAGCCTATGCCGGCGGATCGATCGGGGACGACACCAATGACGCCGCCATGACCTTCATCGACATTTTCAACGACCTGGGGCAATTGGCAATCAAGGTGTGTTATGCGCTGATGTTCATCGTTTTCGCCGTCGGTTCGGTCAAAGCCGGCCTGGGCGCCCAAGCTGCCCAGGCGTTCGGCGCAACAGGACGGGTCTCGCTGGAAATGCTCAATCTCGTCGGGGGGATCATCATCTTCGTAATTGGTTTGATGACGCTGCCCATCGTCAACTCGATCATCGACAGCGTTTCCGACAAGCTTGCCGTCGACTCCGATATCGGTACGATCAGCAATCCCGTGATCGATTAGAACGAGTCGATCCCGTAAAGGTCGCTAGAAGATGCAAGAACGTCGGAATCGCTCGTTGATCATCACAATGACGGTATTTTTGACCGTTCTGCTTGTGCTGGTTGAAGTTGGAGATGCACACAGCGCGCATAGTGAAAAGCGTGTCGCCTTTTCAGGTCTGCAACTCGAAATGGGCGGTGGCGAATTGGATGGTCCCGCGCCAACGCCCTCACCCAAGCCTGAGCCGGATTCAACGCCCGATCCTGGAAAGAAAGATGAGGGCAAGGAAGTCATCATTCGGGAGGAAACGGTCGTCAAAGAGGTCTACTTTCCCTACGAAGGTCTTTCGGGCGGTATTGCAGGTGCCGTCAGTGATATCTTCAAGAACATGGCCGAAGGGACCAAAAGTATATTCCAGGAGGCATTGGAGAATTTCCAGGACAACATTCCGTCCTACGAAACGACCTTTAACAAAGTGATGTTTTCGACCTGGAAAATCACAGCGGCGATTGCGGGCATCCTCATGCCGCTGATCCTGAGCATCGTCGTATCATCGGCCTTAAAAACCGGTACATCATCCGTTATCGGATACGCTGCCGCCCGGGAAAACCTTCTCAACTGGGTGATCAGCGTCGCTGCGGCGGCATCCAGCTATTTCCTCCTATCCAAAGCCATTGCCCTCTCAAAGGCATTGGAGACTGCCATCGCAGACGGCATGGCCGAAGCCGTTGGCGAAAGTATTCGTTGGGGGTATCACTTTATCGAACGCCTGCTGTTTTTCAGCATAACCCCATCGCCGATTTCGTGGATCTTGGGCCTCTTCGCCATCCTGCTCATTATCACGCTTTGTGGAACGATCATACTTTCCTGGTTCGCCATCAAAGTCGTTATTCTACTCGCGACTGCGCTGGCGCCGATCGTTCTGATTATGGGCATCCTAA
>Ga0307439_1001551_pt1 | contig 14343 bp, 7 predicted proteins | sample SalMarWE160490MG_FD_202142 | JGI IMG/M metagenome (GOLD analysis project Ga0307439, IMG submission 202142) | Salt marsh sediment microbial communities from the Plum Island Ecosystem LTER, Massachusetts, United States - WE1604-90 | ecosystem: Environmental > Aquatic > Marine > Intertidal zone >... | reverse complement strand
TGATGTTCCAACTACCTGGGGAGGTGAGGTTTGGAGCTTTACCGCGCAAGAGTACTTAGTCGTGGATGATTTTGAGGATTACGACGACTTATGCAACAGGATATTCTATGCCTGGGTTGATGGCTTTGGTCACTCCGGCGATCCTGAATGTGGTGTTGCACCTTACGGTGGCAACAGCACCGGCTCGACGGTAGGCAATTACAATGCTCCATTTGCAGAGCAGACTATCGTTCATGAGGGGGGACAATCGATGCCGTTTGAATATGACAATACTGCTGCCCCTTATTATTCGGAGGCCCAGCGTCAGTGGGCTGTTGCGCAGGATTGGACTAAAGAAGGTGCCAGCTCATTGACAGTGTGGTTCTACGGCCAAGCAGGTAATAATATCGCAGAGCAACTCTATGTTGCAGTTGAGGATAGTGCAGGTAACATAAAAGTTGTGAGCAACTCTGATCCTGCGGCAATACAGACGGCCAGTTGGCAGGAGTGGAATATTCCATTTACGAGTTTTGCCGGTGTGAATATGGCAAGCGTCAAGACGATGTATATTGGCATAGGCAATAGAACCGCTCCGGCAGCTGGCGGCACAGGGAAAATTTATATTGATGATATTAGGTTATATTGAGCAGTTTTCAATTTCCGAAATGTGAAATCCTAAGCACTAAATCCTAAATTCTAAACAATCTCAAATGAACAAAATACAAAATCCAAAATGTTTTGGTCATTTGGATTTTGGATTTGTTTAGAATTTCGATATTAGGATTTAGAATTTGACTCAAAGGAGGGCAATTGTGTGTAGAAAATCGAAGAACCACCGTAAGGGAACAAAGCAATGTGGGGGGGCGATTTTTTTGATTTCCTTCGTTTTCATAGTGAGCTTGGTTCTAACGAATACGGCCAATGCCGCGGATCCTAATCTTGTCGGCTGGTGGAAGTTTGACGAGGATTCCGGCAACGTCGCTTATGACTCAACTGACTACTGGAACGACGGCATCTTATATGGCGGCCCGCAATGGGTAGCCGGCTATAGAGATGGTGCACTGCAATTCGACGGCACCGACGACTATGTGAATTTGCCCATCGGTTCGGTTATCAGTACGCTGGCTGAGACCACCTTTTCGATGTGGGTGAACTGGTCCGGTCGGCCTGATCCGGCGGTGGGAGGCTGGCAGCGCATTATTGATTTCGGCACAGGTACGGCGAACTATATATACCTTTGTCCCAGCACTGGTACAACTAACCCGAAAATGCGCGTTGCAATAACAGCCAATAACGGTATATGGGATGAATTCGACGCGAGCTTCGGTGCATTGCCCACTGGTTGGCACCATATAGCCATCACTGTTAGCGAGCAATCTCGGACGATGATTCTGTACCTTGATGGTAACATTGTTGGCTCAAAAACCAATTGCAGAAACTCCGTGAATGATCTGGGCAATACCACCAATAACTGGCTCGGCAGATCTCAGTATGCCGACCCGTATTTTAACGGCTCTTTGGACGATTTTCAGATCTACGACCGCGTGCTGTCTCAGTCAGAGATAAAGAAGGTGGCAAATCCTGAAATGGCCTTTGTTCCTATTCCGGCTGACGGCAGTACAATTAGCGAACCCGAAGTGGTCCTTCATTGGGACACAGGAATTTATGCAGTTTCGCATGATGTATACTTTGGCGAAATTTTTGACGATGTGAATGATGCTACTATATCCACGGCTTCAATCTATAAAGGTCGCCAGAGCCAAAACTCTTATCCCGCTACTGGGACAATGACTGTTGAACTCGGTAAGACTTACTACTGGCGTGTCGATGAAGTCAACGATCTTCATCCGAATAAATTGTGGCGAGGGTCTGTCTGGAGCTTTAGGGCCCAACCGTTGACTGCTTATGAACCCAGTCCGCCTGATGGAGCTGAATACGTGGACGTCAATGTTGACCTTGCCTGGAGCCCAGGTACCAATGCGAAGTTGCATAATGTATACTTCGGAACAACCGACCCGCCGCCATATAAGAGAATTCAAACCGCTACAACCTATGAGCCTGGCACCCTCGAATACGACACAATTTATTATTGGCGTATTGATGAGCGCGGTACCGATGCGACGGTTATCACGGGCGATATGTGGAGTTTCAGGACGATGCCCTTTGTGCCGATTATCGACCCAAATCTCGTCGGCTGGTGGCAGCTTGATGATAACGAGGGTACAAGAGCTGTCGATTCGTCTGGCTATTACTATAATGGTACTCTGATGAATGGCCCTCAGTGGGCGTACGGCCAGATAGAAGGTGCACTGCAATTCGACGGTATTGATAACTATGTGAATTTACCCGTAGGACCACTTATCAGCACGCTACACGAATCCACGATGGCGATATGGGTGAATTTCTCTGGCCCGGAGGGGGGAGTATTGCGGCCCATTTTTAATTTCGGCACAGATACAGAGAACTATACATACCTTAGTCCCCGCAACGATACGGCTGGGTCGATGCATGTGGCAATTATTACCGGTGGTGAGCAAACGGATTTAGATGCGTCCAGCGGCACGCTGGCCACTGGCTGGCATCATGTGGCCGTGGTCCTGGAACAGACTAATTTGCAGCTTTACCTTGACGGCCAAAGTGTCGGGATCGCCTCCCCGGTGGCTGTTCTGAGCGATCTCGGTGTGACTACCGACAACTGGCTCGGTAGACCACAGTGGCCTAATGATGCATACTTTAGTGGCTCTTTAGATGATTTCCGTATCTACAACAAGGTGTTAACGCAGGACGAGATTATTATGATTATGAGAGGTGACCCGCTACTTGCCTGGAATCCGAGTCCTGCTAATGGAGTAGTAACGGATGTAGAAAAGGTATTGTCCCTTATGCCCCTTACCTGGTCGCCTGGAGAAAAGGCAGCTCGGCACGATGTATACTTTAGCACCGATGCAGATGCTATTAGAGATGCCGATATATCCGATACCACGGGTCTTTATCGAGGACAGCAGGATGCTAATAGCTTTACTCCTGCCGAAAGTTTCGGAGCCAGTCAGACCTACTACTGGCGGATCGATGAAATCAATACCGATGCAACTGTCAGCAAAGGCAGAATCTGGAGCTTTACGGTAGCTGATTATCTTATTGTGGATGACTTTGAAGATTATGACGATGTCGATAACAGGATATTCGATGTCTGGACAGACTTCTCAGTGAATAATACAGGCATGACTGTTGGGCACCTTGAAGCTCCGTTCGCTGAACAAATCATCGTTCACGGCGGCTCTCAAGCTATGTATATGCGTTATGACAACGATGGTACCGTCAATGAGGGTACTGACTTAGAGCAGGGTGGGACACTGCTTTATTCCGAAGCCGAACGCACCTGGGAAATTCCTCAGGATTGGACCAGAAGGGATGTTAACTCCTTAACGATATGGTTCAGAGGCCTACCGCCAATTTATGGCAGTTTCACAGAAGGGCCGCCAATTACGATGACCGCCCGTGGTACGGATATATGGGGTACGGCTGACGAGTTCCACTTTGCTTATAAGCGGCTCTCTGGTTCTGGCAGCATAACAGCGAGGGTGGTCAGCATCACTAACACTGATCCATGGGCCAAGGCGGGAGTTATGATCCGCGATTCACTGGAGCCTGATTCTGCACACGCTATGGTTATAGTCTCACCGAGTAGTGGAGTTGCCTTCCAGCGTCGTACTGCTACAGGAGGAGCCAGCGAGACAGATACACAAGCAGATATCACCGCTCCACAATGGGTGAGATTGACTCGCAGCGGCAACAACTTTACAGCGGAGTATTCAGCTGATGGAGCTGATTGGCAGATGCTGGGTGTACCGTTGTCGATACCTATGTCCGTGGATGTCTATATAGGCTTGTGCCTGACCAGCAATAATGTCGATGAGACGTGTACAGCCGAATTCTCTGACGTTACTACAGATGGCACAGGCGATTGGCAGTCACAGGATATCGGCATAGAGAGCAACATTGGTGAGCAGCTTTATGTAGTTTTGGAGGATAGCGCCGGCAGTAGTGCAGTGGTCAATAATTCAGACCCGGCAGCAACAACCATAGATACGTGGACGGAGTGGAATATTCCGCTCACAGATTTCGCTGACGTGAATCTGCAGGCAATCAAGAAGATGATTATCGGCGTCGGTGATCCGTCTTCGCCGGATACACAGCCAGGTGGTGCAGGAACTCTTTACATTGATGATATTGGATTATATCTTCCTTGATATGAATTGCCTGGAAGGGCAGGTACGGTCTCGGTTGCGAAACTCGACCCGTTAGATAGCCAAGTGCGATTTTGTTCTGATTCTCAAGTTATTTATCTTACGGGTCGAGTATCAGTTTCGTTAAGCGTAAAACGTTGAACGAAAACCAGTTGAGGAGAAAAGGAGGACTATTATGTATAGAAAATTGATATTTTTGGTTTCTTTTATTATGGTGTTGAGCCTGTCGGCAAGTGTCCAGGCGGCGACGGTCACCTTCCACGCAACAGCGCCAACGCCAGGCCCTTACGACATATATAACTTAGTGGGTGCAAGCAGAGATGCTAACAATGTGGGGACGTATGACTACGATACCTGGCTCAACAATGAAACGACTTACATTGCAGACGACCGTCCTGCGCAGGGGCAGACCTTCGTAACAGGCAGCAGCGAGCCCGTATATCTACTTACCGGTGTTTGGATCAGGCATTGCGGATACACTGATAGTACTTCGACTGGTACAACTAATAATGGGACGTGGTGCGCTATGCCAGCTGGCAGTGAGTTCGGAATCCGTATCACAGACCCTGCTGCTTCCAGTACGTCGAATTTTATCCTGGGTAGCGAAGCCTACACGGTTACGCGTACTGAGCCGAATATTAGCCTTATACCTGCGTCCGCCACAGGTAGTGCGAACGGTACGGGCACATGGATTCACTTTGTCCTTGATACGCCGATTGTCGTTGCACCTAACACAATATATGGATTTGACGTTGTCAGTGTGGCAGGTGGTTCGAATATGTTCTTCGAAATGCTGGGTATCAAAATCGACTCTCTAGATCCTCCGGGCAATCCCTACACCGCCGGCACGGCTTATACGAGCGGTGGTGCTGGTGTGGCTAACAACACGCTAACTGTGGCGCCCGGTGACCGTGTGTTTGTTGTTGAACTTGTTGGTGCGCCTCCTGCATCGGCCTCTATCCCATATCCGGCTAATAATGCGACGGGTGTGGAGACGGCTCCCGTCCTTAGATGGAACGCCGGTTTCGATTCAACTCAGAGCAAAGTATACTTTGGCACCAGCCCAGATTCTCTCGCGTTTCAGACAACTATAACACATACGGAGAGCGTGGATCGCTATAGTTATCCTGTGACAGGCCTTGCCTTCAACCAGGTTTACTACTGGCGAGTCGACCAGGTGCCCCAGACCGGCCCTGAAATTATGGGTGATGTCTGGAGCTTTACGATTGGGACTACAAAGGCTTCTAATCCCAATCCATATGTTAATGAGATTTGTGTATCCATCGATCCTAATCCAAGCCTTAGCTGGAAAGCCGGCCTCTATTCAACTGAAAGCAAGGTATACTTCGGCACCAGTCCGGATGCCCTCGAGCTACAAACAACTATAACGCATACGCAAGGCGTGGATCGCGTAAGCTTCCCCGTGACAGGCCTTGCTAATGACCAAGATTACTACTGGCGAGTGGATCAGGTACCACAGACCGGCCCCGATGTTATAGGCGATCTGTGGCAATTTACAACGATACCAACCATACCCATTACCGACCCCACTCTTGTCGGATGGTGGAAGTTTGATGAAGGTCCGGGCAAGGCAATTGACTGGTCCGGCCTGAACCAGCACGGCACTGTCTATGGCGACGCAGAGTCGATGGCTGGATATGATGGCAATGCAATGCAATTTGACGGGTCTGATGATTATGTGAATTTGCCTATCGGTACGACTATAGCTTCATCTGACAGCACAACCATTGCCACTTGGGCGAACGTTTCGAGTACTGCTGCTTGGCAGCGTATCTTCGACTTCGGCTTTGATCCACCACCTGGCCCTAACGCTCCGACTATCTATATGTACCTGACACCTGTCAATGGTAGTGGTGTGCCGGAATTTGGAATTACCACGACCGGTTCTGGCGGAACGTTAGTAGTCGCTGCCCCTTCTGCACTTCCCAGTGGATGGCACCATTTGGCCGTAACCATCGACGGGACAACCAATGCTATGGAGCTTTACCTTGACGGGGCGGCTGTGGCCACGAGTGCGACGCAGACCCTGCCGAGTGATCTAGGTATGACCCCCGATAACTATCTTGGTAAATCAAAGAGGTGGGAGAATGCGTCGGGCGTACCTGATCCGCACTTTACTGGTTCTTTGGATGATTTCCGCATTTACAACTATGCACTGACGCAGGACGAGATTTTGAAGATTATGAGAGGCGGCCCGCTACTTTCCTGGAACCCGAGGCCTGCTAATGGAGTAGTAACGGATGTAGAAAAGGCGTTGCCCCTTAGCTGGTCGCCCGGAGATGAGGCTGTACAGCACGATGTGTATTTCGGCACTGATTACGCTGCTGTAGAGGCCGCCGATGCATCCGATACCACAGGTATATATCGGGGCCAACAGGATGCTAACAGTTACACACCACCTGAAGGTGTAGAACCTAACCATGCTTACTACTGGCGGATCAATGAAATTAATACCGATGCAACTGTTAGTAAAGGTAGAATCTGGAGCTTTACAGTGGCTGATTATCTTATTGTAGATGACTTTGAAGACTATGAGGATATCGACAATAGGATATTCGATATATGGGTGGATTACTTTGTGAATAACACCGGCATGACTGTGGGTTACTTTGATCCCCCGTATGCTGAGCAAACTATAGTTCACGGTGGTTCTCAATCAATGTATATGCGTTACGACAACGATGGTACCGTTAACGAGGGCACCGACTATGAACAGAGTGGAACATTGCTTTATTCCGAAGCCGAACGCACCTGGGAAATTCCTCAGGATTGGACAAGAGAAGGTGTTGAATCTTTGATGCTGTGGTTCAGAGGTATACCAGCATCTGTCGGCAGCTTTACAGCCGGGCCGCCGATTATGATGACCGCTGCCGGTACGGATATATGGGGTACGGCTGACCAGTTCTACTTTGCCTACAAACGGCTCTCTGGCGGCGGTAGTATAACAGCGAGGGTCGTCAGCGTCAGTAACACCGACCCGTGGGCCAAAGCCGGAGTGATGATTCGCGAGTCGCTGGAGCCTAGTTCCGTGAATGTTATGATAGCCGTCACGCCGGGTAATGGAGTTACCTTCCAGAACCGAACTTCAGCAGGTGCCGATAGCGTGTCAACTGTACAAGCTGGCATTACCGCTCCACAATGGGTCAGACTCACCCGCAGCGGAAACACCTTTACAGCCGATTATTCAGCTACCGGAACTGCTAATAGCTGGACAACGCTTGGTAACATTGAAATGCCTATGGCTACGGATGTCTATATAGGCTTGTGCTTAACCAGCCATAACGTTGGTGCAACCTGCACAACCGAATTCTCGAATGTTAACATAACCGGTACGGTTACAGGTGACTGGCAGTCACAGGACATTGGTATAGAAAGTAATATTGCCGAGCAGCTTTATGTAGTGTTGCAGGATAGCGCCGGCAATAGCGCGGTGGTCAATAATTCAGACCCTGCTGCAACAACCATAGGCACGTGGACGGAGTGGAATATACCGCTTACGGATTTTGCTGGTGTAAATATGCAGGCAATCAAGAAGATGATTATTGGCGTCGGTGATCCGTCTTCGCCGGATCCACAACCTGGTGGTGCAGGAACGCTTTACATTGATGATATCGGGTTGAAACTCCCTATTCAGTAGAATAAACAGTTGGTTCTTTCTACCGTGAATTTGGACAAACTTTTTGGGCCTATATCGCTTAATTTGATATGGGCCCTTTTTTGTATTAGGTTTGTGTCTTATTGAATTCAGCTTTTATTCAGTGCGATTTTCAAGACGTCATTGGTGTTTTTAGCAAACATGAATTTAAGGCCTTTTTTGGCTTCTTTGGGTACTTCAGGAAGGTCTTTTTTGTTTCTTTGTGGGAGGATGACGGTTTTTATGCCGGCCTGTTTTGCGGCTAAGATTTTTTCTTTCAGGCCGCCAACGGGCAAGACCAGACCACGCAAGGTTATTTCACCGGTCATTGCGACGTCCGGCCGAATCGGCTTTTGCATGAGCAAGCTGACCAGAGATGTGAACATTGCTACTCCGGCGCTTGGACCATCCTTGGGAATGGCTCCTGCCGGGACGTGAATGTGATAATCGAATTTGCTGAATCTGTTAGGCTCGATTGTTAGTTTTTTGGCGTTTGACTTTACAACGGAAAAGGCAGCCTGCGCACTTTCCTTCATAACGTCGCCAATTTGGCCTGTCAGTTGCAGTTGGCCTTTGCCCGGCATAGACGCCGATTCAATAAAAAGCAGCTCCCCTCCGACCGGCGTAAAGGCTAATGCTGTAGCAACACCGGGTATCCCGGTTCGTAGAGCCAACTCCGACTCGAACTTCGTAGGCCCTAAGATTTTGGCGAGGTCTTTTTGGTCAATGGTCGCTCGGCTCTTTTTGTTCTTAGCTATCTCGGTGGCGACAGCTCTGCAGATAGCGGCTAAATTTCTTTCCAAATTTCGCACACCAGCTTCACGAGTGTAGCTCCGGATTATAGTAAGTATTGCCGTGTCTTTGATATTCAACTGCTTTTTCTTCAGGCCATGCTCTTTAAGCTGCCGAGGGACAAGATATTTTTTTGCGATATTAAGCTTTTCGGTTTCCGTATAGCCGGGCAGCTCGATAATCTCCATTCGGTCGTGCAGAGCGGGCGGAATAGGCTCTGTATAGTTCGCAGTTCCGATGAACATAACGGCGGATAAATCGAATGGCTGATCGAGATAATGGTCGGTGAAGCTGAGGTTTTGTTCCGGGTCGAGCACTTCCAATAGAGCCGCGGATGGGTCGCCTCTGAAATCTGCGCCGATTTTGTCCAATTCATCGAGCATAAACACGGGATTTTTACTTCTGCACTTTCTCAGCTCCTGCAGAATCCTGCCGGGCAGAGCGCCAATATAGGTTCTTCGATGTCCCCGAATGTCGGCTTCGTCTCTCATTCCGCCGAGTGATATCCGGATGAATTTTCTTCCCATAGCGCCTGCAATGGATTTGCCAAGAGAGGTTTTGCCGACACCCGGCGGACCTGTAAAGCAAAGTATGGGGCTTTTGCCGGTCGGGTTCAGCTTGCGGACAGCGAGAAATTCGAGGATGCGTTTTTTAACTTTGGCCAGGTTATAATGGTCCCGGTTCAATATTCGTTCAGCTTGATTAATATCGAGCCGATCTTCGGTCTGAACAGACCACGGCAGCTCGCAGACCCAGTCTAAGTACGTGCGGATGACCGTATATTCCGGTGAAGCAGGGGGAATCTTACTTAGCCTGTCTAACTCGCGCAAGGACTCTTGTTCGACCTTTTTAGGCATTTTCGCCTTGGCTATGTTTTCTCTGAGCTGCTTTAGCTCTTCGGTTCTAAGGTCCTGCTGGCCAAGCTCAGTCTGAATGGCTTTTAGCTGTTCCTGCAGGAAGTATTCTCTTTGGCTCTTGTCTATTGATTCTCTGACCCGGCCCTGGATTTTGTGACTTAATTCGAGAACCTCCAATTGGTTTGCAAGGATAACAGATATTTGGCTGAGGCGTTTAGCCGGGTCGAGCTCTTCGAGCAGTTCCTGTTTCTTTGCGATGTCAAGATTAAGATTGGCAGCCAAGAAGTCAGCCAAGGCGGATGGGTCTTCGATATTCTCCAGAAGAACAGATGCTTCTTCCGGCACGTTAGGACTCAATGCGATAACGCGGTTGGCAGACTGGCGGACACTAACAATGAGTGCCTGGAGTTTTTTTGTCATACTTGCTGCTTGCCCCTTAAGGGTGGAGCTGAGCTGCTGGATTTTGACCTTTAGATATGGCTTAATGGCTATGTGCTTAACTATTCGAAAGCGTGCTATTCCGTGGACTACAATATTAACTGAGCCTTGCGGCATTTTAATGACCTTCAGAATCGATACGGTGGTTCCAATTGAATAGAGGTCGTCGAAATTAGGCCTGTCGGTCTGTGGATTGCGTTGTGTAACAAGCCCTATTACAGATTCATTGGGCTTTGTATCGGCAAGTAGTGCTTTGCTTCTTTCCCGGCCTATCGCCAACGGCATTACAGTGCCGGGATAAGCAACGACGTTTCGAATCGGCAAGATTCCGATCACATCCGGTATTTTAATTTCATTGTTGTTATAGCGTATTTCCGTGTCGTTGCCGGGTAAGTAGTGCTCAATATTTGTCGATTCTTCTTCTATCATTCCAATAAGCTGATTTGCCGTGAAACAGCAAATTTAAAGATTATTCCCCATTATATTTTCTCGACCGTTTGTTCTTTGTACTTGATAATAAACTATCGAAGCTGCCCGCGAAAAGCGAAAAAGCAGTTATAATTTACCCTCCTAATGAGATTTTTGCCCATAGGCAAGACTTCCGCTGCAGGGACTGTTAATATACGGGACCGCGTAATAACATAATAAAGCGGGCGATGGGATTCGAACCCACGACGTCCAGCTTGGGAAGCTGACATTCTACCACTGAATTACGCCCGCCAAAATGTACGAGAGACGAAAAACAAATCATCTATTATCCATCGTCCTTTTAAAAGTATGATGATTCCTTCCGCAGAACCTACGCTTACTAATCGTCTATGTCCGTATCTTCTGGATCATCTATCCCACTGGCGTAAGTATATTTATTAAAGAAATCCTCTTTTTTTATCAGCCCTTTCTCTATGAGGCCCGCACAGTTGATACAGCATCTGGCCCATGGTATGGCATTCAGCCGTTGCTTTGGAATCATCTCTCCGCCGACCTCACAAATACCAAACGTACCATTTTCAACGCGCTTGAGCGCATCATCAATCTCAGAGATAAGTTTTCTCTCGCTATCCATCAATTCTAAAGTAAATTCCTGCTCAAAACTATCAGAACCCAGGTCTGCCATATGAATAGGTGTGTTTGATAGGTCGCTTTTCTGCTCGTGTAAGGCATCATTTTCCATACTTGATACGTTGCCAAGCAGGTTGTTACGCTTTTCCATAAGCAGGGCCTGGAACTTTCTGGTTTCTGCCGGAGTTAATTTTACTCTCTTTTTTTGCTTTTCAATCATATAATTCTACTGTCCTGTTTCTTTAGCTTGTAACAATTTCTCGTTTTAAGTTTTAGGTTTGACTGTTTAGTCAAAATTGGCCAAATAGTCAAGGAAAATTTGACTAAGCAAAGAAAATTAGTGAGACTGGGTCGAACAATTCGTTTTCTGAGAGCAGGGCCGGACAGTACGGGCGGCTAAATAGAGAAAATAAAAGTTGAGATTCAAGGATTTAAGAGAGATTAAAGTATTGAAAAACTGAGGCAGATGATAGTAGAATTAGCACGTAGAATGTAGGGTATGCCCCGCATACCGAAACATGTTTAACTATAATTTTATCGGTGGACTGAATCGGGAGTTAAATGAACAAAATTTCTCATCGTGAGCTTTTTTGCCGGCATCCTAACAATCCTATACTTTCGGTTAAGGATTGGCCTTATGAAGTAAATTCGGTTTTTAATGCCGCTGCGGCTGAAGTCAATGGAGGAATATTACTTCTTGTCCGGGTTGAAGACTTCAGAGGCATGTCACATTTAACTGTCGCGCGTAGTGATGATGGCGTAAGTAATTGGGATATTGATCCTGAGCCTACATTGCGTCCCGATCCTGCAGGGCATCCTGAAGAGCTTTGGGGGATAGAGGACCCAAGGATAACCTGGCTACAAGAGCTGCAAAAATGGGCTGTTACTTATACCGCTTATTCTAAAGGCGGACCTTTGGTTTCACTTGTTACAACAAAAGATTTTAAGACTTTCGAGCGTTTGGGGCCTGTGATGCCGCCGGAAGACAAGGACGCAGCCTTGTTTCCAAAGAAATTCGCCGACAGGTGGGCAATGCTTCATCGGCCAGTCGCAAGGTCGCCAAACATATCAGCTAATATTTGGCTTTCCTTCTCGCCTGATCTAAAACATTGGGGTGACCATCTGGAAATAATCTACGCTCGTGAGGGTGGCTGGTGGGATGCGAACAAAATTGGACTGTCTGCTCCGCCGATTGAAACTTCCCAGGGCTGGTTGGTCTTGTATCATGGTGTGCGCAGTACCGCCGGTGGGTCTATTTACAGATTAGGGCTGGCAATGCTCGACCTTGAAAATCCTGCTCGTATTATTCATCGCACTGATGAATGGATCTTTGGGCCAAAGGCAACGTATGAACGGGAAGGAGACGTAGATGATGTTGTTTTTCCTTGTGGTTGGGTGGTGACGGATGATACAGTGAGGATGTACTATGGAGCGGCTGATTCCTGCATTGCTTTAGCCACGGCAAAGCTAAGTGATCTTGTGGATTGTGTTCATAGATACCCCGCCAGCGACCCACACTATTGGTGGAGAGGTGGTTGAAGTTAATAGACGAAGTTTAATTTATAGTGGAAAAATGTATGGAGAAAAGAAATGAATGGTGTCCCTACTAAGGTGTTTCTCACTAAAGGAATTGGGCGGCATAAGTATCGGCTGAAATCATTTGAGCAGGCATTGCAAAAAGCAGGTATAGCCCAGCAGAACCTGGTTCCGGTATCGTCAATCCTGCCGCCGAAATGTAAAGTTGTCAGTCGCGATAGGGGCCTGGAAAAATTTGTTCCGGGAGAAATATGCTATTGCGTTATGGCCAGGGCCGATACAGATGAGCACGGAAGGTTGATCGCATCCTCGGTAGGAATTGCTGTGCCGAAAGACAGCAACAGATGGGGATATCTCAGCGAAGTGCACAACTACGGAATGAACAGGAACGAAGCCTCTGATATGGCTGAAGACCTGGCAGCCGAGATGCTTGGTACCACGCTGGGGATAGAGGTTGACCCGAATATAGCCTGGTCGGAAAAAGAGCAGGTTTATAAATCAAGCGGGACGATCATCAGAACCTCCAACATAACGCAGACCGCTCGTGGTAAAAAAGGTTTGTGGACTACAGTGGTGGCCGTAGCAGTGTTTTTATTCGACTGAAATTGGTTAAATGATAATTGGTCCCCTATGGACTGGCTAAATAATTTTAATTACCAATTACCAGTTACCAGTTACATATTACCAATCATAGGATTTTACTGTGTCACCGGCAGCTAATTTTGGTGGTTTGCCAGAAGAATATTCCAGTGCGACAAGTGCGAAGATTGTTATAGTTCCGGTCGCATACGATGCTACAAGCACATGGATTAAGGGAGCGGATAGGGGACCGGCAGCGATCATAGAGGCTTCAGCTAATATGGAGCTTTATGATATAGAGATGGACTCGGAAGTTTATCGGGAAGGTATTTATACGGACAAGATGATCGAAGAAAAGCTTTCTCCTGAAAATATGGTGGAGAAAGTAAAAAAAAGAGTCCGGGACCATTTAGATGAAAACAAATTTGCAGTGGTTCTGGGCGGAGAACACTCAGTAAGTATCGGTTCCGTCAAAGCGCACATCGAAAATAAGGGTGACATCATGGTTTTGCAGCTTGATGCACATTCTGATTTGAGGGATCAATACGAAGGCTCCAAATATAATCATGCCTGTGTTATGGCCAGAGTAAAAGAGCTGTGTCCCATTGTGCAGGTGGGTATAAGAAGCATGGACTACTCTGAGAAAGAGATTATGGATCGGGCAAACGTTTTCTTTGCGGAGGATATTTATTCGAGTGCGGATCGGACTTGTCCAACAAGTTGGATTGAAAGAGTTATCTCGAAGTTGAAAGACAAGGTTTATGTTACAATTGACCTTGATGTTTTTGACCCTTCGATAATGCCCTCCACAGGAACGCCGGAGCCGGGCGGCTTATTATGGTACGATGTTCTGAAGCTCCTTAGGCAAGTAGCTGATAACAGAGATATTGTAGGTTTTGACGTTGTTGAGCTGTGTCCGAATGATAGAAATAAAGCCCCCGATTTCCTGGCTGCAAAGCTGGTATATAAGCTCTTGGGCTATAAATTTAAGAGGATGAAATGGGAAAAAAAGATTTCCTGACCGAACCTGTCAAACATATCGACATAAAATCTTTTGATTCTACTGAAATAATCGAAGGCTTCAGAGGAATGTCCTTTACCGCCCGCGATACGGCAAGAGCAGCGGATATTTTCAGTCAGATGATAAACGATAAGGATTGCACAATTATCTTGTGCATAGCAGGAAGCACAAGCGCAGGCG
>Ga0307439_1001550_pt1 | contig 14362 bp, 10 predicted proteins | sample SalMarWE160490MG_FD_202142 | JGI IMG/M metagenome (GOLD analysis project Ga0307439, IMG submission 202142) | Salt marsh sediment microbial communities from the Plum Island Ecosystem LTER, Massachusetts, United States - WE1604-90 | ecosystem: Environmental > Aquatic > Marine > Intertidal zone >... | reverse complement strand
GAAAGGTTTCACATTAGTTGAGCTATTGGTCGTTATTGCGATCATAGCACTTCTGATGGGTATATTGATGCCCGCTTTAGCCAGGGTCAGACAGATTGCCTTTCGCATGACCTGCGGAACGAACCTGTCCGGCATGGGCAAAGCAATGCTGATCTATGCCAACGATTATGAAGATGAGCTCCCTCGTGCGGGTGGAAGACAGACCGTGTGGGGTGGTCTCGTTGACTGGGATGCCGCTGACCGATTTCGGGCTTACAGCTTAGCAGCAGACCAAAGCGGCGGCACCGCCACCATTTCCTCCAGCTTTTACCTTTTAGTAAAGTACGCTGAGGTTACTCCCAAGTCGTTTGTCTGCAAGGCCGATTCAGGGACTAGGGAGTTTAGCCTTGCTGACTATCCCGATCGGGACACCACTGTTGTTGAAGAGCTTATTCACGCCTGGGATTTCGGTGGTTCGCCTGGTGATGCAGCCAACACTCATTGCAGCTACACCTATCATATGCCTTATGGCGTATATGCTTTGACCTCGTCAAGTGAGCCGGGTATGGCGGTGGCAGCCGATAGAAATCCGTGGATCGATTCCCCTGCTGCACAAGCTAAGGATTTCTCGCTGTTTTCACCAGACATACAACCCTGGAACGGCACGGCTGAACAGGCAAAACAAGGAAACGCTATTGCTCACCAGGAAGATGGACAGCAGGTGCTGTTTATGGACATGCACGTAGAGTTTGAGAAACGCTCTTATTGTGGCGTTGAGGATGATAATATTTATACACATCTGCCTCAAGGACTTGGTCATCCTCAGTTAGGTGAGTTGCCTATAGTTTTTCAAAGTGTGCCTGGCCACAGGAAAGACTCGCTGCTGGTGCATGATGGGGAACCTACAAAAGGCGGCAGGTGCTTCCCTGCTGATACGCTCGTTTGGGTAAATGGGACACAGGTTAGAATCTCGCAGGTTACTCAAGGGCAAAAAATTAGTATGCTTGAACCAGTTGAGGCGATGAGTTGCTCGGCCCAAACGGTATCGTTCAGGCAGGTTGAACGCGTAGAAGAGCACGAGGGAGCGTTCCAATGCTATGATGTTGTGCTTGAAACCGGAGACTGCATTAGCGTGGCAAGCTCACACCTGTTTCTGCTTGATTCGCAGCGATGGGTCCCCGTCCAGGACCTCAAAGCTGGCTTGAAGCTAATGTCATTAAAGGGACCCGTCAGCATCAAGAGCGTTATAAAAAGGGTAGCGCCCTTTGTTGGCAAGGTTTATAATCTTAAGATAAAAGATGCAGAAAGGTATTATGTGGGCAAGGATGGGCTTATCGTGCGCGATTGGTAATAAGACGTATCGTTGGCGCAGTAATCAGCCCCTATGGCATCGCATCGAATAGTTGCTTCGGCTGCTAAAGAAGCGGCCTTGTGCACAAGCATAGGGCCGCTTTGCATCAATTCTACAGTTATACCAATTGTGATTAATCCTTGCGCCTCACATATTTAAGGCAGCATGTGGATTCAATATATATTGGCTCAGCAGCGCCATGAATCACATCAGATAACCCGGCAAAAGCGCTGTAATTAAGTACGATTGCTATTACACTAACATATAAACATATACCTGTACTTATTAGCAGTTTCTTTTAGCAGAAACTGCTAATATCTGAAAATCATTCGATTGTATTATAGCAATTGTAATTAAATATTGCGCTTTGCATAAAGGCCGGCAAGACATCCCCCAAGCCTTCGACAAGCTCAGGCGGGGCGCTGCGCTTGAGGCTGCCCTCCATATGTGCCAAACGCACGAAGCGCAGTAATTTAATGCAATTGGTATTATATGCACTTATGCTAAAAGAGCCGCCAATAACTTAGCATCTTGGCAATACATAGTATTACTTTAGTTTGATCGGCAGACCTTTGTCCCGAGATTTAGCTAAAAAAGATTCTAACTCTTTTAATAGCAATTGCATTTGATCAGCGTTTTCGAGCATACTTTCGTATAATCGTCCGTCATTGACGAGCTTGGCAACAGTTCCTTCGCCGCTATTGGCCTTTTCTAAAATCACTCGTAATTGTGATGCTGCTTCACTTAGTTGTTCGCTCGTATCAATCAAGGTGGTAACAAGCCTTTCTGCTTTGGCATCGGCATTTTGCATAGTTTTGGTCCCGGCAGCGGCAAATTCTCGGAACTCTTTTAACGTCTGCTCAGCTTGCCGCATGGTCTCTACAGCATGCTCTGATACCTCAGACATATTAGCCAGCGTCTTCTTGAGATTATCTTTGCTGTTGGGATCACCGATGATATCCTTGACGTGATCTATAAGACTCTTTAGGCTTTCAGCTATGTTCTCAAATTTTTCCTGACTTTCTTCCGGGAAAAACTCACTGGTCATACCGGTCGATCCCTGCTTCAGCATTCCGTCAACTAAAAACCTCGTCTCCGGTCGATTTGGGTCAGTCATCGGAGCCGGAAGCTTAGCAGGATCAACGGTCAGCTCAATATAACTGCTACCGAGGCCTCGCGTCATTAATTTTATCTCTACATTAGAAGGAATATTCCGATATTTCTTGTCAATGCTCAAAGCAATCATTGACTGATGATATTCGAGCCCGGTTTTCAAGTCGCGACGTATTTCCGGTGCCATAACCTTTGTAACTCTGCCGATCTGATACCCACAAAATTGCACAGGCGTATCTTTTTGGACACCGGGTGCAGTAGGAAATTGAACAAATACATCGAAAGAGCTGATTTTGGTCACAGCCGTCGGTATATCTCCGAACTTAAATATAAGCCATACCAGCGCAAATACAGCTAATATTACAAAAAGGCCTACAATAATATTGCGCCTTTTTTGAATAGTTTCGTAGTCGCTCACAGTTCATTTCCTTTCGAGTCGGAACGGCTTTGGAGAAACAGCTCCCTTATGGCACGCAAAGGATAGCCGCTGATATTTAGCTTATTGATCAGCTTTATTCGCTCTATGCACCTTTCATCGAACAGCCGCCTACCGGTTGGCGTAACATCTGCAGGCTCAAGCAAACCGACCATAAGGTAGTATTGCAAAGTTTGCCGGGAAATGCCAGCTTTTTTCGCTGCTGTCCCTATGGGTAGTAATTTGCGTTTATCGCTCAAATCCCAACCTCAAAGAATTCAGAATTTTGAATTTAGAATGTAGAGTTTGTAATTCTCAATTCAAATTTTATTTTATCTTCTCAACTATTTCTTTTACCAGAGCTAAAAACGAATTTTGTACCTGCTCAAATGTCGGTTGACTAATGGTTTTTTTGGAATCAATCGACCCTTCGGCAAGCTCAGGGCAGGCTTTATTTGATTTTTTCGACCATTTAGGCGAAATCATAAGTAAATAATCAAAACCGGCTGGCACGCCTAAGGCGTGTTGCCGAAAGGCTTCTCTTAACAATCGTTTCAGTCGATTACGTACAACCGCATTACCACATGATTTGCTGACAGAGACGCCCAGTCGTGGATAATCATATTTGTTTTCCGCCATATATAGCATAAGAAATCCGTCAGTGGCACAGAGATTACGAGCCAGAACAGTTTTGAATTGCTTGTTGTTGACAAGTCTTTTATCTTTTCCAAAAGAAAAACGCTTCAACATTCCACCATATTTCAGAAGTCAGATGTCAGAAGAGTGAAGACAGAAATTCCATCCTTTGTCCTCTGTCCTCACTTCCATTAGCCGGTTGCCAGAGCTATTCCTTCCGCCGCTTTCCGTCTATTTAGAACCTCCGCACTTATTTTCCGGAACGTTTTAGCATAATCTAAAACACCGACAAGCTCATCGCTATCTTGATCGGCTACTACCGGTATATTTTCTAAATGATACCTTCTCATGTGCTCTATGATCTCTTCAAGCGGCTTATTTGGCGTCGTCTTGTCCAGCACAGGCTCGGCAACATCACAAGCCAACAACCAGCCGGCAAATTCCCTATTCGCAAATATCTCTTTAATATCTGGAATAGTAATTATACCTATTAGTCGTGATTGAGCATCAACAACCGGATAATACAGACTATCAGTTGTGCTGAATACCTCAAGAATTTGCTGCAGTGGTAAATCCTGTGGAATGCTTGTCGGCTTAGTATCCATGACATCTTTAACTGTGTATATCTTTATCAGGTCTTCTTCAGTTATATTCAGTCCTACTTCGCCAGCCTTTTTAACACCAACCTTGACTAAAATAGGTCCCAGTATCTCCATTAAGAACGTTGCTGTCATGGTTACCATAATAATCGTGTGAGCAAGCTCTCCCTGAAACTGCTGACTGGCTAAAATAGCAAGGCCGATAGCAACGCCGGCTTGAGGCAAAAGACAAATTCCCAGATATTTACGAACTACCGCCGGAGCGCCTGAATACTTGGCGCCGAACCAGGAACCGGTCATTTTACCTGCTGCTCTAAATAGAGTGTAGAATATTATAAGAATAACCATCCATAAGCTTAATTTGCCAAACTTCATATGTGCCCCGGCAAGCACAAAAAATGAGATGTAGATTGGGGGTGTGAATCTTTCGATGAGCTTAAACATACCCTTACTCTCACGAGGCATTAAGTTGGCGATCGTTATGCCCAATGTCATGGCAGGCAGAATCGGGTCGATCCGTGGTATCATCGAAACACCAACGACGAGTAAAAGCGACGCCAATGCAAATTCTAAAATTTTATCCTCAGCTCTGACGAACTTCAGAAAAAGATAGAGTAGTACTGCCGCTAAGAATCCCAATGCTACTGCACCGACTATTTCTCCGAACAGCACAAGCATAGTAGTGACAACAGAATCGTGACCTGTGCCGGTAAGAGCCTTTGCTCCGGTTGCTGCGCCGCGGTAGAGCAAAAGTGCCAGAGCGTCGTCCAGAGCGATAATGGCCAGTATTGTAGCCGTAAGAGGTCCCCTTGTTTTATATTCCCATAATACATTAGCTGTTGCTGCCGGTGCCGTTGCCGAGGAGATGGCACCAAAAACAAGTCCCATCGCAATTGAAGTATGTGATTGGCCTGTTACGACCCACATTACCATTGATGTCACCACCGCCACCAGAAAAAAAGCTCCGAGACCCTGGGAGAAAAGTATCACGAAGAACTGCTTACCATATTTCTTAAACACCTCTGCCCGAAGCTCCGCCCCAATCATAAATCCTATGACGCCCAGCGCGAACATTGTCAGCGGCTCAAGGGCTTCGGTGGTTTCGGTAGTTATCAAACCAAAGACGTCTCCAAGGAGTATCCCAACAATGATACAACCGACGACTTGAGGGACATGCAGCTCTTGAATAAGACGAGCACCTAAAGCCCCGCCCAAAATGACCACAGCGAATAGCAAGACCACATTCAAATGGCCAAAAAGCTCAGTGCTCGTGGCGAGAAATAAATAAAACATAGTTATCTGTCGTAAGTTTCAGGCGGCTTTCTGCAGCAATCCGCTCGTGGAATGTAATTCCTGCCGATCTCAAATATAAGGTTATCTGTGTATCAGACAAAAACTTATTCAAATCCTAAATTCTAATAACTAAATCAGAAACAAATCTAAAATTCAAATATTAAATTCGCAGAATGGCCAGGCCCATGTCCAAAACAAATTGTCCATTCTCCGTAGTGACCCTGACCACCGTCCCTTAGGCACTGCATAGGGCAGGTTACGAAGGGTGAATTTTATATTTTGGTCATTTGAAATTGTTTAGAACTTAGAGCTTAGAATTTAGGATTTGAAATCTTCTTCGCGAAAGCTCCAAAAAATAATCTGTATTTCAGCATAGAACTAAGTTAAGAGTGCCTAAAGTGAACTAAAGTGACTTAAAGTTATCCTTTCCTTCATGGCATAGTCTTTTGCCGTGCCGGACTGCCGGATAATTTTAGAACTTTAGGTACTCCAAACTTTAGGCACTTCGCACTTTAGTCACTTTAGCTCACTTTACACTTCCAAATCGTCTGTCACGTTTTGAATAGGCTATTATTGCTTTTTCCAAATTTGCCTTTTTGAAGACCGGCCAAAGGGTTTTTGTGACATAGAATTCGCTGTATGAAATCTGCCAGAGCAGGAAATTGCTGATCCTCATCTCGTTTGCGGTACGTATCAACAGATCCGGCTCATATATGAATGACTGAACATCTGTCCTCTGTCCTCTGTCTTTGCCGTAAGGTATCCTGCGGACTGTCTTCTGTCTTCTGATTTGGTCAGTGTATAGATGCCGGCTTATACATTGTTCGTTAATGTCTCTCAGACGTAGTTGTCCCTTTTTATATTCCTGTGCAATTTTTCTGGCTGCTTCGGTGATTTCAGCTCTGCCGCCGTAATTCATTGCTAGGCCGAGTACCATACCGGTATTTTTGCAGGTTTGCATCATAGTTTTTGAAAGCTCTTTTTGAAGTGTCACGGGCAGGCCCTCCAATTGGCCAAGGTGAATCAATTTTACATTGTTTTTCATCAGCTTGGGGCGGATTCCTATAAGGTATTGGGTGTGAAGGTGCATAAGGGCATCGACTTCAGCTTTGGGTCTTTTCCAGTTTTCCGAGCTGAGCGAATACAAAGTCAAAGATTCAATGCCGAGGTCAACACAGCATTGAGCTATTTTTTCGGCTGTATGTGCTCCTTGGCGGTGTCCCTCAACCCGGGGCAGAGACCTTTGTTTTGCCCAACGACCATTGCCGTCCATAATGATAGCGATATGGCGCGGGATTTGCTCGATTGTCAGTCCAAGCCGTTCGGCGGTTTGTTCCCTCAACTTCGTTTGGGACAAGTTTAGCTTCTCTTCGGTATTCTTTTTCAATTTTCTTTCGTCCTAAAAGTGCAGCAACAGCTTAACAGCAATGTAGGGTGGGCACTGCCCACCATTTATTATACATGTTCTCATGGATCGCTTGTACTCTATTGTCTAAATATCGTTTGACTTCGTTTTGGCCCTACGCCAATGATTGTAATTGGCCTGCCGATTACCTTCTCTATCCGAGAAATATAGTTTTGTGCATTCGGGGGTAACTTTGTAAAATCCTTAACTTCAGTTAAATCTTGGTCCCATCCAGGGACAGTTTCATAAATAGCTTGAGCTTTTGAGAGTCGGTCTATATTAGCCGGGAACCACGTCACAACGGAGGACGGAGGACGGAAGACGGAGGGCGGAGACGGAGCTTCTGTCTTCTGTCTTTGCCGTAAGGCATCCTGTGGACTGTCTTCTGTCTTCAGATTGTATGCGGTGCAAATCTTTACTTCTGAAAGCCCCGCCAAAGTATCGAGGTGCATTAGAGCTAATTCATCGATAGCACCTATTCTTACTGCGTATGATAAGGCGACGGCATCGAACCAGCCGCATCTTCGGGGTCGGCCGGTAGTGGTGCCATATTCGTGCCCTCGGTCACGGATATACTGACCAATGTCATTATCCTGCTCGGTTGGGAAAGGCCCTGCTCCGACCCTTGTGGTGTAGGCTTTGGCAACGCCGATGAATTTGTCAATAAATTTTGTCGGCACACCACAGCCGGCAGGCATGCCTAAGGCACTTGAGTTAGAGCTGGTCACGTATGGGAAAGTGCCATGATCCAGATCCAGTAAAGTTCCCTGTGCGCCCTCGAACAGAATTGATTTTTCAAGAGCAATCGAATTGTGTAGAAATTCGGTCGTATCGGTTGTAAACGGCAAAAGCTTATCGGCATAAGTTTTACACTTTTCGAAGATGTCATCCGCACTTAGTGCAGCGATGACGGAGGACGGAGCTTCTGTCTTCTGATAGACGGCGGTGAAGACCTTGTTTTTATAGTCCACTATGGCTTGCAGTTTTATTTTGAGCTTATTAAGGTTTCTTAAGTCGCCCATTCGGACAGCGTGACTTCTACCGGCTTTGTCTGCATAACAAGGTCCTATGCCACGAATGGTAGTACCGATCTTGTTTTTGCCGAGCGAGTCCTCTCTTAATTGGTCTTCTTTTTTGTGATAATCCAGGACGACATGTGCGTTTTCGCTTATAAGGAGACGTCCCTTTAACGTGATGCCTTTGTTCGCAATGGTTTCAATTTCATTTATCAAAACTTCAGGATCAACTACCACGGCATTTGTGATTACACATTTTACATTCGGCCTAACGGAGCCGCTGGGCAAAAGGTGTAAGGCAAACCTGGTATCACCAACAACAACAGTATGTCCGGCATTGGAACCACCGCTGTATCGTACGACAATATCGCTGTGTTCGGAAAGAATATCGACTACCTTACCCTTACCTTCATCTCCCCACTGTAATCCTACAACGCATAAGTTCATTTGTGCTCGTCTCCTACAGATGAGTAAGCCCCCTTTCTTGCTCCCCGCTTCCGCGGGGACAAGTGGCGCAAGCCATGCTGCGCATTTACTCCTGCGAAGGCAGGGGCAAGAAAGCAGGGAGGTGAACTAAAGTTTGGAGCGCCTAAAGTTATGGCTTGTGACCCCGCCTTGCGGGAACCCTTTTCTAACAGCCGCTTTCGCGGGGACAAGCTTTAGCTCACTTTAGGCACTTTACACTTTAGGCACTTTCTTTTCAACCCCGTTAGATAATATCATAGAATGAAAAGTTTAGTTCAATGCCATATAGTTCTAACGGGGTCAACTGATTTTTGACACAAGATGCTCCAAAATAGCTTCCAAGTTATCGTACTTTCTATTGCTTAGTTTACGATTGACCTCGATGCCCTCATTATTTTTGTATGTGATAACGAAGTAACCCTTTGAATCTCCCGCAAGGGATCCTGTGGAAAAGTAAGTTCTATCTATTTTTTGAATGGAGTCATAAGTAATTTTTGCCTTGTTGCTTATAATAAGCTCATTTTCATCAGCCAAAAGTTTCTTATTCTTGCGCGCCCAGTACCAGGCTGTTAAGATCGCGGCAAGAGGGATAAGAATCAAAGGAGCCTTTTGATTAAACAATATATCGCTATCCGGCTTTCCGTCTTTGACGTGCTTTTCATAGAAGCTGTGACGTAACGACCATTCATATTTGCTGAGATAGCCATCGTAAGCAAAAATAATTGCGCCACCAATGCAAGCAACGATAGCAATCTTAAAGTTGGTTTTGCTGTATTTGCTATACGGTGCTTCAATGACCATTGGCAGAGAGTACCTTAATTTATATTGGTTGTTTTTGCGCGAGCATCTTGGTCAAAAGTTCGAGGCCCCCGATTGATACCTATACTTTGATATTTGTACGCGCCTCTGGCTGCCTCCTTGTTTATATACTCAATCTCCCAGATTTTTTTAGTTAAACTTTCTAATTGTTGGTCATAATTTTTCATCACTTCGAGATATTCGGCAGATTCAAGGGCTTCTTTGGCCTTCTCATCTTCGGGCTTTACGTTTTTTGGCAGAACCGAATTTCTAAAAATTTCGTAATGGTCTCTTATCGAGCAAGGCATTAACCAGTTCACCGGTTTTTTCCAATCGTCGAGGCCATATTCTCTCTGCCATTTTCGGCCGTTTTTCATAAAATTAGAGAACAGCGCATCCGACAATGTCTTTCCGTTTTTATATAAATCATAAATATTGTCAACATAGTATGGAATAAAGGCACAGGGAGTTACATTGCCGTTCCAATCTATATAGAAGTAACCGCCGCTTCTTCCGTAGGCAATGCAGCCTCTGGACAAAACGCTGCTATTCCAGAAATCAGCCAGACAATACCTTTTTTCACTTAACAGCTTTTCCCATTTTCTGTATAAGTTAAGTCGATGTTCAGGATGGACCATTAAACTCATTTCATCTTTGCCTCTGCCAATAGGCATCAGTTGGAATTGCCACATATAGCAGGCGCCTTGCTGTTCGAAGAAGAAATCGTAGAACTCATCTTCCAGTAATAAATCAACGTTTCTGCTTGTTGCCGTGACGGAGATGCCGAAAGGTACGCCGACATCTCTTAGGTGTTCCAAAGCTTTGAGGATTTTCTTAAATGTACCGCGGCCTCTTCTTTGGTCGGTTTGTTCCTCGAATCCCTCAACCGAAATTGCCGGCGTGACATTGGCACAATCGGCCAGTTGATGCGCAATTTCTTTGTTAATAACAGTGCCGTTTGTATATGTAAGGAAGAACATATCGTCGTATTTTCGGTAAATATCAATGAGGCTTTTATCATTGCTCCTATACATAAAAGGTTCACCGCCGCTGATAGTTATGAACCTAACGCTCCAGAAGTCGTGGACCTCACTGACTACTCTGTCCACATAGGGATAAGGTATAGTGGCGGACGTGTCTGCTGTCGAGCTTGCATAACAGCCTGTGCAATTTAAATTGCATTTTTGTGTCGGAGAGAAAACGATAAAAGTCGGCGGAAACTCTCCGTACTTTTTTCTGAATTCTTCAACTGCCTGAGTATAGCTTTGGTCTTCGCGAATTAGATTATTCTGCACAAATACATTGACGATCTTTTTGATAATTTCAGGTGAGACATACCCTTTATTTATGTTTTTGACCAAGCACCGCAGCATTGCCGAGAGGAATTGGTATCTTTTTTCTGCCACCACTTTCAAATCCTCAGAATCCTCGTCGACTATTTTTTTATAGATGTAGTCATCGACTTTCTTTGCCAGCAGTTTTCTTAGGTGCTTATGACTTACCATTGTGATTAGTGTTGAGGATAAGACTTCAGTTTTCATTTTCAACTCCCTTTTCTATAGCAAACTCTTTGAAGGACAGTTTGCTCAGAAACGTCTTAATCAAACACTAATTATTTCACCGATTCGATCTTTTACCTTAATTGATAAAATAACATAAATGTAGCCGGAAATATAACAACAAATGACAAAAAAATCCAGCTTTTTTGAGACAGGACAAGCCTGGCTTTTCTACACCGCGATGTTGACTCCACGTGCTATGATTATACCACATCGGGATCAGGTAGCAATAGTTCTGTAACTACTGCACCAGTGATTGATAAAATAGTGAAGATAAATACTCGCCACATACAGCTTGTCATAATATTGTAAGTCCGCAGGACGCCTTGCGGCGCTATAATTCCGCTATTATGGCTAAGTATGGCTGAGACTGCCGTATAAAGAACTCCTGTTAAAACAGCACAGACACTCACAGCGATAATGCGCCTGCCTAACGCCGCACCGCCACAGCCTAAGGTTACTATCCCGCCGCAAACCAGCGGCACAGCTACAACGAGCAGCCAAATATTCTTCAAGCTCGGCAGTTTTTCAACATTACTAATAAAAACAAAATCCGCGAGTCCAAATATCGCCGCCGCGGCGAGAGCACACAAACATACGTGCCAATATCGTGGCTTTATAAATGCTCGAATCTCAGCTCGCCTGCGCATTCGTCGCCGTATTGTCAAAGGCCAGTTATAGAACAAGCGAAAAATTCCATGCTCCAGCAGCGCACCTCTTTCACCAAAGACAGGGACAATGTGCACCGCTTCGGTCGACCAGTGAACCGCCATAAAGCGCGCCAAAGCAGGATAACGATACGTCATCTGGATAGGAAAAGCCAGATAACCAACGTATTTGAAAAAGCCCAAAAAAACCGCGATATTATAGTCTTTGAAATTCCTCTCGCTTATCACCAGATACAGAACATAAAGTCCTCGTGTCAGCGACCCCGGCGAAATCGGAACTACCTGAAATAATGCGATTATGCCAAGTCCTATACCCCATGCCTGTGCCCTCGGCATTTCCGGATGCATTAAAATATAAATAATCGCAACCAGCACAGAGACAACCTGCGTCACCGGCAAAGTGCAAACATGCACCGCTAAACTCTTGAGATATTTTTGTATAAAAGGCTCGCTAATTCGTGAAAGGATAATTTTTGCGTCCTTATCACTGAGGATATGTTTTTTCCGGCCATCGGTTATCATTTCCCGCAGCCACTGCTGGCGCAGCTCCGCATTAAAATACAGCCGAATCGGCCGAATAAATATGTACACAAGTTTTTCTTTTCTGAAATTTTTATCGGTTAAAAATCGGTGAAGCTTGGCGGGCAAAATCGAAATGGGCAGATGGCAGAAAAATCGCCAAATTTCATCCGATATTTTAAGCGCTTGCTGTTCGTTAACTCGTCCTGCTCTGTGCCAGACAGAAACTATCTCTGCGATTCTTGCTCGAACCGCTCGGAGCAAATATCCCCGGCTCGTAAGAAGCTCCGTATAGTGCTTGCGCCAATAAGGCTGGCCCCAAATCTTAAGAATGAACTTTCCAAGTAGCGGAATAAGACCGATGATAGCAAATAACAACGTTAAGAGCCTGCTGCTTTGCAGCTTCTGCTCGTGTTGCTGATCGATAAAATTTCGCACTTTCCAGCCGGTGATAGCACTAACAAGCATTGTTGACCAAAGCTGTCGGCTATACAGAAACCGGATATGATTATGTATAATATCAGGAGCCGAATTTCGATAAATCCGCTCTGATTCTTTTAACTCTTCCAGCATTCTTGGCATATCAGCGAATTCATCGCTGTCTGTTTCCACGAAGGTTTGTAGTTTGCTGATACTGCCGCGGTCGAACTGTACTAATGAGCCTCGCATAAAGCCAGCGGCTATTAGCTTAAAATCCCCCGGACTCATCGGCAAAAATGGTAGTAGTGCAAGTCCCGCCCTAAAATCAACCGCCACCAGACCTGTTGATGAATTAGCCCCCGCACCTGTGGCGGGGGCTGCCTCGGCCACAGGTGCCGAGGCTAAACCTCGGCGTTTCAGGCAGTTCGGCTGACTCTTGCACGTTGACCATTCATATTGCCTCGCAAATTCGTAGCCTCCCATATCGTGCAGAAGCTCGACAAATTCGTGCATAAACTCGTACTTCGCACGGTATTCGGGCGAGCCCAACCGGCTTTTGGCCGGAATTTTGGATTTTTTTCTGACCCTCCGCCAGCGCCGCAGCATATCCAGGTGGTCATCGACCTCCAGCCGCCAGGTGCGTCCGTCAATCCACTCGCTCAATTCTCCACAACTGCCTAAGGTGCTATCAATAAAGGTTGCGTGAATATCGACAACGGTATTCTCATCGCCGAATCGAATCTTTGCTGCCCGGCGGATAAATTTCTGCCAAAGTGCGCCGGCCCTGACCGCCGCCGGATTGACCTGCAAGGCAAATGGTCCTTGAAAGCCTATCCAATAGAGCAAATTACGAAACAGACGAGAAAACCTCGAAGGCGGAATGAGAATCTTCATCGCATAAACATGGCCTACTTTGAGTCCGTCTATTGCCCCCGTGCTTTCTTGCGAAAGCAAGAACGGGGGCTCGATTGCAAGAACCTTTACTTTATAGACCTGCCCCGCGAAACCTCCACCTACAAATTTCTCAACAACCAGATGAACTCGGGCTGAGTTTGCCTGGCTTACACCTGTCACGTTAAAGTCAAGCTCAGTGCCCGGCTCATAGCGTCTGAGGCGCATCGGCCGATGCAATTGCGCTGCGTGAAATTGCTCTTCAAGTTTTTTACAAACTTCGACAGAATATTCTCTGGACATTGCTCGTTTACGTCCTGGATTTTTTAAAAATCCTAATATCTAAATTCTAAATCCTAAATAATTTCAAAATTCTAATCTCAAATTCTCAAAACGATTTGTTTAGAATTTTGTGTTTTTGGCATTTGAATTTGTTTAGGATTTAGTGCTTGGGATTTAGTATTTTTATTTGGCTATTAGCGCTAAACAAGATTCTATTATTTCACCAACGAATCCATAATCCTAAGCAAAGTGATAAAGCTACTCCGGCATACACGCCGGCTAATAAATCATCGGCAAGGATGCCCCATCCCTGGGGAAATTTTTCGAGTTTACGTATCGGCCAAGGCTTAACTATATCAAAAAACCTGAATAACAGGAAACCGCCTATAGTAGCAGCTAAGACTGGGGGATTTGTTAGTGCGCATGTGAAAACCAAAGTAAGAGACTGGCCTGCAAACTCATCGGCCACAACTTCCGGCGGGTCCGTTTTGCCGGTCACTGCTATCGAGGCTGGAGCGTATTTAACACAAATGACAGAGCCGACCAGTACAAAGATCACCATGAAGATGGATATGAAAACAGGCGATAGGTTGAAGTGCCGCATCAGAGCGAAGACGACCACCGGCGGCAGTGACCCCCACGTCCCCGGAGCAATCGGCAGCCAGCCAAGACCGAAACAGGATGCAAATAATCTTTTCATAATTTAGCCCGTGATATATGTTTTGATTTATCTCACGGGCTGTAGGTTACCGCAAGGCGATGTTTAAGTCAACCCCGTTAGAAGCCCTTCGTCTTTCTACCTGTGGCAGAGCTAACGTTACTCGTACGGGGCATTCCCGAAAGGGATGGCCAAGCCCATAAAGCCTGTGTTTGACACAACGGAATTAAATATTTTCATCCCCGTGGCAAGCCTGCCTGCGCGCAGCCGTCCATTCTCCGTAGCAGTGCTTCCA
>Ga0307439_1001537_pt1 | contig 14433 bp, 9 predicted proteins | sample SalMarWE160490MG_FD_202142 | JGI IMG/M metagenome (GOLD analysis project Ga0307439, IMG submission 202142) | Salt marsh sediment microbial communities from the Plum Island Ecosystem LTER, Massachusetts, United States - WE1604-90 | ecosystem: Environmental > Aquatic > Marine > Intertidal zone >... | reverse complement strand
CGCCAAGCAAATACTTTTCCGCAATATCCAGCGGAGAAGATATTATAAACTGCCGCCGGACGGCCGGTACCTGATTTATGCCGACCAGACCAGCCTGCAAAAAGATGCACTTTCAGGTGTGGTTGTTATTGAATTAAAAGACAACCGGATAAAAAAGATTATCACCGCTGAATGTGCAAAAGTCAGTTTTAAGTCCCATGAAAGATTCAACGAAGTGCAAATAATTGCATATAGGGCAAACCAGATGGGCGCCGAGGACGAGGGAGGAGCGGAATTGCTGCGGTTGACAACGGAGTTTGGTTCGCTGTTAGGTGATGATATAAAATTCAAAAAAATAGATGAAATGAAAAGAATCCAGGCTGACCTGATGCAGTTTTATCCGATTGAAAAACTGGCACGCGATACTTACGCACAACTGGTCGCAGAGCTGTTAGCGCAGGACATTAAGACCAAAATAGCCGGCAGCACTAATAATTTCTACCATCTGCTCGGCGATCCAAACTCTGTTAAATTTACTGCCGGTCAATGCATTGCGCGAGAAGAAGAAGTCGAGTTATTGGGCGATGTTGTGGTCATAGAATACGATACGGACAGTAAACGACCTTTACGCACTTTAAGATGTGCAAAGGCTTCGCTGCATATCGAGGGCGATAAGCTGGCACCGACTTTGACGATGGACATAGAAAAAGGCTCAGGGGAAATAAGGGGGCGTTATACCGTAAGTGGTTTGTTACCACCCCAGGCCGTGGAGGCAATAGCAAATCAATTCAAAACCGAAAAAAATGGCTCATTGTCATTGAAGGTTGAAAAACTGGCTTCCGAGTTAACGGGATTACAGCCAGGTCCGCAACTGGCAAAACTGCAAAGCACGCTTAGGAGAAAAATACGCAAGACCTTAGTGCAGATAAAGGCCGAAACACATTCCCGATTGGTATTCGGAATAGGCTGTGTGTCAATGATAATGATTGGTATTGGTCTGGGCATAATAAAGAAAGGCGGACATTTGCTCGGCGCTTTTGGCGCAAGTTGTGTGCCCGCTGCAGTACTGATAGTGTGCATAATGAGCGGCAAACAACTTACCGAGAACCTCGGCTCACAAAATGTTTCAGGTATAGCGATGATGTGGGGAGGGCTGGCATTTTTGTCTTTGTTGGCTGTGTTGATATATTACCGGTTATTGAAGCATTAAGCTAATATGAAGATATTGGACAAATATGTTGCGAAGAATTTTCTGATTGGTTACGCAATTGCCTTTTGTGTTCTGATAGGTTTGCGAATAATTATTGATTTGTTCGTGAATCTCGACGAATTTACTGAGCATGCAGACCTTAGCGCTATGGCTGTTATGAAAAACATACTGGTATTTTATGGTCTGAACAGCATACTTTACTTTCGGGAATTCGCTGGAATGATAACCGTAGTTGCGGCGTCCTTTTCGTTCGGCAAGATGGTCCGCTCCAATGAGCTGGTGGCGGTGATGGCATCGGGCGTTAGTTTGAAGCGGGTAATTGCACCGATAGTCCTTCTTGCATTGCTGTTGACCGGTGTGCTGATAATTGACCAGGAACTGATAATACCGCCACTTGCGGACAAGCTTGTGCGCAGCCATGACGATATTCCCGGCCAGGAATCCTATAACGTATGGTTTATCAGTGACGGCAATGGCTCACTAATTTGCTCCCTCAAATTTGATGTAGAAACGTCAACACTGCACAAGCCGACTATCATCACACGACGGCAGATAGCTAATTCGGGCATCTGGAAGGTAATCGGCCAGATAGATGCCGAAAAAGCGGTTTACAATAGCAAAACCGGCGGGTGGGATTTAATTAACGGGCGATTGCGATTTATTGAAAAAGGTTCCGTTAGAGGCACTCAGCCGAAAGCTTTTTATGCCAGTGACATTACTCCAAAAGACATCCCTGTCAGGCTCAAATCCGAACACGCGACTCTGTTGAGCTGGCGGCAGTTAGCTGTCCTTGTAGTGCAGGCAGAGCAAGGAAAGGATTCACGCCAGCTTTACAGCCAGAAGCACTTTCGAGTTACTGAGCCGATTATCAACCTGATAATGCTTATGGTGTGTCTGCCGATTTTGGTTTGTCGCGACCCGAAGTCGATGAAGTCAGCCGTTACGATTAGTTTTGCTATGGTAGGTGCGTGTTTTGTAGCAACTTTTATCTGCAAAATGCTCGCCCCGGAGGCCGATGTCAGCAGCTTTTATCAGATTGGATTTTATGCATGGCTGCCGATATTTATCTTTTTGCCGATAGCTTTTATCGAACTGGATTCAATGAAAACTTAGCGTATAGCGTATAGCGTTTAGCGTTTAGTTTTTTTATCCGCTATCCGCTATACGCTGTACGCTATTTTTGATTTCTCTGTTTATCCTGAGGCTACACCACTGTCGGCCGCACATTGAGCAGTAATCGGTGGATGGCAATTCTTCTATACCAATTTCTTTACAGGCCTGGCGGTGCATTTTTTCAGCCGTTTGGGGGTCGAGCGATTCGGCCAAATGTGTCTTCCAGTCCAGATTTGTCCGGGCGATGCTCAATCTTCTATCCCGCTCAGCAGTGCCTTTGAGACCGCGAGCAACATCGGCGGCGTGAGCTGCGATTTTTGTTGCTATTACGCCGGCTCGCACATCATCGGCATCGGGCAGACCAAGATGCTCTCTGGGCGTAACATAGCACAAGAACGATGCGCCGTAAAAGGCAGCGGCGGTCCCGCCGATTGCTGATGTTATGTGGTCGTAGCCGGCTGCAATATCGGTTACCAGCGGGCCAAGAACATAAAACGGAGCACCGTGACAAATCTGCTGCTGGATTTCCATATTGTATTGTATCTGGTCAAACGGCACGTGGCCTGGACCTTCGACCATAACCTGACAGCCTTTTTCCTGAGCCCTTGCGGTAAGTTCGCCGATTGTTTTTAATTCTGCGATTTGTGCATCGTCGGTAGCGTCGGCGATTGCACCGGGTCGAAGACCATCGCCAAGAGAAAAACAAATATCATACTCGGCCAATATGCTACACAAATCATCAAACATTTCGTACAGGGGATTTTGTTTGTTGTGGTATAGCATCCATTTGGCTAACAGCGCCCCGCCTCGGCTGACGATACCCGCCACCCGATTCTCAAGCAAAGGCAGATGCTCCCTTAAGACGCCGGCGTGAATCGTGAAAAAATCTACACCTTGTTCAGCCTGTTTTTCGATTATCTCTAAAATTATTTTGTTGTCTATGTCCTCGACATTTCTGTCCTTTATCGCTTCATAGATTGGCACCGTTCCGAAAGGTACCAGGCACTGTGCCAGTAGTGTCTCACGGATTTGGTCAAGGTCACCGCCGGTGCTCAAATCCATAATTGTATCAGTGCCGGCGGACAGTGCTGCTTTCATCTTTTCGATTTCCCCTTCCACCGAGCAGCGGACGGTACTTGTGCCGATATTTGCATTTACCTTTGTAGTAAGCACCCGGCCTATTCCAGCGGGCCTCAGACCTGTCCTGAGCGAAGTCGAAGGATTAGCTTTCAGATGCAGCTTGTTTGCAGGTATTACCAGCCGACCGGCGGCAAGCTCATCGCGTATAAGTGCAGCATCAACATTTTCCGCCTCGGCGACAAATTTAACCTCATCGGTAATTGTCCCTGTCCGAGCGATTTGTAATTGCGTTGCCATTGTTCTTAGGGCCCCGTCAAAAATAAGACTTTTGCAAAACTTCAGTTAAAAACAAAAAAATCGCTCCTGCTCCGAAGCGATTCACTCTGTGGCTGTTAAATTTCGATATTAGTCAATCACTTTCCTACGCAGGCATATCGCCGGGTTGGCAATTGTCCCGATCAGGTTCAAAGGGTTTTTTCTCAGGCCTGCTTTTCCGCAGGCCACCCCTAGTGAACTACCTTTATTATAGCTTATTGTTCTCGGCAGTCAAATAAATATTTAGCTAATATGTCATTCCTGCGCTGTACGTGTTTAGCCGGGGAACAACCATCCCCAAAGCCTTCCCTGGCTGCGGCTCGCGACTTCGCCGAGACGAGCGGCTTTGAGGCTGCCACCCAATATAATTAGTTCCTGTTGCGGAAACAGTATTTGTCATTCCCGCGGAAGCGGGAATCCAGCTTTTTCGCTCTGGACCCCTGCTTTCGCAGGGGTGACATCGTCGGTTTTCGCTTTCCGCAACAGATACTAATTAGTTTAGTAAAGAATGTGTGGCAGCCTCAAGCACAGGACTCCAGCGAAGCGGAGTTCAAGCTTGGGGATGGCCATTTAAGCCACACATGGCTAAACACGTACTCCGCTTTCGCGGGAATGACACAGAGAATCAGTCAGTTTAAGTAAATATTAGCGTCTAAATTTGTATGTTATCCGTTATCTTTAGCGCCGGGACGTCCTTCGACGCCTTTGTAGAAAAACGTGGACACCTTTTTTGTTTGAGGTAACGATGTCAGGCCTGCTATCGCCATTTAGGTCAGTTACCTCGAATTGTGTTCCGACGCCGGAGTTGTCGTCGATTTTTTGCGGAACAAACTCGACCTGGCCTTTCTGCGGGCGACGCAGCTCGAACCAGTAAAGCACAGCCGGCTCGTGGCCGCCGGGGTCTTTACCCTGGTGCGCGAAATACCGTTTGCCGGTAACCAAGTCCTTAACGCCGTCACTATTGATGTCAACGAGCCGTATCGCGTGAGCCTGGGAGAACTTGTCATAAATCACGTGCTGTTTGAATTCGGAGCCGTCCTGCTCGAACCACCAGATGCCATAATTGTGGGCCGAGCTGGTAATTACGTCACTATCGCCGTCATCATCCACATCATATACAAGTATATCGGCACAGTCCGGGCCGAGATTGGCTGGATGAAACTTCCAGTTGCTGTCGGTGCGGTCTTTGGGCGCCTGCCACCAACCTTCTTTGATAAGGACATCGTTTCGACCGTCACCATTGACATCGCCTGCGCCCAAACCGTGGCTATACTTCTTCGTCCCCGGTGCGTCCGGGCCGGCAGCAATAGCGTGCATATCCCACAAACCTTCAAGGTCGTTTGGCACACTGAACCACGCCATTTGGCCCTTGGGACGAACAGCGAAGATTAATACCGGCCTGCCGTTACCCAGCAGGTCAACGAACAGAGGCGTCTCATTGCAGGCACTTTTGACAATCATCCTCTGCTTCCAGTGGCCGGGCTTGTTCTTGGGATTTTCATACCACCAGCAAGGGTCGCCGGGGAAGCCGATGATAATTGAATCGACCCAGCCGTCACCGTTTACATCCTGCGCGAAGTTAATGAAGCATTGACTGTAACCCTTCGAGCCATCGTATTGGCCAACGGGACGGACTTCGTGCATCTTCCAGTCCGGCGCTGCATACCACACATCGCCGGCGAGGATGTCCGGCTTGCCGTCATGGTTTACATCTCCTACTGCAACGCCCTCGGAGCGAAAGGTTTTGTCCACAACGATTTTTCTAAAGCGAACCCCGTTAGAAGCTGCAGTCTTACTTCTGACGGGACGCACCTGGCCGACTGCCGCCGGGATGCTGCAGAAAAATGCTAATCCGACTAACAGAAATAACCATTTTGTTTTCATAATGACCTCCTGTTCCAAACATAAATTTCGAATCATCCTTATTGTAGCTAATTATTTACGGCGGGTAAAGATCTATTGGTCTTAATTACTGTGGAAATTCTTCACAAACCAGACGAGATAATATACTTCACCGTGTTGGTCCGGATTTGTGCTTAGGATTATTACCAAGTTTTTCGTTAAGCTCAGCCGGATTGAAGCCTTCGGCGGTTACTACGTGCTGTTTATCCGTCAGAATCATCCAGGGGAGAGAGCGGACGCCCCAGGTGAAACGTGTTTTCTCCACATCGCCCTGAACTATTCCTATAGTGAAAGGAATGTTATACTTTTTCAACCATTCATTTAGTTTATTTTCGTTAATCTTCGAGGCTTGTATTGCGACAACAGCTATGCCTTTTTGTTTAAGCTGCTCAGCTTGTTTGGCGAATCGCATAATGCAATTCCGGGATGGCCTCTGATTCATATCCCAGAAGCACACCAGCAAATTCTTGGCCTTCGCGTCCTTCCAGAGGAATGCGATTTTGATACCGTCAAGCTCAGGTAATGGCCTGCCCACCAGCGAAGGCGGTTCTTTGGGTAGGTCAATACCTGCGATGCCCCTGACTCTGTCAAATACGTAAGTTCCTTTCGGAAAATCAAATCGAAAAGTATTTTCGTCCACCTTAACAGTTGGCACAAATTCCTTTATTATAAGCTCATATTTCCATGCACCGTCCTCGGCATATGCACCGTCCTCGGCAGTAGTAACTGCGGTCTTATAGGCCTTTACAGGATACCAAATAGCGCCGGTGTCCGTCTTCGCCATGGCAATTTGCTCAACTTCAATTTCAGTCTCAATCTTGATCTTGTTAAGATTATGGACTGTTTTGTTAAGATTATGAACTGTTCTATATCTCATTAAACACATTCCCCTGTCATGGGCTACCCATAATATATATTTGCCATCGTGGTATGGACCGGCTGATGAAAACTCCACAACGTGACACAATTGTCCTGCAACCGACTCGAGATTTGTCCTTATGGTTGCAGAGGACATATACCGCCTGAAGAGGCGAACAAACTTAGGTATGCCATCAGGATATTCATTCAGGTATTTCCGTACACGCTCAGTGTTCATGAGCATATAATCTTTCAAATAGTTCGTAACCTCGGGAGCTTTGCCCGTTAGGCCGGGAACGATCGACCCTGATTTTTCTACACCAAAGTACCCTCTCGTAACCCTGCCATCAAATGCGTGTTCGGCGAGGCTTCCCGGTCTGTCAAAGGTATCTTCGGCCGATGAATAACGCATGTGATAACGTTTGCCCTCTTCTATCTTTTCTATGTACGAGTACGCGACTGGGGCGGGTGCGTCTGGTTTGTTGGTAGGAGGTTTGTAGTCTAACAGACGGTGGGAGTACAAAACACGCATACTCTTTATACTTTCGTATGTGCTCCGCCAGCCGGCTAGTATCGCCTCGGCATCCAAAAAAGATTTCGCCGGATCAGATAGATCTGTTTGAGCTACTGGTTTGATAGGCGTCGCTTTATTCTTCTGAATCGCATGTTCTGTGTCGATGTTTTTTTTGAGTTCTCCATCCAACTCATCAATACCAAAACCCCCATCTCTGACAATATGGTCCCGGTCGGTCAGAATCAGCCAGGGAAGTGAGCGGATGCCCCAGGTAAAGCGGGTCTTTTCAATATCCGCTGTTATCATTCCTAAAGGGAAGGGGATATTGTTTTTCTTTGTCCACTCGTTAAGCGTCTTTTCCGTAACTTGAGAAGTTTGTATAGCCGCAATCGTTACGCCTTTTTCATTCAATTCTTCTGCCTTTTGGGCCAATTGAGTTAAACAATCTCTCGATAGACGCTGTTCCATATCAAAGAAGCAAAGCAGAATTGCCCTGTCTTTAGTCTGCTGAGCAGACAGCCGGAGTTTGATGCCTCCAAGCTTTGGCAGCGGTTTACCCACGCCGACAAGTATCGACCAATCTTTTGGCACATATCGGATACCACCGTCCCATTCGTCCACCACGAATTTCTTTCCATCATGCCAACTGTACTCGAATCTTGGTTCGTCTATGATTCTGATCCTCGTGCCATTCTGAACATCCAGGACGAAAGATTGTAACTGAGCATGGTTGGGATTAATGTTTATCTGCGATATCTTGTGGTGGCTATGCATAGTACTGGTGCTATTCTTTCGTTCAGATACGATACGGTAATCAGCCTCCATCGGAACCCATACACCCTCTATGTTCTCGAATCGTACGTTCTCCATGAAGAAGCTCCGGCCTTTGTATGATTCAGCGTTGATGTAGCTGCTGGGTTGCCGTCCGTGCAGAAGGTCTTCAGGCCCCTTATGGACAACCGCCCTGGCAATGCCGTAGCCGTGCTCAGGGTCGAGCCATATGGCATAGGTGCCGTGCTCTGATTTTGCATCGATGACGTAGCAATCCGCCGAGCCAACCTGCTCAAGCTCGCTGTGCACCGATATGGTATCGGATTGCCTCAATATTAAATCGAACCGCTCGAGGTCACCATACAGAATCCCGAGAATCGGGCCGGCTCCTTCATACCCAATGGCAATCGCTTGTTTGATATAATCCTCGTCGGAGATAACATAGAGCTTGCTGTAATCTAAGACTGGTGCCCTATAGTAATCGTAGCAGAGTTTGCCATCCCATAGCACCGAATGACATCTATCTGCCGGGACCCAAATCCCATCTTCCCCTCGATTAAGATCATAGCGGAACCAATAGTAAACCTTCAGGTCGCTGCCGGATTCCTCGTACCTAAATTCCACCATAGTCCGCCTCATTTTAGCCTGCTGAGCCGGGGCATCTTGGGGCAAGCGTGTCGAAACCGACTCTGTCTTGGCAACGAAGGACTTTAGTTTATCCTGGTTTGCGGCGTACCTGTCGAGCAACTCTGATACACTAAGTTTCTCTACAGCAAATGCCTGGACCGGTATGCAGCAAGCCACAATGATTAAGAGCTTATAGATGACTCTCATAATTATCCCTCTCTCTTAGATGCCAATGACTGGCATATCTTCTACCCCTCCTGGGATGCTACTTGGTAAAACCGCAAAGATTTCCAATTACATTATACTAACAAATACATCTTCAAATTGCAATTGTTTTTCTGCTCTTTGCGGATTATTCATGTATGAGGAAAAAGGTAACCGGTGGGGTAAAACCCACACTGATATGGCTGCTATATAAGTTTAGACATGTTTGTCAGTAAAATATTACAGATTTTTTATACTTTTGTTAATATTTTTCTTTCGTAAATCCTTGCTGTGTCGGTGTTTTTCAAACAGAGTGGGTATTTTCGTGTGTTTCTGGGTCTGCATTTTGTCCATTAGGCTGGCTGGGATCAACCTATCCGGTGATTGTGAGAATTAATTTTAAACGCAAACACACATAAAATTGCTAACGGAAAAAAAACGCATAACGCTCCTTAGATTTGCAACGTAAGCTTAGGACAATAAAAAAGAATGTGGACACTTGAGGGTTAATATTCTGCATCCGGTCTTGGTTACGAGGACATCATCTTCTATCCGCACGCCGAGTCTGCCGGGGATATATATGCCCGGCTCAATGGTAATAACTCCGCCGGCTTTGAGCGTGCCCTTGCTTTTTAATTTGAGGAAAGGTGATTCGTGAATTTCCAGGCCAAGGCCGTGTCCCGTGCCGTGGCCGTAAACGGGCAAATCGTTTTTGTCGATTACCTCCCGGGCGGCGGCATCCACGCGTTTCATTTTGACTCCGGCTTTTATCATTTTTATCGCAGCGGCCTGGGCCTGCTCGACGACATCGTAAACTTTTTTATAAAAAGTAGTTGGCCCACCAACGGCAAAACATCTGGTAATATCGCTGCAATAGCCTCTGTATTTAGCCCCGAAGTCAATCAGGACGGTATCTTTTTGTTTGAGCTTTTTTCTGCTCGGCTGGTGATGAGGTCGTGAGGCATTAGGGCCAAAGGCTACGATTGTCGGGAAGCTGTTTGTCGCTCCGAGTTTGCGAATTTGAAAATCAAGCATCCCTGCCAGCTCGCTTTCGGTTACGCCCGGCTTAATATGTCGCAGTGTTTGTTTAAGGGCACGTGTTGCTATAGAAACAGAAGCCTCGATAGTTTCAATTTCGATATTATCTTTGCTGCTGCGGACAGTTTCGATAACATCAGAAACCGACCTGAACCTGGCCTTGACGTGTTTTTTCAGTTCTTCAAAATTCGCCAGTGAGATTGATTTTTCAACGGTTACTGTTCGCACTGCTTTTTGCTTTTTTACCAGTTTAGCCGCCAGTTCAGCCAAGGAATCAGAGCGCTCAATTATGGTGCAATAGGGACATTCGCCTTGCGCTTGTTCGGTGTATCTGCTGTCGGTCAGAAGATAGACCCTGCCTTTGGTAATTGCCGCCCAGCTATCGTCGCCCATAAAGCCGGTCGTGTAAGTTACATTGGCCGGCTTTGTTACTATAAGGCACTTTATCTTCTTTTTACTCAGCTCGCGGCGAATCGCCTTGATGCGTTTTTTTATTAAGTCTTTGTTCATTTACTTAGTACGTTCTTTTCCGTGGCCCACTTTTTTTGCCAGGCCGGGTAGTCTTTGGCCAGCAGTCCAGCCGGCCCGTAGCTGTACCAACTGTAACCTGTGCGCCGTTCGCTTTCAATCTCGGCCAGGCGGTATTTAATCTTGCCGTCGCGGCCGCAGAAAATTGGTCGGTTGGTTCCAATCTGATAGAATCGTGCCCATATTGGCGGGGATGTCACGTCCTTTACAATAACTTTATCGTAGCCCCTCTCCAGGGAGCTGTCCGGCTTGTTGACCTGGCGGATGCCGGTGAGCTTAACGTGGTCGAACCAGGCGATGACACTCTGGACAGCCTCGATGATTTCCGGAGCAGGATTGTCAATGCCCATCAGGAACTTTACTATCCCAATGCTTTCTCCGCCGCAGTTCGATATTTTTTCGTAAATGCGAGCTGGCCGGGGTTCAAGGGTCTTATCATCGTACTGTTGACACCAGGCGGTGCGCCTGCCATTAACTATGATTTGGCACTTCAGGATACACTCAATGCCTTTTTGAACGGCTTTTTTGGCCTTCTGCCGACGGGCCTTACCAACAAAAGCATACTCAGGCTTATTCTCGGCAATATCGCGAAGGACGCTCATAGCACCGATCATAGCGTTGTCATTGAATGTGATGTATCTGGAGTATCCGGAGTGTCCTTCCCAGGGGTAGAACTGCGGCCAGCCCCCATTGGCGTACTGAGCCTTAAGCAAATAATCGATTCCCCTGAGCAGGGCCTGCCTGAAACGCTCAAGTTTGGTGGCGTAATAGACCTTAGCTAAATATCGTATCTGCGTGTGAGTGGTCCCGTTGTCAAGGGTGGAATCTTTCTTACTCTTAGACTTGCGCAGTTTGGCTTTGTCCTGCTCGCTGAGGATGCGGGCCATATCAATACCCTTCTGCCAGCCACCGGTGTTGCGCTGATATAGAAGAACATTATCGGCAATGCGGACGGCCTCGTTGGTGGCGTAAAACTTGGGCCTCTGGCTCAGACAACGACTCCACGAGATGACCTCAGCGGAGTTCTTTTGGCCCGGGGCACCGGCTGCTATTGCCACAGCAACCAGACAAAGCAAACCTGTTACAATCCATCGTCTTGCTTTTTTCATATCTGCTATCCTCACAACTATTTTTACCTTGTTTTATCTTTCCTTGAAAATACAAGCTCTCCGATGGAATACAGATATAATTGATTAACAACAATCTGAGAAAAAATAAAGTCTTTTTTGCCGGAATGTTTGGCTTTGCGGTATTTTATTTTTATATTTTTATTAGAGAACAAGACCTTGCTGGGGGGGAAACCGGTTGGCTGAATAATTACCGACCTTTGATGTTTTCCGCAGGGTAGGAAAACTGTTCGGAACATTCATTTTTCCAGAGAAGGACGGCGGCTGCCGTCCTTTTTTATATCTTGTCATCGCTGCTTTTTGCCATTACAATGAGTCAAGTCTTGATTCTAATCATTCTAAATTGGTAGTTAAACGATGATATTTATCCTACCTTTCCGGACAAGTATTCGGCCGAGACGGACACCATACACGAATTACGCGCTGATAGCTGTCAATGCGCTCATTTTTCTTCTGGAATACCATATAAACCCCATTACAGGTAACCTGGAATTTCGGCCCTGGGTGCATCAATTTATGCTCACCGCAGTTCGGCCACAACTGTGGCAGTTTGTAAGTTACGCCTTTTTGCACGGCGGTCTTATGCACATTATCGGCAATATGTTCTTTTTGTATTTGTTCGGTAATAATGTCAATGACAAGCTTGGCCATATTGGGTATCTGTGCTTTTATTTGGCCGGGGCGGTATTCAGCGGTATAGGTCATACAGTCGTTCATTCTGCCTCACACATACCTACTCTTGGAGCCAGTGGGGCCGTTGCTGCGGTAACCGGCGCTTACCTGGTGTTGTTCCCCCAGACCTTAATAACCGTCTTCTATTGGTTCTTCTTCATTGGCACAATGGAAGTGCTGGCATTATATCTTATCGCCTTTAAGATGATTCTAATCGATAATGTAATCGCCCGGTACACACCAAACGTTGCCTACGACGCCCATCTGGCGGGATACACCTTCGGCATCGCAGCTACGTTAGGTATGCTCGCGACCGGCCTAATCAGCACCAGCAGTTTCGACCTTTGGGCAATGATAAGGCAATGGAATCGACGGCGTCGATATCGTGATGCGGTATCGAGCGGTTACGACCCCTATACAGGCCGGACGGAAACCAGACAGGTGAAGGCTAAAGAGGTCAAAAGCCCCGCTGAACAACAGAAGGATGAAAAAACACAGGAGCTTCGTAACGAGATTAGCAGACGTATCTCCGAACGCAATTTGTCGGCCGCCGCCGCTCTTTATCTGGAACTGATGAATCACGACAGCGAGCAGATTCTGCCGCGACAGTATCTGCTGGATATTGCCAACCAGCTCGCCGGCGATAACAAACATACTGAATCGGCCCGGGCCTATGAGCAGTTTTTAACTCATTACAGCAAGTATGAATACGCAGAGCAGGTCGAGCTGATGTTGGGCATATTGTATTGCCGTTATCTCAATCAGCCAAAGCTGGCCGTAAAATATCTGGAGGCCGCCTGTGAAAAGCTCACCGACCCCGGCCAATTAAAGATGTGTAAGGACGAGCTTGCCAGATTGCAGAACTAAAAGCTTATCCGAATAACCGGGTCGTTATGAGGCCGAGCGGTAGGGTGGGGCTTGCCCCACCATTATTTCTATTTAGCCCCTTAATTCATTAAGGGGTCATCATCTCTGTTAGCCCCCGGCACTGCCGGGGGTTGCTTGCCCCGCACTAATTGAGTGCTAACTCACGTCTAATTAGTGCGGGGCCAATAACCAATGAACTAATTCACTAATTAACCAATTAACCCCAAAAAACCTTTGCCTTTTTCCTCCTTTTCCGTTATTTTACTGCCCTAAAGGCGTGATGCATCCGGGAGCGGAAACAACACTATATACGATTCCTTAGCCTGTTCTGAGCGCAGCCTAAGGCGGATTTTATTGATTTCTCCCACGTAAAAAGCACGCACAATACGTCTGTTCAATAAATATTATATTAAAATTTATAAGGTATAAGCCTTTTTTAGCTCAAAAAAGCATTATTTTTGCTCTATAAACTTTAATAATGTAAATATGTTTATACCGTGAGCAATATACCCTTAACATTGCAAGCAAAAATATATTCATTTTTTTGCAAATAAAAAAGATTATTTAGTGTTGACAAAGTAACTGCATTTTTATATCCTTCCATGTTAAGAAAATATGAATATTAAATTTAATGATGTAAGGTGTCCAATATGAAGAAAGACGCACAAAAAATTGCCGAAGAAATTAAGCAGCTTGTGGATCAGTTGGCTGAGATTTCCATTAACGGATCTTCGGCGGGAAAGGCTTCCGGACAAGTTAAGTTAAAGCCTAAAAAAGGGGCTTCCGGGGCACTTTCAATACTGATTGAAGAAGGGTTTTTTAACTCTCCTAAGGACCTTTCGGTAATAATGAGCAGATTACAAGAAATTGGCCGTTGGCATCCTAAACCAAATGTGTCGATGAATCTGTTAAATTTAACGAAGAGGCGAACTTTTAACCGCATAAAGGATACCAAAACTAAAAAGTGGAAATACGTATTAAGGAAATAAATTATGGGAGAACAAGATTTATCAAGGATTATAGCTCGCATTGAAAAGCTTGAGAAAGCCGTATTTGGCGATCACGTGGTTAAGAAGAAGAGAAGTCAGCATACTATACCTGTGGATATCGACTTTTCGCTTAATGAGAGAGCGTTTGTCAAAAGGTATTCAACTGGCAAAAGTGGCGCGAAAAAGTTCACGCTTTTAGTAGCTTATCTTGCGGCTGGTAAAGTTGATAAGGACATCAAGCTTAGCGACATAAAAACCCATTGGAACAAAATGTCAGCAAAAAATCTACTGGGCAAGTTTAATATGTTTTTCACAAGCTACTCAAAAAATAATGGGTGGCTTAATTCAAAAAAATACGGCAGCTATTGCTTAACAAAGGAATGGAAAAAGGTTTTATGAGCACATAAGCAAAAGCAAAATATTCGTCGAAAATAACTTTGTAAGGAAAGATGAGTCGTAAAGTGAATAAATTTGTTGTCTATGCTTTGAAAATAAACCTTTAAAAAAATGGAGAAATTATTATGACAAAGGCTAATTTAATTCTTCCTGATGGAACAAAGGTGAAAATAGATGGTTCGGTTGAAGAAGTGGCTTCAATTATTTTTAAATTGTCGCAGCCTTCTGTTACTCAACGCAAAA
>Ga0307439_1001533_pt1 | contig 14446 bp, 12 predicted proteins | sample SalMarWE160490MG_FD_202142 | JGI IMG/M metagenome (GOLD analysis project Ga0307439, IMG submission 202142) | Salt marsh sediment microbial communities from the Plum Island Ecosystem LTER, Massachusetts, United States - WE1604-90 | ecosystem: Environmental > Aquatic > Marine > Intertidal zone >... | reverse complement strand
AGTTCTGCCTTATCCACAAAAGGTTCCTTTCTTTTATTTATTATCCACTGGGAAACAAAGCCAATAATGATACCATGCAGAACATATGCTTGATTCATTGAATTAAAGGGCCGAAAAACTCCCTTTTCAATTCCTTGATCGAGAGTATCGGCTAAAAAACTTATGTATCTTTTATAATGGTTTTGTATTTCTCTTATATATCGATTCTCAAAATCTTGGTGGAGCGCTCCTCTTATGAAAAAAAGAATATTAAAAAGAGCCTTCTTCTTCGCAAAAAAAGTAAAGTGAGCACTGATCAGTTTTTTGATGAGCTCGTAAGGATCCTCGATTCCTGCTATTTCTTGCTTACAGTAATTCAGCAAGTCATCGATACTCTTTTTGGTTAAGCACGATATTAGGTCAGGCTTATTTCTAAAATGACAGTAGACAGTACCCTTTCCCACATCAGCCTCTTCGGTAATTTCATCAAGCGTAGCTCGAAAGAGACCTTTTTGAGAAAAAATTTTGTACGAAGCGCGAATGAGTTTCTTACGAGTATTGATTTTTCTTTTGGCGCTTCGGCTTAATACCTGGGTCATTCTCTCCTCCTCCGACCTCCAATTTAATAAAAGTATCCTTTTACTGGTCTGACTACCTAGTCAGAAGTGACTGAATCGTCAAGTAATTATAAACATTTTTTAAGAAAAGTCAAGGGGGGGTAGCCAAAAGGGTATGCCAAAAGCCCTTAGCATGTATCTGCCATCGAGCGCTGACCAGTTAGGTTAAGATTGGCTACGAAGGAAGAAGAGGGAGCATGAATGCAAGAGAGCGAACCTTCTCAAGATAAAGGATCTTCGACAGAGTGATTCTAAAAAGGAAACGGGTGGATTAAGACTGAATTCTTCCTCATCCAAGTAAACGGAAATTGCCAAATTGAAAGTAATGACAAAGCCTGAATACGGACCCGTGCAACAAAATAAAGATTTTGATTAAAGAAAAAGGAAAGATGGACTGCTTTTATACAGAAGGCGACAAACTTGAGTGAGGATAAGGCTATTGGATGACGGGTCTTTGGGTTCAGTCAGGTGCTTATTTGCTATGAAGCTGTGATTTCAATACTTCAGCCCGTTTTGTTTTGATCAGAATTGTCAGCGTCACCTAAACCTATAAAGAGGCTTTTGTCCTCTAATAGTAGTTTTTTACCAGGGGGTGGTCCCGTTTTACTTTGCTACAGGTAGGTCCCTTCCGGGTGTTGACATTCATATGCCAAATCAGTATTTTTCGGGACGTTATCGCCAAAAATTGGTGAAAATAGGCTCAAGGCGGGGCTAGTTTTTTAGTGAAAGAAATTTTTTTGAGTTTTTTTCGAGTTCTCTTTTTAATGACTTAAGAACTATTGCTTCGGTTACGTGGTTAAGTGTCCTGACGCGCTTGTTTGACTCATTAGTCGAAATTATTATAATGGTTCTTTCCCGGTACTGGTATAATATAGATAAGTGGAAATCTATTGAGTAGACTAAGTGTATTCTCTTGCATAGACATTAATCACAAAAATAAAATCTGATAAATTAGATAATGAGGAGACAATGACTCAGTATGGAAGGAAACACTTGTCCAACCGAAAGCGAGTAGGCTATCGTAACAGGTCACCTAGGATCATTAAAGCCAGGCGCAGAAAAAAGAGAAAACAAATCTCTTAAATTTAGGTTTGGGCTTGCTTATTAGAGGAATCTGAATCCAAACCCACTAGTGGTGATAGCTCCGGCTATGGTCCCAATTATTATGGAGATGACAATATTGACTACAATTACTGTCACGGTATAAACCAAGGCCTTCTCCTTGGGACATTCCATCATAACGGGGATTGCTAAGTAGAGAAGATAGAGCCCGTAGAGTCCTGCTATTATTACTAAAACGCCCAATGCCGGGACGATGTGAAGGATACCAGCCACGAGAGTGGGAGTGGCACAGTAAACAGCTATCTTTAGCGCCTGGATATTATTTTTTACTCCTGAAAAGGTAGGAGCCAGAGCGTTTATTATTAATCCCAGGACATAAACTCCTACCAGAGTCAGGACATATTGAACTATGGCTCTTGAGAGGGAATTTATCAGGGGAAAGCGAACCATCCTCATGAAAGGAACAGAAACTCCCACCAGGCTCATCCCAATTATTGAAGCTATGGCAGGAATTACTGCCAATATGGCCACGTAATTGAAGATAAGATCCTGTGTAGTAGCTGATTCGGTCTTTATTAGCTGAAAAGTTTCCTTAGGCCTCAAAAGAACTGCCTTTACTCTTCCTACGATGTCCATTTTCTCCTCCTTTGTTTATATGGCTTCTAATCAGACGCTACCAGTCTCTGAAAAAATTGATGAATATAAATTCCGCATGGTTCAGCTACTATTTCCCGATGCAAAAATGAGAGAAGATCTGGTCCAGGATCTCGTCGGTCACCACTTCTCCGGTAATCTCTCCCAGCCGGGAGATCCCTTCTTTTAAATCAAGGGCTATTAATTCCTCCGAAAATTTCTTCCTTAAGCCGCCAAGTGCCCTATTTACATTTTGTTTTGTGAGTTCAAGAGCACATTGTTGCCTCAAGGTTATGATAAGGGGGTTAGAAGTAGGAAGAGTTGCTTCTTTTAAGGCAAAGTTAGCTATTTCTTCTTTGAGTTGGGCTAGATTAATCTCTTGAGTTGCCGAAATCTCCACCATTTGCTGGCAGGGAAAAAAATATCTAATTCTTTCCTTGTCAACTTTCTGGGGTAGATCTACCTTATTTATAACTACCAATGTCTTTTTCTTTTCTATCTTTCTGAAAATAGACTCATCTTCTCGACCCAAAGGGCAATTCCCATCCACCATTAGCAATATTATATTAGCCTCCTCAATTTTGCGCCGAGTCCTTCTCACAGCTTCTTTCTCAATCTGGCTTTCAACTTCTCTAAGTCCTGCTGTGTCAATTATCCACAAAGGAAATCCTTTGATGATGATCATCTCTTCTATTGTATCGCGGGTGGTGCCAGGAGACCGGCTGACGATGGCTCTATCTTTCTGAAGAAGGGTGTTCAAGAGACTTGATTTACCAACGTTGGATTTTCCTATAATCACCGTCTTTAAACCCTGTCGATAGATTCTGCTTGTTTTACCGATTTCTAATAGAGAATCAATCATCTTTAGAATCTGCTTGAGCTGGCTTTCTTTCTCTTGGCTCGTTAGCAGCACAATATCCTCGTAGCTAAAGTCTATCTCCGCCTCCAAATATGAGAGAAGATCCACCATTTTTTTCTTAATTCCATCAATCTTCCCGGATAGATCCCCCTTCAACTGATGCACGGCTATCTCTAGATCTTTCTCTGTCTTCGCCTGGATTATATCTAACACACTTTCTGCCTGAGAAAGATCAATTCTTCCCTTTAAAAAGGCTCTTTTGGTAAATTCACCCGGTTCAGCTAGACGAGCTCCAAATTTTAGGGTGAGTTCAAGAGATTTTCTTAAAGGAATCGGGCCTCCATGACAGTTAATTTCTACAATATCTTCTCGGGTATAAGTTTTGGGAGCTCGCATTAAGGTAAGCAGTACCTCGTCTACAGGCTTTTCGGCCTCAGGGTCAACTATCCATCCATAATGGGTTCTAAAAGAGGAGGTCCAGTCAATCTTTTTTCCCTGGGGAGATCGAAATATCTTCTTAGCTATGGAAAAAGATCTTCCTCCACTCATTCGCACAATACCGATGCCGGATTCACCTACAGGGGTGGAAAGGGTGGCGATGGTATCTTCTAAACTCATCTTCCCGCCTTAGCCGGGCTCGGCAGGACCCGTCTTCTGATAATAAAAAACTGCTGAGCTATAGAGATAAGGGTAGAGGTAAACCAGTAGAGCATTACCCCGGAAGGAAGCGACCATAACATAACTATAATGAAAATGGGGAAAAACTGCATCATCTTAGCCAACCCTTCCTGTTGAGCAGCCGATTGGGCTTTTTGGGAAACTCTCTGCTGGAGAAACATGGTTCCTCCTAGCGCCAAAAGCAGAGGGATATTGGGCTTAGCCAGGTCTTTTATCCACAAAAAGGAGGGATTTTCGGAAAAAGGAAAATCAAGGAGAACCCGGTAGAGGACAAAAATAATGGGTAGTTGAACTAACATAGGAAGACATCCGGCCATGGGATTAATTTTATGCTTTTTATACACCTTCATCATCTCTATCTGCAGCCGCTTGGGATCACTCTTGAATTTCTTTTGAATAGCCTTTAGTTCAGGCTGCACAGTCTGCATTCTCTGCATGGATTCAAACTGCTTGAAAGTTAGAGGAGACAAAGCTCCATAAATGAGGAGAGTCAAAAGAATGATGGCTATTCCATAGTTATGAGTGAAGCTATAAAAGAAGAGAAGAACTTTTCCCAGCCCTACGGAAAGATAGCCCCAGGTACTGACTTTGACTGCGGAAGATAGATGATAATCTTGCCCGGTTAACTCTTTTATTGTTTGGTTAGCTAATCTGACTTTGAAGACATTCCCCGGACCAGCATAGATTATCCATCTACTCTGGCGTCGCCCATCCTTGAGTCCCCAATAATTATCTTTAAACATCCCTCCCAGAGGTTGGTTTAGAGAGGCAAGTATTATTAGATCCTTCTTTTCCCGCAGCCCCATCCATTTTATTCCCCGGCCATAATCCTGCCTGGTTCCTTGCTTGAATTGTTCTTGAAGCTCTTCCTTGAAAAAAGCAAATTGTTCTATACGGTTGCCTTTTGTACCGATACCCTTTGGCCAGGTCAGGTGGTATTCGCTGCCTAAAGGAAGATCTTCAGTTTCAAGGCTGCACAGTCCATATTCTCCGTGCTGGGAAAGTCCAAAGGTCTTGACTACCTTAAATCCTCTTTCGCTGTCCTGCCATTCAAAGATGGCTTTTTTCGTGGTTTTATCCAATGTCGACTGAAAATCCATTCCATTCAGATCTATTTCTATCCCCTCCGGTAAAAACAGATTTAAACCCAGACCAAACCCCCCAGGAGCTATTAACTCTTTCTTAGACCTCTTTAGATACCAGGACTTGATCTTGGCTCCTCTTGAGACAAAGGTAACTGTCAAGTAATCGTTTTCTAGAACCAGTTCCTCAGCTGCTTGCGGAACAAGTGGAATCTGGGGAGAAGGAATTCTTTCCTCTGGAGCCGGCGAAGGTTTTCTTTTTTGTTCTGGTGGGGCAGTCTGGCGAAAGATAAAAGTCCAGACCACCAGCACCACCACTGATAACACAATAGCTAGAATGACATTTTTCTCCATAAATTTTTCCTCTTACTTTACCGGATCGTAGCCCCCCGGGTTGAAAGGATGGCACCTTATGAGTCTCTTTATACCCAGCCAGCTCCCTTTCAATAAGCCATATTTTTCTAGAGCCTTTCGGCAATAATCTGAGCAGGTAGGATAAAACCTGCAGGAGGGAGGAAAAAATGGAGAGATGCATAGTTGATAAAAGATTATTGCTCCTATCCCCATTTTTCTAACTCCCATCACACCCAGCCAATTGTGAGCGTACATTTCACTTCCCCTTGATCTTATTATACTTTACTTTATCTCTCTTTGTCAAGTGATGGAGGTTGATCGCATTAGCTTTGACCTTTGGCGAACTTTTTGTATAATAAACAAAGAAGGAGAAAACCCGAAGATTTTGAAAATTCATAAAAAGAGGTAAGGAGGTGAGATGATGGAAAGCCTGTTGGGTAAGTTTTTGTTATCAGGCCTGGGAGTTCTGGTTCTTACCGAGGAGAAGATTGAGAAATTTATAGAAGAATTGACTAAAGAGGGAGAGATCACTCAGAAGGGAAAAAAGGAGCTTTTGACAGAGATAATTGAGAAAGGCGAGGAAAAGAAAAAAGAGATAGAAGGAAAAATAAGGGAGAAAGTGGAAAATATGCTTTCTCAAATGAATGTAGCTACCAAGAATGATATCCAGAAATTGGAAAAGAGGATAGCGACTTTGGAGAAAAAGAGAAAAGGTTAATTTGACAGGCAAAGACAGCTATGATACTATCTCGGGCAAAAAGGATTTAGTGATGAAGGACAAGGTAGTTCACCTAGGTTTATTTGGACTAGGCACGGTAGGAGGAGGAGTAATTGAGCTTTTGTCAAGAAAGAAGGGGAAAGACCACTATAAGTTTGTCCTGGAAAAGATTGCGGTCAAGCACTTGGATAAAAAAAGACCTGTCCCGGTTCCTTTGTATCGATTGACTGCAGATCCTAGGGAAATCTTGGCTGATCCTAAGATTGATACGGTGGTGGAGGTGATGGGGGGGATAGATCCAGCTAAAGAAATAATTTTAGAAGCTCTAAAAAGGGGTAAGAATGTAATTACCGCTAACAAGGCTCTCCTAGCCCAAGCCGGGAGTGAGATTTTCAAGCAAGCGCTGGACAGCGGGTGTTATCTAGGAGTGAGAGCATCTAACATTGCTGCTTATCGTCTTGTAGAAAGTTTAATTTCCTCACCTTTCCAGTTCGAGAAATTGATTGGTATCTTTAACGGGACTTGCAACTATATTTTGACAGAGATGGAAAAAAAAGGCGAAGATTTTTCTCCCATTCTCAAGAAAGCTCAGGAAATTGGCTATGCTGAGCAGAATCCTTCAGATGATATTGATGGTTACGATACTGCTCATAAACTAATTGTTCTACTTGGTTTAGCCCTGGGTTATTTTCCTCCGTTAGATTCTCTTTTTATAGAAGGGATTAGAAGGATCTCCCACCAAGATATTATCTTTGCCAAAGAATTGGGATATAGAATTAAACTTCTAGCTATTGCCAAAAGAGAAGCCAGTGAGCTGGAGGCTCGTGTCCATCCTGCTCTTCTGCCGTGGGGACGAGGTCTAGCTCGTCTGGATGGGATAGAGAATGGAGTCGAGCTACGGGACGAAGTAGGAGTAGAGATAGGAATGCAGGCACCGGGAGCCGGTAAATATCCTACTGCCACAGCAATTCTGGAAGATTTAGTTAGTGTAGCCCGGGGAAGGAAGTTAATCTATCCTCAACCGAAGAGATATCTGGCCTTTAAAAAAATGGGGAAAATAAAGACCAAGTATTATTTAAGATTTAATGCTCTGGATGAGGCGGGGGTTTTAGCAAAAATTTCTGGAATTTTAGGTGATCATAATATAAGCATTAAGTCGGTCCTGCAAAAAGGAGAAAATAAAAAACCACCAGGGGTGGTGCCGGTAATAATCCTTACCCATCGGGCAAGAGAAGACGATATCCAGGATGCCCTTGGTAAAATAGATAATTTAACTATAGTAAGGGGAAAATCCTTGCTGATTCGAGTAGAACAAGGAATTTTCTAGCCATTAGGAGGAAGAAACAAATGTCTACAGTTACTATGAAGGAGCTATTAGAAGCTGGAGCTCATTTTGGTCATCGAAGGAGTGCTTGGAATCCTAAGATGAAACTCTACATTTATCAGGAAAGAAATCAGATACACATCCTTGATCTCAGCATAACAGTAAAAAAAATAGAGGAGGCTTATAAGTTTGTCAGGGATCTAGCGGCGCAAGGAGGAGCTGTGTTATTCGTGGGAACTAAACAGCAAGCAAAGAAGTGTGTCCAGGAAGAGGCAAAAAGATGCGGAGCTTCTTACATTAACAATCGTTGGTTGGGAGGGTTTTTAACTAACTTTTCCACTGTAAAGAAGAGGATAGATAGACTTCGCGAGCTAGAAAAACAGGAAGTGGAGGGTGAATGGGAAGTTCTCTCCAAGAAAGAGGAGATGGGTTTTCGCCGGGAGACAGAAAAACTCAGACGAAACCTAGCCGGTGTCAAGAACATAACCACGCTTCCTCAAGCTCTTTTCGTGACCGACCTTAAGATAGAAGAGATAGCCGTGAGGGAAGCAAGGAGACTGGTCATTCCGATTGTAGCTATTGTGGACTCTAACGGTGATCCTAGTCTTGTAGATTATCTCATTCCAGCTAATGATGATGCCATAAAAAGCATTAGACTGATTACATCTAAAATAGCCGATGCTATTTTAGAAGGAAAAACCCTTTGGGAAACGAAACAAAAAGTATTAGAGAAAGAGGCCGAAGAGGAAAAAATAAAGGAAGTGGAAGAAGAGATCACTAAGGAAGAATTAGAAGTAAGTGGATCTGACGAAATAAAGGCAGAAAAGGAAAAGGTCGCCGTAAAGGAAAAGGTCGCCGTAAAGGAAAAAGTTACCGTAAAGGAAAAAGGAGAGGAAGAGGAGTTAGCTATAGAGCACTTACAACAAGAGGAGAAGCCAGAGATCGAAACCAGAGAGGAACCGGAGCAGAAAAAAAAAGATGCAGAGAAAAAGCCTAAAGCAAATGAGGGCCAGGATTTGAAAAAGACTGCTAAGGCGGAGAAAAGTAAAAAAGAAGAGACTACAGGAAGGATGAAAAAAGCAAAATCAGAAAAGGATACTTAAGAGAATCTTTAAAAAGGTGAGAAATGATGGAAGTTTCACTTGATAAAGTGAGGAGGTTAAGAGAGGAAACCTTAGCCAGAATCTTGGATTGTAAGAAGGCTCTGGTAGAGACAAAGGGTGATCTTGAAGAGGCAAAGAGGATTTTAAGGAGAAAGGGAATCGAGATTGCTCGGAGAAAAAGTGGTGAAAGAACCGCTCAGGGCATCATTACCTCTTATATTCATCATAATGGAAGAGTGGGGACGCTGGTAGAGATTCATTGTCAATCTGACTTTGTAGCAAAAAATTCCGAATTTCAAGAATTCGCCAAGAATATTGCTATGCATATTGCCGCCTCTGACCCTCGATGGATATCTGTGGAAGAAATCCCGGGAAAGGTTCTTGAAGAAGAAAAGACCATTCTCAAAGCCCAGGCTGAAAAGGAAGGTAAGCCTGACAAAATTATTGAGAAAATTGTAGAAGGAAGAATAAAGAAGTTTTATTTAGAGGTCTGCCTTTTAGAACAACCCTTTTTTAAGGATGAGAAAAAAACAGTCCGGCAACATCTTGAGGAGTTCATCGCCAAAGTAGGTGAAAATGTAAAGATTCACCGTTTTGTGAGATACCAGTTGAGAAAAAGTCAAAATAATTAATGAGCCAATCAGAAATTAGATGGAAAAGGGTTCTTCTGAAGATAGGAGGGGAAAGTTTTGCTGATGAAAAGGGCTATGGGATTTCATCTTCTCGGGTTAGCTTGATTTCTCGAGAGATAAAAGAAGTTAAAAAATTGGGCGTACGAATGGGGATAATGGTAGGAGGAGGTAATATCTTCCGAGGTGAGGTAGCTAGCAGAGAAGGAGTTGACAGAGCTACTGCTGATTATATGGGAATGTTAGCTACTGTCCTTAATGCCTTAGTTCTTCAGGACACTCTGGAGGGGATGGAGGTGGTTACCAGAGTGCAGACCGCTATTGGGATGCAAGAGATTGCCGAACCTTATATTCGAAGAAGAGCTCTGCGTCATCTGGAAAAGGGAAGAGTTGTTATCTTCGCAGGAGGTACAGGAAATCCTTACTTTACTACCGACACAGCAGCCGCCCTGCGTGCCTTAGAAATAGAAGCAGAGGTCATTTTAAAGGCTACTAAGGTGGACGGGATCTATTCTTCCGATCCCCTTAAGAATAGAAAAGCAAAGAAATTTGATAAAATAGACTATATTGAGGTACTCAATCGCCGATTAGGAGTCATGGATGCAACGGCAATCTCACTCTGTATGGATAATCAGCTTCCTATCATTGTCTTTAATCTTCACCAAAAGAGCAATATCAAAAGGATACTCCTGGGAGAAAAAGTAGGCACAATTGTCACTAGATAAAATACCTTAAAGCAGAGGAAGCAATGTTAAAGGAAATTTGCCAGGAAAGCAAGGAAAGAATGGAGGAGTCTATTCGCAGTCTCTCCGAAAGATATGCCCGAATGCGAGGAGGAAGAGCTCGGGTGGATTTAGTCAGTGGGATAAAAGTCGATTGCTATGGCTCAAGGATGAGCCTGGAGCAAATCTCCAATATTTCTATTCCTGAGCCTCGTCTTATAGTTATCGAACCATGGGACAAATCCGTTTTGGGATCCGTAGAAAAGGCGATCTTAGCTTCTGATTTAGGTATAAATCCTACCAATGATGGAACCATAATTAGGTTAGCTGTTCCCCCTTTGACTGAGGAAAGACGGGAAAGGCTAGCCAAGATGATAAAGCAGTGGGCAGAAGAGACGAGAGTAAGGGTTAGAAATGTACGCCGAGAGGCAAGAGGGAAAATAAGCGATCTGGAAAAGAGCAAAGAAATTTCAGAAGATGAGAAAAAAAGAGCCGAAAAGGATATCCAGATACTCACCGATGATTTTATAAAAGAGATTGATGAGATTCAGGAAAGGAAAGTAAAGGAGATCTCTCAGGTTTAGTACTGCCGGGCAATTGTTTTCCTACTGGGCGAGACTGTGAGAGGCGAGGAAGGGAAAGATGTGTCAGAACTAAGGAAGGACCCCATTGTTGGGCGATGGGTCATCATCTCCACCGAGAGAGGAAAGAGACCAGCTGATTTCATACATAGAGAAAGGTTAAAGCCTTCAAAGCTCGGACATCTTTGTCCTTTTTGTGAGGGAAACGAAGACAAAACCCCACCGGAGATCTATGCTTTGAGAAACCCAGATACTCGTCCCAATAGCCCTGGTTGGCAGGTAAGAGTAGTGGCCAATAAATTTCCCGCTCTTAGGTTAGGGAGGGATTTAGGAAGGCGGGAAGTGGGAATGTTCGATATGATGAATGGGATTGGAGCACATGAGGTGATTATTGAGTCCCCCGATCATGGAAAGACCCTTACCGATTTTGACCTACCTCACTTGAAAAAGGTTCTTTCTGTTTATAAGGAAAGGAGTCTTGATTTAAAGAAAAATCAGCGACTTAAATATATTCTCCTCTTTAAAAATTATGGTCAGGATGCCGGTGCCTCCTTAGAACATTCTCATTCTCAACTGATAGCTACTTCTATTATCCCCAAGCGAATCAAAGAGAAACTTCAAGGAGCTAAAAGGTATTTTGATTACAAACAAAGATGCATCTTCTGTGATATTATACACCAAGAAATAGATTACGGGGTAAGAATAATCGGGGTGAGCCATGATTTTGTGGCCATGGCTCCTTTTGCTGCAAGATTCCCCTTTGAGGTCTGGATTCTACCACGCCGACATTCTCCCGATTTCGATCGCTCTTCTAACGAGGAACTCAGGGGTTTAGGGAAAATATTGAGATCCATTTTGAGAAGATTATCACGAGCCTTAAACAATCCTTCTTATAATTTTATCCTTCATGTTGCCCCTAATCGTAGCTCCCGGCGAGGTTACTGGCAAACTATAGATAAGGACTATCACTGGCATTTAGAGATCATGCCTCGCATCGTTAAAACAGGGGGATTTGAGTGGGGAACAGGTTTCTACATTAACCCTACTCCTCCTGAAGAAACAGCTACCTACTTGAGAGAACTGCAAGAATGACTAAGGTATCTTTAGACTTTGCTTAATTCTTTCTTTAAAAAATCGATCATCTTCACTGGTGTGGGGTCAACTTCCTCAGCTATAGCTAAATAAAAACTCACCCAGTCTCCCATATATATTGCTGAGAGGACTCTGGTTAACTTGTCTTTCCCTTCTGTCCAGATCTCAGCCCATTTTACTTTTCTTTTTTTTATTATGGATTGAGTGACTTCAATTCTTTTTTTAATTTTTTCTTCCTCCCTATGATCTCGAATAAAAATAGGGTAAAATCTTTTTAAATCTATCTTTCCTTCCCCTCCCCACGCCACAATCTCATTATGGTTAAGTTCGGGGAAAATGTCCCAGAAAGCCAAGATTTTACTGTTTTCATTAAACTGTGTCTTTAACCTGTGGGCAACCACATCTGTATTTCCTTCTACCCCGTACACGAGGGGAATCTTGCCGAGGAGTTCTTGTGCAAGGGATTTAGCCGAATTTTTGCTCAAGGGGACTTTTGGATGACATCTCTTCCTGACGTCATGCAAAACTTGAAGTAACTCATCATAATTTTGAGGTTCTACCCATTTTAGTCTCTCTAAAACCTTAAGCATGGGAATAGATAGATAACCGATGGTTGTGCGAGGAGGCATTCCGGAAGGAACAATTAGGCATGGTACTTCATCCTGTTTGCTTAAATCTTTTAACTTACCCCCACTACAAATTGAAATAAGAAAAGACCTCCTTTTCTTGCACTCCTCATAAGCCGAAAGAGCTTCCTCAGTGTTTCCTGAATAACTCACAATGAAGACCAAGCTCTCTTCATCTACCAGTCGAGGCAAGCCATAGTTTCGGTTGATCAAAATTGGTATTTTCAATTCTTGAAAAAGGAGGGTCTTTAATATATCGCCTCCTATAGCTGATCCACCCAGCCCACATACTACAGTCTTTTTAAATTTGCCCGGAGTTTGAGGAGAAAGGGGTAAAGTATCTCCCAGCCTAATTGCCTGTTGGCACTGACGGGGGAAATCAAATAAGAGTTTCCACATTTTGCTTCTGTCAATCTTTTCTAACCTTTCCAGATCATCCCACATCTTAGCTTCCTTTCAAGATTCTTTTGATTTTCTTGGATAGCTTCCTCTGGGCAAATCTTCTGGCTTCGTATGAGGTGCTGAGTTTCAAAAGCTCTGAGGCCACCTTTTGCGTCTCTTCCCATGTCACCCCCCGAATAATTTTTTTTATCTCTAGAAGAGAAGTCGGGGCTACACTAAATTCATCTACTTCCAATCCCAGAAGAATCAAGACAAATAGCGGATCACTGGCCATCTCTCCACAGGCTCCCACCCAAATGCCTTCACGATGAGCGCATTTTATTACATTGTCGATCAATCTCAAGATGGTTGGGTGCAGAGGCTGGTAAAGATAGGCTACCTTCTCATTTACCCGGTCCACTGCCAGGCTGTATTGTATTAAATCATTCGTCCCCAGGCTAAAGAAATCAACCTCTTTGGCCAGAAGGTCAGCTACTATCGCGGCCGAAGGGACTTCAATCATTGCTCCTACCTCGACATTCTCCGAAAAACGAGTTCCCTCTCTTTTTAGTTCTCTTTTTACTTCAGATAGAATTGTCCTGGCCTTCTCGATCTCCTCCACTCCTGAGATCATGGGATACATAATTTTTACCTTGCCAAAACTACCAGCTCTCAAGATAGCCCTCAGCTGAACTTTAAAGATGTCTACTTTCTCTAAACACAGTCTTATGGCCCTCCAGCCCATAAAGGGGTTTATTTCGGAAGGAACAGGAAAATGAGAAAGAAATTTATCTCCTCCCAAATCTAATGTTCTAATAATCACTGTATTAGGAGCTGCCTTCTCAGCCACTATTTTATAAGCTTGCATCTGTTCGGCCTCACTGGGTAGAGTTTCTCTATTCATATAGAGATACTCGGTTCTATATAACCCTACCCCTTCCGCTCCATCCCTTAAGGCAATATCTATCTCTTCCGGACCTGCGATATTAACTGCTAATTCTACTTCTCGGCCATCGAGGGTCTGAGGAGGTAAAGATCTCAAAGTCTCCAGTTTTCTTTGGTAAGAGAGAAACTCTTTCTGACTTCTTTTATACCGTTCTATTTGCTTGAAAGTGGGATTAACAACTATCTTTCCTTCATTTCCATCTAGGATAATTACTGAGCCTGGTTTAACTTTCTGGGTTATGTCTCTCAATCCAACTACGGCAGGAATCTTCAGTGAGCGAGCCATAATAGCAGTATGAGATGTTCTTCCCCCAATATTGGTGGCAAAACCCAATATTTTATCTTTCTGCATAGCCACAGTATCTGAGGGAGCAAGATCATAGGCCACCAATATTATTTTTTCCTCTAGATGAGAGAGACTCAAAGTTGGTCTCTTTAGAAGGTTAGCCAGGACTCGCTCGCCTATATCTTCTACATCTCTGAATCTTTCCTGAATAAACCCAGCCTGAGCAGAGGCAAACTTTGCTGGAAAAGCTTTGAGAGTATTTCTAAGAGATGCCTCAGCGTTCAGTCTTTGCTTCCTTATTCTATCTATGGTAGCCCCGATAAGAAGTGGATCTTCCAATATTAATAGATGAGCCTGAAAAATGTATGATTCCTTTTCTCCTATGGTCTTCTTTACTCTTTTTTTTATCTCCTCCAGTTCCCTTTTTGATTCTTCCACCGCTTCCCTAAATCTTTTTATTTCAGCCTCTACTACTTCTTCTTTGATTTCATATTCAAGTATACAAAAATTCTCCTTCTCCAGGATGTATACTTTTCCTATAGCAATTCCGGGAGAAGCAGCTATTCCTTTAGGCATAAACCTCCTCCATGGAGCTTTAAAATCTTTTTCGCCTCACCAACAAGGTATAGGGAGCCCGTTATACAAATCAAATCCTCATCGCGGCTTATCTTCACTGCGTATTTTAGAGCCTTAGTTAGGTCCCTTTCAATGACAACTCTTTGTTGGAATTCCTTCGTTCTTTTAGCAATATCTTCTGGCTCTGCGGCTCTTATGA
>Ga0307439_1001530_pt1 | contig 14456 bp, 9 predicted proteins | sample SalMarWE160490MG_FD_202142 | JGI IMG/M metagenome (GOLD analysis project Ga0307439, IMG submission 202142) | Salt marsh sediment microbial communities from the Plum Island Ecosystem LTER, Massachusetts, United States - WE1604-90 | ecosystem: Environmental > Aquatic > Marine > Intertidal zone >... | reverse complement strand
ATTTCTCTCGATGAAGGTATTGCAAGAATTTATGCTGATTATTCCGGGTAATTTTACTAATAATAAAACAAGTACAGGATAACTGATTTCGCACTCTTGGTGCTTATGCACAATTTGATTTATCAATTCTAATGTGTATAAAGAAAAGAATCCGTCAGATAGATTTGTTGCTTTTTCAAACAGCTGTTCCACAGAGTTACACAGAGAAACTACAGAGTCTCACAAAGAATTAATTTATGATTCTTTTTATTCCGTTTTTTAGCATGGGTACATAAAAATTAATCAGTAATCCAAGTTTATAGTTTCCTAATTTCAAGTAAGTTAAGACTTGTGCGGTATGCACATTTGTGAGGGCCTCAACTGTTTTAAGTTCTATGACAACTTTTCTCTCGACTAATAAATCGATACGATACCCATGGTCCAACTTAACCTCTTGAAATGGAGGTTCCGTTTGTTCTCAAGTTTACCCGGTTTTTTCAGGATCTGGCTTGGACGGATAATAACCTATGTATTTTATGGAGGTTCACTTGTATTTGAAATAGTATTCTCAATCATTTTTCTTTGTGTTTCTTGGTGACTGCTTTGTGTAACTCTGTGGTACAGCTATCATAATATAAGATTAATAAAATGCAATAATTTTAACTGATTTTAACTTATTAAGATGGTCAATTCTAAATTTGCCTATTTACTGACACAATTCATTTTCTGTCCCCGGAGTTCCCAGATCGCCTGTCAAAAAAGAAGTTGTGCTTTCACACCAGTTAGTGCTCAATAAAGCATCATTCGCATCCGATATGTTTGGGTCCAATTGAATAGAAACTCCGTTCAGTGAGGTATTAAAACCCGGAGCACCGTAATTTACCATACAGATAACCGAACCGTCGGTTCCATCGGTCCCGTAAGCATTGATATAAATTTCATCACCATCGTTCACTAGTGATATGGTTGAATATACATAGTCTACTTCGGCAGTCGCTGTGTCCGAGCGGCCCAGGAGGGCAAATTCCCCGGGGAGCAATGGCAGATCATCTGTAATAACGTGAATAGTATTACTTGAGCCCCTGCGAATAACAAGTCCAATCAGGTTGACGGTTTGGTCCGATACATTCTTCACTTCTATATATTCTCCTCCCGCGTCCGGTAAAGCCGCAGGATTGTACATGATTTCAGTAATGAGGAGTTCCCCCGACATTTCAGTTTCTATATCACTTAATGTAACAATTTCCGTTTCATAAGTTTCATCAACGTTCAAACTGATTAAGGCATTTCCATCAGAAAGGGAAGCATCAATATGGATTTCATAATGTTTCCCGGTTTCAGCTCCGGCAATATCTCCTGATAAATTCCTGGTTTGTATATTTCCTTCATTGTCGGAATAGCTAAGGTTGGATTCTATATGCAAGGGGCCTTCATCAAAAAATCCGGCCCGGGTTTCGTCCATGCCAAAAACGAGTGATCCAGCTGAATTTGAAACAGAAGTTGAATAGCTTGTAAAATCCTGTATAACGTTCTCTTCATATATGACCGTAACCATGATATTTGACAAGGTACAGGTAATGGTTGAAGAAGTTGTCTGTCCGGCAGTGATGGCAAAATTTCCGGAACTGCCAAAATAGTAAGGATTGTCAAATTCTGCAGGCACGTTGTTATCAGAATGAGCTGTGGCATAATAAGTTCCTTCAGGAAGTTCAATACTTTCAGGAATTTCTGATGCACCATTGTATTGCTCAACAACCTCGTCCTGCAGATTGTAAATTCCAATAATGAATGCATCCAAATCTGCTGCTTTTAAGGGATTGTATACATTGAAAGCGGCAACAGATATTCCGACATCAAGGATTAGGCTTCCTGAGGGCAAAAGAGCAGTGTTATCCTTTTTGGAACAGGATACGATAATTACCATAACAAGTGCTGTCAGCACTTTGCTGAAAGAATTCAAATACATATGTCTCATGATAGTTTAGATTGATAGTTGAAAATTACTTTTAACGTTTTTATTTGGTGAAGCAAGATATTTTAAAAATCATTTTTTACCAATTTTCTGAAAGGGGAATATGATAATACATAATTATTATAAATAACAATGGATAATTTTTTGAATTGTATCATGAATATTTGTCATAAAACTCATTTTATACCTTGAAAAGTTTCTAATGAAAGAATAGAGATTAATTTTGCATAAATTTTCAAATCAATTGATATGTCAATCGAAAGAACAAAAATCAAAGATTTAATAGAACATGGAGAACTCAATGCAAAAGTTTTAGTTAAAGGTTGGGTGCGTACTTTCAGAAGCAACAGGTTTATACAGATCAATGACGGTTCTACCATAAACAATATACAGGCAGTAGTCGATTTCGAAAAATTCGATGAAACAGAATTGCGGCGAATTACATCAGGAGCCTGCTTACAAATCGAGGGAAAGCTTACAGAATCGATGGGCAAGGGACAGCGAGTTGAAATTCAAACAGAAAAATTTGAAATACTGGGAGACAGTCATCCTGATGAATATCCCCTACAACCGAAAAAGCACAGCATGGAGTTTTTGCGTACAATTGCTCATCTTCGCCCGAGAACCAACACATTCGGAGCTGTTTTAAGAATACGACATGCTCTTTCTTTTGCCATTCATAAGTACTTCAATGACAAGGGTTTTGTTTATTTGCATACTCCCATTATTACTGGTTCTGATTGTGAAGGTGCGGGAGAAATGTTCAGGGTGACAACCCTTGATCCTGTAAAACCTCCACTCACAAAAGACGGGAAGGTCAATTATTCGGAAGATTTTTTTGGAAGAGAAACCAATCTGACAGTATCGGGACAACTTGAAGGAGAACTCGGAGCCATGGCTCTTTCTGATATTTATACCTTCGGACCTACCTTCAGGGCAGAAAACTCAAATACTCCACGCCATCTTGCCGAATTCTGGATGATTGAACCCGAAATGGCTTTTTATGATCTGAAAGACAATATGGACCTTGTAGAAGATTTCCTTAAAAATATTGTGAGATATATTCTGGAAAATTCTGCACATGACATTGATTTTCTCACAAAAATGTACGATCAGGACTTGAAAAATACCCTGGAATTTGTAATAAGCAATGATTTTACAAGAATTGCCTATACCGAAGCGATAGCTATTCTGGAAAAGTCAGGTCAGAAATTTGAATATCCTGTTTCGTGGGGTGTTGATCTCCAGACTGAACATGAACGTTACCTCGTGGAAAAACACTTCAGGCGACCTGTTATTATCATCGATTACCCAAAAGAAATCAAGGCTTTCTATATGAAACAGAATGCTGACGGGAAGACGGTTGGTGCTATGGACGTACTATTTCCGAGGATAGGTGAAATTATTGGTGGTTCGCAAAGAGAGGAAAATTTTGAAAAACTGGTGAATCGTATAAAGGAATTACATCTAAATAAGGAAGATTTTTGGTGGTACCTCGAGACAAGAAGATTTGGTACTGCCCCTCATAGTGGTTTTGGACTTGGATTTGAGAGAATGATGTTATTTATTACAGGCATGTCTAATATCAGGGATGTGATTCCATTTCCCCGCACACCGAAAAATGCTGAATTTTAATCCTCCTTCGCGTTCCGCTCCGGCGGACGAGAAGTTGTGGTTTAATTCCCCGTAGCTTGCTGCGGAAATAAGAATCCAGAGCTTGCTCTGGGGTATAATACCATTTATTAAAGCATTCGGTTTTGCCATCTTCAGAGTTCTGATTTTAAAATAAAATGCTGCCGGGAGTCATTTATTTGTCGAAACATTGGAATCTTTAGACAAATTAAACATAAAATTCAAGGCATTTTTTTATTTTTATAATCGATGATTGAGTAAATGTGTCTGAGTGATGTTGAAACAGAAACTACAACAGAAACTGCTTCAAAGGCTTTCTCCTCAGCAGATACAAATGATCAAATTGCTGGAAATACCTACCATGCAGCTTGAACAGCGTATTAAGAGAGAGCTGGAAGAGAATCCTGTACTGGAAGAAGGCAGGGAAGAATCGGATTCGGAGATTGGGCCTGATGAGGATCCGGTTGCTGACGAAAAGGACAGGGATAATGAAGAATTTTCTCTCGAAGATTATATTGAAGATGATGACCTTCCTTCTTATAAAACAGAATCAAGGAATTATTCAAAAGATGATAAAAGAGAGGAAATTCCATTTTCAACAGGATCTACTTTTCACGAATTCCTGGAAGCACAGCTTGGTTTAAGGAAGCTGGATGAAAATCAGCATGCTTTGGCAGAATATTTAATCGGCAATATAGACGAGGATGGCTACTTGCGGCGTGAACTTGAGTCCATAGTTGACGATCTGGCATTTTCGTTGAATGTTACTGCTACTGAAGAGGAACTGCTGGAATTGCTAAGAATTATTCAGGATTTTGATCCTGTTGGTGTCGGAGCCCGTGATTTACGTGAATGTCTTCTGTTGCAGGTAAGAGAGAAAGATCAGGAGCTGCCTGAGATTGCTCTTGCAACAAAGATCATCAGGCATCACTTTGATGAGTTCACCAGAAAACATTATGAAAAGATAAAAAATAAACTGGGTATAAGTGATGAGGATCTCAAAGGAGCAATTGATGAGATACTGAAACTGAATCCAAAGCCAGGAAGTTCTTTTAGCGATCCTTTAAATAAAGACTCTTTTACCATTGTTCCTGATTTTATTCTTGAAAATAATGATGGTGAATTTCAGATTAGTCTGAATTCAAGAAATACTCCCGAATTACGACTTAGCAAAACCTATTCAGAAATGCTTCATTCTTATGCATCAAGTAAGGAAAAACAAACCCGGGAACAGAAAGAAGCCATAACGTTTGTTAAACAAAAGCTTGATTCAGCGAAATGGTTTATTGATGCTATTCGTCAGAGGCAAAATACATTGATGATTACCATGAATGCAATCATTGAATATCAGCATAACTATTTTATTGAGGGTGATGAAACATTATTAAAACCAATGATCCTGAAAGATATAGCTGACAGAACCGGCTTAGATATTTCTACTATATCGCGTGTAGCAAACAGCAAATACATCCAAACTCATTTTGGTATTTTCCCATTGAAATACTTTTTCTCAGAAGGATTGCAAACAGAGTCGGGAGAAGAAGTCTCAAGCAGGGAGATCAAGAAAATATTATTCGAATGCATTGAAAATGAAGAAAAGCGGAAACCTCTCACTGATGATAAGCTTGCCAGCATATTGCAGGAAAAGGGATACCATATTGCAAGACGAACAGTAGCGAAATATCGCGAGCAGCTAAATATTCCTGTAGCGAGGATGAGAAAAGAATTGTAATGACTCAATTTGCAAAATTCATATCTTTTTTATTTCACCCGATTTTTATGCCTCTTATCGGATTGATCATTATTTTTAATTCAGGGGTTTTTTTCATGGATGTTCCTGTGGAATATAAACGATTTGTTTACATGGTTGTAGTTTTATGCCATATCTTGCTTCCATTCAGCATCCTTCCGGTACTAATCTATCTTAAACACCTGAGAAACTATTCCTTGGATATAAGGAGAGAAAGGCTTATACCGTTGTTTTTTGCTACAATCTGCTTTTATATAGGGTATTATTTTGTGTCAAAGCTGGCCCCGGTCAGATTGATTAATTTATTTTTATTTTCATCAACCGTAGTGATTTTTATTCTTTTGTTTGTATCACTTTTCTGGAAGATTAGTATTCATATGACGGGAATTGGAGGATTAACAGGGATGATACTGATCCTTTCCTTTACTTATGGGATTGACTCAACAATTGTATTAAGTTTCAGTATTTTCGTTGCAGGATTGATTGCTACCTCGCGCCTGGCTTTACAATCTCATAGTGTTTTACAGCTTACGGCGGGATTTTTTACAGGTCTGTTGGCCATATTTATCCTCATGATGCAGATAATATTGTAACGTGAAAAGTTAAGTGTTCGGAGTTTTGGGTTGAGAGTTTTGAATTAGGTTGTTGGGTTGCTAGGTTTTTAGGTTATTGGGGACTTTCCTGATAACATACCGTGCGAAGATATGGCATCCAGGAATTGATTGTGATACTGTTGAATAGTTGAACTGTTAAAATAAACCTTTGTAACAGGGTGATCCTAATTCTACACACTGAAAGGGTGTTATTATTATAGCCCGGGGTGAAACCCCGGTAACAAGATACAAAATAAAAGCGTTTCATCTGCTTACTTAATTCAGGACTTAAACAATTCATGAAACATAAACAACAGAGATTTGAAATTTTGAGACAAGAAACCAGAGACTTGCGACTTGAGACTATTTTAATTTCCCGTTTTCTCCAAAACCGATCGAATTGTAAATTCATCCTGTTTCATTGTCCTGAACAGTTTCTTTGAAGAAAGATATTCTGCTAAGTATTCCTGCTCCGACTGTCCGGGAGTTGGCACAAGCACGGCTGTTTTTTTCAGAGCCAGGAGATCCATAATGGTACTATAACCTGAACGGCATATAATTATATCAGCATTTTTAATCAAAGGCAATAGTTTTTTTGAAGACAAGTGGTTGTGCCATCCCGGCAACATGTCTTCTTTTTTTCCCGGCAATCCGCGAATTACAGTATATACATATTCCTCGGGAATATATTTTATCTGATCCCGAATTAATTTTTCAAATGATGTTCTTTGATTTTCCGGTCCTGAGATAAGGAACAGGATCTCTTTTTTGTGTTTTTTTCTTTGGTCTGTAAGGTCAGCAATGCTGAATCTGGAAAGTATTCCAATGTAACTGACCTGGTTATGCAATGAATTGCCATGCGATAATTTGCCTGCATAGCTGTCATGGTCTTCAAGATCAGGGATCCAGCATTCATCGTACTTTTCAATAAACCAACGATTCATTTTATTGATAAACTTCTCAAAAGCTTTTAATCGGTCCGGAAGAATTATGTTCAATTGATGTGTAATAAATACTGAATGTACATTTTTGTTCCAGAGTCCATAGCAATTGTCGGATACTATAAAATCGATCTTGTGTTGTCTTATGATCTTTCTGAGCGAATAATGTTCTCTGACAATTTGTATAAGAAAGAACGGTACATGCAGTACCAATGATAACAACTGATTTCTGTTTTCGTTAAATCGTATCCTTGCATAAGGAATATTAACGATGTTAACTTCAGGAAATTCTTCAAGGATAATATTCAAATGCGAAGGACTTCCACCAACAAATACAGTATCTCTGTTCCTGATGTAATTGCTGATTACAGGCAGAAGGCGGGTGGCATGTCCAAGCCCCCAGTTTAGCGGAACGAGTAAAACTCTCTTTTTTTTCATGTCAATAACAATTTTATGATGAGATCGTAACAGGGATGCCTAAATCCCGCACTTTAGCTGCAATAGCATTCAGTTTTTGTTCGGAAATCTTCCGTATGGTTCTTATCGGAGTATCGCGGGCAATTGTATATACCATTACCAATTGGGGATGAAGCTCTTTTATTACGCTTAACCAGGCAACAAGTTCTTCTTCAGAACTATTATCGAATGAATAGTCATTGTAGCTGCCTTTCACAAAGAGTGTTTGTATTGTCAGGTTGTTTTTAAACGTGTGCAATTGTTCTATCAGTTGCTGCAGGGAAAAATTGTCTGCAGGGCAATTGATTTTTCGTATGGTCTCCTCATTTGCAGAATCAAGTTTTAAAATATTATAATCAATCTTCTGCAGGGCTTTGGAAATTTTTTTATTACCGATAAGAGTAGCGTTTGATAAAACAGCAACCTTCACTGTCGGAAAATATTTTTTTCTAAGACAAAGGGTATCATCGATGATCTGAGAGAAAGAGGGATGCAGTGTTGGTTCTCCGTTTCCGGCAAAAGTAATTGTGTCTATGGGGTTCCCACGTGAAGAATATCTTTTCAGAGTCTCTTCAAGATTTCTCCTGACTTCTTCAGGTGTTGGCAATCTTGAATTTTTGTCAGGATAAAAAAAATCAGTGAGTCCGCATTCACAATACAAACAATTGAAATTACAGACTTTCTTTGAAGTTGGCAGTAGATTAATACCAAGCGAATTCCCTAAACGACGACTTGAGACCGGTCCAAAAATAATTTCATCAAAAAGAAATGTTGCCATAATACAGAAAGCCTTTTCTATTTTTCCTCGTTTTTCAATCTTCCGACACGTAGATTATAGATTTCAGTTCGCTTATAAAAGGCAGTATCTTCATTGTCGTATTCAGGAATAATGATTCTCATATGTGTGAATGAAGGATCGATACATTTTTGGACAAGGATGTATTCACGGCCATACCTTGATTTCGGAAGAGGTGTTTCATTGAAATATAATCTGTGTTGAAGAGCATCATTCTTCTGTGAAAAGAAGTAAGCCGTTATTCTGGGATTTAAAGAGCTATCTTCATCAGTTATTTTAACCGATGCATTCAACACGTATATTCCTGCACTGTCAACAGGAAATTCAAATGGAGGAGGATATTGGGATTTTTTTCCTGAGATAATGTATCGGGGCTTTTCTGATTTCCAGATAATATCCATGTTTGATGTATGATATTTATTCCTGGTAGCTTTAGCTTCTTCTGCTTTTAAGCTTAGTTCTGAGAATACTTCATCATAAATACTTGTTATTTTTTCCGGTCTGGATGAATAGTATTCCATGGTGTTTAACAATTCCTCTTTGGAATACCCGTGTTTTTTAAGTACTGAACTATATATTCTGGAGGAGTCAAGGTCTTTGAACTGATCGTTTATTGTATGGTTCATTGCAATAGCATCTGCAATGTGCATATCAATCAGCAGGGGGACAAGTTTTTTTCTTGGAATGAGTTTTTCATTTTCCTTTTGACCGCAGGAAAAGAGGATGAATGCAAGAGATAAAAATAAAAGCCAACTTCTCATTTGTAATCGTTTTGTCGGTAAAGGTAGTTAAAGTTGTGTAGTTTTTGTTTAGGGGTTTAGCTGTTGAGTTGTTTAGTAAAAAAGAGTAGATGCAATTTATACTTAGTGAGGGAGAATGCTGAGCGTGCGGTGAATGTGGATAAAAAAAGGGGCTGTCTTAAAAGTTGAAAATTCAACACCAAGGCACTAAATCACAAAGTACTCACAAATGTTATAAATAATTGAAAAAACGTGAGTTCGAGATAAGTTATAACTACTTGAAATAGCAATTATCAGATAATTTAGCTTGTATTATCTGTTTATTTAATCCCATTAATTTATAAATTTCATCTATCAAACTGTTTACGATTAAGTTACACTAATTATCCAAAAAAAATAAGTGTAACTAAACCGGGATAACCTGCTTTGGCACAGATCAAACTGTAAATTTATGAATAGGGCAGGTTAAAATGTACCTGTGGTTTTGTCGCATACAATGCTAAATCCTCTGAATAACATGGCAGATGCGACAATTAATAAGAACATGTATTAAAACCTGGTGCGTTGCACCAGGCTGAATCCCCTTTATGGCATTGACTTCGTCGAGCTCTCTAGCCTGATGCGGGTAAACAAATAAAACAAAAGTACTATTCCTTTTTTGGGATCGAAGGTTCCTCACCGCAAGTGGTGAGAAGCTTCAATTTTTTGAGTTTTCGGGACTTCGTGGCTATCTTAACATTCTTTCCTTTTGAGACAGCTCCTTAGCATTACTTTGTAAGCATGTTATTTACTGTCTTCAGGAACTAGTATTCCTTGATATCATTGAATTTGAATCCTATCATAACCTCGTGTGTACCATAGTGGTATGTTCGGAGTTTGTTAATGCCAATATCGTAGGAATATCCGATTTCAATTTTACGTTGATACAGATAGCCAACCATTATGGTTACAGCATCATTGCTTCTGAAAGAAACGCCTCCCCATATTTTGCTTCTGTCCCATTGTCTTTTCCCATACCATACTCTTACATTGAAATCAACCTGCAATGGTATGGCAATTACCTTTCTGAAGATGATCGTTGGTTCAATGGACAATTCTCTGTTTACCATGTATTTGTAACCACCATGCAAATAGTAGTGCCTGCTTAACCTGCTCAGGTCCGTAATGGCTGTATCTTCACCGATTTTAAGTTTATTTCCCAGCAAATTTGTTGAAGCCAGACCAACATGGTAGGTTGAAGAAAACAGGTACAAGCCAAGTGTAGCATCAGGACCATATTGAGTAAATGTTTGCCCTTGAGAGTATATGGGATCATAAGAAGCAATCTCGCCGGTTCCGTTAATTTTGTATTGAAACAAACCAACGGAAAGCCCCATAGATATTTTCAGGTCTTCTGCAATAGCGTAATTGTAAGCATAGGAAAAATTTAAACTTGTTTTACTCGTTGGTCCTGTTGCATCGTGCATGATATATCCTCCTAATCCCATAGATTGGTTGATCGTCGGCCCGAACATACTAATTACATTAGTAATGGGGGCATCTGTAAATCCTGCCCATTGCAGGCGGCTGTTCGTGATGATCTGATAATACGGGTATGTTCCGGCCAGAGCCGGGTTTATCAGAAAAGGATTTGTCATAAATTGTGTATAAAGCGGATCCAGGCCTGAACTTACTTTAAGCACACAACTGAACAGCAATATGGATATAAAGGTTATTTTTCTCATTATCTGATAATTGTAACGGTTCCGGTGAACGGTTCCTGTTCACCGTCATTTGGTTTAATAATATAATAATAGGTCCCTATTGGCAGGTCCTTTCCGTTTTTCTGCGATTTTCCTTCAAATACATGATGCATACTGGTCCCATAAGGTTTACTATAAAATACCTGTTGTCCCCAGCGATCGAATATGAACACTTCGAGATTAGTATATTGAAAAGCATTTCTTATTTCCCAATAATCATTGTATCCATCATCATTAGGAGTAAACACGTCATACACTTCAATAGGCTTCAGAATTATTACATAAACATAATCTGTTTCAATACAACCATCGGGTGTAGAACCTCTGAATGATACAACCTGGTCCTCAGCGGGCGTAAGTGTTGTAAGCGCTTCATTTGTTGTGCTGAACGGACCTGTGCCAAACCATTCAAAACTTAGATATGACTCCTGGATCCAAAGAGTGAGCGGTTGTCCTAGTGGAGCATATATAGTATCGCCATCTCTGCGTAAATTAGGATCAGAATAAATATATGCACCCAGGGTATCGAAGAAAGAAAATTCGATCAAGTCATAATCCATACACCTATCAGTAGTAACGTATACTATAATCTGGCCGGTTTCACATGCAGTAATTGAAACCGAATCTGCATTTTCAGTAAGTTCCGGGTAGTCAAGATAGATTTCCGGGGTCCATTCAATGTAATATCCTTCCTGGTAATTTACGTAAAGATGCCATCTTGACAGATAACATATTGTAGTATCTTCAATATCATAACGAACTGGTAATCCCACATTATTTGGAATTGGGACTATACCCATTCTGGTATTGATTACTTCTTCACCTTCCAGAATTGTTGTATTCACCAGTTCACAACCGTTAGCATCCTGTACAGTAACTGTATAGGTACCGGCTGGCAAATTTGGTCTGGATGAGGTGGTAAGACTCGTATCGGACCAGGCAAAAGTGTAACCACCAACGCCGCCTTCTACGTTAGTGATAGTTATTGATCCGTTCGAGGCCGGACTGCCATCCAGATTGTATTCATTGCAGGTAGGACCATTGGCTGATTTTTGTATTCCTATATCCTCCGGTTCGTTTATTGTAACCGTAGTGTCGAACCTTCGTCCTGTATCATCTTCTACTCGTATGTCATAATCCCCTGCAGCAAGCGTATCGACCGTAAAGAAACCGACAGTTATATTCGGGAAAACGGTTGTGTTGATCGTAATGGTATACGGTGGAGTACCGTCATTCATCCAGATACTGATTGTTCCTGATGCTTCGCCATAGCAAAGGACATCAGCTGCTACAACATCCACATCAAGCTCATATACAATAATAGTAATTGTTGTATCCCAAGAACAGCCCAGAGAATCTTCCACATGGAAATCATAAGTCCCCACAGTAAGCGTGTCAAATACCCGTTCTGTCACTAACGGCCCGCCATCCATAGAATAGCGGTAACCTTCCCCGACAGTATAAGGGGTTCCGCCTGTCGGGTTGAACAAAACAGATCCGTAACCGTCGCTCTGAACATGGGTAATTATCGGATGGCCCAATACCTGGTCGTGTTGATAAATAGTAAAGCTGGTATCTTTGTAACAGCCTTTGGCATCTTCGATCCTGACCACATAAGTTCCTGCGGGCAGACTTGAAAAATAACCCGAATCAGCAGTTTCAGAAGGCGTTGACGGCAACAGGGTGAAAACGAGACTGCCTGTTCCGCCTGTTGCTTCAACACTGATAAATCCTGTTGAATCGCCAAAGCAAGTCAGCGTGTCGGTCGTATACTCTACATCAGTAATGATGATTTCGGGAGGAGAGACAACTTCCACACTGGTAGTTCCGGTACATCCGAGAGCATCTGTAACAGTCAGATAATACGTTCCTGCACAAAGCAATACGGTATCTCTTCCATTACCTCCTGAAGGAGCAGGGCTCCAGTTGTAATCGATATACGGAGGCACACCACCCAGAACATTCACTATTCCCTCAGCATCACATGCTCCGGGACAACTTTCTCTCAGTACTCTTGGTATAATGTATGAAGTTTTTGCAGGCTCAAGAATAGGAATATTTACAGATCCTGAATAGTAATTTACTGATGTAAGCTGATTTGTGGCCGTTGCAGTATCGGTAAAACTCAGGGAAGCGTATACAATTTCTCCATCTATACCTCCCATGTTGTTGGCTGTATCTTTGATCATTACAACCCATCCTCCTTCAGCAGGATTGAAACCATATAATGTACTCCAGTCGCCTGTCGCAGCAAATGTTCCATCGATTGGTCTGGGTTCGGAACATACATCCAAGGTATCGGTCAAAGGCAACTCGGTAGTAAAACACAAGGTATCCAGATCACCGGGTGGTGGTGGAAAAGGAGTACAGGGATTGAAAAAGTCAATTTCCATAGGTCCCTTTTTGAGTGTGAACACAGTATTTCCATCCGGAGCAATCAGGTAATACCCCATATCAACAATAAACATATGTCCGTTTGTAGCAAGGCAAACCTCAATTTCAGTGTCCGTACCGATAAGGAAGGGAGCAGCAGCTCCGATTACCGGCTGAACAGGAGGAGGTATAGTTAATATAAATGAATCGGTAGCATTTACACAGGGTGCATTGGCAATAGCATCAAGATATATTGTTACTGAGCCGTTCTGGCGATCAACAAGACTCGGTGTATACGTGGGATTTATCAAATCGGCATCGTCAAATGTACCTGTACCTGAAGACCTCCAGCTAAAATCAAGCACATCCAAAACAGATGCGTGAGTAATGGGGAGATCATCGCCGTTACATATGGTTGTATCTGGTCCGGCTTCGACGATTGGCGCGGCAATAACATTTACATTAAGTATTGTCGGAGAAGTACTATTACATCCATTTGCATCGGTATAATCTATGCTTATTGATTGGGCTCCGGGTGTATTCCATGTTACTTCCACATAGTCGTCATTTATACCTCCGCCATCAGTTACAGTACCACCTGCAGAAACTATCCATACATAATTGTTCATACCTGCATCGGTTGTATAAACATTTCCTGTTGTTCCTTCACATACAGGGGCAGGTCCGTTGAGAGAAGGTACAGGAAGGGGATGAACAATTACGGGCAAAACAGTCGGAGAAGCTGCTGTACAACCGTTTGCATCGGAATAGCTTACACTTACCGTTTGTGCACCAAGCGTATTCCATGTTACTTCCACAAAATCGTCGTTTACTCCGCCACCTGCGGTAACAGTTCCTCCGGCGGAAACTGCCCATATGTAATTGCTCATACCGATATCGGTGTTATAGGTTTCGATATCGTTGAGGCATACATCGTTATCACCCGTAAGTGAAGGTACGGGCAGAGGATTGACAGTGACATTGAGAACAGTGGGAGCTGCAGCAGCACAACCGGATGCATCGGTATAGCTTACGCTTACCGTTTGAGCACCGGCGGTGTTCCATGTCACTTCCACATAATCGTCATTTACACCACCGCCATTTGTTACTGCTCCACCGGCGGATACCGACCAGATATAGTTGTTCATGCCGGCATCGGTAGTGTATGTGTTTCCTGTTGATCCTTCACATACGGGAGTTGGGCCGTCAAGTGCAGGTACGGGCAAAGGATTGACGGTCACATTAAGAACAGTGGGAGCAGCAGCGGTACAGCCGTTGACATCGTCGTAATTCACGGACACCGTTTGGGCGCCGACGGCAGTCCATTGCACGGTAACAAAGTCGTCGTTGATGCCGCCACCGGCAGTAACAGTACCACCTGCGGAAACTGTCCAGGAGTAGTTGGACATTCCCGGATCGGTATTATAGGTTTCAATGTCGTTAATACATACATCGTTGTCGCCTGTGAGTGTAGGTACGGGC
>Ga0307439_1001526_pt1 | contig 14490 bp, 10 predicted proteins | sample SalMarWE160490MG_FD_202142 | JGI IMG/M metagenome (GOLD analysis project Ga0307439, IMG submission 202142) | Salt marsh sediment microbial communities from the Plum Island Ecosystem LTER, Massachusetts, United States - WE1604-90 | ecosystem: Environmental > Aquatic > Marine > Intertidal zone >... | reverse complement strand
GCAAAACCGGTTTGTTAAGATCAGAAAACGAAAAATGGCAAAGAATCCACTACGATATATTGCTGCTGAAGAATACCGTGCCTTGACGAATGAAGCCAAAGACCTTTGGTGGAATACCTTGCTTTCAATCGCATATGGCAGTGGACTCAGACGCAATGAAATCCTGCATCTAACCTAGGCAGATGTTGATTTTGAAAATCAGCAAATCCATGTCAGCCCTAAAAAGGAAACAGCGGAAACAACCGAGTGGGAACCTAAATATCACGAAAAACGTGTTGTGCCAATGGCTGATGAAACAGTGCAACTGCTGGTAAACTTACAGGCTCAAGCGAAAGAAGGTTGCTCGTATATTTTCATTTCCCTGAAACGACTTGAGAGAATTCGGGAACGTCAAAAGATTGGGAAGTGGACCCCACGGTCTGAAATCATTAACAACTTAGCAAGAGATTTCGGAGTTATTCGTTGAATGCACTTTGCATGACCTTCGCCGCTCTGCCATTACCAACTGGGCAAGGCATTTGCCAATCCAGGTAGTTCAGCAACTCGCCGGACATTCCGATATCTCTACAACAAGGAAATACTACTTGACTGTACGGTATGAAGATATAGTTTCTGCAAATAAGGTAGTGAATAGTATCTTGGTCAAATCTCGTGCAAACTGACACTAAACTGACACCATTTGCTGATTTTGCTCATTTTAAGTGCTTTAGGATTTGACAAAATGAACCGGAAATGCTTATATTAAAAACAGTTAAGATTTTAGGCGCTCGTAGCTCAGTAGGATAGAGCATCGGTTTCCTAAACCGGAGGTCGCAGGTTCGAGTCCTGCCGGGCGCATTTGCCTTTTAGCGGCGACACAGGTTGACAATCCGTCACTTTTATTATCAGTCCCGCCATGGCTCGACTGAGCTCGCCGAAGTCTGTCGGGTAAACCTCCGTCATCTGTATTCTGTCCTCTGTCCCTTCGGCTCTTCAACTGGGTTCAGGGCAGTCTTTTTTCGCTCAGGGCAGGCTTCTGTCGTTTGAAATTGGCTTTGTCTCGTCTTGAGCCGGGTCGAAAGACCTGTCCTGAGCGAAGTCGAAGGATTGGCTTTGTTTTCCCTGCCGACAGAGGCGTGGTTCATTTTCATAATCCTTTTGCAAATAGTAGCTTACGTTCATTCAGACTTTTTGGAAATTGGCTTTGTTTTGCATAATTAGTGTCAATTTTCCCCTCTAATTTGCCTCATTTTGTTGTACTGGCTTTGCCATTTGGCGGATTTTTGCTCATTTTGCTGAGCGGCGAATATTTGTGATTCTGCGGCTCCGTCCAAGCAAGGCCGGATCTTCGATCCGTCTAATGAGAGCCGGATCTTCGACATTAATAATCTCCCCCTAATTTACCCCGTGAGATAGGCTGTAAATCATAGAAATGACTTTATCTCATAGGGTGAACCCCGTGAGATAGGCGCAGCCGCCATCTAACGGGGTGAACTCTCAATGGATTGCACTCTTCGATATCTGTTAATCGTGACATGCTATTCGATATACGATATACTATATACCATATTTGATGTCACATTATACAATATCAAGCGTTAATTTTCAAGCAAAATCTGTTCTCGATCCTCGATCCTCGAATCTTGATACTGGATGTACTTCGACCCGGCTCAGGACGGGCTTGATTCTCAAGACAGTCGTTCTGCTGTCCATAGTTTTCAATAAATCTTTTTAGCGTTAACATACTATATACGTAAAGCGCGTACGCGCTTTACGTACGTGACTATTCTGCGAGTGATAGTTAAAGTGGAACAAAGGTTAAATAAAAGAACGGGCAAGGAAAAAATTATATCGATCAAAAATACCCCTCTGGATGGTAAGATTATTGCACTACCTGTTAATACCACCTAGTGGACATAAAGTGATTTTGTATTTGTTTTGGTAGGGTGGGACTCGCCCCACCATTTTCTCTACATAGCTTGGCAGCATCATTGAGTTCTAAAGAGCAATTTAAAGGATTATTTGAATCCGTAAATCGCTTGATTTTCAAGACAGTCGCTACGCCGCTCATACGTAAAGCGCGTACGCGCTTTACGTATATTGCTTTTCTCCTGTTGTTGGTTGTTTAGACCAAACAAAAGAATGAGAAAGAAGGAAATTATATCAAGCCAAAAAACTTCTCTGGTTCGTAAAATAACTGCACTACCTGTTAATGCCACCTAGTGGACATAAAGTGATTTTGTATTTGTTTTGGTAGGGTGGACTGTCCCGCTTCGGCTCGGCCTTCGCCAAGACGAGTCGCCGAGACGAGTGCCCACCAACTTCTAAATGGTCCGGCCTTCGTAGCCTGCCTGCGCTTAGCCACTTCGGCGAAGGCAGGCCACTACGGCGGAGAAGGATGTGTGGAGCACACTCTACATTCTCCATAAGGAGTCCTTAGGAGTTGTAGCCTTGAGCCTGTCATCCGCCGGTAAAAAGAAATTGGTATGGTGTTTGCAGATTTATCCTTGCTTGTCTTTGCGAGGCTCAAAGGGCCATGGCAAACTAATTCTTGAGACAATGCTCCTGCCTTGTTATTGCTACGTAGTTTTAAGACTACATAGCTTGGAAGCACCATTAAATTCTAAAGAGATAACAATAAATTGTAGGGTGGGGCTTACCCCACCATTTTCATTCTTGATACAAAGTGTTCGAGTCTCAATACCTAAGATACTTAGGTATTCTTTGAAAATTAATCAACAAATCTTAAAAGTATTCAATCTTCATAGGTGAAATAAGGTCAAGGCGAGGTTGTGAAAAAAGATGTTACTCCTAAATTCTCTTTTGCATTCTTGGCAACAGATAAGTTATTCGTCTGATGGTTACGATTCTTGTTTCGTCTATCGTATTACGGTTGCGTTAACAATGAGTGTTTTGTTTTCCGTTTGAAAATTGGGTCAATACCATATAAGTATATGCGTATATACTTATAGACTGCTTTAAGGATCAAGGATTTTGCCTGTGGCAGAGCTAGAGAAACGTAGGGTGCGATGAAATCGCACCTACATAGCTGTGGTCTTGAGCCTGTCACCAGCCGGTAAAAAACAAATTGGTATTGGTATGGTGTTCTCAGATTTATCCTTGCTTGTCTTTGCGAGGCTCAAAGGGCCGTGGCAAACTAATTCTTGAGACAATGCTCCTGCCTTGTTCTTGCTACGTAGTTTTAAGACTACATAGCTTGGAAGCATTGTTGGGGTTTAAAGTATTATTTGAATCCAGAAATCGCTAGTTTTTCAAAACAGTCGCTACGCCGCTCATACGTAAAGCGCGTACGCGCTTTACGTATATTGCTTTTCTCCTGTTGTTGGTTGTTTAGACCAAACAAAAGAATGAGAAAGAAGTAAATTATATCAAGCCAAAAAACTTCTCTGGTTCGTAAAATAACTGCACTACTTGTTAATACCACATAGTGGACATAAAGTGATTTTGTATTTGCTTTGTTAGGGTGGGCTATCCCGCTACGGCTTGGCCTTCGCCAAGACGAGTCGCCGAGACGAGTGCCCACCAACTTCTAAATGGTCCGGCCTTCGTAGCCTGCCTGCGCTTAGCCACTTCGGCGAAGGCAGGCCACTACGGCGGAGAAGGCTGTGTGGAGCAAACTCTACATTCTCCGTAAGGAGTCCTTAGGACTTGTAGCCTTGAGCCTGTCATCCGCCGGTAAAAAGAAATTGGTATGGTTTTCAAAGATTTCCAAGGTGAATTGAAATTACTATGTAGTCTTAAGACTACATGGCTTGGCAAAATCATTGAGTTTTAAAAATTATCGAAAGAACTATTTAAATTTGAGAATCGCTTGATTTTCAATACAGTCGCTACGCTGCTCATACGTAAAGCGCGTATGCGCTTTACGTACGTGACTATTTTGCGATTGATAGTTATAGTTGAACAAAGGTTAAATAAAAGGTAACCGTTCACGCAGAAAATAAGGCGTTTTTGTGTCATTGCGAGGCCTTTAGGCCGAAGCAATCTCAAAAACGTACGATTTTAGATTGCTTCGCTTCGCTCGCAATGACAAAAATGCGGTTTTCCCGTGAACGCTTACAATAAAAGAATGGGTAAAAAATAAATTACAAAGAAAAAATGGTGGGGCAAGCCCCACCCTACAATTTTGATTGTTTGCTGTGAGGTAAAAAGGAGTCAGGAGCATTTTGGGGATGGTTTTAGCTGGGTTGGTGCGATTTCATCGCACCCTACCGCTTCTGAAAGCGAGTATCCTGATTTGTGCAAGCGCTGTGTTGCCGTCGTGCGCCATGCGTGATGCGTATTGCGCTAAGACAAGTACGCAATGCGACATACGCAATACGCACTACTAATTTAACCCATGAGATAGCACTGTGTTATCTCACGTGTTTATCTGCTCACATACTTTTTGATAAACTTCATCAACGGTTATAGTCTTGACACTGTGTTTGGAGTCAATGCTTTTTATCTCAAGTCCTCTGCTGTAAGGCTCGCGGGCTACCATACATTCACTTCTTCCGTATGGAGCGATTCTTGCCGGATTAGACCAGCTAAACATCAAAACCAACGGTGTACCCAGAGCTGCAGCAATATGTCCGGGGCCGGTGTCATTGCTAACAATGAGCTTTGCATCCTTCAGCATAGCTACAAGCTCAGCGAGAGAAGTTTGACCGGCAAAATTTATTATAGTAGCGTCGGTTAAATCTTTTATTGCCTCGATTATGCTACTGTCAGATTCCGTTCCGACAGCAATTATGGGCAAGCCAAATCGTGACGAAATTCTATCAGCCAAGGCAGCAAAACGTTCTACCGGCCAACATTTGCCGCTATGTGTCGAGCCTGGCACAAAAACAATGTATTCACCGAACTTAATGTCATAACTTGCTAACAGATTGCTGACCGAGTTACGTATATGCGTATCTACAGGAAGTAGAAACTTGATTTTTGATTTTTGATTTTTGATTTCTGTCTTCTGCAAGGCAGCCTTAACTATTTTCAAATAATAATCGACCAAATGGATGCAATCATGGTTCTGCTCGATTTTATGCGTGTAAAACAGATGTGCAAGCTCTCTGGTACCTGCCATTCCGAAGCGCTTTTTACAGCCGGACAGCCACGCCAAAGAAGCCGTTCTAAAAAGGCCCTGAAAATCAAATACAGCGTCAAATCTGCTGTGGCGGAGCCGCCGAATGAGCATCACCAATGCGGCAAAAGCTTTGGGATGGTACCAGGCCTTGCCGAGGAACTTCCGGTCAAACGGTATTATCTCCGTCAGATGGGGATGATTTTCCAAAAGCGGTGCGAACTCTGGACGAACCAGCCAGCTAATCCTGGCATCGGGAAAATTTCGACGTAGAGCCGAAAGAGCCGGCAAAGCTAAAACAATATCGCCAAGCGAGCTGGGCTTGATTATCAGAATGTTTTTGTAGCTTTCCGCCATAACTGATATTTATTAGTGATTTCACAGGTGTTTCTACCCGTCACATCGCCGCACTTTCTAAAGATACAACACCAAAAGCATGTTCTATAACATAAGAAATTGTAACCGTTCACACAGAAAATAAGGCGTTTTTGTGTCATTGCGAGGCCTTTAGGCCGAAGCAATCTCAAAAACGTACGATTTTAGATTGCTTCGCTTCGCTCGCAATGACAAAAATGCGGTTTTCCCGTGAACGCTTACAAGAAATTAAGTTTAGAGTTCCTTGGCCTGATAGATTATATACCTTTTTTTCATCCAACGTACAACCAACAGGTCAACAAAAGACTTAAATATTCGGTTCCACACACCATACTTGGCCTTGCCAGCATAGCGGGGATGGTGGCTAACCGGCACTTCGATAACTTTGAAGCCCTTCATTTTCACGAGGGTAGGCATAAAGCGGTGCATTCCTTTGTAGAGCGTCAGACCCTGTAGGCAAGCGCGCTTGTAAACCTTAAGCGAGCATGCCGAGTCATGAATTGACTCGCCTGAGAGCTTGTTTCGGACACTATTAGCAATGCGAGTGGATATCCGACGCAACCATGGGTCCTGCCGCTTTACCCGCCAGCCAACAACCGAATCACATTTATTTAGCATTTTGATTAGGCGGGGAATTTCTATTGGGTCATTCTGAAGGTCGGCGTCCAGCGTGGCAATGATTGTGCCGCGAGCGGCCTCGAAGCCTGCAGCCATAGCACAAGTTTGTCCATAATTACGGTCAAGAGCAACTACACGCAACCATGATTTTGACTGCTTGTGTTCCCGTAGAAGCTCCAGGGTCCTGTCTTTACTGCCATCATCGACTATGATAATCTCAAAGGAGCGACCGAAGGGCTCAAACACCTCCTCGATACGCTTCAGCAGCGCAGTGATATTTTGCTCTTCATTATAAGCGGGAATGATTACCGAAATCTCGACGGCTTGTTCTCTTGCCATTGTTATCTCCATAAGCAATACCCCTGGTGCTGTTTAAGCTATCTCGGATTTGCCGTGGTGCGATAATTTCTGCGACGAGGATTTGGAATAAATAAAATACAGATTCCGTAAATATATTAATATCCCTGTGCCTTGGCCGACTATAAAAACTGGGTCTTTGCGGTGAACGGCATAGCTGAAGAGCATTACGCCGCCTGCAAGGCTGAGCCACCAGAACCCTGTTGGTATTACGGACTTTTTCTTCTTTTCAGAAACAATCCATTGCAACAGAAAGCGGCTAAAAAACATTCCCTGAGCCAAAAATCCAAATGCCAGCCACAGGTTTTCCAAGCTTAACCAGTCAGGCGGCGTAGGAGAAAAACTGGCAATTTCCTGCACCGGCTTAGCATAATAACCGTGGCGGAGTAGGTAAATGTCAAAGGCTTTTTTGTCTTTGCCCGGCAATGACAGGGAAGTATCCCGGAAATTCGGATGATGCAGAACAATGTGCTCGGCTGCTTGACGGGCTGTCTCAAGATGTTCACTCCGTACCAGGACAAATGTGTCTGAATGCTCATTGATAAAACTGCGTAATTGCCCTATTGTGTCAGTACGAGGAATAGTGCGGTGCAGATGATATACTAAAGTATCATCCGAACTGCCGAAATACATCAGCGGGGCGTCGCCAACGACCTTTGCTATGCTTCGCGCAAAAGATGCAGACGAAATCCGACTTTCCTGTGGGAGAAAAAGCCCGAACAACACGTGGCCGAAAACGGCTGTTCCCAGAAACAGCGACATGATTGCCGGCCAACCTTTACCGCGATAGATAAAAAGGATGGCTATAACTCCCGCGCCAGCCAAACTGATGCCACCGACAATAATAGTGCCGTAGCGCCGCATTTCAATATCGAAGAAACAATAAAACATAACTGTTAAGCCAGCCACAATAAAAACTGCCGCCTGGGAGAAACCGAGTATGCCACGCTTTTTCTTCTCCTTTCCTCCTTGTGGGTCTGGTGCAATTTCGTCAGTAAAGGTTTCCCATGCCTTAGCTGCCAGAATCGCCATCAGTGGAAAAGCCGGCAAAAGGTAGTCAGCTTTTTTCTTGGCACTCAGCGACAATATCACAAGAGCAGCAAAAATAGTCAGTGTTAACCAGAGCAGTTTACGTCTCTCAGGTTTGAACTGGGGCCAAAACGAAGCAGTCAATGCTACAGGTACCAAAGCAGACCAGGGAAAACTCAGTACAAAAAGCTGTGGAATATAGTAGAACACACCATGATTGGAGCGATGATACGCTGAAGTGACATTATCATTAATCTCGCCTGCCCAACCTTGCCGTATAGTTTCCCAGCTTAGCTTTTGGATTAGGAGTACGATCCATGAAAGCGCCAATACGGAAAAGATACATATAGCCAACAAATGCCACCTCAGACTAGGCCGTCGAGCTGGGTAGGCCCAAAGACCGTATAGCATCGGTGGAATAACAAATATGAAGACTAAAACCCATTTAGCCAAAAAACCCATTGCTATGGTCGCCCCGAGAAGAGGCCACAGCCAGTCACGGCGCCGCCTGCCAAAAAATATCACCGACATTAAAAACAGCGAGACCAAAACCCAAAATGTCAGGTAGATATCGACCCTCGCCAAACGGGATTCAATTACGTACTTTATTGTGAGCCCCTGAATCAATGCTGCCACGAGGCCCGTCTGCCAGCTAAAAACGACCCGCGCTATCAACAGAGTCAGGATGACTCCCACAATACCCATCAACGCTGAGGGTAAACGAAATAATCCCTCATCCAGCGGGCCAAAGAGCTTGGCCAAAACCGCAATGGTCCAATACGGCAGCGGTGGCTTTTGTAAACGTAACGCACCGTTAAAAGAGGGTACAATCCAATCGCCGGATTCGACCATATTATGGCCGGTTACTACTACACGGGCCTCATGCGGACTACCAAGCTTGGGTTTACCCAAGCTAACCAGCGGCAATGTTAGACCGACGGCTAATAATAATGTTAGGCCAATAAAAGGAACAGGAGCAGAACTGCCAACAGCTAAACCGGCATTTACGTTTTGTTCATGCTCCTTAATTCTCTGACTGAAAATACCAGCAGCCATATCATTATCCCAAAAAGTATAATCGTTACTGCTATAGATACAAAATCTTTGCTAATGAAAGGCCAAAGATGGATCACCATGTTGTGTTCAGGATGATTCAAGGCCTCGAAACGCTTTTCACCAAGGATTACTGTTTCTGTAATCATCCCGTTTTGCATTGCTATTCTGGTCAGATGATGAAACCGGCCATGTATGCCGCGTAAGCGATCGCCTCCGCCTCCAGTGACAATATAAGTTGTCCCATCTTTTACGGTCTTTATATATCCATGATGGTGGCCGGTAAAGACATATCGGATTCCAAGCTCCTAAGCTAACTGCATAAACTTTTCCGAATTATAACACCCAGAAGCTTGTATCCAAGGATTTAGCCCCGACGGAGGTACGTGCATAAAGACAAAAATATTTCGGACTTCCTTTGCTTGCTTAGAAACAGTTTCTTCCAAGAATTTGAGATGCTGCTCCGTCTCATCGTAAAAAGGCGCATCGTTCAGGAAAACAAAAAAGTTTTGACCGATAGAAAAATGGAACTGTGCTGCGCCATAAATTTGTTCGTAGCCTTTCTCATCAATTGGCTCATCCGGGTGAATATCATGATTGCCTGGGACAAGAAAAACTGGATATGGAAGCGCCAACCGAGCCATTTTATTTATGAAATGTTGGTGACGGATCAACTTTGGTTCACTTACAAAGTCACCAAGAATTACTGCAAAGGCAGGTTTGTCTGCACGCATCAAATACAGCATGTGCGAAAAAGTAGCCGTACCCCTTTTTGTATCACCAGCAATTATGAACGTAAAATTGTTCGGGTCAATGTGAGTGCTCACATAGTTGAGATTCTCGGCGTTGTTACCCAGCAGTTTGGGTAATTCCGTGGCTTGAACGTACAGACCCATTACCACTGTAATAGCAATAGTTGCCATTACAACCGAAGCTGCAATTGTTAAACAACTAAAAAGAAAGCGTTTGCACCTATATCTAAGTGAATATGTGTTGGGACCCCGCCTTGCGGGAACCCTGTTGCACTTGTTCTGTTTCTGAGGCGTGATTTCCTCGTTCATTTATGGATTCCTTTTTGACATAATAAATAAAGGGTATCTTCCCAGATAACCTGCTTTACGCACATCAAAAAACTCCTCGGCTTCTTTGAGAAAATGTTCGGTATTATATTTGATATCAGTTCTAAGTTTGGCTTTGTCTCTCTGCTCACGAGGCAACATATCTACTTCTAACCGCGCCGAGAAAATAAGTCTGTCTATACAAATTTTAGAAACTCTGGCGAGTATCTCACGATGACTATAAAATGCACCTGAGTAAAAGCTGGTGCCCCAAAAGAGATAATGGTAGGTACCTATCAGCAGAACTGTCTGAAAGGGACCGCCGTAAGACTCCGGCCTACTTGATAACTTTTCGAGCGTGGCAAGATAAAAGTTAGCATTTTTAATACCCAGATATTCTTTAACTTTGGTAGAGATGGAAACAAACGGCTCATGAACATCAATCCCAACACATGTTTCACAGCGGTGATTCTGCGCCGCCTCTAATACGTAATATCCCTTGCAAGAACCGATATCCAAAAAGGATTTTAAATATTTAGAATACAGAGAAGTAACAATTCTTGCCCTTTCGTAAAGTTTAAAACTCGGAATCGTTTGCCCTTTCCAGATTTGATAGTTGTGATTGTTGGGATAGCCAAACAGATGTTGATTGATCTCTTGTTCATATTTATGCAGTGAAGAGTCAGAAAACAGTCTCAAACGACTTCGCCCATAAGGTGTTAAAAAGGTTCTATAACCAAAAATGCTCTGTATTTTTGCAATTGATGGGTAAAATACATTTGATTCAGTCATTCAGACACACTCTATTTCAATCAGTCTTATAAACGCATCTTTCCGATGTCCACTTTGGCGGTCGGTTCCAAAACTACTCTTGTGTGAGGATTCGAGAGCTGGGAGCGGATCGGGGATTTCGTTAATGATACACATTTGCTTGAGCAGCGTAGCCAGTTCCGCCATATGACTATTCAGGTATTTCAACAATGCTGTATCGTCCTTGGGATCCCAATCGTAACGCATAAGTTCGGCATAGATAAAGGATAGGTCCTTCTGCTCCACTAACAGCCGATATGCAGCAATCACACCGCCAGTACGCTGCGTTCCCGCTGCGCAGTGCACCAGTACCGGTTTGTGTTCCTGCTTAGCTTTGACTATCGCCGCGATCGCACGGGCATAGTTTTTAATATCGCCTGTACCATTACCTCGTAGTTGGAATGTTAATCTTTCGATACTCAGTTCAGCAGCGGCTTGCTTTTCCGCTTTTTGATCGCGGTTGTTCGGTGAATCGGCTGTCAGGTCAATGACGACCTTGATGTTGTATTTTTTTAAGACCTTTTTTACAAGTGCTGCGGAAAGACAGCCGCTACGGTATATCTGACCTTCCTGCACTACACCGAAACGTTTGGGAATAACACGATCCTTAATTATGCCCTCCCAGACCCAAATTCCACCTCCAATCAGCAGGATAACAAAGCACACTGAACACAATCTGCTATTTGTGAATAGTGACTTCAATCGTTGCTGTAAATGCCCATTTACTGTCATGCGATATTCTTCCTTGTTCTTTTTTCTGCAATTTCTACTTTTTAGTTAAAATACTTTAGAAAATTAGAATAAAAATGCAAGAAGTAAAATTACATATTAGAATACAAAATTGTATTGGTTCTATTTCTTACTTTATCTGTTATTTTGATTTTTGATATGGATTTAGGTGTTATGGCTAAGAAAAGCAAATATATTTATGACTGGCCCAGGCCGATGGTTACGGTCGATGCTCTTGTTTTCGCATTTTCTAAGGGCAAGGCCGAGGTGCTGCTAATCAATCGTGGCAATGAACCTTTCAAGGGCAAGTGGGCTTTGCCGGGCGGTTTTATAGAGATTGATGAAGAGCTGGAAGATGCTGTAGTACGGGAGCTGGCGGAGGAGACAGGTCTGACCGGTATAAAGCTGGAGCTGATGCACACCTTCGGCAAATGCGGCAGAGACCCGCGAGGCAGACAGATTACAATCGTCTTTATGGGTATAGTAGCTAAGGGACAAAATAAAATAAAAGCTGGTGACGATGCGGCAAAGGCACGATGGTTTGATATAAAAAAGCTGCCGAAGGATATGGCCTTCGACCACGATGAGGTAATTGCTTTCGGCATCCGGAAACTAAAGCGGAAAAAATTATATCAAGAGTATGTCACACAATAAAAAAAGCAACCCAGCGGAGCAGCTAAGAGATTAGAGGATTGTCTTCTATTGGAGAATTCGACGATTTTCTTATCTGCTTGTTGAACATTCGCAGTTGTACATCAATGGCGCTGACCGCCCAATCGATATAATGCAATTTATGAGCCGGCCGGCGATGCGCTTCGTTGACAAGACCCTGCTGGACGGTGCGGAGAAATCTGCTTATCGTCTGAGGACTAATTTCAGTAGGCTCGGTAGCCCACTTTTGTAACTCTTTATAGTCTCGCCGCAGTTTCTTATCTGTCTTTAGCTGCTCGGAGGTTATGTAATCGGCGGGATTATATGCCAGCTGGAGTCCTTTAAGACACAGGATTAACGGCTCATAGTTGGCTCTTTTTTCCAGGCGAATAAATTTGTATTGCTGAATATACGAGGTGGCCTGGACGGGAGACCTATCTGCAATCTCGTCCTCACCGAGATACCATCCGCGCTTACTGGTTCTGGCAAAGACGAGCTCTTCGCCTTGTTCATACCGTTTTATTTCATCGTAACCCATTCTTGAAACCCAAAGTCTGCCGGTGTCCTTTTGGCTAAGGCCGCCGCCGAGCACGAGCAGGCACTTGACAAAACCCAAAGGCAGAACTTCCTGCCTGCCGATTTGATTCTTGCGAAGCTGGAAAGAAAGATGCAAGCTGTGCGGCCGAACATTATAGAATGCAACGATCTCGTTTATTAATCTATTAAGCAGCCAAGGATCGGCTGTTGCCGGTCGTGACAGCTCTCCAGCGATATTTAGTCTGCCAGGTGCTAATTCTAAAAAGCCGAGCCTGCGTGCGCGATCCGTTGAGCCACTATGGTCATCGATATATCCGCCGAGCTTCCAGCACAGCACTTCAAGGCAAAAATCATTAAAATATCTGAAATCGTCGTATGCCGGATCAGAAGCCTTTTGGGTGGTTCTCTGAGGCTCGACGGCAGCGGGACCAAGATTGCTCAATTCTAACTCAGCTCCGAGGGGCACAAGGCCCGGCTGAAGATTCGACCTAATCCATTCTAAAAGCGATTTGGCGACCCGACCATCAAACATGCTGTCGGCCGCTTGCACGGCATATTTTACATAGTCTATAAGGTCATACTCAGGTTTCCGCAAACCGGAGTCCTCGGCATACGGCATTGTTTTCAGACATTCGTCAATAAGAAGGTCAACGGTAGAGCTATTAGCATTTATCATTTGCAAAGCCGCAAGCATGCTTATAGATCGCATAAAGTATCTTTCCGAAGTTAGCATTCGCTCGATATCGAAGCGAAAATGAGTTTGAATTTTTCCATCTAACTCATTGAACAGAACCTGCTTAACGACCAAAGCCAAATAGTTTTCAATGAAGGGACGGGCCTGCATGTCATTATAAAGATGCTTTATGCTTGGCCGAGGCCGGTCGAGTTCATGTTCGAGGTAAAAGTCACTAACCGGGCCCTTGCGATAATGGCTCATGACTAAATCTCTTTCTGTGGTTGCCAGTAGCTCTCTTTCGGCACGCCGCTCCAATTCTGCATCGGTGGTCCGCTCGCCGGGACGGGTGTGTTTTTCAATAAATTTCTCAATGCGTTTTCGCAGCCATAGTTCGTGTATTAAATTGACACGAAACCTGTCACCGAAGTGCTTTTTCATCGACTCATTTGACGCTAAGTAGGCCTGTGCTTCAACAATTCCCTTGGCGGTATTAACGGGGACTATTTCCCTTCCGTAGCGTTTTCCTTCATACCTATCGATTTCAGACAGAGCCGAAGTTGGAACATCGAAAATTAAGATACCTTCAATTCGGTAAGTGCGGCTTTCGACAGCATAATAATAGACGTTATCCGGCGAAACTCTTCTATAACCCGGCAAAAAAGCAGGAGCTGCCAAAAGATTCTCACTATATGTTTGAGACGGCTCAAGGGTGAAGCTTAATCCGCTAACCGACTTGAAAATCTCCGGATCACGCAACGAGCCGTAAATAAACAGATTAACTCTTGTCTCGTTCATATTTTATTTGCCTGTACAGCTTAAAAAGCTCCTTGAACGCGCGAAAAATTACTTTAGGATTCGCACCTGTTTGCGAACCTGCTATTCGCGGATAGTGATGTACAGCCATTTGAGTCAGCCGGTAACCTCTGCGAATGGCTTTAGCTAAGATTTCAGCATCAATTAGAGCTCCTGTGCTTGAGACCTTGATATTATCAAAAATTTCACTTTTGTATAGTTTGAAAGCACAATCGATATCCCGGACTTTCATAGCGAATAGCCAACAAACCAGTTTCGTCCAGCACCAGCCATTGATTTTGCGTATAAAATTTTCCTGCCGATTCAGCCGGTAGCAGCTAACAATGTCATATTCTCTCATTAACGGCAACAGAGGGAGCAATTCGTTAATGTCAAATTGGCCATCACCGTCGGTGTAAAAGACAAGCTCTTTGACGGCTGCTTTGAAGCCGGACTGCAAAGCGGCTCCATAACCAAGATTTGTAGGATGGTGCACTACTTTTAACCTGCTGTGCCGGCTGGCAATCTCGTCGGCGACTCGGCCGGTATCGTCTGTACTTCCGTCGTCAACAATGATCACTTCAAAATCGACATTCAGCTTTTCCAGCAACGCCAATGCCTGTTCAACTGTGCGGACGACGTTATCCTGCTCGTTATAACAGGGCAAGAAGACGCTGATAGAAAGTTCTGCTTGTTGCTCTTTGCTCAGCTTCGTTGATTCGTTTACCAATATACATTGCCTC
>Ga0307439_1001524_pt1 | contig 14498 bp, 10 predicted proteins | sample SalMarWE160490MG_FD_202142 | JGI IMG/M metagenome (GOLD analysis project Ga0307439, IMG submission 202142) | Salt marsh sediment microbial communities from the Plum Island Ecosystem LTER, Massachusetts, United States - WE1604-90 | ecosystem: Environmental > Aquatic > Marine > Intertidal zone >... | reverse complement strand
TTCCTCAGCAGTGGCTGCTTTGCTAATCCTGTCATAACCACCCGCATTGGTGCCACCAGTATCGAAGTACACGGTACCGTCACTCCAGGGAACATGAGCGCTCATTACCCTTGCTTCGTTATTAGCTGGGTCTTGCCATGCCCCAAAAGTGAAGTTGGCCTGAGGCTGCGCACCTGGGTCGCCATACGCCCAGAACGCGACGGTTGCTTGTCCTTCAATAGATGACCAGACCTCAGCCGGCACATCGACATGACCCACAGCATTGATGTTCACAGCCCCGCCAATGAAGCCGGTAACCCACTCAGCATCAGTAATTGTGCCATGGTTGTCATAGCCGGAAGAATCAGTGGCGGTAGTGCCGGAACCCTCATCAAACTTCCAGTGCCCCACCAAATTTGCCGAAGCATCACTAATCAGCCCCAGCACCAAAACAAAAGAAGTCAGATAAATCAATTTCTTAAACATAATAGTCCTCCTTCAAAAAAAGTTAAAATAATTAGAAATTACGCTTTGGCCACATACCAAAACACCCGTTCTTCGTGACAAACACCCGTGCCTGCGTTACCCCCTTTGCTGTCTGCGACAGCAGACAAGGCGGTGCAGACAACTTCAAACAAAACGACCGATTCATCCTTTTCATCCTTCGCAGTAGCTCTGCTACGGAGAGCGGATAATAATTTTCACACTCATTACATTCTACATTTTATATTTGCCCAGGATAAGTTTTTACGGCTTGATACTACCTCCTTCCTTCACAAGCCCGAATATAAGCTGTTAATTGAAATGTAAAAAATCTTCACTGCAAGGCACAAAATCCTAATTCTAATTCTGTGCCTCACAAAACGCATAATAACTCCTCCTCTACCGAAAAACTACAGAAATTCCACACGTCTGAAGACCAGAATCAGCAAATACATACGCTGGCACAGGCCTTACTAATCTTATTTATACCAAATCACTTGCTTTGCCGTCAAGAAAAATCTCTCGAATCATGCGTCCCGTCTCAACACCATCGAATAAAATCGTCCGTCACAAATCGCAAATTGCAACCGCCTCCCAATTCATTTGGAGCTTTGTATATGCTTGCCCTGCACTAAATAGACCACTGCCGTAATTCTGACTAATCTTCCTCTATTCTGGTTATTGTTGCATCGAGCCCCATAAGGACCGTTTTGACGGCGGGATCATTAACCAGCTCGTTTCTTCTTTGGCCGCTGGTCTTAGGCCGGCTCACATCAGGCGCGGCTTGCGTCTGCTTCTCGGCAGCGGTTTCAAACTTCAATCTCACAGGCGTTGAGAATTGCTCGCCCAATAAGGTCTGGATTTGCTCTATTCGGCCGTTGCTTTCGCACATTCTTTTCTGCATTTGAGCCGATGCGCCGAACTCAAGCGTCAACACGCCATCCTCAAATCGGGCCGGCACAGCAGAGCTTAACAGCCCGCCGGTACCCGGCCCGAGTTTGGTCGTAATAACTCCTAAGAGACTTTGCCAATTGTCTCGTATCGAGTGTATATCAGTCAGTCCGGACAAATCAGCCGGTTCGCTTATTTGCGATTTGGTTGGCTGGGCTATGGACTTGATGGGTATGTTATGGGCTGCCGGTCGCTTTTTTTTTATGCCGGTCGATGTTCCTGCTCGCAATTGCGAAAGAAGCTCATCGACGTTCAGGAAATGTTCGCTTAAGGCAAATCGTAACAGCGATGCTTCCAAAAGTGCTCTGCCTGTATCGCTGTTTTTGATTGCCCATCGCAGCTTCTCCAGTGTCGAGATGTTGTAAACAAGCGCAGCGATATCAAATTTTTCCGTTAATTCGTCGGCTCGTTTTCGCTGCTGGTCGGTCAAAATCACAAGTTCACTATCGGGACCTGTGGATTTAACCACCATCAAATCACGCATATAATCGATGAGCGAATCAACGACCTGGACCTCGCTTATACCGGTACTGATTAAATCCTCTATCGCGGCAAGCGTCTCCGCTGCATCGCTGTCGCCGATTTGCCCGATGAGGTTCCAGATTTTCTCGCTGTTCGGACAGCCTAAAAACTCCTCAAGTAATCGGCTGCTCAAAGGTTCGATGCCGGTGCTTATCATTCTATCCAGCAGACTCAGGGCATCTCTCATCGAGCCGTTTGCCATCTTCGCTAACGGCAGGACCAAATCCTCTTCGTACTTTATCTTTTCCTGTTTGAGTATAAACTTCAACTGTCCGGCTATTGAGGCCGGCCCTATATTGTTGAAGTCGAATCTCTGGCATCTCGATTGGATTGTCAGGATCACCTTATTCGGCTCGGTGGTGGCGAAAATAAACTTGATATGACTGGGCGGTTCTTCCAACGTTTTAAGAAGTGCATTGAAAGCTGAAATGGTGAGCATATGAACTTCGTCGATAATGTAAATCTTAAATCTCGAACGCGCAGGCCGATATATAGCATTCTCTCGAAGCTCACGAATCTCATCAACTCTATTGTTTGATGCACCGTCTATCTCGATGACGTCGATATCTTCGCCGATGTTTATCGCAACGCAACTGTCGCACTTACAGCACGGCTTTGTGGTAGGCTCATCGACGGCAAGGCAGTTGAGTGCTTTTGCCAGCACCCGTGCCATAGTGGTTTTACCGACACCGCGAGTGCCCGTAAAAAGGTAAGCGTGCGCGACCCTGTCGGTCTTTATGGCGTTCTTGAGTGTCTGAGCGATAGGATCCTGGCCGATGACATCATCGAACGTTTGAGACCTGTATTTTCGTGCAAGAACGGTATAAGACATCGCGATTTATTATTTACTATTTATTATTTGTTATTGTTTTCCTCGAGGAAACAAAAATCGACATCAATTCTTTTCCCTCGTTAAGCAGCCCGGCTACCTGTTTTTCATTGAGCAGCTTTTCATCAATTATGAATTCAAGCCAGAAACAAGATTCGTCAGCTTCTTCTATAACAATGCTCAATTTAGCGACAAAACCTGCTCTCGACTGTGCAACACAAGCTGCTCTATAATCTGACGCTACAGAAGTTGAGCATTTAATCAATTGTCTCCTGATATGATCACCAAGCGGACTTTGCGGCAACGCAAGAGCCAGCTTCACACAACGATGAGCAAAATCCTTGGTTCTCTTTTTTAGTTCTTCACGATCCAAAATACTGCGTCAAAATAATAAATCGAAAATCATAAATAGTAAATCAAAAGGTGGCCGGGTTTACCCACAGCACAACCAAGATGCGCGTTTATGGCTGCTCGGTTCCCCGCCTGACCAGGTTCACGGGCTCGGCTTGCATGGGACCCGGCCCCAAAATTGACTATTGATTATTTATTGTGATCCAATATATCGGTAGTATAGCAGAGAATATGACGATTTCTACAAAAATTTTAATTTGACATTTTTTCCGGCAATGGTAAATTCCGTAGTCGGTTATCAGTATCGCAGATCCGCTGTCTTTTGGCGGAATAAATATCAAAGAGCCGCCTGGGGCGGAACCTATTACAAAGGGGATTTATTATGAAAGTCAAAATTGAGGATACCTGCACTGCCTGCGGGCTTTGTGTGGATACCTGCCCTGAAGTTTTCGACATGGGCGACGAGATGGCCCAGGTAATCGTCGATGATGTTCCTGAAGAGTACGAGGACGCCGTTCAGCAGGCCGCTGACGAATGCCCGGTCGAGGCAATAATCGTGGGATAACCGCGGGCAGAATCTATAGCATTTAATAATCATCGGGCGAGATAAGAATTCGTGTGCTGTGTATGCGTTCTTGCTTGCTGTTATCGATATTATTGAGACCAGGAGTTAGCTATCCTGTCTTCGCAGCATAACTACGCCTAACGAAAAGAACGTGAACCCAATTGCCAGCAACACCAAACACGGGCTTATCATTTCCGTGAATCTGAAGTCGCGCCAGATAGCACCTTCAAGAGCAAGTATGCCCCATTTCACCGGACTGAAATGACTGAACGCTCGTAACCACGATGGCATGAAAGCCAGTGGCATCATAGCCCCCCCGAACATGCCCATAATCATAAGTATTGCCCAGCCTGCTGCGCCGACACTCTGCTCGGTGCGTCCCAAGGTGCATATAAACATCATAAGGCCAACGAAACACAGTATCGTGCAGAACACCCCCAGAATAAATAGCGGCAGGTTGCCTATGGGCATCTTGAAGATTGCCTTTGCACCAAAAAACAGAATACATATTATAAAGATGCATGTGAAAAAACACGCCAGGCCTTTTCCTCCAAGGATATGAGCGTATCCAAGCGGGCCGATGCGTAAACGGTCAAAAGTGCCGTTCGTTCGCTCTTTCACAATTGAAACTGCAAATGTCGCCGTGCACATAAGAAATCCCCAGAGCAGAACCTGCGGAAATGTAATCTGAAACGGTGTAATAGGGCCTTCATATTCTCTGCTGACATCCATTTTTGCAAAGTTTAACATGTCTCCTTCAAAGCCTGCACTAAAACTCTCCTCATTGGCATCCTTTAGTAGAGTATCAAAAGAGTCAAAGAGATCAAGATATAGTTCTGCCTGCTCTGCATCGAGTTCATTAGCGTTTTCCATATCTTCTCGCCAGAGGTTAATCTGATCCCTCATCCATTCTCGGTCACCGAATTTATCGCCCAGGGCCTCAAATTGTGCCTTGGCAAGAAGGCCCTGAAGATAGCCGCTTTCCATCCTGCGTGACGGGTCCGCTGCTATCTCTAATTTGGGTTCGTCGCTGTTAAACAACGCTTCAAATCCCTCTCCAAAGCCCTTATTTAGAATAACCGCAGCAGCTACTTTACCCTTTCTCACCTGCTCAATTGCATCTTCCCGGCTCAGGTGGACTATTTGTAATGCCTCGTCGGACTCCAGCTTCGATATATAGGAGCCTGAAAACTCGGACTTGTCTTCGTCCACCACAGCGATTTTCATCCCGGACGGCCCGCTGCCGGCGCCTGAATATATAGTGCCAAAAAACAGGGCAAACAGAACCGGAAAACCGAAGACCCAAAAAATATTACCCTTATCACTGAGCAATACACGCAGGTCTTTGACAGCAAGAAATAATAACTTCTTCATTAGTCTCGAAGCCTCCGTCCAGTCAGGTTAAGAAAAACATCCTCAAGATTGGCAGTCTGAACTTTCAGCGAGCGAAAACGCACGCCGCTGCGGTTAAGCATTGCTAAAGACTCCATAGGCCGGCTGGTCTGGAATCTAATCTTGGTCTCTTCAAACTGTATATTCTTACTATCAATAAACGGCCTTATTTTATCGGGGTCTGACAGTCTTTCCTCGAATTCGGCCTCAATATGGGAGGGGCCTCCATGCTTGACAATAAGATTCTCGACGCTGTCCATATCCAAAATCCTGCCATGGTCAAGAATCGCCACTCTGTCGCAAAGACGTTGGGCTTCCTCCATATAATGCGTCGTATAGATGATTGTTCGGCCTTGTTTTTTCATACCCTCGATTGTATCGAATATCAAATTGCGAGACTGCGGGTCCACTCCGACCGTCGGCTCATCAAGCAGCAAAAGTGGCGGCTCATGCAAAAAAGAGCACACCATATTAAGCCGGCGTTTCATACCACCGCTATATTTCGAGACCCGCTCCTTACTTCGTTGACTCAATCCTGCTATCTCAAGGCAATTCCTGATGCGCTCTTTTAACTGTCGCCCGCTTAGTCCATATATCCTGCCAAAGAAACGCAGATTCTCTTCGGCTGAAAGCTCCTCATATATCGCCAATGCTTGTGGTACTACTCCCAAGGACAAACGAACCTCAACCAGGCTCGGGTCTCTCTTTCCATCAAGTTCCACCGCTCCGCCATCCGGCTTTAAAAGCCCGCAGAGCACTTGAATTGTGGTCGTTTTACCCGCTCCGTTAGGCCCTAACAACCCGAAGGTTTCCCCCTTTTGCACCTCGAAGCTCACATCATCCAGTGCAATAATATCACCGTATCGCTTCTTTAGGTTATCAGCCTTAATCATGCGAGTCTATCCTGCGAATGAGGGTTCATCCCATTCGTTTTCTATTTTGAAAGTTCCCGGCTTCTTTCGAATGCCCTGGTTATGGCTGCTGCCACCAATGGACCGAATTTGCCCTCGCTAAAAACCTTAAACGCTGCTTCAGTCGTTCCCCCCGGAGTGGCAACCCGCTTAACAAGCTGGGCCGGGCTCTCACCTTCCTCTGCTGCCTTCTCAGCCATCAGCGTGGCACCCTTGCCCGTCTGAAGAACCAAATCTCTCACCGCATCTTCTGGCAGACCAAGTTCGATACCGGTTTTTATCATCTCATCCATCAAAAGGAAAAAGTAAGCTGGTCCCGTCCCGCTTACCGCCGTAATCGCATCCAGCAGACCTTCATCCTCTATCACAATGGCTTCGCCCACCGAGAGGAAAATCAACCGTGCTATTTCCACTCTTGTTGTTGCTTTCTCATTGGCGAATAACACGCTGGCGCCCTCATCAACCCACGCCGGCATGTTCGGCATAACACGAACAATTGCCACATCACCAAGCACCGCTGCGATATTGGTCGTTTTTATACCTGCCGCGATGGATATAACAAGTGCCTCTGGTTTGATAACATCTTTTACGCTTTGCAGTGCTTCAGACATATTCTGTGGCTTGATGCTCAAAACCAGAATATCTGCTTTCGAGGCCAGCTCCGCGTTATCCTCCGCCGTCCTTACACCGTAGTGCTCACGCAGGTATCCAAGTCTTTCTGGCCGGATATCACTGACAAAAACCTTACCCGGCCTGTAAACATTGGCCTTCAGAACACCGTTTATCATAGCTTCAGCCATATTCCCACTACCGACAAAACCTATTGTGTCCATTTCTTTCTCCTTGTTAAAACTGATTATGGCGTTGAAACCATATTGAAATCGACCCGGGTGTTTCTTATTTGTTTAGCCCCCGGACCTGCGCCGGGGGTCTTGTTTAGCCGTCGCCGGCACGGCGACGTTTTTCTCTTTACGTTTCTCGTTTCTTTCTATACCCTATCAGCTATACCATAAACGTTTAATTTTTCTGTGGTAAATATAAAACTATCTCTCCTTTGTCATCCTGAGCGTAAATAGCCTTTAGCCCTGAGCGAAGTCGAAGGGGCAGCGGAGTCGAAGGAACTCACTTTACATTTTACGTTTATAAGTCTAAAATTCTGTCGTGTATTTTTATATGGCAAATATAGAACCAGTTACGGAGAAAAGCAATGCAAAAAGAAGCTGAATATTCCGATGCAATTAAAACCAAATATCCCGAACAGGTAGTGATAGCCATCGCAAAAGACAAAAACGGCAAAGCCAACCCTGTTACGTTAGGCTGGACAATGATTGTATCAGGGTCCCCACCGATGATGGCAATAGCTGTCGCAAAGACACACTATTCGATAGAAGCCATCACGCACTCAAAATGTTTTACGATTGCGTTCCCCTCCTCGGAGATGGCCGATGCGGCTTTATTCTTCGGCTCAAAGTCCGGCCGAGACACCGATAAATTCGCCGAGTTCGATGCGCAGCATGGCCAAGTCCACTGCAAAACCGAACCCGCAAAATCCATTGATTCGCTGCTGCTGAATGATGCCGTCGCCAATTTCGAATGCACTTTGGAATCGCAGCTACCCGCCGGCGACCACATTATCTTCGTCGGTGAGATTGTTGCTTCCCATATCAACACCGAGCCGAAAAAGCGGCTATACACAATAGGCACCGGCCACAAATTGGGATCGGCTTCCTGAAAAATCGCCTCTTACCGTTAATGGGTAGCTTATAGTGCTCTCAATTGAAAATTCCCGTTTGTGCGCGGGTGAGTAGCTTTACAATAATAGTTTATGATTTTACACGCGGGAATTTACTACCCTGAAGGGTATACTTCGCAGTCCCAACGAAAGCACAGAGGCGACAAACGATTTCGGCCAAAACCTGCTCTGCTGTAACTCGTTTGTCTTCCATGACTTACCTTTCAAAAAAATAACAAAAACATCGAAATCTTTAGTGCCGTAAGTCATTGTAAAACATGTAGTTACATCGCGCCAGTAAAAAATCTCACACACTTGTTGAAGATACACGGAAAATTGTTGAAATCCAAATAAGATTCAGGTATTATATAAATTTGATGTGTTCAGGAGTTTTCAAAGCAAGGAAAATCGGGAATGCCTTTCTAAAGAGCCATATTTTGTTGTGATGACTCGATTGTAAGAAGCGCATCATATGTCAGGTGCTATTGTTTACGGCAGTGTTTTATATAAGTATGGCCGCGTGCACGTTTATCAAAGTTTATTACCCGCCAAACGCGTGGTTATGATGTATTGTATTAACTGGATATTTTAGAGGAGGTGTATTGTGTGTAAAAAAGCGATCTGTTTAATCTTGTTCGTTCTTGTGTTAGTATTAACCGGCCGCGCTCCAGCCGCGACGTATCTGTGGGACAATGGCGGTGAGGGGACCTTGTGGAATGTCCCGGAGAACTGGGACCCCGATGGTGTACCCAGCGCTGCAGATACCGCTCGAATTAATCTTTCCGACCTTCCGGACGCGAATTGTATCATTGACTCCTCTGTGGTTGCTGATTGCGAGACTTTGTACGTTGATAGTAGCAGTGTTTTAAATATGACCGGAGGTACCCTTACTACAGGGGGTCATATCCGCATAGGAGAGCTGTCCGATAGCAACGCCGTTTTTGTTATGAGCGGCGGCACCGCAAGCTCGCTTAACGGAAGACTGTGGGTCGGGATGAACGGTAAGGGCACTTTCATTATGAACGGCGGTGAGTTGAACATTTATGAAAAAATCGAAATCGGGAAAAATGCAAGTGGTAATGGCGTGGTATATATGTACGACGGAACGATGAACTTCGAGGGCAGCTCAACCGACCTTGAGATTGCGACACGCGGGACAGGTACTTTCTATATGTACGGCGGCGTGCTCAACGTTCAAGATAACATCAAATTGGCACAGGGTGATGAAGCGCGAACTACCGGTGTTGCCCGCTTATATCTGTATGGTGGGACTATTAACGCCGGTAATCTCCGGAATCCGGACCAAATTTTCGGGGATCCCCTGATGGAAATCACAGAAGGTACGTTGATATTGCCCGGCGATTATACTTCAACAGTAAACGAGTATATCAATAGGGGCTGGATGGTCGGCTATGGCGGCTTGGGCATATTGAATGTAACCTATACCTCAGATCCAAATCAGACTACGGTGACGGCCAGGATGCTTGACCCGGAGCTTGCCTGGAATCCGACGCCGCGTAATTTGGATACGGTTGAGCGGACGCCTGATGGCCCTGCTCTCGGCTGGACACCGGGTGATTATGCGGTTTCGCATGACATTTATTTCGGCACAGATCCAAATGCTGTCCGTGATGCCAACAATGTAACGGATGTCAACAACATCGCACTCTGGCCCGACTTCAAAGGCAACCAGGACCCTTGCAGCTACGATCCTAACCGTCTTGAATTAGGCAAGACCTACTACTGGCGGATTGATGAAGTCAATGAGCTGGACCCGAATAGCCCATGGAAGGGCGTCGTCTGGGAGTTTACAGTGGCCGACTATATGGTGGTGGACGATTTCGAGAGCTACAATGATATCCCGGTCGAGGAGCAGGGCAGCAACCTGGTCTATTATACATGGACGGACGGTTATGATAATCCGTCCGTTAACGGGGCCACCATAGGTTATGTTGTAGGTAAGTCTCTTGAGACTGAGAAAGTTCATGGTGGTGTGCAGTCGGTCCCATTGGCGTACAGCAACAGCACTGCGACTTATTCAGAGGTTACGGTGAACCTTGAGGACCTGGCTATTGGCAAAGATTGGAGTATAGATGATTTTAAGATTTTATCACTTTGGTTCTTTGGAGGTCCGTTTAATTCTCCTACAGAACAAATGTACCTGACACTAAACGGAGCCAAGGTGACATATGATGGTGATTTGAGTAACCTGCAGCAGGCTACCTGGCAGGAATGGAAAGTCGACCTTGCGGCTTTTGAGATTGAACTTGGAAATGTTACGACTCTTGGTATAGGCTTTGAAAGGACCGGCCCTGTGGGCGGTTTCGGTACTGTATTGTTTGATGATATCCGGCTGTATATATCAGCAGACCAGGAGTAAATGCAGTAAACTGATAAACAACGATAAGGGACCGAATTATTAGCCTTAGGAAATGAGGTGCTGCTGGGTCTGCTTTTACAGGAAAAAAGGGCATTATGAAAATCAACAAAGTTGGTTTTACTTTGATTGAATTGCTTGTAGTAATTGCGATTATTGCTCTTTTGATGGGAATTCTGCTGCCGGCAATGCACAGGGTCCGGGAAGCTGCCAAGCGAGTTGTCTGTTCCAGCCAGGTAAAACAGATAGGCTTAGCCGTGACAGCTTACGCATCGGACAATGAGAGTAACATGCCGGCTTATAACTCCAATAACACAAATTCTAATCCGTATTTGTTGATTCACTCTTATGCTTTGTATCGGAGCGAAAGTCTCTTTGTTGATTCTGCTGGGAAGCCTCTTGGCATGAAACTGGCCCTTTTATATGAAGGGAATTACATAGCAGATCCGAAGGTGTTTTACTGTCCCTCGAATAAAAATCTACTCTACAAGTTTGAGTCTTACAACAGCCCTAAACCATGGGGCAGACTACCCCAGAATTTCAACGCCTTAGACGGAGAAGGGCATAATCAATGGGTGCGTATGGGATATACATATCTTCCCATAGACCCGAAAACTCCCAAAAACAGCAGCACCGGCATGCCCGATGAAACGGCGAAAAGAATCGATTTGCTCGATCCTTACATTCCCTATATGACCGACTTAATCCGTCACAAACACCAGATAAGCCATAAGAGACAGAAGAATTATGCGGTCAACGCCCTTTTCAAGGACGGCCATGTTACATTATGCAATGACCAAAGGGTGTTCGATAGTGATGTATGGGACAGGATGGAAAACGGTTTGGTACCTGAATTAACGGCCAACTATATAGTATTCCAGTTGATAGGTAGTAAGGGACTTGACATCGACGGGTAGAATTACCACGGATATTGCCCTGTTGTCACTTATAACGCAATACATCTCAATATAATCGATAATACGGGAAATAAATTCGGGACAGCCACCTGTTTTTGCGCGACAATTTTTCACATCTTCTTTTTCTCAGAGTTTTTGGTTAGTAATTAATTGGTAAGTGGAACAACTCAAATTAACAAATTAACCAATTAACTACTCACTTTCTACGCCGTTTTATGGTCCATGAAGCCTTCGAGTTTGCGTGAACGGACGGGGTGCTGGAGTTTGCGTATTGCTTTTGCCTCGACCTGTCTGACGCGTTCGCGTGTAACTTTGAAGATTCTGCCGACTTCCTCCAACGTATAGGTATAGCCGTCGCCGATTCCGTATCGCAGCTTGATAATCTCGCGTTCGCGATATGAAAGCGTTTTGAGGACCACATCGATTCTGTCCTTGAGCATTTCCTGAGTAGCGGAGGCCACCGGTGAATCGATGTTATCATCTTCGATAAAATCGCCGAAGTAGCTGTCCTCACTTTCGCCTATCGGCCTGTCAAGACTGATGGGATGCTTGGAAATCTTGAGCACCCTGCGGGTCTCTTCGATGCTCATCTCGGCTTCCTCGGCGATTTCTTCGATAGTAGCTTCTCTGCCTAATTTTTGATGCAGGACTTTGCCGGCGGTTCTCAATCGGCTCATCGTCTCTATCATATGGACCGGGATACGAATCGTCCGTGCATGGTCGGCGATGGCACGAGTAATCGCCTGTCGAATCCACCAGGTGGCGTAGGTGCTGAATTTGTATCCCCTTCGGTACTCATATTTGTCCACCGCTCTCATCAGGCCGGTATTACCTTCCTGGATTAAGTCAAGAAAGCTCAGGCCACGATTGCGATATTTCTTAGCGATAGAAACGACCAATCTAAGGTTTGCGCTGGAGAGCGTTCGCTTTGTGTTCTCGTATTGGCTGAAGACTCTGTCCAGCACGTGCAGTCTTTTTTCGAGCTGTTTAGGCATTTCCATTACCAATTCGGTAAGGCCGGCCAGTTCCTGTTTCATCGCATAGATATCATCGGCAGTTATCTGGTTGTTAGGGCCTTCTGCAATAGCCCGCTCTAATTGGTGCATTTTACCGCAGATGCCGTGGAGCTTATTTTTCACTGGCTGAATTCTGCTGGTTCGCAGGCTAAGCTCTTCGAGCAGCGTTGCGATTTTTCGTTTGTTTCTGCGTATTCGCTTCAATGCGGATTTGGCTTCCTTGTTGTTGTGGTCAGTGAGAGTTTTCTTAAACAGGTTCTGGTTGATTTTGAGCAGTTTATCTACGGTCCTGATGTTCTCAGAGAGTCGCTTTTTTATTACGCTTTTGGTGAGTTGCGGCGCGGTGCCGACTTTGATTGTTCTGTCGAACGACATCATGCCGTTGTAAACCTGCTGTAGTAAATCGAGAGAGTTGTTGGCGCAATAGTCGCACTGGAGCATTTTTCTTCTAAAGGTCAATCTGGCTATTTCAATTTTTCGCGCGAGAGCAATTTCAGACTTTCTCGTCAGCAGAGGTATCTGGCCCATCTGAGTCAAATACATGCGAATAGGGTCGTCAATTCGTCGGGCGACTTCTTCGCCCACCAGTTGCCTTTCGAGTAGCTTGTCCTCTTTGAGCTGCTGTTCTTTTTCGGATTCTTCGTCGCTTAGGGCATCTTCAGACGTGTCAAATTCCTCTTCCTGGGTTTTGGCGACCTGCTGGGATTCCACATTAGCTTCATCGAGCAGACTGATGCCCATTTCATCCATCGTTGCCAACAGGCGGTCCAGGCGAGCGGGACTGATAGCATCCTCGGGCAGGTCATCGTTCATCTCCTCGTAAGTGAGAAAGCCTTTTTTCTTGCCCTTTTGAACGAGCAATTTTATCTGCTGCTCCGGGTCTATGAACTCGGTGCTCTTTGAGGATCCGTCATCGGAGCTCACTTTATCGGGGATATTTTGTTTGGCTTTCTTTTTTCGTTTTTTTGCCACAATTTGCACCCTTATATATGTTTTATCACGTTAACCCGTAATCACATAAAGCACAAAGTCAGATTATCTTCAATCTCGATAGAATCGGGACGCTTTGTCGAGTATATTTTATGTTACGTCTATTTGCCGGGGGTTGTTCACTATACCATACCCACGTTGTGTGGGTTTTCCTTTCCAGTATTTTCATAGACTTCACGTAGATACTGCTCTGGTTCATTTATTGTTTTGATGCGACTGTTTTTCTTTACCTGATAACGTTCAATCGTATCCAGGGCGCCTGTCAGACGAGCCTGGAAATTTCCTTTTTCCTCTCCGGCCTGGGTTAATTCCACAAGAGACTTGCCAAGCTCTACAGATTCTGTCCCGGCTAATATCTGGCTGAGCGAAGCATCAATATTAGTATTCAGCGTTTCAAACAGAATCGCTGCTGCTTGTCTCAATATCGGTACATCGAAGAGGTCCGCTGTAATTTTTTGCTTTACAATCTCAAAGAGCTTGGGCTCGTTCAGCAATACTTCCAGGACCTCGCGTTGGGCCGTGGCGAAAAGGCCCTGGCCGTAATCTATTGGTTGTGCCTTTTGGTTTTCGGCGTTATAACTTGCGGCCCTTTGGGCTTGTCTGAGTCTTCTGTTCAGCTCGGCGTTAATTTGCTTACCGTCAAGGCCGATAATCTTCGAAATCTGGTTCACTATCAACCCACGGTCTATCGGCGGGACATTGCCGGCCCATAAGGCGGTTGCTATCGTCTGTAAGTACTCTTCAATCGCTAACCTTTTTCCGGCAAGAGTATCATCGCTGCCGAAACTGGCTGTTAACCTGTTCCATTTGAACTGTAAGACATCGACAGCGTCGTTTAGGAGCTGTTCGAATTGCTCTTTGCCGGCGGCTAAAAGAAAATCGCACGGGTCTTTACCTTCCGGCACCGAAGCAAGTCTTATATCTATGCGCTGAGAGAGGCAGACATCCAGGGCCCTGTTGGCGGCTTCAATGCCGGCAACGTCACTATCGAAAAGCAAAATCACTTTTTTCGCATAGCGTCGTAAGATACGTCCATGGCCGGCAGTGAAACTGGTTCCCAACGTCGCAACAACGTTGTTGCAGCCGAATTGATGCGCCATTATGCAGTCGGTGTAGCCTTCCACAATAACTGCTGTTCCCGTTGAAACAATCTGATGGCGGGCCTGCTCCAGGCCGTAAAGCGAATTGCTTTTGTCGAACAGAGGCGTTGTCGGTGAATTTATGTATTTAGCGCCGGTTTCGTCTAAGGTGCGGCCGCCGAAGCCAATAACTCTGCTGCTTACATCGGTAATAGTAAACATAAGACGGTTTACAAACTTGTCCTGATGTAGGGCCGTGATTAGGCCTGACTGTTCCAGGAGCTTGGCAGGTACTTTGTTAGTCTTTGCGGAACTGAGTAAATCATCGCTGGAATTTAGCGCCAGGCCGAGCTGCCATTTTTTTACGCTTTCGGGATTTATCTGCCTCTGGGCGATATAGTCAC
>Ga0307439_1001512_pt1 | contig 14549 bp, 12 predicted proteins | sample SalMarWE160490MG_FD_202142 | JGI IMG/M metagenome (GOLD analysis project Ga0307439, IMG submission 202142) | Salt marsh sediment microbial communities from the Plum Island Ecosystem LTER, Massachusetts, United States - WE1604-90 | ecosystem: Environmental > Aquatic > Marine > Intertidal zone >... | reverse complement strand
TGCCCTCTGATGTAAATGCCACTCGCCTTTCCCCCAACGCCCTCACGGTGTTGGAAAAACGATACCTCAGAAAGGGCAAGAGCGGCCAAGTGGTCGAGACGCCGGAGGAGATGTTGTGGCGGGTGGCGCGGGCCATCGCTGAGGCGGAGAGGGCCTTTGATCCTGGCGCGGATGTGGAAGGGACGGCGGAAGAGTTCTACCGCCTGATGGCCAGCCTGGACTTCCTGCCGAATTCGCCCACTCTCATGAACGCGGGAACCGAGGTCGGCCAACTCTCCGCCTGTTTCGTCTTGCCGGTGGACGATGACATGACCAGCATCTTCGACGCGGTGAAGGCCACGGCGCTGATCCACCAGTCGGGGGGAGGAACGGGCTTTGGCTTCTCCCGCCTGCGCCCAAGCGGCGACATCGTGGGCTCCACGGGGGGCGTAGCCTCCGGCCCTGTTTCCTTCATGCGCGTGTTCGATACGGCTACCGATGTCATAAAGCAAGGGGGCCGCAGGCGTGGCGCTAACATGGGCGTCCTCCGCGTTGATCATCCCGACGTCGTGGACTTCATCACCTGCAAGGAAGGGGAAGGCGCTTTCAGTAACTTCAACGTCTCTGTGGCTGTCACGGAAGAGTTCATGAAGGCCCTGAAGGAGGAAGGTGAGTGCGAGCTCATCAATCCCCACACGGGCAAGGTGGCTGATCATAAGAGGGCGAGGGAGGTCTTCGATAAGATCGTGGAGGGGGCCTGGAGAAACGGCGAACCGGGCATCATCTTCCTCGACCGCATGAACGAGTTCAACCCCACGCCAGCCTTGGGGGAGTACGAATCAAGCAATCCATGCGGAGAGCAAATTCTGCTTCCCTACGAGTCCTGCAATCTCGGCTCCATCAACCTCTCCAGAATGCTTACCCCTGAGGGCCGCATCAGTTGGGAAAAGCTGGAGCGCACGGTGAAGACGGCCGTCCACTTTTTGGACAACGTCATCACCGCCAACAAGTTCCCCCTGCCGGAGATCAAGCAGGCCACGCTCAGGACCCGCAAGATCGGGCTGGGGGTGATGGGCTTTGCCGACGTGCTCGTTCAACTGGGCGTCCCCTACGACTCCGAAGAAGCGGAGGCCGTGGCTGAAAAGGTGATGGAGGCCATCAACTACTGGAGCAAGGAGGCATCTTGCGATTTGGCCGCCATGTGGGGGAGTTTCCCAGCCTTCGATGAATCCATCTACGCTCGAGGCCAGCTCCCCTTGCCAGAGCCTCTGGAGGTGGAAAGCCGTAACCTGCCTCCACGCCTGGCCGATGCCCCTGACTTCGATTGGGAAGGATTGAAGGAGCGCATCACAGGGCGGGGCATCCGCAATGCCACCACGACCACCATCGCCCCCACCGGGTCCATCAGCATCATCGCCGGCGCGTCCAGCGGCATCGAGCCTCTCTTTGCCCTGGCTTACACCCGTCGCCACGTCCTGGATGAAGACGAGTTGACTCAGGTCAATCCCTTCTTCGAGAGATTAGCCAGAGAACGAGGCTTCTACAGTGGCGAGCTGATGCGGGAGATCGGCGAGCGAGGTGGCATCCAGGGTTTGGAGGAGATCCCGGCCGATGTGCGCAGGATCTTCGTCACCGCTCACGACATCGCGCCAGAGTGGCATATCCGCATGCAGGCCGCCTACCAACGCCACGTGGACAATGCAGTGTCCAAAACGGCCAACTTTCCCCACAGCGCCACCAGAGAAGACATCGCCACGGCTTACCTTTTGGCCTACCAGTTGGGTTGCAAGGGATTGACCATCTATCGGGATGGCAGCCGCCAAGAGCAGGTGTTGAACAGGGGCGTGACAAAACCCAAGCCTGACAAAGGAGTGCTGGCGCCTCGGTCGCGGCCGATGGTGACCAAAGGAGCGACCGAAAAGATAGCTCTGGGCTGCAATCGTACTTTGTACGTGACCATCAATGAGGACGATGAAGGGCTGTGCGAGGTTTTCCTGCACATGGGAAAGAGTGGCGGCTGTACGGCCTCCCAATCTGAAGCCATCGGTCGGCTCATCTCCCTGGCTCTGAGAAGTGGCATTGAGACCGAGGCCATCATCAGGCAGCTCAAGGGCATCCGCTGCCCTTCGCCCTCCTGGCACAACGGCGGTTCCGCCCTGTCCTGCTCCGATGCCATAGCCAAGTCCATCGAGCGCTACATGGGGGGCCACGCTGGTAATCCAAAGGAAAATGCCACCGTCAGGAGCATGCCGGACATCTCGCCTGAGTGCCCCGAATGTGGTGCGATCCTGGAGCCCAGCGAGGGGTGTGTTGTCTGCCGCTCGTGCGGCTACTCGGAGTGTTTGTAGCGCTTACTCTTAAGTGCTGGTCAAGCGAGGAGCGAAAAACATGATTCGGAGAACCTCGATTTTGAGCCTGCTAGGGCTGCTCATGGTGTCAATTCTTTCCTGCAAAGCTGCGCCGACGGTGGCGACCCCGATGTCTACGCCGATGGCATCAGCGGGCATTAAAGCCTACACCAGCGAGGAGGCGAAGCTGTCCATCCAATGTCCTGAGGGGTGGATAGTGGAGAGGACGATCTTAGAAGACCTCGACGCCATGATCTTCAGAGAGACGGTGGAGGAGGACGCGCCTGAGTTAATCGTTCTCTCCGGATCGGCCGAAGATCGGAGTGCCGATCAGGTTTTAGATGAAGCGCTGTCCCTCGTTCAGGTGCTGAGCGGTGAGGCTGAAAAGGGATGGCAGGTCGGTGAGGCCGAGTCTGTAACCCTCGGTGAGCGGCAAGGGCGGCGGATCTTCGCCGAGTATACCTGTGCTAGCTCTGGCTTGAGGCACAAGGTCTACCTGGCTGGGATGGTGGGCGACGGCCTGAACTACGCCTTCGTCGCCGATGCCCCGCTCGATGAGTGGGATCAAAACTGGCCAATCTTCGAAGCCATGCTCGAAAGCCTACGTTTCCTGGAACCGTAGCCCGCCGTCCCAGAACAGAATGAGCCACCAGGTTGATATTCTGGTGGCTCTTGTACTTTGTCATCTCTTTGAGGTAGGAGTGCGGACGCAGGTCCGCCCCATAAGCGGACTCGCGTCTGCACTCCCTTTGTGGTCTCAGGACAGTCTTGGATCCTTGCCGAGGCATCATGCCCGTTTGTGCGCACCCCTCAGTTAGTTCGCCCTAGCCCGACATTCTCCGATGATCTGCGGCAGTACCTCGGCCACGTTCTCGTGGATGACCACGGCCGCCTGGCTGTCCAAAGGCGTGGGTTGGTAGTTGACGACGATAGCCTTGGCCCCACATCGCCCGGCCACCAGCGGTATCTCCGCCGCCGGCGCTATCTCCAGGGATGAGCCTACCACCAGCATCAGGTCGCACCTCTCGGCCTCGCCCCAGGCCTCCAGGAGCACCCACCTGGGCAACTGCTCGCCGATGAGGACTACGTTCGGCTTCAGCAGGCCGCCACACGAGCAGTAGGGCATTTCGCCTTCTTCCAGGAATCGCTCGATCATGTCCTGGATGGGAACGACCTGGCGGCACTTGAGGCAGGTGGCCTGACACATATTGCCGTGAAGCTCAAGTACCCGCTTCGAGCCTGCCTTCTGGTGCAGGTCGTCAACGTTCTGGGTGATGACTGCCTTGAGCAAGCCCATTTCCTCCAACTCAGCCAATGCCCGGTGCGCGGGATTTGGCTCCGCTTCCAGCAATGTCTTGGCCAGGGGGCGAGCCCACTCGTAAAAGACCTGGGGTTGCAGGCGAAAGGAGAAGGACGAGGCTATGAGTAACGGGTTGACCTTCTCCCACAGGCCGGAGCCGGGGCTGCGGAAATCGGGCACGCCTGAGGGGGTGCTGATCCCCGCGCCGGTCAGGGCGACGACGTACTTGGAGTTGACGATGAGGGCAGCAGCCTGCTCAATTCGCCGTTGAGTACCCATATGTCCTCTTTTCGTTCACTACTGCCAGTCCACGTTGAATTCAGCAAGCTTGTTGGGATCACCTCAGAACAGAGAAACAACCACCTTCAGGTGCTACTTGTACTATTTCCCCCTCGCATTGCCTGCAGTACGAGAATGAAAGCCCCTATGCCGATAAAGACGTCACCTATGCTGAAGACATTGCTAAATGGCAAGAAAGATGGAAGAAAAAAGATGTCTGCTAAAAAGGGTAATCGCGTTTCACTGGTCAGTACCGTGGAGTTGGAGAGGTGTCCTTCGGCCCGGAGTAGCTCTGCCCGCTGAGTCATGCCAGCCTGGGTCAGATTGTCCAGGGGGACAGGCATGTAGCCCCCGTTGGCGGTGATCACGAGGAAATTCAGCAGCAATCCCAGGCCGAATACCTTCATTCCACTCAGCGACAGGTTGAGACCTACAGCAAGCAACAGGAGAAGGATGGAGAAGATATAAAGAGCTGGGCCCAGGCGATCTGACCAAACCAGGCTCTCGAACTGAGAGGAGAAGACGACGATCTGAAGTAAAAAAGCAATCAAGATCAACCAACTGTAGCGCAGAGGGAGCTGTGCCAATTTGACGAAACTTCCCCCCCGCGCCCACCCTACAATCAACCCACTGAGAAGGGCAAGCAACAAGAACATCTTAGGTCGGCTCCTTCGCCTTGGCCTTGATGGGCTTGAAAATGGGCTCTCCCTCGAGAACACTCAAGAAGGTGTCCACTATTACAGGATCGAATTGAGTTCCCTTGCCTGCTTCTAATTCAGCAACTGCCGCCTGGTAGGACATTGCAGGCCGGTACGGGCGGTCGGACGTCATGGCCTCGAAGGCATCAGCTACGGCGAGGATACGTGCTCCTAGAGGGATCTTGTCTTCTCCAAACCCATTAGGGTAACCGCTTCCGTCAAACCACTCGTGATGATGGCGTATTATGTCCTTGGCAGTTGGATGGAAGGAGATTCGAGCAACGATATCGGCACCAACAGCCGGATGTTTCCGTACAATTCCCCATTCATCGTCTTCTAAAGGGCCTGGTTTCGAGAGAATTTCCTCAGGAACGTCAATTTTTCCCAGATCATGAATGCTAGCAGCCCACACGATGGATTCCATCTCCCCTGGAGACAAATTCAATCTCCGGACAATCTTTTCAACGTACTCCGTCACCCTTTGCGAGTGCTGAGAGGTGTAGGGATCTCGCCTATCAACTGCCTCCGCGAGGGCCTCAATAGTGTATCTCGTCTGATCACGCAGTTGCTGGTAACTTTTAAAGGAATAGTATACCGCGCCTAGAGGCAACAAGAGCAAGAGCAAACCTAGACCATAAGGCGTTTGAGAATATGCCATGGCGATCAGAGTTCCCAGTGGAGCCAGGGTAAGAAGTTGAATTAAGACGCCCTGAGAATTCGCTGACCAGACCCGCCACGGGCTTTGTTGGTTTACAAGCGCAATTATGATGGAGACTGCCATGGTGTTGATGACAAGACAGATGGCCATCGAAAGAAGCAAAGCGATTATGCCTCTTGCTGAAACTAGCGGAAACTGGCTGCCATCATAAGCAGATTGGTAAACCAGCCCGGCCAGTCCAATTGACAGAACAGAGTTTGCAGAATTGAAAAGTGCTTTGTACCATGGTTTTTTGAGATAGGCCTCAGCCAGACAGTCGCCAATTGCTGCGGCCCAACACGCTAAGCCAGGGCCGAACAGCAAGAGGGTGGCAAAGGCGACTGACATAGAAACGCTAACCTCAGCCTTGAAGGGAAGCTGGATACGATATACATCGGCAAGCAAAATCATCAATATCAAGAATGCCGAGGCAATCATTGGCTCCAAATGTCCAAAGGGAATCGAGGGCGTGAGTAGTAAAAGCATAATAGCGCCGCCCAGGATAATGCCCCAAACGTATAGACGTGCCGAGGTTGGAAGTGTTTGCATTAGCTATGCCTCCCATAAAGTTCGATGCTCGTTCGTTTTCAGGGTCTCAGGTTCCGCTTTTGGCTGTATCCGTCGAATTCAGATCTTGGTATATTCTAGCGCATAAACCTTTTTATTGCAAGCGCCAAAAAACCACAGAGAGTCCAGGAAATTTAGAGCTTAAAGCCTTCCATGCATCCTGAGCCCTCTGCGGTTTTTATGTCTTATGTTGTTAATGTCGTCTAGCCCCACCTCATAAAGGCCCCGCTGGCGAGTACCAGAGTGCCGATGGTTAGCAGAGCATAGACAACCCTAAGATACCGGGTTCCCCACTTCATAGGTGACACCTCCCTTCAATATAGTTTTTGCGCTTCTGTTGATTTTCTAAGGCCACTTCATTGATAAGCCTCCTTTCTACCTCCGAGCGATCATCCTGCTGGCTTCAAAATAAAAGGCCACCGAGCCAAGAAGCAATAAAGAACTTTCTACTCCTTCGGCAGCCCGGCGGCCATAGTTCAAGAAGCTGAACTTTAGACCCGTAGCTTTGCGCCCCCCATCTTTCGAAGGGTTTACCTTTATCGGTGAGTTTGCTGACTATTCATACTTTGATAATTATACCATTCTACCTCCGAAAGATCATCCACTGGCTTCAACGTAAAAGCCGCCGAGCCAAGAAGCAGTAAGTACCCTATTCCTCCTTCGGCAGCCCGGCGGCCATAGTTCAAGAAGCTGAACTTTAGACCCGTAGCTTTGCGCCCCCCATCTTTCGAAGGGTTTACCTTTATCGGTGAGTTTGCTGACTATTCATAGAGTTTGATAATATTATACCATAATTCTAGGCCTTTGTCAACATTTCTAAGCAATTTTCTTAGGCAGATGTGATCTAGAAAGCTGTCGCACAAACAAGATTGTACTTTGCGGCCAAGCTTTGAGCTCGTTTCTCCAAAAAATCATGAGGCAGGGCCTTCTATCGGCGGCCAGCAGCCGATAATCCTCCACCAGCTCAGCCAATGCTCGGTGAGCGGGGTTGGGCTCCGCCACCAGCGATTTCCTGGCCAGGGGGTGAGCCCACTCGTAAAAGGCCTGGGGCTGCAGGCGAAAAGAGAAGAACGAGGCCATGAGCATTGGGTCAATCTTCTCCCCCAGGCCGGAGCCGGGGCTGCGAAAATCGTAGATGCCTGATTTGTCGTTGAGTATCCATGTGCTTTCCAAGGGATCTATTTCATAACTCGAAGAGGCTGGGCTGGCTTGTCTTTATTTGCAACCTCTCTCCTCCCTCCACTCGATGGGCGTATCTCGTCGTCTCGGGCAGGCGGTATTTGGTGCAGCAGCCCAGGACGTACTCGATGGCGGTAGGCAGATCTACCTGGTGGCCAATGGAGACGTAGAGAGGGTTGACGTTGGTTCTGGTGCGCACCACCGCGCCGATGACCTCGTCGCCATCGTAGAGATGAGCATAGGAGCCCCTTTCGGAGCCAGGTTCGTGGTGGCTGCCGCAGAGGCGCGATTTGGCGCAGCCGATGGAGGGCTTTTCTATGATAACCCCCAGGTGGGTCGCCAGCCCCAGGCGACGAGGATGAGCCAGGCCCTGAGCGTCGAAAATGAACAGGTCGGGCTCCATGTTCAACTTCTCCAGGGCGGCCAATACAGACGGCGCTTCGCGGAAAGCCAGCAGGCCGGGGATATACGGAAACTCCACGGGCAGTTCCGCCAGGCTGTAATCGAGAGGGGCTAACCCCGGATAGCTGAGCACTACTATCGCAGCCTGAGCCACTTCGCCTTTGAAAGCAACGTCAACCCCGGCTACAGTGTTTACTTGCCTGAAAGTCCTCTCCGTGGATAGCCTGCCCCGCAGCCCCTGCTGTATCTCCAAAGCCTCCGAGGGGGAGACATCCCACCGGTGAGGAGGGATGATTTTCACGGTTCTATCCTCTCTACCTTGTGCTGAGCTGAGGTCTCTGACCGAGTCCATTCCACCTTGGGAAAAACGCATCGCCGGTGGGAGTTCCTAACTTGTTGGGAGTCTTATCGGCTACAAACTTGCAGCCGGGTGGGGACACCCCGAACAAGCTCGGTACGCCGGCGCTCCGGAGTGGAGAGTCGTCCCACAACACGGCCTTCTTCAACAAAGCCCAGGAGACCTTCGGCGAACGGGAGGCCCTACTACTTTAGCACAAAAGTGGATTGTTGGCAAGTGGTTTTTTGACAGAGACCGACTTTTGGTGTAATATATAAATATTCCTTTATCAATAGATGAATGGTCGGTTGGATATGCCCGATGATCTGTTGAACAAGTCGAAAGAGCTCACAAAATGCTTCAAGGCTTTGGGTGACATCGCCCGCTTGCGCATCGTCGCCCAGTTGGCCGCTCATGCCGATCGAAGCGTCTCGGAGCTGGTAAAGGCGCTAGAGGTCAGCCAGCCCCTCATCTCCTGGCATCTGCGGCGGCTGGAGAAGGTGGGCCTGGTCCAGGTCAGGCGGGAGGGGCGACAGGCCTATTGTTCATTGAATTGGGAGAGGCTCCGCCAGTACTTGCAGGAGTTCGCCGAGGTGCTTGGCGAGGCTGGTTTACAGTACAGGAGAACGGATGAGCAGGAGAACGGATGAGCAGAAGGAACATTCTGGACCAGACGATGCTCAATTATTACATCTATCGCCTGTTGGGCCTGCTTGTGCCCCTCATACCGTCCAGCCTGGGCTATCCCCTGGCGACCAGATTGGGTGATTTCCTTTATAGCCTGGAAAAGGGCAGACGAGCCAACATCACCGATAACGTAACCCATATTCTTGGAGGCAGCCCAAAGGAGGCGGGCGATATTGAGGCCATAGTGCGGGGCGTGTTTCGCAGCATGGCCAGGAATTACTACGATCTCTTTCGGGTACCAGCTCTCAGTTTGACTGAAATCGCCCGGTTGGTGAAGATCGAGGGTTGGGAGCATGTCGAGAGTGCTTTGTCCAGGGGCAAGGGTTTGATCATTGTCACGGCCCACTTTGGCGGTGCAGACATCGTGGCTCAGGTGCTGGCCCGGCGGGAGATCCCGGTCGTTGCCCCTGCTGAGCACCTCAAGCCGGAGGTGTTGTTTCAGTATGTCTCCAGCCTGCGGACCAGCAAGGGCCTTCGACTGATCCCCATTGATGGACCGCTCTTGGAGCTCTACCGGTCGCTGCGGCGCAATGAGGTTGTGGGACTAGCCGCCGACAGGGACATCACCGAGAGTGGCATCTTGGTTGACTTTTTTGGCGCGCCCGCCCGCCTGCCCGATGGCTATGCCCAGCTCTCCCTACGCACCGGCGCGCCGATCATCGCGGCATTCAGCCGGCGGTTGCCCGACAACACCTTTGTTGCCCACTTTGAGCCACCCCTGGAGTTGAGGGCCACTGGCGATCGGAACCGTGACGTTAAAACTGGCGTGGAGAAGGTGGTGGCCATTATGGAGCGCTACATTGGGGAACATCCTGAACAGTGGGCGATGTCGGTACCCGTTTGGCAGATGGCGGATAGCTTATGAAAATTGCTCAGGTCTCGCCCTACGACTATCCCTACCCCGGAGGGGTGGTCAAGCATATCTACTATCTGGACAGGGAATTTCGGCGGCTAGGTCACGATGCCCACATCATCGCTGCCTGCTCCGAGGACGTGGGGGACGTGCCCCGGCAGGTCATCAAGGTCTCTGGCTCCATCGTTCACATTCCCGCCGCTGGCTCCGTAGCTCGCATCACCCTCTCGCCGCGCGTCTATCGGCGGGTGAAGAAGATACTGAAAGAGGAGCAGTTCGACGTCATTCACCTCCACGAGCCTATGACCCCGACTCTGCCCCTGGCTGTTCTGCGCCATGTTCCCTTATCCCCCCAGTCCGTGGTGGTGGGTACCTTCCATGCCTACCGCGAATCTTCGCACCCAGGCTACGACTACGCCAAACCTATCTTCGAGCGTTTCTTCGGCCGCCTCGATGGCCGGATTGCCGTCTCTGAAGCGGCCAGGGATTACCTGGCAGATTATTTCCCAGGTGATTACCGCATTATCCCCAACGGCATTGATCTGGAGCGCTTCGGTGATCCGGCTTTGTGCCCGATGGGGCGGTTCGACGATGGCAAGCTAAACATCCTTTTTGTCGGGCGTCTGGAGAAGCGCAAGGGGTTCAAATATCTCCTCCAGGCTTTTGCCCAGGTCAAGGAAGCTGTTTCTGAGGCCCGGCTCATAGTGGTAGGGGCTTACGATAAGGAGGATAAGGAGCCATTTGTGCTCTATGCCCGCCAGCATCGCCTTCGCGATGTCAGATTCGTTGGTCCTGTGTCAGAAGATGATTTGCCTTGCTATTATCGAACCTGCCACGTCTTCTGTGCGCCTTCCACCGGCTTCGAGAGCTTCGGGATTATCTTGCTGGAGGCAATGGCAGCCGGGAGGCCCATCGTGGCCTCCGACATCGCCGGTTATCGCGGCGTCATGGAGGACGGGGTGGAGGGGCTTCTGGTCCAGCCGGAAGATGAGCAGCGTCTGGCCGAGGCCTTGATTCGTCTGCTCAAGGATCCTGCCCTACGAGCGAGAATGGGCCGCCAGGGGCAAGCCAAGGCGAAGGATTACTCTTGGCAGAAGGTGGCCCAGCAGGTTTTGGATTACTATCGAGAGCTATCAGGGAGAAGAAAATACGTTGACAAACAAAGAGAAATGGCTAGGATTTATTAAAGTTCGAGTACGGGGGGCGGACGAGGCTAAGAGGCGCCAGACCGTGACCCTGAGCGATCTGGCCAGGAAGCGGTTCGGGGGCTTGCTGGAGCCCGTCGCCCGTCTCATAGGCCGGACGGGCGTGTCCCCCAACGTGGTGACGTTGATAGGCGCCGGTCTTAACCTGGGGGTCGCCTGGGTACTGGCCCAGGGCCACATGAGGATCGGTGGCTTCTTGGTTCCCCTGGTGTCGCTCTTCGATGCCTTGGATGGGAGCCTGGCCCGGCTGACAGCGAGAAGGAGCCGCTTTGGGGCTTTTCTGGACTCGACCATGGATCGCTTCTCAGAGGCCATCCTCTACCTGGGGCTTCTCTTCTTCTACACCCGATCCGACGCTAGCCGGGAGATCCTGCTAATATATGTCACCATAGTTGGCTCCCTGATGGTCAGCTACGCCAGGGCCCGGGCCGAGGGGCTGGGTCTCGATTGTAAAGTTGGGCTCCTCACCCGCTTAGAGAGGACCATTATTCTGACCGTCGCCTTAGTCCTGGATCAGATACCAACGGCCTTGTGGGTGCTGGCCATCCTGACCAATTTTACCGCGTTGCAGCGGATGTACCACGTTTGGGAGGCTACTCATGGGGAGGAGGATGAGGGTGGGGGGCAAGGGGGCAAGGGAGCAGGGGCTTAATAAAGCTCAAAGTTCAAAGTCCAAAATCCCAAAGCTCAGGGCTAGATTGATCATCCTTGGTTCGGGGGCAGCGCTGGCGGACGCTGTCCGCGACAACACCTACATGGTTGTCGAGGGTCGTGAGAGCTCGATCCTGATTGATTGCGGAGGCAGCCCGCTGCACAAGCTCCAGGCACTCGGCGTTGACCTCGATACCCTCGATTCCCTCATCGTCACCCACCATCATCCCGATCACATCTACGGTGTGCCCGTCCTTCTGTTGGGTCTGTGGCTCTATGGCCGCCAGGAGCCGTTTCACATCTTCGGCCCCCAGGAGAGCGTGGCCGCCATCACCTCGATCATGGATGCGCTGGAGTGGCAAGACTGGCCCTGTACGATGCCCGTTGCCTTCCACGAGGTGGAGGTGAGGGCGGGATGCAAGGTCATCGAGTCACCTGAGTTTGAGATCACCACCGCGCCAGTGGAACATCATGTTCCCACTATTGCTGTGAAGGTGATGTCCAGGGAAACTGGCAGGGCCATCGTCTACTCCAGCGACACTGAACCTTGTGAAGCATTGGCCAGGCTGTCCCAGGGAGCGGACATTCTGATTCACGAGAGCACCGGCGACTATGCGGGACATTCGACCCCCGCTCAGGCGGGCGCGATGGCCAGGCGGTGCGGGGTGGGCAAGCTGGTGCTCATCCACTTCACTGCGCTGGATAGTGAGCTTGATGGTTTGCGGCGGGCAGCCGAGGCCGAGTTCGATGGCCCCGTAGAACTGGCCGAGGATTTTGCTGTTTATCCCCTTTGAGCAAGGCAGCAAGCACGGCGTGATAGATGCCAGATTCAAAGAGGAGGGGGATGGAGCCGAGGAATATACACGGCATCGGGCGACGGTAGGGTTGAGTTTGAGAAGAAAATGCGCCAAGTAGAGGATGGGAGCTTAGTTTACGTAAGCAAATCCGCAGAAATAGCATGAGGGAGCAAGATTAACAGGGAAAGAGGTTGAAACGAGAGGCGGGTATACGATGTCGGGCGACGGGGTGGCCGGGTTTGAAAGGAGATTCTGCCGAACAGGGGACGAAGCATGATCTACATAAGAAAACTTAAAGAAATTCGGGTAAAATTAGGGGATAAAGGGCCAGTTTACGTAAGAAATCTTAAATAAACGTATGAGGGAGGCAGATACAGCCAGAATACGATTGAAACTATAAGAGTAAGTATGCTACTGGAGGCTTTGTATGTTGATGATCTGCAATCTCGGCTCTCCACAGACAGGCTCCAGGCAAGGCTATGGACGCATCTTTCTCCCACCGAGTGCTCCCAAATAGGTTTTTTTGTGGGCTTTACAGGTGGCCAGTGCCCTTTTGGAGCAACGGCCCCAAAAATTGCACAGTACTTAAGCATCAGGTGATAGGGTGGGAAGTCTGAAGAGTCAAGCTGGCTCATAAAGGGCAAGGAATCTAGTTTACGTAAGCAAATTCGACTAGTGATCCTGGTGGATGGGGGCAAGAAGCCTAATTTACGTAAGAAAACTGAAGGAAACGATACGATAAAGTATGATCTAGTGAGAAACAGGTTGAAGTAAAAAGATAGATACGATTGGGCGACGATGTGGTTGGGTCTGAGAAGTCATTTCGGTGAACAGGGGGACGAAAACCTGATCTACATAAGTAAACTTGTGAAAATGATATATAAATGCTAGATATGCTGAGAAAGGGGTTGAAACTAGTCGAAGATGTGGCCTCAGGCGACGTTCGGTTGGGTCTCAAAACACATCCTGATGAGTAAGGTAAGGCAACGGGTTTCCCCACGACGCCCGTCCGCCAGGCGGTCCGCGCCTACATCTTCGTCATTATTGGGTGTGGCCCTCGCGTCCAGCGGGGTCAGGGAGTTTGGCCGTCGTTGGGCTGGTCGTGGTCCATGGCTCTGGCTTCCGCAGCGTGAAGCTCCAACTCTAACTGATGAGCCTCGGGCCTGGGCGATTTGGTGCAGGCGCCAGATTCGATGAGAAGGGGATTGAAACTGAGGCGGAGGTGGTATCGGGCACCGTTGTGGCTGAGTCTGAAGGGTCATTGCGATGAATGGGGAGCGAGGCACCTGGTCTACGTAAGAAAGCTTAAAAGAAAATCCGGTGGGTAGGGGACGAGCAACTCGCTTTACGTAAGAAAGCTTAAAAAACAAGCCCAGAGGGCTAGTTTTTACGTAAGAAAGCTTAAAGGAATCCTGGTGAAAAGGTGATAAAAGCTCGCTTTACGTAATAAATCTGGGCGAAACGATACGAATAAATACGATTTCACAAGAAAAATATCGAAGTCGGTAGTATACACGAGGAATGGGTTAGAAATCGGCTGCTTGAGCTTCTTGCTCAGGCGGCTTTTCGCTTTATTTCATTCAGCATTTCTCTTCTGGCGCATGAATTCCAACATCACTCGGTCTATGTAGGCTCCCTCTTGCCAGCGTTCCTCCAGGTTCTCTATGCCAGAGAAATCGAACAGGGCTTGCCTGGTGGGTTCGTTGTAGAGGCCATTGATCTCGCCGCTGTAGTAGCCTAGCTCGGAGAGTATCTCTTGGACCTCGCGGGCCACCTCCCCCTCCAGAGACTGCAGGTGCTCTGGTTTGCTCTTGAAAAAGTAGAGTTTGTGGAGCTCCAGCAGTCGTTTCAGTTCCTGGATGGGCGTGGGGTGATCGTCAACTCGCAGGTCCAGGTAGCGGTCGTTGAAGCCGCCGTAGCCGCCCTTCTCCCGCACCACCAACAGGGCCGCTGACTGCCGCCCCCGGCTGTCTCCACCGGCCTTCTGTCCCGACTCCAGGGCAGCCACCAGCCGGTCGGATAACTCGCCCTCGCTCTCCTCGAAAGCCTGGGCCATGGCCTGCACGGTCTCCTCGCTCACCAGGATGTTGCCCTGGCAGGCGAAGCCCTCCCCCATGATGTGGCCGGCCCATTCGAAACATCCCTCGCCGGTGTAGGCGGCCGCGTCTCCGTGGGCATCCACCATGCCGGCCTGGCGCAGGGCGCGCTCCTCGTCGGCCTTGACCAGCTTCTCCAGCGCATCTTGTGCCGACAGGCCCTCGGCCATCAGTCTCAGCCCTTCGGGGCCGTAGGTGGTGTTGGCCCAGGACTGGGTGGCGACGGCTCCCACCCCGGCCTTGGCCCAGGGCACCACCGCTCCCACGGCCAGGAACTTGGACTGCACTGCCACCCCCAGGTCGCCGTTTTCGGGATCGTGGGCGACGATGGAGAAGGTGGCTACCACTTGATCTCGTTTAGAAAGCTGTCTAGTTTTGGCGGTTTCTGTGGTCACTGGCGATAGTCTCCCAAGCATCTGGCGCCCCCCGCAGCCCTGGGCAGTAGATGCCCCTGAAAGTAGCGAAAGCTATCCA
>Ga0307439_1001509_pt1 | contig 14558 bp, 9 predicted proteins | sample SalMarWE160490MG_FD_202142 | JGI IMG/M metagenome (GOLD analysis project Ga0307439, IMG submission 202142) | Salt marsh sediment microbial communities from the Plum Island Ecosystem LTER, Massachusetts, United States - WE1604-90 | ecosystem: Environmental > Aquatic > Marine > Intertidal zone >... | reverse complement strand
ATTCGGTGTTGATCTTCCTGAGGCGGCTGGGCAGGCGGGCAGGGGTGGAGAAGGTGAAGGTGCACCGGTTTCGGCATACGTTTGCGACCTGGGCGATAGAGAACGAGGCCAGGGAACTGGACGTGCAGCACCTGTTGGGGCACAGCACGCCGGCGATGGTGCGGCGGTACTCAGCGACCTACGATGCGGAGAAGGCGGCGCGGGCCCACGAGCGGTTCAGCCCGGCGGACCGGATGACCGAGCGGCTAGGCTAAGGGAAGGCTAGCCCGCTCGGGGCCGCACACCCTCAAATCCACCCCGATTTCACCCCGGCTTCACCCCGATTTCTGAATCTAAGGGGTTAACAATTAGGCCTGTTTTGAGGGGTGACCTTCTTCCTTCCAAGCAGTAGCTCATGCGCCAAGGGCGCACCACCGCTGAATGAAAACGGCTTGCTGGCTGCGGGAGTGAGCGGCCAAAGTGTTGTGGTGGCACATCTCCCTTCCAAGGAGAGAGCGCGGGTTCGATTCCCGCTGGCCGCTCCAGCCACCCTCTTGGTGTCTTCCTGCAACCGGCCGTCCGCCCTATTTTCACCGCAGGAGGTCGCGGGTTCGATCCCCGTCTCCCGCTCCACCCCCGATTAGACGTTACAACGCATGCAAGGCGAGGGCCGCCGATCGGCGGCCTCCTGCTTTCTAGGCAGGTCGTCAGGGTTCGCTCAGCGGAAGAGCCCGGGACTCTCGATCCGGGGGTCGCGAGTTCGAATACCACCTGGCCCTCCACGTACTACGCGCTCGGGGAGTGGCCGGGCGGTGGCAGGGGCATGGACGAGGTGCTGGGAGGCAGGTCGGACTGTGGTCCCGTTCTACCCTCCGTACTTCGCCTTCACTGCCTTGAACGCCTCCTCCGTGACCGCTAGCGCCTGGTCGATGTCCCGCTCGGTGTGGGCGGTCATCAGAAACCAGTTGTGGTGGGGGTGAAGGAAGACGCCCCGGCGGGCAGCCTCGCCGCAGAACAGGCGGCTGCGCTCCAAGCCAGGCTCGCGGCCGAAGGTGAGGAAGGGGATGGCCGGCGGGCCCGTCAGGCTGATGGCGATGCCCAGCGAGCGCGCCTGCTGGTCCAGGCCGTCGCGGAAGCGCTGGCCCATGGCCCGCATCTGCTCGATGCCGCTCTCCTCGCGCAGGGTGTTGATGGTGGCGATGGCTGCCGCCATGTGCACCGCCCCCGCCCAGAACGTGCCGGTGAAGAACACGCTCTCCGCCGCTCGCCGCAGCTCCTCGCGGCCCAGACCGGCGGCCAGTGGATAGCCGTTGGCGATGGCCTTGGAGTAGCAGATCAGGTCCGGGCGCACGCCATACGGCTCCCACGAGCCGCTCAGGTTCAGCCGGAAGCCGCCCCGTATGTCATCCAGCACCAGGACAATGGCCTCTTGGTCACACAGGGCGCGCACGCCTTCCGGGAAGCCGGGGGCCGGCATCTCCTGGTCGCGGAAGAAATGGTGTCCGTAGGCGTTGGTGATGATGGCTGCCACCTGGCCCTTGTTCTCGGCTACCACCCGCTTCAGGTCCTCCAGGTCGTTGTACTGAAATGTGGCAACGAGGGCACGCTCGGCAGCCGGGATGCCGGCGGGAAGAGGTGCGCACCAGGGGTGGGTGCCGTGATAGGCGCCAGAGGCCATGATGACCTTATCGCGGCCGGTGTGGGCACGGGCCACCGTGAGGGCCCAGCTGGTGACATCGGAGCCGTTCTTGGCGAAGACTACCCAGTCGGCGGCGGGCGTGATCGATAGCAGGAGATCGGCCAGTTCCACCCACTTCTCTGAAGGGAGGTTCTCGCAGTCGGCCTGGGCGCGCTGGGCGCTGACCGCCTCTTCCACCTTCGGGTGGCGGTGTCCCAGGACGATGGGCCCGTAGGAGCACATGAAGTCGATGTACTCGTTGCCATCGACATCCCAGATACGGCATCCCTCGCTGCGGGCCATGAACATGGGGTAGGAGCCCGGGGTCAGGAGCGCGGGGCTCTGGTGGCCGTAGATCCCCGAGGGGATGACCTTTCGGGCGCGGGTCATCATCTCTTCGCTGTGGGCGAAAGTGTAGAGATGGGCGCTAGTCATGAGCACTCCTCCTTGCAAACGGGGCCTCTCTTGTTTGTGAGCCTTCTGGTGCGGCTCGCATAGCATATACCCTCCTCCCTGGGTAAATTCATTCTATGTCCGCCTAACCTAGTGTCAGTGCGCGCATTGCCCAATCTCTTTGTTGACAAGGCAAGAAGCGTCGAGTATTGTGGAGTGGTACTAAACACTATACACCTTACACTAAGGCAGGGCAAAATGGCAAGAAAGTCCGGGAAGCAAGCATTTAAGATGGCGGAGCTCGTCAGAAGGACGGGACTTAAAAGGGAGACTATCCACTTTTACATCAATAATGGTCTCCTTCCCAAGCCTCCGAAGACGGAAAAAAACATGGCCTACTATGATAAGCGCTACGTGGAACGCGTCAGGCAGATCAGGGAGCTTCAGCTGAGATATTTTCTCCCCCTGAAAGTTATCAAGGAGATCCTCGTCCAGACGAATGCTGAGATGCCTACGGCGGAAATGGATCTACTCAAGGTGGGTGTATCCGGCCTGGTCCAACTGCAAGAACTTCGCCGTACGTACGAATCCCAGACTCTGGATGAACTCAGTGCTAGAACCGACCTGCCGAAGGACGAAATACTGGAGATGGAACGTTGCGGGATGATTTCTTCCAGTCAGGGCCAAAACGGCACAAAGGTCTACCAGGAGAACGATATCAAGGTTGTTGAAGCGTTTGCAGGAATACGCAGAGGGGGCCTAACGAAGGAACTCGGCTTCGAGGTGGATCAATTCCGGATGCAAAGTGACGTAATAAGCGCGCTCGCCGTTGAGGAAGTGACAGATTTTGCCAGAAAGCTGCGCGGTCGATTCCCGCGTGATGCTGAGCTGCTTGGCAAGATTGCAGAGAATGCAATAGAGACAGTCAATCTTTTCATATGTCACCTTCGCAGGAAAAAGATACTGGAGGTGGCTCAGGCGCTTAGTGAAGGCGGAATGAACGCTCTCAAGCAGATGTCAAGGGATAAAAAGCGCAAGGAAATGGATGAAACCTCCCGGCACAGCGAGACAGCCACGGAGCAATAAGACACGAGACCAAAGGACACAGTGTCACAACCTGAGATGAGGCCGTGGACGATACCGAGCATGGAGGCAAGACAATGAACATGGTGCGTGTCGTAATGGCCCTGATCGTTGGCACATGCCTGGCAGTGCTGGCAGTGGCCTGCGAGGAGGAAGAGAAAGCCACTCCCACCCCTGGCGGCACGCCTACGGCCGAAGCGACTGCCACTCCTGCCGTCGCGGCGGAGGTGCCGGGCATCACCGACACAGAGATAATCCTGGGAGCGGATGTCATCCTCGCCGGCGCCTTAGGGGCAGTCTACGCTACGATCCCCCAGACCACAGAGGCCTACTTCAACTACATCAACGACACCCAGGGGGGCGTCTGCGGTCGCAAGATCGTCTACAAGCTGGAGGATAACCAGGACGACCCGGCTAAGGGCATCGAGGCAGTGCGCAAGCTGGTGGAACAGGACAAGGTGTTTGCCATCGTCGGCGCCCTAAGCGACTGGTCCCATCCCGCCACTTGGGAGTACCTGAATGAGAAGGGTGTGCCCGACATCCTGGTCTCCGCCGGGACTCACATGTTCGGCGCCGACCCCCAGGGGCACCCCTGGACCGTCCAGATGATCCCTAGCTACCGCGTCGAGGCGACGTTCTTCGGCCAGTACATCTCCGAGAACCTGCCTGGCAAGAAGGTGGGCATCCTCTACCCGAATAACCAACAGGGACTGGACCACCTGCAGGGGGTGAAGGACGGCCTGGACCCTGATAAGAACGAGGTCGTCTCCGAGCAGAGCTTCGACATCACGGCGATCTCCATCGCCTCCCAGGTGAACAACATAAAGAACTCCGGCGCCGAGGTGGTCACCACCATTACCGGTCCCGGCCACACCGCTCAGGCCCTCAAACAGGCCGACCGTCTGGGCTGGCATCCCCAGTGGATGCTGAGCTATATCAATTCCGACGAGATGATGTTCCAGTTCGTCCCAGCCGAGCTTATGGAAGGCGCCATTAGCTTCCAGGCCCTCAAGCTGGCAACCTGGACCGACGACCCGGCCGTAGCCGAACACTACCGGATCATGGAGGAGTACGGCGGGCCCAGCCCTACCAACTTCACCGCCTATGCCCAGGCGCTGGCAGAGGTGGCCGTGGAGGCGCTGAGCAGGTCCTGCGATAATCTGACGCGAGAGGGGCTCATGGATTCGCTGGAGTCCATCGAGGACTTTCACAGCGACTTGTTGCTGGACGATGTGAACGTCTCCTTCTCCGACATCGACCACAGGGGCCTGGAGGACGGCATGATGCTCAGAGTTGTCCTCGAAAACGGGAAGGGTAAGTGGGAGTACTTCGGCCCGCTATTTGAGTTCCGATAGGACTACCTCGAATGAATGCTCTCAAGCGGATGTCAAGGGACAAGAGCGCAAGGAAATGAATGAAGACTCCCGCCGCAGCGTGACAGCCACGCGGGTAACAGGACATGAATAGCGAAGGCACAAGGACCAGAACGATCGTGATCGTGGCTACCCTGGATACGCGGGGTGACGAAGTAGCGTTCCTAAAGGAACTTATAGAGAACAAAGGGCCCAGTGTCATAACCGTGGATGTGGGCGTCTTGGGAAGTCCCTATATGCCGGGCGATTTCACCAGAGAAAAGGTGGCGGAAGCCGGTGGCAAGAGCCTTCAACAGCTTGTTGAGGCCGCAAACGCCGGCGCCGACCGAAAGCAGGCCACCGATGTGATGGTCGCTGGAGCGAGAAAAATCGTCACGGACTTGTATTCTGCAGGAAGGCTGGATGGCATTCTGAGCCTGGGCGGCTCGACGGCCGCGGCAACCGGGACAGCGGTTATGAAGGGGCTCCCGATAGGCCTCCCGAAGCTCCTGATCACTACGTTCATATCCTTGGCCCCGGTCGGCGACGAGGATATAACCGTAATGCAGTCTCCCGTCGATCTTGTCGGTGTGAACAGAATCGTTGCCAGGACCCTGTCTAATGCCGCCGGTGCCATAGTTGGAATGGTGCAGCAAGAGGTTCCCAAGACCCTAGAAAAGAAGCTGGTGGGAATAACCGCCCTGGGAGTAACAACGCCGGCCGTACAGAAGGTCATTTCTCGGCTCGAAGAGAGAGGGTACGACTCCATCGTGTTTCACGCTACCACCGAGAAGCTGGACAGAATGGTGAAAGATGGGGTTATCGATGCCATCCTTGACCTGACGACATTTGAGACGGTTCCGAAGGTGCTCTATCCCACAGAGTTATTGTCTAGGTTATCACCATCCGGACAAGTGGATAGATCGCGGCTCAGCAGCGCAACACAGAGAGCTATTCCCCAAGTAATCGCTCCCGGCGGTCTGGACATGCACATCTTCCCGGGGGCAACAGGAATCGATTCCGTTCCACCTGAATACAAGGACCGGGCATGGTCTATGCACGGACCGAATGTAGTTGTGGTGCGAACTGCCGAGCAAGAACTCTCACAAGTTGGTGCGAACATCGCGGAAAGAGCAAACAAAGCAGCGGGTCCCGTTGCCATCGTTATCCCTCTGCGCGGTTTCTCCGAGGCAAGCAAGAAGGGCGCGCCTCTCTATGACCCACAAGCCGACCAAGGCTTTATCCGAGCCCTGAAAGAGAATCTCGACAAGCGGATCAAGGTGGTAGAGGTTGATCGGAACATCAATGAAGACGACTGCGTGGATGAAGTACTGCGGGCGTTCGACGAGGTGACCGCCTCGATGGAGGCGTGACGATGGGCATGAAAATGGAGAGAAAACAAATACTCGATAGGCTCAAGAGGGAAACGAGCGAGAATAGGCCCATTCTGGGCGCCGGCTGCAGCGCAGGAATAATAGCGAAATGCGCTGAGATCGGCAGCGCCGACCTAATAATCGTTTACAGCACTGGAAGAACGAGGATGATGGGGCTTCCCACTACAATGATAACTGGAACCTCGAATCCAATAACACTGGAAATGGTCGAGGAACTGGCCAATGTTGTCAAGAACACACCCATCATTGCCGGCGTCGAGGCGAACGACATCTTCTGCCTCGACCTTGAGGTCTCCCTGAGACGCTTTGTCGATAAAGGGTTCAGCGGAGTAATCAACTTCCCCACAGTAGGACTCTACGAGAACCTGATCGAAGGTGGAATGGCCCTGAGGAAATTCACGGAAGCCCTGGCCTCGGGGTACGGCGTCAAGCATTGGGGGTGGAGCCGCGAAGTCGAAATGATCAGGATTCTGCATGAGTGGGATGTGTTTACGATGTCCTATGTTCTTGCTCCGTCGGATGCGGTAGACATGGTAAACGCAGGCGTGGATGTCGTTTGCGTCCACGTGGGGCCGACTATGGGCGGGCTAACCGGTTATGCCCCGACGGAAGACATGGACAAACTGCTGGGCAGAGCGCAGGACGTAATAGATGCTGCCAGAGACGCCAGGCCCGACGTGATCTGCTTGATACACGGTGGGCCCTTCTACGATCCCGAGAGTGCCAAGATCGTATACGAAAAGACGGATGCTGTCGGATTTGTTGTTGCTTCAGCAATCGAGAGGATTCCGGTCGAGAAGGCTGTTGTTACCGTATGTAAGGAGTACAAACAACTCCCCATGCCTAGACTCCAGAATCGGAGCGCCTGATCCCGCACGCAATATCGATGGACGGCGCTGAAATGAAGACACGAAAGGTAATGATCCGCAGATGCGAGACATATGACGCGTTTGTCATCGAGGAGATAATCAAAGAGGCGATTGAGGAGCTGAAAGAGGAGCCAAAGGGCAAAATTCTCATCAAACCTAACGTGGTCTGTTCAACACCCGTTGTCCAGTCCGCCCACACCCACACTAGTGTCGTCGAGGCCGCCGTCAATGCTCTGCGCAGGATGAAGGCAGGTTCTGAGATAAGCATTGGAGAATCCGGTGGTATGGCCATACCGACCAGGTTGTTCTTCCGTCATGCCGGATACTCCAGAATGGCAAGAAGACTTGGCGTGCCGCTCAGGGATTTCAACGAAGAGAGATGGGCCAGGGTAAAGCTGACTCGGGCGAAATGGCACAGGACGGTGTTCATTTCAAAGTCTCTCTACGAAGCAAACTACAAGGTCTGGATGCCAAAGCTGAAGTTTCACAATGCCTGCCAGATTACAAATGCGATAAAACTCAACATGGGCATTCTGACGCACAAGGAGAGAATGCTTTACCACGATGACAGACTGGAGGAGAAGATTGTAGACCTGCTTGAGGTCGGCTATCCGGACCTTATTGTGACTGACGCAATAGAGATTGGACACGGGTCTGAATTTGCTCCCTACCTGCACCATCTCGGAGCGATCCTGATTGCGAATGATCCGCTGGCTATCGACATGGTGGCTGCGCGTATCTTGAACTATCGACCCGAGGATGTGGGGCATCTTGTGGAGGCCAGAGATCGCGGCTATGGAACCCTCGGCTTACATGACATCGAGATCACAGGCGATGTAAGCATCGAGGAGCTGTCTGATAAGACAAGCAGGATCGAATCGCCCTACTCGGTCAACTGGGATGTGCAAAAGGTGAAAACGCCGGTCAAATTCTATCCGGGCATAAATCCCGAATCGGGGAGAAAGTGCGTCACGGGTTGTCTAAACGCCCTGGCAGGTGCCCTGGCAACCTCGGAACTGTACTACCCCGGCCTCGTTGCCGGTCTGGAGAGGATGGGAATAGTGATCGGATACTACAAGGGCGATGTTGTCCATCCTGGTGAGAAGGTCGCACTTATAGGTTCGTGTGCGGGCGTAGAAGGGGAGCTTGTAGCCGGCAAGGTTATTCGCATCAAGGGATGTCCGGTGAAAGGCATGGATCAGGCCGCGTTCTTGTTCCCAAGGCTAGGGATAAGGACGCCCGCGTGGAAGCTCTCGAACGTGTTCGATATGGTCTACCACAGCATCGTAAAAGGAATCATGTTCATGGCCAAGCCCTTCCGCAAGCGAATAGGTGAGCCGGGCGTGCCAGGTTTGCGGAGAGCATAGGCTTGATGTTCTTGACGGGGAGTCTGGGAAATCAGTCATAGGGCAAGTTACGACGCAATCATCGTTGGCTCCGGGCCCTCGGGCTCAGCCGTCGCCAATGAACTGACGCAGCTTGGCATCAAGTGCCTAATGCTGGAGGCAGGCAAGTACTACCCGCGGGACACATTGCCACTTCCGGAGATCGATTCCAACTCCCAGATGTACTGGTCGGGCGGAATCGAATTGGATACCACCTGCAAGAACGGAATCATGCGCGGAAAAGCGGTCGGAGGCGGCACCCTCGCCTACCAGGCGATAATATGCCGGTTCGATGAGTATGCCTTTGGCCCTTGGCGCGACGCGTCCGGTATTCAGTATCTCACGGTCGAGGATATGAGCCCCTGGTATGAGAAGGCCGAATCGCTGCTTCACATTGCGCCGGTTGACGAGAGGTATCGGAGTGAGTGCTCCAGGATCTTTGTCGAGGGCCACGCAAAGTACGGTTACCAGGCCAAACCGGAGCTTCGTGCCCAGCGTGACTGCCACTGGGAAGAAGGCAACGACTGCATCATGTGCCTTGGCGGCTGCCCTATCGACAGCAAGCAGAGCATGCCCCATACCGTGCTGAAGCCAGCGCTCAAGCAAGGGCTTCACCTCATTCCGGAGTTCGAAGCGAAGCGCCTGGAGGTAAAGCCCGATGGCGTCATTCTCCACGGCGAATACCAGCAGAGTGAGCGGATGAGCTTCTTCGGCCGGAAGCTTGTGCTAGCGGGTGCGCCCCTTGGCAACACGAAGCTCTTGTTGAAATCGGGCTTCAAGGCCAAGTTGCCGGCGCTGGGAGACAATTTCTATGTGCATACGCAGTGGTTTCATTTCGGAATGTATGACCGAGAGATCAACGCCCACAAGGGTCCGTTCCAAGTCTACGGGTCGCATGACCCGAAGCTCCGTCAGCAGGGTTTCAAGCTAGAGAATACGTTCCCGCCGCCCGTAGGTCTCGCCTGGCTGTTTCCCGGTTACGGGCGCGCGCATCATGCAATGATGCGTAAGTTCCGCAACCTCTCTTCCGTGGAAACCTCGATCCGCGGTTTACACCCAGGAACCCTTCGCCTCGACAAACACGAGAGACTGATCATCAACTGCGGGTTCACGGACGACGAAGAGCGACGCACGAAAGTTGCCCAGGAGCTGGCACACAACATCCTGTATAGTTTCGGCGCCAAGCAGGTCGTAACCTCCCGCTTCAGTATCTGTCCGCATCATTTCGGCGGACTGAACATGGGAGCGGATGGAACAAGAAGCTGTGTCGACCCGGAGTTCCGTCTGCACGGCTTTCCCAATATCTACTGTGCGGATACCAGTGCGTTTCCAAACGCACCGGGCATGAACCCAGTGCTCACCATCCTGGCGCTTTCAATCAAGGCCAGCCAGCACATTCTGAGGGAGATGGCGTGATGGCTTCGAAACACTTGACTCCTGCGCAGCTTCGGGTCATCAACCGAATCGGGAGCATCCTCGCACCGGGTGACGGCGTTCTGCCACGTTTTTCGGATACCGGTTGTGGTGAGCACATTGATCGTATGGTCGCCTACTTCCCTCCAGGCGATATCGCCAGCTTGCAGTTGCTAACAAGTGTATTGCGCTTCATGCCCAATTTCGTCATCCGCTTCCTGTTCAAACTAGCCTCGCTGGATCGATATTTCCCCGGGTCAGTTGCCGCAAACCTGAGAAGACTGGACGTCGGTCTCCGCGGGATCATCTTCGGCCTGTACTACTCTTTTCTCGATGAGCCTGCCGGTCACGGCCAGCGGATCAAGGACGGCATCGGTTGGGATGCAGCTATCCATAGCAAGCCCGAAGAACCGGATGAAATGCCCGGCCTGATCCGGGGGGCAAACCCTCTCAACCCGCCGCAAGCGTAAGCGAAAGGAGCTTATTTCGATGACGCAGAACCCGTTGTTCGCTCCCATCCGCATCGGCACTCTGGAGTTGCCGGGGCGCTTTGTCAAGTCGGCGACGCTCGAGACTCTCTGCACCGATGACGGCTTCGTCACCGACGACCTCATCGAGTACTACGAGAGGATCGCCCAAGGCGGCACCCCACTGCTGATCACCGGAAATGCATACTTCAATCTGTATTCGAAGGCGGCTCCCCGCCAGCTCGCTGCCGATGACGACGACAAGATCCCGGGGCTCCGCCGCCTGACCGACGCCGTTCACCGTCACGGATCGAAGATCCTCATGCAGATCTACCACGTCGGTCGTCAGGCCTCTCCGCGTCTTGTTGGGCGAACGGATGCGGTGTCTCCTTCCCCGGTGTTCGAGCCCACCCTTGGGGTGCGACCTCGTGCCATCACGCGTGAAGAAATCCAGGAAACAGTCCAGGGGCTCGCCGATGCAGCCGCCCGCGGCCAGCAAGCCGGGTTCGACGGCATTCAGATCCATGCAGCACACGGCTACCTGATCAACGCTTTTCTCACGCCGCATACCAACCGCCGCAAAGACGAGTACGGCGGCTCGTTCGAGAACCGCCTGCGCTTCCTGCTCGAGGTGTACCGTGCCATCCGCGAGCGGGTCGGGCAGGGCTATCCCGTCATCCTGAAGATGAACGGTTCGGATGAACTCCGCCTCCGCAAGGGATTGAAGCCGGATGACATGGTGAAGGTGGCGCAGCGAATGGAAGCCGAAGGCATCGATGCGGTCGAGATCTCGGCGGGGCACTACGAATCGGGGCTCACCTTCGAACGGGGCCACTGGCGAAAGTTCTTTTCGACGGTGACAACGATTGGTGTTGCCAGGAATCTCCCCTCGTATCATCGAATCCCCGTGCGTCTGCTGTCTCCCCTTCTGGACTGGGGACTGAGGCGGGTGGCCGGTTACAGCGAGGGTTTCAACCTGCGCTATTCGAAGCTCTTCAAGCAAGCACTCAGCATCCCGGTGATCTGCGTAGGGGGCTTCGTTCATCAAGAGGCGATGGAGCGTGCGATCGCCAGCGGCGAGTGCGACATGGTCTCGGTCGCCCGCGCCCTGATCGCCGATCCTTTCTTGTATCGGCACATGCAGGAGGGCGTTCAGGGGCCCGAGTGCGATTTCTGCAACGCTTGTTACGCGCGCGCCGCTGTTTGGCCTATTGACTGTTACAACGAAGAGGTGCGTGCCCAGAGGGATCGCATGCTCCGCACGGAGGCTGGATAGCCGTGATTCCATCCCCGTCCGTCTGCTAGGTCGCGCTCAGCGCTTCCGCTTTCGAAAGCACCCACGCGTGATATCGCGAGCCCTTCGGCTTACTGCCCTCCGGCGGCACACGGATTGTTCGCGGCCCCCTGCTTCTCAGGCAGGCTCTCTGGCAATATCTAGCGCCAACACTGAGGCCACCCAACGAATGTTGAATGCATCAATCACGCAGGATTCGCCCGGACGCCTTGCGCGATTAGGAGTTCGGGCTGATCCGCTATCGCTCCCTAGAGAGCGAGAGCAGGGCCTCAGGTATCCATCAGGAACTGCTCATGCAGATTCCGGAAGTTGCTGACGACCCACAGGGCCGTGTCAGCGAGACTTACCCGAGCCAGCGCCTCCTAGCGTACCACGCGCCCGCGGCGAAAATGACAACTGCCGCCGCTGCCCCTCCCACGATGCCGACCAGAACGATGTAGTTGCGCCCATCCGAATCAGAGGTCGTTGTCTCTGTGCTTTCCTCCAGCAGAATGCCGGACGCTGTTGACTGAATAACGTAGGGCTCATTAGGAATGTCGCTGATTGCCACGTTCTCTGCCAGGACGACACTGGTGCTATCGGCCCAGAAGAGAACCATGTAGGTGTCTGTGGGTGCAGCGGCAGGCTCTGGGACTACCGTTATTCGGTAGTCACCCATCTTTCGTTCAGGAACGGAAACCACGTCGTCCGGGTCGCCGTCCCCATTGACGTCGTATTCCATATAGCTGGCGCCTGGGATTTCGCTTGAGTCCTTGGATATGACGAGACCTTCCGGGTCTGCCAACACTAGATCGGCCGGCGATAGGAGGATAGCCGTTGCTTCCGCCGCTCCGGAGAGCTCCGCATCTCTTATGTAGTCAGGCGGTTCTTTCCATGGTTCAGGGCATTCCCATTCGCTGGTGTCGTCCTCGTATGTATTGCAAAAGAGCCAGTAGAACCACTCGAGCGCGTCTTGGGCTGCTAGTAGTTCTGGAAGCACGGGTATCCCGACTTCGGCGCCGGTCTCCAGGAGCATCTCGATCAGCTTGTCCTTCCTGAGGTCGAAGCGTACGGGCGAAACGGTGGCAGTCGCGCCGACCTTCAGGAAGTCGAGGAAATGGATCCCGCCGCTCGTGTCCCAGAACAGCACTTGTACGGCCAAGCCAGGGTCTAACCAAGGATCAGCGTCGATGTCGGGGACGGTCAGTGGATGCGTACCAACGTCGACCGGCATGTCGAGGTACGGCGTAGTAAGACCTGCACCAAAGTGCAGCCCTATCCACACTGTTACCCATTGCGTGTGGTTTTCGGGGTTCCCGTCCTCTGTCTCACCCAAGAAGTCGGCTAGGTCTAGCCATACTATGGGACCGACGTCGCCAGGGCCGATGTCGATTCCCCCGTAGCTGAAGGGGATATCCGCCTTGGCAAAGAGGAGGGTCTTTGACGTGGGAGCATCGTCGGAATCGGATGGCGCGCAGACGGCCGGATCATCGCTGAGTACGGGGGGAGGATCGAAGGGATCACTGCCCTGTACCACGATCTCCCAGTAGTCTGACGCTCCGTCGCAGTCGAAGTCATACCGTGAAAGGTAAGGTGTACCATGCTGTGGGTCAGCTATTCCCGCCACGTAGACGGTTCCGATGCATTGCTCAGGCCCGATAGGAATGGTGTCCCCGTCGCCGTCGCCACCACCATCGATCCAGCCGGGACACTCAGGGCAGCCGGGAGTTGGCTCTCCGGTGGAGTAGTAGCTGTACCACCGCTTCACCATCGTTTCCAAATCACAGGGGACTGCCATGGGGCCCACCGAGCCCAGCCCCTTCACAGCTATCTCATACTTGTTGACGGCCGAGGTCGGGAATGGGTCTTCATGATCGCTGATGCCATCGTGATCAGTATCCTCGTCTTGCGGGTCTGTTCTTACCATGGTGGGACACAAGTACCCGTGGAACTCGCTGTCCTCTACATCGTTGTCTCCGTCGCCATCGATATCGTCGGAGAACGGGTCCCAGTCCACGAGCTGTGAGATCGTGTACTTCTTTCCGGTGGATGGATCGGTAAGCTCCATGGCCCCTGTATCCCAGCCGTTTAGCTCGCAGGCATCTGCAATGTCGTCCTTGTCCTTGTCGATGCCGTCGTCAGGCCGGCCAACGCAGTCCGGGTCGTCGCAGTCGACATCGCCGTCCATGTCGTTGTCGGTGCCGTCGTCGCAGATCTCGGTGTCAGGCGTTGGGGTGTCGGGCGTCGAAGTGTCCTCTATGACCGCCACCGCATCTTCTAGGTGATTGGTCACGTAGATGAGGTTGGTGTTTGGGTTGGCCGCCACGCTAATTGGTCCGACCCGCTCTCCCACTCCCAGGGCTACAGTAGCGATAACCGTATTCGTTGCACCGTCAAGCACGTAGAATCTATCGTTAGCATAGTTGGTGACGTAGATGCGGTTGGCTGCGGGATTGACTGCGACACCCGTCGGTTCCGATGGGTGCCCGTTCAGAGAAACCGTGGCGGCCACCGTGTTCGTCTCTCCGTCGATGACTGAGACGTTGCAGGCGGGAGAGCCATTGGCGACGTAGATGCGGTTAGTCGTAGGGTTGATCCCTACCTCACGGGAGTAGGGCCCCTGGCCGTAGAACTCAAACAGCGTTACGGTGGCCACGAGTGTGTCCGTGGCGCCGTCGATCACCGACACACTTCCGACCGTGTTGACCACGTAGATGCGGTTCGTGTCAGAGTTGAGCGCTACGCCGTAAGGCCAGTCCTCTACGGGTATGGTGGCCGTCACTGTATTCGTCTCGCCGTCGATCACCGAGAGGTCGTCGCTGGTGCCGTTAGCGACGTAGATGCGGTTTGTGATGGCGTTGACCGCCACACTAAACGGCCCGTCGCCTGCGGGTACGGTGGCCGTCACCGTATCCGTCTCGCCGTCAATCACTGAGACGTTGTCGCTGTGGTTGTTGGCCACATAGATGCGGTTTGTGCCGGGGTTGACAGCCACACCGATGGGCTTGTGTCCGACGGGTACAGTGGCCGTCACCGTATTCGTCTCGCCGTCGATCACTGAGACGTTGTCGCTGTGGTTGTTGGCCACATAGATGCGGTTTGTGCCGCGGTTGACAGCCACACCGAAGGGGCCATGCCCCACTGGCACGGTGGTCACGACAGTCGGGGTCTCAGGCGTGGGGGTCTCGGGCGTGGGGGTTTGAGGCGTGGGGGTCTGAGGCGTGGGGGTTTGAGGCGTGGGGGTTTGAGGCGTGGGGGTTTGAGGCGTGGGG
>Ga0307439_1001507_pt1 | contig 14563 bp, 12 predicted proteins | sample SalMarWE160490MG_FD_202142 | JGI IMG/M metagenome (GOLD analysis project Ga0307439, IMG submission 202142) | Salt marsh sediment microbial communities from the Plum Island Ecosystem LTER, Massachusetts, United States - WE1604-90 | ecosystem: Environmental > Aquatic > Marine > Intertidal zone >... | reverse complement strand
AAAGTGCCTCAAATGAGCTAAAGTGCCTAAAGTCCTATACCTAGCTTATGCACACTACATTGTCCCATATGAAATATCCCCTCTCTATCCCTCCAGTGCGAAGCTCGGCGCCTCAGGGAGCTTGATCCATTTGTTGAAGTGAAACGTGTAGGTACCGGTTTTGGTGGGCATGATCTTCTTATAGACCACCGTGCCCTCGGGATCGGTTTCCCTTATCACGATCCTCTTATCCAGAACCGCCGTCCACTTTGGAACATCCAGGAATGTATAGGGCTGCTCTGCGGCGATGATCTCGTGAAGGCTGTGGCAGTACTCCACCTGCTTTTCGTGGTTATACTCCCGCCTGACCTTGATGATGAGATCGTCTGCCTCCTCGTTTTTAAAGCCCACAAAATTGAGCTGATAGGGATTGGTCTGGCTCGAATGGAATATCTCGTAGAGATCCGGCTCGATTCCCATGCTCCATCCCAGGACCAGGGCGTCGAAATCCGCCTTATTCACACGTTCCTGGATGAACACGGCCCACTCCAGGAGATCGGTGCGCACATCGATGCCTATCTGTCTCCAACCGTCCTGGGCAACGGTAAGGATCGCCTTTCTGAGGTCATTGCCGCTGTTGGTGATGAGGGTAAATTGAAACCGTTTTCCGTCCTTTTCCAGCCAGCCTTCCTCATTGCGTCTCCAGCCTGCTTCCTCAAGCAGCCTCAGCGCCCCTTCCGGATCATAAGGTACCGGCTTGATGCGGTGGTTGTAGTAATCGGTTTGTTTCACAAAGGGGCCCGTTATCTGCTCGCCCTGGCCATAGAGCACGTATTTGATGATCTTATCCACATCGATGGCCATGCTCAGGGCTGTTCGTACCCTGCGATCATCGAATGGTCTTCGCCGCATGTTATAGCCGATGTACGTGTATCCGAAGGATGGCCCTGAGAAACTCTGGTACCGGGGGTCGTCCTTGAGACGCTCGACCTGGTGGGGCTGCACGGCGTAGCTGTCCACGGTGCCCGCATAAAACTCCATCTCCTGGGTAAGGAGATCGGGGATAATCCGGTAGATGTACCGTTTATAGTTGGGAGGAGCTTCCCAATACTCGTCGAAGCGATCCAGGGTGATATACTGATCCGATTTCCATTCCCTGAACACGAAGGGGCCGCACCCGATGGGATGGCGGTTGAAGGCGCTCTGCCGCATGGAGAATGTTTCCGGATCCTTCCCGGCTGCGATTGCCTCTTTCCGTAAGGCTTCGTCATTAAGGAGGTGCTCTGGAAGGATGCCCACAGCCCATGTGCTCAGGGCCAGCGAGTAGAGCCGCGTATAGGTGATGCGAACGGTCAGCGGATCAACGGCCTCCACCTCCTTTACCGGCTCGTAAGAGGATATGCGGGGTGAGAGGTTTTTGGGATTCATGAAGGCCTCATAGGTAAACGTGACGTCGTTGGCATCGAAGATGTGGCCGTCGTGAAATCTCACATTGGGACGAAGCCTGAATATGAGGATCGGGTTATGCTCCGTAGGGGGAAGGATCTGCCATGCATACTCTTGCCTTTTTTCCGGCCCGATATCCTGATCCACTTCCAGATATCTTAAAGCATTAAATGAGCGGAAGTATCCCTCTCCCAGGATTGCCTCGAGGTTCCGGAAGAGATCTTGATCCACATGATCCAAGACCAGTTTTATCCTGGCCGGCGCCCTGACCCGGATTGGCATCCCCATATCATCATCTTCGGTCTTCCGCTTCTTCTCGATGATTGGTACCGTGAATTCCCTGGCTGGAATAATCGAGATTTCCTTGATATGGTCCAGGGATGCCTTGACGTGAGGGATAATCGGCAGATCCCCTGCCCTCGCCTTCTGTAAAAGCTCCACCACCTCCCCGGCTCCGGCTCTGCCCAGACCGGGTATCTCTGCTCCCTCGTTGAGGGAGAAGAAGGCCTCCTCAAAGATCTCCCAGGAGGTGGCAAGCCGCCCTCTGAAGTTGAGATCCTCATCCCTGTCGATGAGCCCCTCAAATACCATGGTTTCGATCTGGCTGCTGGCGGAATCCGATGAGAGGACGGGGTTCAAGATGTGGGCATCGCCGATGGATGCGGTAATATATTCATTGAGGCGTTCGGGGTTTCCCTTGGCCTGCTCCTCATAGGTGGGCACCCAGAGATATGACTGGAGCAGGAAGATTGCCACCACAATCGGGGTGTATATGAGAATCCTTCGGACGATCATAGGATTTGTTGAGTTTTGGGTTGTGTTAGTATTGAGTATCCTCTAACGAAGCTTCACCTCAAACCGACAAGATGTTACCAGCATACATAGGGCGAAGCTTCGTTAGTTATCATGGCACTGATACGAAATTGTGTAGAAACAGGATACGCAATCGAGAAAATAGAGTCAATTCGTTTGAGTACTCTTGCCTTGATTCTATCGAACGTAGTACTTCTCTTTTTTCAGAGGTGGAAGCGTTTTCTTTGCCCAGTGAGAAAAAAGTATAGTTCCCAGGGATTCATACCAAATTGCATTCAAACGGATACTATTGATAGATGTCATTGCGAACGAATGTGAAGCAATCCCTGGCCCAGACCTGGTTTTCGAAGCCATGTATAGAATACTATGCTCTGGAAATGATTCACCGTATATGCTCGCCGATTAGTATCTCGCACCAGGGCAGGCTCAATGTGATAGATTGCCACGTCGCTTCGCTCCTCGCAATGACATGATTGCAATTTGGTATCAAGCTCATAGCAATATGGAGGGAGTGGCAATGGATAGGGCAAACAATCAGGTAATTCGCCTCAACCCTTCCGATACTGTGGTGGCATGGTCGCCGGGGGCGCTGCCATCATCTGCTTCACCACGGGTCTGGGCTCCGTTTCCGGGTCTAAACCGGTGCCTGCCATTAAACTGGCGAGCAACACCACCCTCTATGAACGCATGAGAGATGATATGGATATCGATCGCGGTCCCATAGTCGAAAGAGAGGCAACGGTAGAGGGAATAGGGAAAAAATCGTTTACTCCATCCTAGAGGCAGCCTCAGGGAGAAAGACCAAGAGAGAGATACTCGGGATCGGGGAGAACGAGTTCGTGCCCTGGGATATCGGTGCGGTGATGTGATGATACGAATGGCTCCCCTATTTTTCTGCGATCTCGATAATTCCTGAAGTAGCGTCAACCTTTACGTAGTCCCCCGTATGTATCAGTTCAAACACATCCTTCTCAGGTCGATCTACTGTTGGGATGCCGGCCGCGATCACCGCGCCTGATAACACCGGCTCGCTCTCCAGGCAGATCATGGCCGACGGTGCGTTTCCGTTTTTCTTGGCATCCCACGCTGCGAAATCGCCGCCGCTCGAGCCCTTGCCGGTGATGAACACGAACACCTTGTTGGCCAGCACGTGGCCTTCCAATTGATGGCGTGGTACCGGAACCTTGCCGTTTGCCGGATCGAGATCTCCGAGGAAGGAAAAGGGGCCCTTGTAGACCACTGCTTCCCCCTCTGCCTTACCCGCGCTTACCATGTGTGCTCTTATTTCCATCGTGGCGCCTCCCCTTTCCATCTCCCGCTGATAGCTGCTTTGACACATTCCTCCTCAGTTCCGAAGAAGACCTTCACGTGGCTCACCGTGGCCAGGTAGTGGGCGCTTCTGGCCGAGTCTGTAGCTGCGCTCTTTGCCTGGTTTTTTCCGGCGATATCTGGACGGGTGAAGGGGTTGGTGATGGACGGGCAAACAGGCTCGAAATGCCCACCGGCCTTCTCGATGATATCGGCCCACCCCTGGCGTCTGGCCAGGGCCTCAACCGGTGCTGAGGCGCCTATCAACATAGATGCCTTGAGCTTCTTTCCCTCCACCAGGGCAGCGATTCGGCCTATCTCATCGATGGTGGCATGGGGGCACCCGAATGCCACGTGCTCCACTGCATCGTCATCCCAGACATTGAGCCTCTCCCAAGTTTGCCTCATCTCACGCTTACCCACCCGTATGATGTGTTCGGACTTCTTACCCCGCAGGGCTGCCTCGAGGGTAGGGGCCTCAGGGGTGGTGCCCACAATGTGGCCCAGGGTTACGGAGCCCGAGGTGGGCATTGAGATCACCAGGGCTCGGGCAAAATCAAAGGCAAGGTCGGGAGGCAGGCCATTCACCGCCACCGGCTTGAATCCCGGTACTTGATCGCCAATGTAGTAACCCAGGCAGTGATAGTGGGCGATGGTCCAATTGCTCACGTCGAGATCCTCAAGCTCCACCATATGGCTCGCAAATCTGTTCTCGGGCACCAGCAGCCCCATCAAGGGCGTCCGGCCACAGACCGCGGCTGCCAGGGATATCAGTATTCCCATCCTATCCACTCGCGCCCCGAAAAGGCTGTTGTTTGCCACCTGCATGCAGCTGCCCCCCATGGAAACAATATCACCCTTCCGTGGTATGATGCCGAGGAGGTACTCGGCACAGGTTTCTGTGCGGAGCCAGCCGAGTTCCAGGAACCGCTTCAGTTTTCTCTCATGCTCATCAGCCCAATTGTCCGCAAGCGGCAGTCCCCATTTCCTCCAGACTTCGGGTGAATAGGAGGGGTGGGTGGTGACCCGATGGGGTGTCTTGGTCACTCCCTCTGTCATGAGGTTCCAGAAATCCTCAGGGCAAAAATCATAACTGATATGTCCATAGGAGATCGGTGCGAACTGCTTCGCGTCGAACGAGTCACCGTATTTTACCAAAAGGTCCATGGCCCTCTTCGTGCCCGGGCCATATTCTCCTGCCTGCATTTTCTTTTCTTCATCGCTGAGTAACACGATGAGGCTCCTTTCCTCTGCTATTCTTTATAATATCCAGCCCAAAGAAAAGCAGCTTAACAAGACTACGAAAAAGGCGGGTTCACGCTGGGGACGAGTTTTACGAACTCTACAACAAGGGGACTATAGAATGGATCTCATGTAGCACGGGCTACCTACCTCGTTCAAACTTCTCTTTCAGGTTCTCAAAGCGCTTATCCACCGTCTTCTGATACACCTTGATGTCCGCCTCGGTCAGGTGCCTGAACCTGCCCTGAAGACGCATGTATGTGTCAACCGGGATGATCTCATCAGGGATCACCGTCTGCCGATATACCTCGCTATTTTCCACCTCATACAAGGGAAAGATGTTCGTCAACACCGCGAGTCTCATCGCCTCAATGGATAAGTTCTCAGGCATCCTCCAGCCCGTGGGGCAGGCGGCAAGCAGATGGATAAACCTTGTTCCTCTTATAGACCTGGCCTTTTTAAACTTGGCGATCATATCGTGGGGATAGGCAGCAGTTGCCGTGGCCAGATAGGGGATCTTGTGGGCGATCATGATCTCGTCGATATCCTTTTTCGGCTCTGATTTTGGATTTTTCACCGGAGTCGTGGTGGTCCAGGAGCCGAGCGGTGTGGCGCTTGAGCGCTGGATGCCGGTATTCATGTAGGCCTCATTGTCATAGCATACATAGATAACATCCTCGTTTCGCTCAGCAGCACCTGAAAGGGCCTGGATGCCGATATCCAGCGTACCTCCGTCACCCGCCCATCCCACCACGCAGATATCCTCCCTTCCCTTTCTCCGTAACGCGGCCTTGATGCCCGAGATGGTCGCTGCTGTTGTCTCAAAGGCGCAGTGGAAAAGGGGAACTTCCATAATGGAGAAAGACCAGGTGCCCGGTATGATCGTCCAGCAGCAGGCTGGTACGGCGAACACAGTCGGTTTCCCGAGCCCTTTTAATGCCAGTCTCATGGAGAGGGAAGCCCCGCAGCCGGCGCAGGCCAAATTTCCAGAGGTGAGCAGCTCATCCTCCGGTATATACTGATTGTCAAATCTCTGATTCACGCTATACATAGTTCACTCCTATCCACATATCCACATCGTCCGGCCGATCACTCCGGCTCGTCTTCTCGTAGATCTCCTCCATGGTCTTCACGCTGATATCACGCCCACCGAGACCGGCAATGTAGCCGTAGAGGAGCGGCCGTTCGGCATCAGGGAGTTCATAGAGTGCGCTCCTGATCTCCTGTGCCCAGACACCGATAGCTCCAGGGGAGAAGTTTCTATCGATCACCGCCACCTTTTTCTTACCCCTCAGGGTATCGATGACCTCTTGCCTCGGGAAGGGACGGAGTGTCTTGAGTTTCACCATGCCGGCGTCCTTCCCCTTTTCCCTGAGATAATCTATGGCATCCCTGCCAGTGGATGCCGCGGTCCCGGAGAAGACCAAAACCACCTCTGCGTCCTTGGCCCGGTATTCATCCACCTGCCGGTAACCCCTCCCGAACACCTCAGCGAATTCTTCATGCACCTCGGTGATGACGGCTTTTGCCTTCTCCATATCCCTCTGGATCTGCCACCTGAATTCCATGTAGGCGTCGGTCATAGTTATGCCGCCGAAGGTCTTTGGATTATCCGGATCAAGCCAGCAGTCTCCTGGATCGAAGGGCGGGAGAAAACCCCTCACGCGTTCCTTCTCTGGTATGTCAACGGGCTCTGCTGTATGGGAAAGGAAGAATGCATCCAGGACTACCATTACCGGCAGCCTCAATTGCTCCGCGATCTTAAAGGCCATGATGGTGGTATCCAGCACCTCTTGATTCCCCTCGCAGTAGAGTTGGATCCAGCCGGTTTCCCTCTGGGAGACAGAATCGGTCTGGTCGCTCCAGATACTCCATGGCGCTGCCGCTGCCCGATTGACATTGGCGAGCACTACCGGTGTTCTGGCGCCGGTTGCGTAGTGGAGCATTTCATGCATCAGGAATAACCCCTGCCCGCAGGTGGCGGTAAATGCCCTGGCCCCGCCCATGGCCGCCCCAATGCAGGCGGCCATGGCAGAATGCTCGGACTCCACCCTGATATAGTCGAAATCCGCCAGTCCTTCAGACTGCATGGTAGCGAGCTCCTCGATGATGGTCGTCTGCGGCGTAATCGGATAGGCGGCTACCACCTGCACATCAGAGAGCATTGCACCATAGGCTACTGCGACATTTCCTGTGATAACTTTTCTCATCCTGCTACTCCATAAATTTCATTCTCATTGCCCCCCGTGGACATTCGTTGACGCATATACCGCACCCCTTGCAGTAATCCATATCCGCGATGTACCCATAGCCACCTGGATCGGACTTGATGGCGCATTCCGGGCAGAAGATATAGCAGTTTCCGCATTCCGTGCAGGAGCCGCAGAGAAAGCAACGCTGCGCCTCGGTAACTGCCTCCTCTTTCGAGGGAGATACGACTACCTCCTGAAACCCCTTTACCCTCTCTTCCAAGGGGATCATGTGAGACTTCGTGCGTGAACGGTGGTCGAAGTAGAAGGTGTTCATATCCTTGAGGACGACTACCTCTGAGCCCGGGTTCCTCCTTGGAAAGAGCATGGTGCCGTTGATGCGGCCGAGGCTCACGTTCCCCCGTTCCCCCCATCTGAAACGATCCAGGCTTCCTTGATCCCATTTCTTCCCCTCGAGGAATCTATCGATGGCTATGGCGGCCCGTTTCCCGGAACCGATGGCATGGGTAACGGTATGGGGTATGTCTATGATATCTCCGCCTGCAAAGAATTTTTGGTGCGTGGTGTGGCCCATGTCATCGGCCTCGACCACCCCTCCTTTATGGGTGATAGAGGGCGGAAGATCGTCTACCCTGGCACCCTCTCCTACGGCTATGATCATGCCGTCACATGGAATCTCGAAGGACTCTCCGGTAGGCACCGGTCTTCTCCTGCCTGAGGAATCCTCCTCCCCGAGGACCATCTTCTCAAGGGTGAGGCCGGTGATATGCTGCTGACCGGCTATCTCCTTTGGAGCAGCGAGAAACTGGAATTGAACTCCCTCCTCCTTGGCCAATGCAATCTCTTCCGGGTGTGCAGGCATCTCCGCCTCTGTCCTGCGGTAAGCAATGGTCACCTCGGCACCGAGCCTTCGCGATGACCTCGCGCAGTCTATGGCGCTGTTTCCGCCACCGATAACCAGCACCTTTTTCCCTATCTCCGGCCCTTTCCCGAGGTTTACCTCCCTGAGGAACGCAAGTGCATTAAATACCCCTTCTTTGTCCAGACCTCCTATCCCGATGCCGGCCTCCTCCCAGGCCCCGATTGCAACGAAGACGGCATCGTGCTCCGAGCCAAGGGAATCCCACGAGATATCGCTCCCGAGCCTTTTACCCATGATAAAATCTATCCCTATGGTATAGAGACGGTTGATCTCGGAGTCCAGGATCTCCTTGGGAAGCCGATATGAGGGGATGCCATAGCGCATCATGCCCCCCGGCTTGTCGTTTGAATCGAACACGCTCACCGCATATCCCATCCTCCTCAATTGGTAGGCTGCGCTGAGCCCTGCCGGGCCGGCACCCACGACAGCGATTGTTTTACCCCTTTCATCCTTTGGAGGTGGTATGGTAAGCCCCTTTGAGATGCCGTAGTCTCCGATAAACCGCTCGACCACATGGATGGCGATAGCTTCATCGTAGTCCTTCCTGTTGCACTGCTCCTCACAGGTATGAAAACAGACACGGCCCATGATCGCCGGAAAGGGGTTTTCCTCCATAATCAGCCTCCAGGCCTCCTCGAACCTCTCCTGCCCAACCAGGTACATGTATCCCGTTATGTCCTCGCCGGCCGGGCACTGCTGGTTGCAGGGGGATGTTTGATCGACAAAATGAGGCTCGGCGAACTTCCAGGTTCCGGTCTTATTCACCAACCCGGGGTTAGTAGACATTGCACACAAGGGAACGCTCACGCGTCTATCGGTATATTTCATCTTCTCTCCCTCTGATTAGCCGATCACCATCGGTTATAGCTTGACCGCGTCGCTCACCGTTTCATAGGCTTCCTTTGCTGCGGCGGCGTTATCCTCGGTGTGGGCCGGAACATCGGTCTTGATGCCCTCGATAAGGCTCTCCAAGCTCACTAGCCCGAGCACCTTGGCAACGGCGCCCAATATGGCGGTGTTCACGATGGGGGATTGGGGCGTACCGAGATGGTGCTTAACGGCGATCCTGCCAGCGGGAACCGTGGCCACGCGAAAGCCCTTGAACGTATCAGAGAACTCCTCCGGCTTCTTGCTGCTATTGATAATCACAATCCCTTCCTCCTTGAGGCCGCTTGCAAGGGGAATCTGATCCACCAGCAAGGGATCGAGTACAACGAGGTGGTCGGGCTCGTAGATCTCGGTGCGTATCCGTATCGGCTTATCATCAACCCTCAGAAAGGCGGTTACCGGTGCTCCCCTTCTTTCAACCCCGAAGGCCGGAAAGGACTGTGAATACCTGTCCTCTAAAAAAATCGACGTGGCGAGGATTTTCGAGGCAACTACCGCCCCCTGACCGCCACGTCCGTGAAAGCGTATCTCTACCATGCTCGAACTCCTGTTCCTTTCCTGGATGCTACAATTTGGCATCTCTGTTTATATAACAATCACGGTACTCCAAGACCGGGGTAGGCGGGACCTATTCTGTGCAGCCTGCCTAAATCGTCATAGATGCCGTCGTTCTCCGCGGGTATCGTACTTTTATCCTCGATATGAAACTCTGTCAATCAAAAAGCCGGAACCGATCTGTCCCCGGCAGATATCGTTCGCTGCATCTCGTCATAGATCCAGGATCAGCATGCAGGGTAAAATAGTGAAGTTCACCGCACCATCGCACGGGCTGCGAATCGTTACATGGTCGAGTTCACCACCTCCACGTTATCACGGGTCACGGTGGCAGAGATGCCGATGATGATGTCGACATGCTGGAGGTAGCCGAAGGCAGCCAGGATCTGGCAGATCGGCCATCTCCAAGGGCTTTGTATTCTCGGATAGACTGCTGATCCCATTCAATATCATCGTTTTCATTCCAACCCTCCTTGCATATAAATCAAGGTACCGCTTTGCACCCAGTACAGGCAGGACCATATGGGAGGTCAAGGAGGTACGTTGATGAAACAGGGCGCCATTGTATGTAAGGGATGCCCTACCCTTTGACTTTTCCCGTCTATCTCAATTATATAGTGAAATGCAGACCATACTTTTGGGGATGGAACATGCTATGAGCAGTGAAGGCATAGCCGATTCTCAAATGACGAAAAGGGAGTTTTTAAAGCTCTGCGGCGCAAGCTTCTGTGCCGTCTGCGCCCCTGGTCTATTCGCCTTTCCCCAAACCTCCCAGGCACAGATGGCGAAGAAGGGCCTCATCAGGACAAAGCTTTCGCCCTATTTCACCTCCCTGGATGGAGGGGAAATCCAGTGCGAACTGTGCCCCAGGATGTGCAGGATTTCCCCGGGAAAGAGGGGATCCTGCAGAGTGCGTGAGAATCGGGATGGTATGTGCTACAGCCTGGTTTTCGGGAATCCCTGCATTTCCAGTCCCGCATTCACGCAAAGCGAAGTCTCAACGATATATACCCTGCGTCTATGAACGCTGCTGGATGATCTGGCTTATGGCCACGAGACCCTATGATGTATGAACCGATGGCCGGGGTTTGCAATAAGGAGATATTACCGTCCCTCGTACAATGTAGAGGTTAGTTTCATCGTCGAAAAAATACTGGTGCAGGTAACGTAAATCATGTTTTTGATCGTATCTGAAAGTTCGTCGTATTCTTTTTGAAAACGGGCCAAATCCAGTCTGTTTACCTTCAAATCCTTCGATGCAAAAACCGATGCGTAGCGAGGTTCATGGCCCAAATCCATAAATGGTATGTACCCAAAGACATCATCCTTTTCGAGGGTAACAAGCGGCAGAGAGCCTTTCCGCGTCTGCCCAATCACGTATGCCTCGCCTTCAACTATGGTGAACGCCTCTATCTTTGAAGATCCCTTCTCAACCACCACCTTGCTATCCCTGGGAAGTCCCGCGGTTTTACGCTTGTTCGTAAACAACTCACAGGCCCTGTCCGTACCCCTTCTTAGTCTTCTGTCAAGGCTGAGAAGAAATCCTTTGAGATCTGCTGACAGGGATGAGAATTCTCGATGCAGGAGTTCGGCGTCCAACAAACCCAGTTGAACATCCCCCAGAGCAGTTATGGTGCCTCTTCTGGTATGCTCCATGAATGTTAAGGCGGTAAACGTTCCGAGAAAGCAACCCCTCCCGAGATGGGCGATGGTCAAAGAGCCTTTCGATGTTTCCCTGTTAATAGTTACTGCGCCTTTCAATATGACCCAAATCCATTTTCCGTGGCCGCCCTCCCTAACGATCTTATCTCCATCTCGGTAGGCCTCCTCATTCAGCACATATGAGTAATCCACCAACGGCCCTTCAATGACCCTCTTTTTTCCAATGCCTCCTTTACCGGTTTCTGCAGACGTCTCCTCATCAAAGGAGGAAGGCCTCACCTTTTTAATCAACCCGTCATCGAGCATCCTCATGGCATCGAGCACGATCTCCATCCTGCTCTTGTTGACCACCCGTTTAGTGTGAACTGCTTGTTCATGAAATTCGAATGTCCCTTCTACCCATCCAAACAGGGCGTAAACGGCGTCTAAGCCGCTCTGAGAGCCGATCGTAGCATCTACTGGATCTCCTTTAAAAAAATATATGAGGCCGGAGTCCGGAGCGTGTTGACTTGTGATTCGCAATATCCCGGTGCCATTGTTCCCGCCGAGTATCTGAAAGACATCCGCGAGATTAATAAACGCCAAGCTGCCTGCAAGCGCCGCTCTATTAACCATAATAGTCCCTTACTGCGTCCATTTCAGTTCTTTCTGGAGATGCTTTAAGGTAAGAATGAGGCATTTCCTCAGGGTATCCCCTACACCCTTTCCCTTCACCGCGCTCGCCTCAAAGCTGGGGGCCTTGAGCTTGCTGTTCAGATCCCGCTCCATGAGTTCTATGGGCATAATGGGAACGCCCTGATCCCCGAGATCTCGCTTGTTATACTGTATGACCAGAGGAATCATGAATATATTCATGCTCTGCTCTGCGAGGTTTTGCTGTAGATCCTTCAATGATGCTAAGTTTTCTTTCCGCCGAATCTCAAGGGAATCCGCCACAAAGACCACGCCGTCCACATTCTTGAGAACCAGTTTTCTTGTTGAACTGTATTTCGCCTGTCCTGGCACGGTGTAAAGCTGAACCTTAATGTCACAACCCCTGATCTTACCCAAGCCTATGGGTAGAAAATCAAAGAAAAGCGTGCGATCTCCCTTGGTATTTATTGAGACCATATCGCTATTCGTGTATTTTTTTCCCGCTTTGAAAATAAATTCCAGGTTGGTGGTCTTTCCGCTCCGCCCTGGGCCATAATACACGATCTTACACTCTATAACCCTATCTTTTGCATTGAAAACCGCCATATAACCTACAATGCCCGAACCGGGCCCTTTCATTCATGCTTCGGTTCTCAAATTTCCATCTTATTCATCTTTACGATCTTACCTAAAAGCGAGGATCTTTTTCGAACAAACGGCTATCCACCTTCTATCCTGATATCCAGCGAATAATCCCTTTGCCTTCGGCCGGACGATATTTTTTTCATATCGGCAACTATTCCCTTCCCCTTGAATACTGCTATAGGGGAAAAGCACTCTATGTCTGAGAGTTGAAGGCCGGGCTTGAAGGCATCCACCAAATCCTTCTCCTGAGCAGCAATAATGGTGCTAATCGTATTGCCGGACTGAAAGCTGACCTCGAATTCCGTTCTTTGGCCCTTGAGGGGGCCGTTGGCCCATCGCACGACAAAGGAGGATATATCAATGATACCCTCTTCCTCTTTTTCTTGGACCTCTCCGGGGATCGGCTCACTCACCTGCGGGAGGTCAACCCCAATGCCTCGTTTAGCGAGATGATCCCCGAGAGTTGAGCGTAAGTATCTCAACTCCTTGGCTGAAAACGTCTCCTGAGACAACCATTGTTTGAACTGAGCAATAGCGGCATCCGCAGAAGAAAGGGTCAGGTGACACATGAGTGCGTTCTTGGCAGCAACAAGGGGCATGATTCCTTCCTGTATCAGTTCTTTAAATGATTTTATGGCTTCGTCATATTGCCCAAATTTGGCCAAGGCAATGGCTCCTTCCATTGCAGCCGTTTCTTCATTTTCTGAAAACGAGAATAATCGACTGATGAGCTCATGCACCTCTCGAGACAGCTCAGGTGTTTCTGGACCGTTCTCAATCTCATCCAAAGCCCCTTCCACGGTTCGGATCTTGCCTTGAACGGCGTCTATGAGTTTTTTATCCTTGGAATATCTCTCATGGCCCTGGAGGAATTCGAGGATCTCCTCGTATTTTTCCTTTGATTCTTCCAAGAGACTCTGCTTTCGATAAAGTTCCGCCTCTCGTATCAATAACCTTATGCGCTCTTTATCGGACATTGAATATCCTCACCAAAACCTTTCGGGTCTCTTGGAATAAGCAATGTATGCCCAGAGGAGGTAGCTTTATTTGGAGCCCCCTGGAAGATGGCCAAACGTGTGCCCTCAGATCACGGGTTTGATGGAGTGATGGAGTGATGGAGTGATGGAGTGATGGACGAAAATTGAGAGAAGGGTTTTGAAAGGAAAAAAGGCCGCACCAACGCCGTCTCCCGTGGACCCTTTTATAGAAAGTATCCGCTACGATAGTTTTCAATACTCCACTCATCCAATACTCCCTGGCCCAGACCTATATAAAGGCACTCTTCTCCTCATGGTTGCTACTATGAATATAGCTCGGGCATTTGCGTATTTTCACAAGTCGCACCAGGGCGGGCCATTACTCCGTCAGAAGGAAAGAACCATGGCCCGCAAAGCCATCGTCTTTGACCATTCCCAGAGGATGTGATTTTCTGAGGCGAAATAAACTCCTTATTTTATAGCACAGTTTCCTGACCATTGAAAAGCATGACATACTGCCTGAGATAACGGCGTTTCTCCTCATTCATCTCCATGAACATGATTCCGGATTTGAAACCCCAATCTTCGCATTTCGTCGAATGAGTTATCCTGCCCTTGAATTCCACCAGTTCATCTTCCAAGGCTATGGTTACAGTCACCATATAGTGAGGGTCGAGGTGCACATGCGTCTCCAGCAGGATTCCACCTTCACTGACATTCAAGGTCCTTCCCATCCCTTGCATGATACCTTGATCCTTTTCATCTCGAACCACATAAGATATCAGATTAGAGGACGGGATCCTCGGATCTTTTCTTTTGCCGTCTCTTGCCATTCCGGCTCCTATATTAAAAAATGCCTAAGTTGATCGGTTTCACCGTTCACGGTTCCCGGTTAAAATGCACTCAACCTCTGAACCCCATGCCCGGACCAAACTCCTTCTATCCAAGTTTTATATATCTTTGCCTTTCAATGATAGTATAAGCTTAGCAGGCATCAAGGTCAAGGGATAGAGGGCTACAAGGCAGGGTAACGTCAACGTTAAGGGCATGGGTATCCCTTTTCTGCCCTGTCTTCAACAAGGCGCTGAAATAGTGGCATGTATGTCTGGAGGCCAATCGGGTATCCTTTTCTATGACCTGATCTTGGAGTGAGGCGGCTTGCCCCTTGACACGCTGGGATCAATTTGTATAGTTTTAGGGCGCACATCGACGGAGCATTCAAAACCAGGCTTACAAGGAGAAACAGGCAAGAGACATGATCCAGGTCCAAGGTCTGACAAAAT
>Ga0307439_1001495_pt1 | contig 14633 bp, 16 predicted proteins | sample SalMarWE160490MG_FD_202142 | JGI IMG/M metagenome (GOLD analysis project Ga0307439, IMG submission 202142) | Salt marsh sediment microbial communities from the Plum Island Ecosystem LTER, Massachusetts, United States - WE1604-90 | ecosystem: Environmental > Aquatic > Marine > Intertidal zone >... | reverse complement strand
TTTCAGGAATTGCTGCCAGTTATAACTCTTCTTCTGACTACGCCTATTTATCCACTTGTGGGCAAGTCTCAGTGTCCGTGTGTAGTATGCCCGTAGCGACGGCATATTACCACTTATCCCGTAATAGCGGTAATGCCCTGACAACTTCAACCTCAATACCCGCCACCACTCCTTCAGCTTTACCAAATTACGGACTCTCTTCATCCACTGGTTCAATTCCTTTGCCTTCTGAACAAACTTCTTCCTCGCCGTCTTCCGCCCTAACTTAAATTTGCCTCTCCTGGTCTTATCACAATAGTGAGTAAATCCAAGAAAGTCAAAGGTAGCCACCTTCTCACCCCTTATCTGTGCCTTCTGCCAGGTGTAGCGTCCAAACTCAATTATCTTGCTCTTGTCCTCGGCAATCTTTAACCCGAATTTATCCAGCCTTTGCCCTAATGCCTCGCCAAACTCCTTTGCCTCCTCCCCACTCCCGCCTTGGCGGGACTACGAAGTCATCTGCATAGCGAATCAATTGAGCAAAACCTTTTAACCGACTCTTAACAACCTTCTCAAACCACAGGTCTAAGATGTAGTGAAGGTATATGTTCGCCAACACCGGACTGAGCACCGCGCCTTGCGGTGTCCCTTTCTCGATGGGGACAAACTTACCCTCTTCTACGGCCCCGGTATGGAGAAAGCGGCCAATAAGCCTTAGGAAATGCGGGTCTTTTATCCTCTGCTCCAGACATCTCATCATCCCGCCTTGGCGGGACTACGGTATCGAAGAATTTCGCAATGTCCATATCCACAATGAAGTTCACTGGTTTGGTCATTATCACCTTGTCCAGCACATCCAGGGCTTGATGGCATCCCCTTTTAGGACGAAACCCAAAGGATATATCCACGAAGTCAACCTCCCAGATCGCCTCAAGGATCTTCTTTATCCCCATCTGCACAATCTTATCCTCCACTGTGGGGATACCCAGTGGCCTCCGCTTTCCACCTGGCTTGGGTATATATACCCGCCTTACTGGCTTTGGTCTATACCTCCAGGCTCTCATTCTAACCACTAAATCCTTGATGTTCTCCTCTAAGTTGGCCTCATACTGCTTGACCGTTACCCCATCTACCCCAGAAGCCTTATCCCTCTTCAGCTCCCAGAAGCACACCTTGAGAAAATCCTCCGTCAATAGGTCTATCAATCGAGTAAACCTATGCTTGGAACCCTCTCTTGCCCGCTGAGTTAGGGACGACAGTTTTGTTGACATCTGAACTCCACCTCTAAGGGCGGCAAATGTGTCCCTGCCGTCCCATCGCATTCCTGCTACTCCCTTCCCTCTGTCCTGGTTACAGGACTTCATCGGTACTATGAAGTAGTCCGACCACCAGTGTATAATTCCGCAGTTCCTTGCCGTCTATAGGCTTGTCCCCGCCTATACCAGAGAATCTTAAGGGCTATTCTCCAGTAAATACCCTGGTTCTCCCGAGTTCCTATCAGTTCCATTTGGTATCTTGCCACTGCCTTAGACCCCGTCGGGTTCTCGTAACCTCGCCACTCTCGGTTAAGAGAATACTGCCTGCTGCCAAATGAAGGGCATCGGCCTCCAAGACGCTGGTTATTTCGGGGCTCAATACATTCACTCTCGTTGCGGCCCGATACCTCCCGCCTCCCAGCTTCACACAGCTCGTTACCTCCCTGTGCGTGGGATTTGGTGCTGGGCTGGTGGCTAACCTTTGCCCAGACCAGACTTGCACTGGTAAGAACTAATAAGCTTCCTCGGCGCACCCATCTTTCTTCCCTCCTCCATTTCTCAATAACCAATTTCGCCTAACTCGTTTATATCCGCATTGCAGATATTCCTCCAATTTAGGGGTATATACGCAATGCATATATCCTTCCGATTTGGTGGTATATGCGCACTATTACAGATATACCACCCTATGGATGAGTCTTATTTACCTCTTGGTGCACCACCTCCTTTCTCCTTATTTTGAAATATCTCATCCAATGGGCTTCTTATCGCCATAAGAGCTTTGTTGGTTACATGAGTATAAATTTCTGTAGTCTTGCTGCTCTTGTGTCCTAAAAGTTCCTGAATGTATCTTAAGTCTACCCCATTTTCTAAAAGATGAGTGGCAAAACTATGTCTTAAACTATGTATTCCAACATTCTTTCTTATATCCACTTTCTGTATGGCTTGCTCAAATATTGCTTGTGCTGTCCTTGTAGAAATGTAACCGCCAAGTTTTGCCCCAGGGAACAACCACCCTTTAGGTTGATACTTCTTGCAATATTCTCTAAGAACCTGAAGAGCTTTCTCTGAAAGTATCGTATATCTGTCTTTTCTTCCCTTTGCTCCTTTGATATGGATCAACTTCCTCTTACTATCAATATCCTCGAGTTTTAATTTTACCACCTCACTTACTCGCAAGCCCGCAGAATATACCAGCATCAAGATTGCTTTATGTTTGAAGTTATCAACATTAGACAAGATTCTTGCTACTTCCTCCTTGCTCAACACCACAGGTAATTTCTTATCTTTGCGGGGACGCTTTATCTCATAAGTAAATTTCCTCTTGAGGATAGTGCTATAATAAAATTTCAAGGCATTAATGGCGGAGTTAAGTGTTGAAACGGCAACTCTCTTCTTTTCCACAAGGTGGAAAAGATAATCCTTAATGTCTCCTTCTGTAACATCCTCTGGCTTTTTGCCAGTGACATCTATAAAATTCGTGTTGTAATAAATATAGGCTTTGATTGTTCTTGGGCTGTATCTCCTTGATACCATTTCTTTTCGTAAGTCCTTAAAGAAAGTCTTATCTCGTCTTAAAGCAGGATCAATCCAAACAGGATCATGCTTGAAAATATCAAGGAGCCTTTTTATTATAACCTCAGAATGCGGGAAAATCCAGCACTTTCGTTTGGGATCCCACCTGTATCCCCTTATGCTCTTAACCTTTTCGATATAGATGAGATTATAGGGGATAAAAACTGTAATTTTGTCCTCCTGCCCGATGGTTATTTTGATCTCGCTCTTTTTCATCCTAAAGCTTTGCTTCTGCTTTTATTTCGCCCTTTCCCCTTTGTAATACCTATCCTTCTCGCTATAGATGCAGCCGCAATATTGCTGGCGGTAGAGGCCAAGCTCCTTGGAAACCTGTAGCCCCTCCTTCCATCCATTCCTCCAGTCCTCAAAGAGGAAGGGGACCTCATATTCGGAGGCCAACTGCTTGCCAATGTGACCCAGGGCCTCAAACTCCTGATGGTTGCTCTGCAGAAGGGTGGTGGTGAAGTAGTCAAACTTGCCCTTTTTAGCCACCTTTGCCGCCTCGGTAAGCCTCATTGCATAGCAGAACTGACACCTGTCGGCCTCCCTATAGACAACCCTACGGAGGAACCCCTCCAGATCATAGTCGTTCTTATAGATCATCCGCAGCCCCTTCTTCTCTGAGAAGAGCTTTACCGAGTCAAGCCTTTTTTTGTATTCCAGATAGGGGTGAATGTTGGGGTTATACCAGAAGCCGAAAAGATTTGCTCCCGCCTCGGTGAGTAGCTTAAATGGGTAGGCTGCGCAGGGGGCACAGCAGATGTGTAAGAGGACCTTTTGGGCAGATAGGTCTATCATTAGGATTGGTAAAACGGCTCAGGGCAGATTCTTTCGGACAAGCCTAAAGGTGGTGATGCTTGAATTGGACATAATCTTCACTCTCTCCTTGGTCCTCCCCCATCAAGGGGGAGGAAATCGGTTCTGCTGGATGGTCGTGGGGGACGCACCCATCCCAACTCCTCCCTGGCTGAACAAGATTTCACTTTAACTATAAGAGCCTCCCTTGTATATCACCCTTTCCCTCTAAGCCTAGATGTCTGTAAGCATTTTCGGTGGCCTCCCTGCCTCGCAGGGTGCGGTTGATAAAGCCCTCCTGGATGAGGTAGGGTTCATAGACCTCTTCAATCGTCTCCCTCTCCTCTCCTACGGCTACGGCCAAAGAACCTATCCCCACCGGGCCCCCATTGAACTTATTGATAATCACCTCCAGAATCCTCTTGTCCATCTCATCCAAACCCGATTCATCAACCTCCATCATCTTTAAAGCCTGATCGGCTATTCGTTGGTCTATCTTCCCATCCCCCTTTATCTGGGCGAAGTCCCGCACCCGCCGCAGGAGGCGATTGGCCACCCGAGGGGTTCCCCGGGAGCGACGGGCTATCTCCTGGGCACCAGCGGAGTCCACCTCCACCCCAAGGATTTTGGCTGATCTGTTCACGATGTGGAAAAGCTCTCCAGGCTCATAGTAGTTTAGCCTTCCCACCACCCCAAACCTGGCCCGTAGAGGGGAGGTGAGAAGTCCAGCCCGGGTGGTGGCCCCGATGAGGGTAAAATGTTGCAGGTTGATCTTCACTGACCTGGCCTGGGGACCTCTGTCAATCATAATGTCCAGGGTATAATCCTCCATTGCCGGGTAGAGATATTCCTCCACCACCCTGTTTAACCGGTGGATCTCGTCAATGAAGAGGATGTTCCCCTCCTTAAGGTCAGTAAGCAGACCGGCTAAATCCCCTGGCCTCTCTAAGACCGGACCAGAGGTCGCCCTAATATCGGTTTCCATCTCCCTGGCGATGATGTAAGCCAGGGTTGTCTTCCCCAACCCTGGGGGGCCATAGAAGAGAACATGGTCTAAGGCCTCGTTTCTCCCTTTGGCTGCCTGGATGAAGACATCCAGGTTTTCCTTAAGCTTCCTCTGGCCGACGAAGTCCGCAAACCTCTTGGGACGCAGGGTCCTGTCGAACTCCAGGTCATCATCGATAGGCTCAGGGAGGGTAATCCTCTCAGACATACCTTAAAACCTCCCTGATCAGTTCCTCCACCGATAGGTGACCTTTGGCCTTGGCCAGGACCTTTTTTAGTGCCCTATTGGCTTGGTCTCTCTTGTACCCCAATGACAACAAGGCAAGGATAGCCTCTTCCTCAGGTTCCCCCCCCTTCTCTAAGGGCCTCTCCCGCCACCCCTCCCCTCCGAATTTCTCCTTTAGCTCTACCACTATCCTCTGGGCGGTTTTCTTCCCTACCCCGGGAATAGCGATCAGGGAATCCACATCCCCCTGGGCCACATATCTCTGGAAATCACCCACCTCTATCCCGGAGAGTATCCCCTGAGCCAGCCTGGGCCCAATACCGGAGATGCTGATCAGGCTTTCGAAGAGTGACCTCTCCTCCTGGGTGAAAAAACCGTAAAGTTGGATGAGATCCTGCCTGAGGTGGAGATAGGTAAGGATCCTTATCCTCTCCCCTACCTCCCCCAACCTCTCATAGGTGGAAAGGGGAATCCTCACCAACCAGCCCACACCATTGACCTGGAGGACTATCTGGGTAGGGCTCTTGGCCTCAAGCCTCCCCTCTAAATAGGAGATCATCTTCCCCCTGCCTGAAGTGAAAAACTGTGGGTATAACAGATGGCTGCGGCCAGGGCATCGGCAGCGTGGTCTGGTTGAGGAATTTCCTTTAATCCCAAAAGGTTCTTTACCATAAACTGCACTTGGCTCTTGGAAGCCCCCCCATATCCAACCACAGCCTGTTTGATCTGCCGCGGGGAATATTCCGTGAGTGGTATCCCCGAAAGGACAGCCGCTAAGCCAATTATCCCCCTGACCTCCCCAATGGAAAGGGTAAATTTCACATTCCTCTGGAGAAAGACCCCCTCCACAACAAGCTCCTCTGGGGACCTGGCCTCAATCAATCCCCTAATCCCCTCAAAGATCTCCTTTAACCTCAACGGACGGGAGGAAGGAGAAGGAAGAACCCCAAAGTCAAGGGCCTGCAGCTTGGTCCCATTGGCCTCGATCAGGCCAAAGCCCGTGGCCAATAGCCCTGGATCTATCCCCAAAATCCTCATAAATTCAAACGCCCCTTTCCGGTAAACCCTTGGGCTATCTTAACAGGATTTACAGGATTTTTGTTATAGTTTTAATGAAGCTACTTCAAATGCTTAAAGGTTGCCCCCTCTGTTATCGTAACCCGCATTTGAACCATAACACTCAAATCAGTTGCCAGCAAGATATTTAAATTGGGGGAGATGTTTCCAGGTTTTTTCGCCAGAGCTGTCAGGAGGTAACTCCGGACAGCACCTTAACAACCTGAACCATTCATTAATAATTGCCTTATTTCCCGCTTACTGAAGCCTGCGGCTACCCATTGGAGGGCTTTTGCAGTTGAGCCTATGCTCCAATTTGGCGGAATTTTTTGACAAAGTTTTTCAGGTAGGCTTGAGCAGTCAACTTCTACCGCACTTTAGTGCGGGTTCAGGGCCTTTAGGCCCAACTTATTGAGGGCTAAAGCCCTCTTACCCCGGCTAAAGCCGGGTAGAAACCGCAGACTCACGCAGATTCTCCCGCACTTCAGGGCAGGGTTAAGGGCCAATGAAGAAATCCTCATGGCGAATGACGAAACGGATCGAGCCCAAACAGTTCCCCGAGTAATGGTCTACTTCTTAGGGCGACAAGTAACGAGTTACGATCTACGATAGTAGTTTCTAATCAGTGAAATCCCTGGCTGTGGTTTATACCCAATTTAGGCCTATGTCTGGGTCCAAAATGGGTATAAAGGCCATCAAACCTAACTGGTGCTTACCTCCTCCATTATGGAGATATCTATATCGAAGTTGCAGTAAACATTCTGCACATCATCATGATCCTCCAGGGCCTCCATTAGCTTAAGGGTTTGCTCGGCTGCCTTACCTTCCAACTTTATGGTAGATTGGGGGATACGGGTGATCTGGGTGGATTGATACTCTATCCCCCCCTCTTCCAGCTTCTTTTTAACCGCCTCCAGGTTCTCAATGGATGTGATTATCTCATAGCCGCCATCCTCTGACCTCAGATCCTCTGCCCCCGCTTCCAGGGCCAGGGCCATCAGATCATCCTCATTGGCCTTCTCCACGGAGATGACTCCTTTCTGATCAAACATCCAGGCCACAGATCCGGTCTCCCCTAAGTGGCCATTGTGCTTGGAGAGGATGTATCTTATATCGGAGACAGTTCTTTTCTTGTTGTCGGTTAAAGATTCTATAAGCAGGGCCACCCCCTGGGGGCCGTACCCCTCATAAATCACTTCCTCATAGATGGTCCCGGGAAGCTCCCCTGTTCCCTTCTTTATGGCCCGATCGATGTTGGCCTGAGGCATATTTGAGGCCTTGGCACTTTGGATTGCCGTTCTCAGCCTGGGATTGGCCTCTGGGTCACCCCCTCCCTGACGGGCAGCCACGGTAATCTCCTTAATCAGCTTGGTAAAGACCTTTCCCCTCTTAGCATCCTCCTTCTCCTTCTTCCTCTTTATGGTGCTCCATTTGGAGTGTCCAGACATTTCTCCTCCTTTCTGACAGGATTTATAGGCTCTAAACAGCGACTGAACGGTTAGATCCCCTCCCCTGACCTGGACAGAAGAGGGTTCTGCCGCCTCACCTTTCATCATCCACATCTTCCAGCAGGTTAGACAAACTCACTGGAAGGTTGTGAACAGATCGGGTTGCCTATCTAGATTCCTCTATATCTTGGTTACCTTCTCTTTTCCCTCCTCTATTCCGCGAGTGGCGTTTCTGGTGTCCACCACCAGCCGGGAATGTTTCACTATCCAGTTGTAGTCATAAGAGGAGTGATCGGTAACGATGACCACGCAGTCGGTCCCCTGCAGAAGTTCCTCATCAAGCTCCTGGGATTGGAGGGAGTAGCCATTGAGGGCCAGCTTGGGAACATAGGGGTCATTGTAGCGCACTTGGGCTCCCTTGGAGATGAGCAGCTTGAGGACATCTAAGGCCGGTGATTCCCTGATGTCCCCGATGTCCCTCTTATAGGCCACCCCTAAACAGAGGATCTGGGAACCCTTGAGCGACTTCTCCACCCCATTGAGCACTTCTCCCACCTTTCCCAAAACATAATAAGGCATACTGGAGTTAATATCCCCAGCCAGTTCAATGAAACGGGCATAGTAGTTAAGGGTTTTTAGCTTCCAGGCGAGGTAATGGGGATCGATGGGGATACAATGGCCTCCCAGTCCCGGACCTGGATAGAAGGGCATATAACCAAAGGGCTTGGATGCCGCCGCATCGATTATCTCCCAGACATCTATCCCCAATCGGTCACACATCAGGGCCACCTCATTGACCAGTCCGATGTTCACACTCCTAAAGGTGTTCTCCAAGAGCTTGACCATCTCCGCAGATTTGCCGGAGGAGACGGGAACAACCTTCTCAATGAACTGTTGATAAAAGAGGGTGGCAACCTCAGTGCATTCCTGGGTAACCCCACCTACCACTCTTGGAGTGTTCTTCACCTTGTAGACTGGATTTCCCGGGTCTATCCTCTCCGGGGAGAAGGCCAGGAAGAAGTCCCGCCCCGCCTTCAATCCGGTCTCCTCCAATATGGGGAGGAGAAGCTCCTCTGTCGTTCCCGGATAGGTCGTCGATTCTAAGACCACCAATTGGTCTTGATGGAGGTATTTCTTTATCTCCTTTACTGCATTGAGGATAAAGGAGACATCGGGGTCCTTGGTCTTGGAGAGGGGAGTGGGAACGCAAATATTGACCACATCGCTCTCTTTCAGGATGGCAAAGTCTGTTGTCGCCCGCAAGGAACCCGCCTTAACCAGCCCGCCCAACTCCTCCTCCTCCACATCGGCTACATCGGATCTCCCCGAATTCACTAAGTTTACCTTCTCCTCCTTGATGTCTATCCCCTTCACCATAAATCCTACCTTACTCAGTTCAACGGCCAAGGGAAGGCCCACATAACCCATCCCAATTACGGAGACCAAAGCCTTCTTAGAGCCTATCTTATCTTTTAAATTCACTGAATCTCCTTTCTCCTTTGATTGCCTTTTGGGCCGCCAAGAGGTTAGCCTCTAAGTAGGAGTCAACGGAGGCCCCGGCATCTGCCCACCATCCCTTTAAAAAGTCAACCTCCATTTCCCCTTTCCTGATATACTGGTTGTTCACATCGCTGATCTCCAACTCCCCGCGGGAGGATGGCTTCAGCCCTTTAATGATCTCAAACACCTGGGGGTCATATAGGTAGACCCCAGTCACCGCATAATCGGATGGTGGCGGAGAGGGCTTCTCCTCCACCCTCACCAACCTCTTCCCCTCCAAGACAGCCACACCATAGTTCTGGGGTTCTTGCACCCTCTTTAAGAGAATGCGCGCCCCCTTCTCCTGCCTCTTGAACTTCTCCACGGAGCTAACTATCCCCTTTTGCAGGATGTTGTCCCCTAAGATGACCACAATCTTACCCCCTGCGGAGAAGTTTTCGGCCAGGCCTATTGCCTGGGCAATGCCCCCCTCCTGCTCCTGATAGGCATAGTTCAGATGACTTAAGCCAAACTCCCGGCCATTCCCCAAGAGCCGCAGGAAATCCCCCGCGTTGTTTCCCCCGGTAACCACCATTATCTCGGTTATCCCGGCCTCCACCAGGGTTTGGATGGGGTAATAGATCATCGGACGGTCGTAGATGGGAAGGAGATGTTTGTTGGTGATCTTGGTAAGTGGATAAAGCCTGCTCCCCTTCCCCCCGGCCAGAACCACTCCCCTCATTATTTCCCTTCCCCTAACCTGATTGTGGCCTCTGCCTGGAGATCAAGGCCATCAGCCTTCCCCCTCTGCAGATAAAATAGACCACAGGCAGCCACCATAGCGCCATTGTCCGTGCAGAGGAGGGATGGGGGGTAACTGACCTCAAGGCCCCTCCTTTCCCCTTCCACGGTCAACCTTCGCCGCAGAAGGCTGTTAGAGACCACCCCTCCCGCTAAGACAATCCTTTTGGTGTGGGTGCGGCGGGCTGCCTTCAGGCATCTCTCCGTAAGCACATCGACCACCGCTGCCTGGAAGCTGGCACAGATATCCTTTAACCTATCCTCAGTTTCCTGAGGCCCAATCTCCTCCAAGTAATTGAGCACCGCGGTCTTCAGGCCACTGAAGCTGAAGTCAAAACCATCGTCGAGCCAGGCGCGAGGGAAATGGTGATAGCGGGGGTTACCCTCTGCCGCCAATTGGTCGATCCTCTCCCCCCCGGGGTAACCCAGGCCAAGCATCACCGCCACCTTGTCAAAGGCCTCCCCGGCGGCATCATCCCTGGTCTGGCCCAAAAGCTGGTATTCCCCGAGCTGGGGGATGAAAAGAAGCTGGGTGTGGCCCCCTGAGGCTATCAGGCAGACAAACGGCGGGGAGAGTTGCGGGTTTTCGATGAAGTTGGCAAAGATATGACCTTCCAAGTGGTTAACCCCCACAATAGGAACTCCCAGCGAATAGGCCAACCCTTTGGCCACCCCCAGGCCAACCAAAAGGGAACCAATTAGCCCCGGCCCGCGGGTAACCGCTATCCCCCCCACCCCCTTAAGCCCAACCCCTGCTTCCCGGAGGGCTTTCCTGATCACCGGCAGGATGAGTCTTAAGTGGGCGCGGGAGGCCAGCTCGGGGACCACCCCCCCAAACTTCTCGTGCATCGGCTGCGAAGAGATGACATTGGAGAGGACCTTATAGCCATCAGTAATTACCGCGGCAGAGGTCTCATCACAGGAAGACTCAATCCCCAGCACTTTCATCCCTGCTCACCACTTTAAATTTTTCCGGACTCATCTTTATCAGCCTCATGGTTGGGGGAAGAAGGACTTTAGCGGTGAGGTTCTCCTTGCCCTTTATCCAGATCTGTCTGTAATCAACGGTTGCCTTAATATCTTCCTTCTTTAACCCCTGAATAAATTTCTCCCCCCCCACAACGGTAAGGTCCACCAGGGCCGGCTCCAACCCCTTGGAAGTGGGGGAGTGGGTTAGCTCTACCGGGACCCCATTTATCTGGCGCGTAACTTCCCTTTGGATATCGGCGAAGATGCTCACCGATGGGGGGAGAACCTCTAAATTGGGAAGCGGAGAGATAACCTTTACCACCTGGCTAATGGGGGTCTTCACCTCTAAGAGCTCCAGCCTCTCCGTCTCCACGGAGCTAACCCTCCTCACCTCCTGGGAGGGGCCACTGATCATCACCTGGGAAGGGGTAAGGGTTATCCTCCCAATTTGGATATAGCCCGGGGCTGGTTTGGCCTCCACCCGGGAGACCACCCGCACCTTCTTGCTTATATACTTGTCTATCCTCAGCTTAAGGCTACGGGGGGAGACGACCTCCACCACCCCGGAGAGCTCACCAGAGGAGGCCTGCACATCCTTGGGGGAGAGCTTGTATTCCAGTTTCCCCTGTTTTGCCCCTTCCAGGTCAGCGATTATCCTTAACTTTTTGAAATAAAAGCCAATGAGGCTTTTCCCCTTAGCCCTTATCTTGATCTTCACCTCTGCCGGCGGAGGTTCCACCAGGGTCAGGTCTGAGGGTAGATGTTCAACTATCAAGGGGATCTGATAATCTACTTCATAAACCTTCTCAGTAGCCACATGGAACCAGACAAGCAGGGCTAAGAGGATTGCCCCTACTTTGGTCCCTATATTCTGAAATATCTTCCTACTCATTTTTGGTCTCGTGGATGAGGCCATCTCTCTTTTACTTGTAAGATTGTCCTATAGTTTTCCCTAAGCTTATCTCACCATTGTCTATCCTCACATTGAAACCACAGTCAGGATTGGTACAGACCCAAGCCTTATACTGTATGGATGCGCCATCCCTCCCATAATCGGAGAGAGGCACCAGGACACCTTTCCCGCATTTTAAACATTCTGGGAATTTAATATCCATAACACTTCCCCTCCTCCCTATTGTTTGGCCTCATCCACGAAATTTTTCCTCAATAGGTTGGCTGCCCGATGAGCAGCCCTCAATGGCTCAGGCAGCCTATATCCCTTAGCCGCGCCAAGGACTACCTCAATGGCCACCTCTAAGCTCACCTTATACCCGGGGGAGACCCAGAGGGGCTTCACCCCATCCCTTGTCCTTAGAATAGCTCCGATAGGCTTATCCCCCTGCAAAAGGGGAGAGTACTGACCTCTCCTCCTCGGAGGGGGTTCCCCCTCCCCCCAAAGCCGTGATTTAGCACAACCAATGGTGGGTAGATCCAGCTCTATCCCCAGTTGGGTAGCCAAACCCACCCCCCGGGGATGGGCAATCCCTTGGCCATCCAGAAGCATTATGTCCACCCCAGTGGAGAGCTGGTGGTAAGCCTCCTTGATCACCGGCCCCTCCCTGAAGGCCAAAAGGCCAGGGATATAGGGATAACCTGTTCTCCTCACCGCTCCCACTTCCTCTAACCCCACCAGCTCCGGGTAGCTGAAGACGGCCACAACCCCAAACACCCATCCCTGGTAATAGGAGACATCGGCTCCGGCTATCCTTTTAATGGCCTTTCCCTCCCAGCGCAGGGAGACATTTTCCCTTAGCTTTTCCTGAATGGCTATAGCCACTTGAGGGGTGAGCTTCAAATCAACTCCTGGGCCCCTATCCTCTGGCTCCATCTTTTGTAGTCTCGCAGGGTAAAGCTCCTCCGGGTATTCTCTTCCTTCCCCATAGCCAGCTCCTTTATCCCACAGATGGGATTCTTACAGGTAAGACAGGCCCCGCTGCATTTTGCCGCCGGCTGGAAAAGCCCATCCCTTTTTACATAGATGGGGATATCTATCCCCTCGCAGTTGGTTGAACTCATAAACTCGCGGTTCAGCCCTATCGGTTTCCCCTCCCGCACCTCATATTCCATACAAAGGGCAAAGGTAACCCCATATTTATCACAGATTTCCCTGAGCTTGCCGAATACAAGCCTGCGATAGCCAATGCGCGCCTGCAAGGAGTTGCCAATCCTCTCCTTATAGAGCCTCCTCAGATCATACCCGGCCCCCAGGGAGGAAAACTTCTCCCACATCCCCTTGGCCATATTCAGGGGGATATCCAAAATGCTGGCCACTATATGGTTGGCTCCAGAGCTCACCGCCCGGCGCACCAACTCCTCCAATTCTTTATAACTATCGGTGAGAAAGGGGATGATGGGGTCAATCCTACAGACGGAGTGGAGCCCGGCCTTGGCCAATCTCGTGAGGTTATCAAAGAGCTCTTCAGTGGTTGCCCCCTCCTCCATCAGGTTTTGCCTCAACCCCTCATTAAGGGTGAGAATGGACACCTGCCCAAACGAGTGTTTCTGGAGCCTGAGAAGCTCTATGGCCTCCTGGGGTATGGGGGCCTTGGTGATAAACTCAATTGGTATATTTCTCCGCACAAACTCCTTGATTATCTTCAAGGAGAGGGAGTAATAGGCCTCAATTCCCTGAAAGGGATCGGTCACCGGAGAGAGGTAACCACAACTGGCTACCCTCAGGGAATCCAACTGTTTGGCCACCTCCTGATCGAAATCTTGGCAAACGGTGATGATCCCCCTTTCCCGGAAGAGCCTGAAGTATCCGGGCAAGGCATGGGCATAACAGAAGAAGCAATTTATGGAACAGCCGTTATATGGATTGACAAGGAGCCTTTCCGATGTGCACTCCCTCTTCCCCTCCCACCAACCATGCAGCTTCTTCTTGGACTGAATTAGAATATGGGGATAAGGGAGAGGGATAACCTCATAGTTCTCCCTACCCCAAAGGAGAAAAGATTGAGCCATCACTAAAAATAACCAAATAACTGTCCGAATGTCAACCCTTTTCTCTATACTTTTTGAACCTCATAGTTTGCGGCGAAAGAAAAGGGGGTAGATGGGGTCGGAGACTTAACCAGATCTATTCATGACTGCACAGCAAAAAGGGCGAAAAATAAGGTAGCCGCAACCTTTAGGTTGCGTAAGTGATTGATTTATAATAGCTATTTTCGCAGGCTAAAGCCTGCGGCTACCGATTCTATAGTTTTTGCAGGGGGACCATTCATAAGTTTCCAATGGCTTTATGTAATCTGCTGTGGCTTTGTGGATTGGGGATAACCCCAGCCCCAAAAGCGAGGTGGTAGAACCCCCGTTCTGCCCCGGTCAGATCAGGAAAGCTGACCGCCCAGCCATTGGCAATCTGCAGCTACAGGCAGATTCTTGTGAACAATTCGGACTAATACCCTTCCTAAAAAAACCGCCGTGGGGAACCCCACGGCGGCGGCGGAAGAGAAAACTTGGTAAGCTGCAAAGTTCATCGCAACAAAATCATCCTCTTGGTTGCCTCTTCCCCTTGGGCCTGGATGCGGCAGAAGTAGATACCTGAGGGAAGTCCTCTCGGCTTCCAGGACAAGGATTTGTAGCCAGCCCCTTGAAATCCATCGAAAAGCGTAGCCAACCTCTGCCCTAAAACATTGTAAATGGTCAACCTGACCAAGCCGGCCTGAGGCAGAAAATACCTTATCTTCGTTGACGAGTTAAAGGGATTAGGATAGTTGGGAAAGAGGAGCAATCTTTTAGGGAGATATTGAGAAAAAGTAAAATTCACTTCTATAGTTTCACCGTTGAAGAGCTCAACCCAAAGGGTGTCAGAAGAAAAAGTATCTATCTGGGCGATAAGCATATAGGGGCCGGGGATGAGATCATCAAGTTGAAACTGTCCCTCGGAATTACTGTATGCAGAATACGGTTCAATACCATATACCCCCAGTTCCGGAAAAAAAATTGAAAGATTATGGTATATCAAGTAGTTACCCAAATTTTTTTATGGACTACAATGATTCTCGCTCATCTTATGGCAGTTTTGATTAAACCTGAAAGACCAGA
>Ga0307439_1001493_pt1 | contig 14643 bp, 12 predicted proteins | sample SalMarWE160490MG_FD_202142 | JGI IMG/M metagenome (GOLD analysis project Ga0307439, IMG submission 202142) | Salt marsh sediment microbial communities from the Plum Island Ecosystem LTER, Massachusetts, United States - WE1604-90 | ecosystem: Environmental > Aquatic > Marine > Intertidal zone >... | reverse complement strand
CTTTACCATAATGACTATAGCCAAGGCATATTTCCCACAGAAAGGCACAGCGACGCTTATCGCCGCCTGTGCGATGTTGTACAAGTTTCTGAATGTCCCGTTTTTTGCCTGTCATCTTCTGGGTATTCTTCTGATGGGCATCTGCTACGACTTGTTTTTCAGCGTATTTAAGATAAAGAGCCAGCCTTTCTCAGCAGCGGCAGCCGTTTATTTAAACTACGCATTATTTGCTCTGATGATTACTTATGTTTTTCGATATGAGTACTGGGTGCAGGCAGGATTCGCCGGGGTGCTGCGACACGTTGGAATCAGCGGCAGCATGGCTGTCTTGGGATGCGCGGTCTTGATACCATCGGGTTTTCGTCTTGGCGAACGGCTCAAGGCAAATTTTGTCACGCCGTTTAACTTACGATTGCAATTAGTACCCGGCGCTGTATTGGCGGCGACTGTCGGATTGTGGGTCTTCAGCCTAATGGCATATATTTCTTGAATTAACAGCCGATGGTAACAACACAAAACATGCTCATTTTGTGGACAGGCCCAAAACACTGCGGCAAAACCACCAGCGCTACGAAGCTTGCACAAATCGCCCGTGCTGAAGGATTTAACGTCGCAGGAGTGTTGGCGCCTCCCCTTTACCGTAACAGCAAATTGCTCGGATTCGACGTCCTTGACTTGCAAAACCAAACACGAGCTCCTCTGGCAAGGCGCAAAATAAGTCAAAGCAAAGCCGGGCCGTTCACTTTTATCGCCGACGGACTAAAACTCGGCAATGCTGTTCTGAGCGCGGAAGCCACGAAATCTGCCGACCTTGTCATTGTCGATGAATTCGGGCCATTGGAACTAAACAACAAGGGCTGGCGCAGGAACGTAGATTCATTATTGATTTCGAGCGATGCCGTAATATTACTTGTCGTTCGCCAGGAATTAGCTGACAAAGTTCGGCAGTTATATGCAACTGTCCCCTGTCAGAAGCTTGCCGCAATAGAGAAAAACTCCATCGATAAAGTAATCACTATGCTCAAAAATCGCCGTCATCACATTGAGGGACCCCTCTTTGCGGGAACCAAGAAAATGTTTAAGCTTGATGGGATGTTGATGATTGGTTCTGCCGGAAGCAATGTGGGTAAGACAGAGCTGGCCTGCACACTTCTTAGAAAATTCAGCAAGACCAATGATATAATAGGAATAAAGGTTACTACCATAAAAGCCAAAGACGGTCAATGCCCTCGCGGCGGCGAAGGCTGCGGGGTGTGCTCTTCGCTGGAAGGCGTCTATTGCATTACGCAAGAGCTCAACAGCACCTCTAACAAAGATACAGCCAGACTTCTAACTGCAGGCGCAAGCCGGGTTTTCTGGCTGCGCGTTCTAAAAGAAAACCTTCAGGAAGGGACAGCCGCCCTGCTGGACATCATCGGCCCTGATGCCGTTTCAATTTGCGAATCGAACTCACTGCGCCAAGTGGTCGAACCGGGACTTTTCCTGATGGCCAGGAACCGTAACCTGAAAGTCTGGAAAAGCTCAGCCCGGCAGGTCAAAAAATACGCAGACAGAATTGTAATCTCCGACGGCAGCAGCTTTGATTTTGACCTCAACAGCATAAAACTTATAGACGGCAGATGGATAATATCCCGCACCAAAATCAGTGCCGAGAACAAAGCGGTAAACACGTATCGAACAGGCCCCCGACGAAGCCAATTTTGGTGCGGGACCAAGGCGACAGCGATAATTATGGCCGGTGGAGGCAGCAGCCGAATGGGCACTGATAAAAGCATGCTGCCGATTAAAGGCCAATCTATGATAGAGGCAATCTGCGAGCAGCTTCGCGTCTCTTTCGAGCAGATACTTATAAGTGCTAATGAAGTGGACAAGTTCGCGTTTCTTGGTTTCGAGGTCGTCCCTGACAAAGTGCCGGAACAGGGACCTTTGATGGGTATAGCTTCGGCTCTGGAGGCCTCGGCCAACGAACTCAATTTCGTAGTTGCCTGTGATATTCCAAAAATAAACCTGAACTGTGTAAACAGGATGCTCACCGAAGCTATTGAAAGCCGGGCAGACATAGTCATTCCAACCACCCAGAAGCGTGAAGTCTCTAAAACTGAAAAACGCGATACGCGATACGCAATACGCGATACGAGATACGAACCGCTCTTTGCTATCTATCGTAAAACCGCGCTCGAAGCCATAAATAAAGTACTTTCATCAGGGAAACGTAAAATAACCGATGTATTCACCCTGTGCAGGGTCAAGCATATTGAGCTGGACAACACAGATTGGCTTGTGAATCTTAATACAATGGCTGATTTTGAAGAATTCCAAAAAAACTGATTTGATGTGCAAAGTTACGCAGAAACGAAATCCGAATAGAGGTACGAAGCACAATGGCTCACGAAGGTCTTTGGGAACAACTTGACAAACTCGACGGTACCAAAACAGCACAGCGGGCAAATTGCCAATATCTCGCCAGCCCTGAACGTTACATTGTTACCCTTCTGAACGCCGAGTATATGGTCAATCTTTCGGACAGGAATATCTTTTCCGCCCAGTCCGGCTCGCCACAGTCCGCAGGACACCTGATGGTGGAACCGGCGGAGTTTCTCGAGCAGCTTTGCATACTTGCATATTTGATAAATGCTCAGGATCTGCCGCTCGCTGACAAACTTGTTGGCCCCGAAACCTTACAGAGTGGACAGTTCTTCTTCAGAGGCCCACACAACCTTCCTACTGAAAAATTAGAAAAGGCCTTTGGCAGCCATCCCGAATTGTTACATCAGATTTCGGTGCAGTTCGACGCCGAACGATGTGAATTCGGCGACGCCTCAATCCGGTTGAATGTACTGCCACGAGTGCCGCTGACCATAGTAATCTGGCGTCAGTGTGAGGAATTCAACGCCCGGGCATCAATACTATTCGACCAAACCGCGAATTCTCAGTTACCATTGGATGCCTTGTCAGTGGCTGTGAATCTGACCGTAGAGGCATTAGTAAAAGCCGCTACTGAGTAATTAAAGAATAAACAACAAGCATTAAATAGCTGCTAACTAACAAATTACCAACGACCGATCAACCATTTTCAAATATTATAAGGTAAACGCTTGACAGCTTCCCACAAAGTTGTTAGATTGCTGATTTATATTGTATATTGAATCTATTCGTTCAGGTGTGTGGAAGCAAACAGCCGATAAAAAGGCTGCTACAATATTCGTAATGCAGGGTGTAAAAATAGCAATTGGTGGTAAAGGGGGTGTAGGTAAGACCACGGTTTGTGCAATCTGGGCCCAGCTATTTGCCGAAAACGGATTTGATGTTCTGGCAATCGATGCGGACCCAAATACAACTCTCGCTTCAGCTTTTGGTATAGCTCCACAGCAATGCCCGGAGCCGCTTATCAGGATGAAACAGCTAATCGCCGAGCGTACAGGCGCCGGCAAAGACGCAGTGGGCGCATACTTTAGGCTGAATCCTAAAGTCAGCGACCTGCCGGAAAAATACTGGCTTGAATCCAACGGGTTGAAACTGCTGGTCTTAGGAGCTATTACCCAGGCCGGCGCAGGTTGTGCCTGCCCGGAAGGGGCGTTCTTAAAAGCACTGCTGACACATACTATATTACAACGTCAGGAGTTGGTCCTGGTTGATTTGGCTGCCGGCGTTGAATTTATGGGCAGGGCAAGTGTGCAAGGTATTGATGCCTTTGTAGCTGTTGTTGAGCCAGGAGGCAGAAGCATCGAAACGGCCAACAATATTGCCAAAATGGCCAGAGAATTAGGCATTGGTTGTGTTGCTACAATTGCTAACAGGATTACTGAGCCTGCCCAGGTAGATGTGATAAAATCGCAATTGAAAGATACAGTGCTGTTGGGAACTCTTCGGCACAGCCGGTCTCTACAGGAAGCTGACCTCAGACGCGCCCCCGTCTTTGGAGCCGATGCTGAAGTTACGGAGCATCTCAAACAAGCAAAGAACAAATTAGTAGAGCTTATTTCCAGGTCTTCTTCAAATATCAAAAAACAATAATTGACAACGCAAGGGATTTTCATTATATAAGTAGTTTTTTATTTTGGTTTCGGAGACGAAGATGGGTAAAGTCATAATGGTAAATATCGAAAAATGTTTGGCTTGCAAGAGTTGCGAGATAGCATGTGCAGTGGCACATTCCAAGTCGAGGGTTCTTGAGGAAGCGATAGCGGAGCGGCCTACGCCACATAGAAGGGTGGTGGTCGAGGCGGCAGGCCAATTTGCAGTGCCATTGCAGTGCAGGCATTGTGAAGATGCGCCGTGTATCTCGGTTTGCCCAACATCGGCAATACATCGACCCGAAGCTGACGGGCCTGTATTGATAGAACAAGACAGGTGTATCGGCTGCAAGTTTTGCATGATGGTTTGCCCGTTCGGAGTTATTGAAGCCTCCAGCGACGGCAAAGTTATGCTCAAGTGCGACCTTTGCATTGAGCGAACCAAAGCGGGCCAGGAACCAGCCTGCGTTGAGGCCTGTCCCACCGGAGCATTGAAATTAGTTGACGAAAAGGAATTGGCAGCGCACAAACGCCAGCTCACCGCCTGGGAACTTGTCTTATCAACTCAGCAAAATAATAACAAAGAAAAGCAAAAAGAGAATACTCAATGATAACCGTAACCGTATGCGTGGGCAGCTCGTGCCACATCAAAGGCGCCCGGGAGATGATAGCTCGTTTCAACGACTTTCTGACCAAAGAGAACCTTGGGGATAAGGTCGAGTTAAAAGGCTCATTCTGCATGGATCGCTGTGGCGAGGGGATTAATTGGCAGATTAACGATGAGATTATCAGCAGCTCCAGCGTAGAAGATGGGGCCGAAATGTTCCAAAAAAAAGTTTTGGGGCTTCTCAAGGAAGAGACACCTGAGCAGCCTGCTAAGGATCCCGGTTAGAGGAGAATTTACTGTGGAACTTCCCAAAGGCCAAGCAGCCGCGCACACCAGCGCTATATTACAGCACACACCCAACGGGGTTCTTCTGGTGGACAGAGAGACGCACATCCGTTTCGTAAATCCGGCCTTTCGAACAATGTTCCGATGTGGCGATGACGAGCTTTTGGGCCAACTGGCCAAGAAATTCGTCCACTCAGACTGCTTCGAACGTGCCATCTCTGCGGGCGGTTCGCTCATGGTCAAAGAAAGCATCCCTGAGCATGAAGTCAGCTTCCGCGTGGGCATTTTTCCTATCGAGGGCGAGGACCTTTACTGCGGCATCTTTATCGACATCTCGGAGGAGGAAAAAGCCAGAAAGGACTTCCTTGATTTAAGGGCGCAGACACTGAAACGAGCACAGGAAGTTATCTCACGGCAAATGCAAACGGCACAGGAAATAGCGAGACTTCTGGGTGAGACAACAGCAGAGACCAAGGTGCTTCTAATGAAACTTATGTCCCTATATGAGGAAGAAAGTCAACGATGAGGTTATTTTACGAGTGGGGTACAAAACAACTTCAAAAACACGGCGAAGAACTCTGCGGCGATAATGTAGCTGTTGCTCGTCATGCCGATTACGTCACGCTTGCCCTTTCTGACGGTCTCGGAAGCGGGGTCAAGGCCAACATTCTGTCTATCCTGACTACGCGAATCGTTATGCATCTGATGGAGAATGAGTTGTCCCTGAGCGAAGTGGTGGAGACATTGGGCAAGACACTGCCTGTATGTAACGTCCGAAAGCTCGCTTACAGCACCTTTGCCATCGGGCAATTTTTTCGCGATGGGCGCGCGCGGGTAGTGGAGTTCGACACACCCCCGTTCATTCTGCTGCGAGGGCGAAAATCTGTCCCCGTGCCCTACGAGGAGCGCCAAATTGAGAGTAAGACTATTCACGAATCAGAATTACAACTAAAAAGGGGAGATTGGATTGTCTTTGTCTCCGATGGTGTGGTAAACGCCGGCATAGGAGGACTCTATCCTCTCGGATGGGGTTTGGATCAGATCACGAGCTTCCTTCAGGAACACTGTCACCCGGACCTTTCCGCGCAGGAGCTGGCCGATAAGCTTGCCCAGGCCGTCTGGGACCTCTACTGCAGCAAGCCCGGGGACGATGTGAGCGTGGTTGTTATAAAGGCTCGACAAAAGCTTGTGGCTACAGTATTGACGGGCCCGCCTGCGGACAAGAGCGCCGATGAAGCAATCGTCACCAAGTTCAGACAATGTACCGGATTTCTGGCGGTTTGCGGGGGAACCACGGCAAAAATTGTCGCTCGTTATCTGGGCGGCAAGCCACTGGAAGTCGATCTGGCTACGGCAAAGCCCGACGTCCCTCCATTGGCGAGGGTGGAAGGTGTTGATCTGACGACTGAGGGGATTTTGACCCTTACCAAGACTAATGACCTGCTGCAATCGGGTGCCGATAAAGAGACGGTAAAATTCGATACGGACGGGTCCTCGGCATTGGTCCGTTTGTGCCTGGATGTTGACCACATCCACTTCATGGTGGGCCTGAGCGTGAACCCGGCCCATCAAAATCCGGACCTGCCCCGACAACTGGGCATGAAGTTGGCTGTAGTGCGGGAGATTGCCGAGGAACTCCGGAAAAGAGGCAAGGAAGTAACTATCGAGACTATTTAGCCACTGTAGGAAACAGTAAACATGCCCCAAGATAGGGATCTTATAGAACAGATAGTTAAACGTTATGACGGAGACACCGGGATGCTCATACCCATGATGCAGGACTTGCAGTCCGAATGTGGCTACCTGCCGGCAGAGCACCTACGATACTTGTCAGGGCGGCTTAAAGTGCCGATGAGCCGTCTGTATGCTGTGGCAACATTCTATTCATCGTTCCGTCTTGCGCCGAAGGGGGCACACGAGGTAACGCTATGTATGGGCACGGTATGTTACCTTAAGGGCGCACCTAAAATCTCTGAGACCATCTGCCGAGAATTCCATGTCGAGCCGGGCGGCACCACTCGCGATGGCCTATTCACCTTACAAGCCGTGAATTGCGTGGGCGCTTGCGCAGTAGCGCCGGTAATGCTTGTGGACGGAAAATATTATGATAGTGTTACTCCTGCATCGGCCCTCGAGATTCTATACGAACTTGCCACAGATAAGGCAACTGCTGAAAAGGAGGCTGAAATATGACAGGGCTTGGCAACACGCGACTCAGCAGCTTTGCCGATCTGGAACGTATGCGGGAAGAACTGTTCAGCCGACGCGCTCCCTCCACAAAGTCCGTGCATGTCTGTACCGGCCCGGGCTGTGCCGCGAAGGGGTCGCCGAAGTTATACGAGCTTTTCTGTGCGGCTGTGAAGCAGGCCGGGGCGGATGTGGAAGTCCAGGCCAAAGCCGTTGGCTGCCATGGGCTGTGCGAGTATGGGCCGATCGTTCTCATCCAGCCTGGTAACATTTTCTACCAGAGGGTAGAGGAGCCTGACGTGGCTGAGATCTTTCGTGAAACAGTGCTGGGTGGACGAGTAGTCGAACGCCTTCTTTACGAGAACCCCGCTACAGGCGAAAAAGCAGATACTGTGGATAAGATTCCCTTCTACAAGGCCCAGAAGCGAATTGCCCTGGCCTACAATGGCCTGATCGACCCCACAAGCATCGAGGATTACATAGTGGCAGGTGGCTATACCGCACTTCCCAAGGTCCTAAATGGGATGGCTCCTGAAGAGATAATTACAGAAGTGGAACGTTCGGGACTTAGGGGACGTGGTGGCGGCGGCTTCCCAACCGCCCGAAAGTGGCGCTCCTGTCGCGAGGCCGAAGGATTCCCCAAATATGTCATCTGCAACGGCGATGAGGGAGACCCCGGAGCTTTCATGGATCGTGCAATTATGGAGGGAAATCCTCACTCCGTCATCGAGGGCATGCTCATAGGAGCGTATGCCATCGGGTCTGAGCAGGGGTATATATACGTACGGAACGAATACCCTCTTTCGGTGGAACGCCTAAACGAGGCAATTGAACAAGCAAAGGATCTCGGTCTGCTCGGCAAGAACATCCTGGGCAGTTCGTTTTCCTTCGATATTAGGATCAACCGCGGTGGTGGGGCCTTCGTCTGCGGTGAGTCCACGGCGCTGATGGCCTCGCTGGAAGGCCGACCGGGTGAACCAAGGGCAAAGTATATCCATACCGTGGAAAGCGGTCTTCGGGGCAAGCCCACCAACCTTAACAATGTGGAAACATGGGCCAATATACCACAAATCATAAAACATGGCGGGGAATGGTTCGCCGGCATAGGAACGGAAAAGTCCAAAGGAACAAAGGTATTCAGTCTGGTTGGAAACGTGGTAAATACCGGACTGGTCGAGGTCCCTATGGGCATCACACTGAGGCGGATCATCGACGAAATCGGCGGGGGGATACCGGACGGCAAGCGCTTCAAGGCAGTTCAGACCGGAGGCCCATCCGGTGGATGCATACCCACCGAACACCTCGACGCCCGTGTGGACTTCGACGAACTAACGAAACTGGGTTCGATGATGGGCTCCGGCGGCATGATTGTTATGGACGAGGACACATGTATGGTGAAGGTCGCGAAGTATTTCACTGACTTTCTCCAGAAAGAATCCTGCGGCAAATGCACCCCTTGCCGGGAGGGCCTGTCCCAGATGCTGTACATTCTTGACCGCATAACCGATGGAGAAGGACAGGTCGGCGACATAGAGGAACTTGAGATATTGGCGGACCTCTTGGAGGGAACGGCTCTGTGTGCTCTTGGGAAAACTGCTGCAAACCCCGTTATCTCCACCATACGCTATTTCCGCGATGAATACGATGCACACATTTTAGACCGCCACTGCCCGGCAAAAGAATGTCGCGGCCTGTTCCGGTATGAGATTGATCCCGAGGCCTGTAAATCTTGTGGCATCTGTTTGAAAAACTGCCCGGCGGACGCAATTACCGGCGACAAAAAAGTCCCATACGTCATTAATCAAGAGAAATGCACGCTTTGCGGAACGTGTTGGGAAAAATGCCCCTTCACTGCGGTGTTAAAGGTATAATGAAAGGTAAACCAATGCCCACGGTAACAATAGATGGGTATAAAGTCGAGGTCGAAAAGGATGCTACGGTTCTCGACGCGGCAAAAAAGGCCGGGATATGGATTCCGACCCTTTGCTATCACCCGGCTGTTTCATGCGATGCATCGTGCCGGCTCTGCATGGTGGAGCTTGACCGCGGCGACTGGAGGCAGCTAATCACCTCCTGCAATTACCCGGTGCGGCGCGACATTGTCGTTTATGTTTCCAGCGAAAGGGCTCAGCGGGCCCGTCGCGGGGTTATGGAGCTATTGCTTGCCAGGGCGCCGGAAAGCCAGGAACTCAGGGCATTAGCCGAACGTATGGGTGTGAAAGAAACGCGCTATCCCAACGTCACGGAGAGTCAACGAAATTGCATCCTGTGCGGTCTGTGTGTTCGCGTATGTGAGGAAATAATCGGGCAATCGGCTATCGCGTTTGCCGGACGCGGCGCGGAGCGGACCGTAGCGGTGCCCTTCCGGCAGCCTTCCGATGATTGTATCGGCTGCGGAGCATGCGCTGCCGTTTGCCCGGTAGGGACCATCAAAGTCAGGATTCACCAAGAACAGCAGGAGGTGGAGATATCCCCGTTCAAGTCGCGGGCAAAGTTAGTTGTCTGCGAAAAGTGTGGGGCGCCAATTATTAGCACGCCGGTAAGTGAGCAAGTTCTGGGCAAAATCAAAAATATGAGTTCCGAAGAATTTCGGCAGCGCATACGCCTCTGTCCGAAATGCAGAAAATCGCAGACTGCCGGACGCCTCGAAGCTGCTATGGTTTACAAAAAGGAGTGAGTGTGCCGTAAACCGAGATGTGGATAACGACAAAGTCAGCAGTTGTGCTTGAAATATCAGATGAAATATTGTATTTTGGTAAATTCTAATAAAATTTTTGCGATTAACTGATTACTGAGGAATTGTTTATGGACCCAAAAAAACGTAGTAGCGACAAAGCAACACAGGAAATGCTTAAGCGTATGTCTGAAGCGGACATAGAAAACGCCTGGGACAGGCTTGAGCAACAGGAACCGCAATGTGGATTTGGCAAGCTCGGGATATGCTGCCGAAATTGCTCAATGGGCCCCTGTCGAATCGATCCCTTTGGGGATGGGCCGCAAGCAGGTATATGCGGTGCCACCGCGGATACGATTGCGGCCAGAAACTTAGTGAGAATGGTTGCCGGCGGTGCCGCGGCACATTCCGACCACGGCCGGGACATCGCCCACACATTCAAGATGGCGGTCGAGAACGAAAGTTGTGACTATATGATTAAGGACGAGTTGAAATTGAGGGAAGTCGCAGCAAGGTATGGCATTAAGGTAGAAGGCAGAGAAACAAAAGAGATTGCCAGCGACCTGGCTGATGCGGTGATGGTTGAATTTGGCAAGCAGGAGGGAACACTCCTCAGTGCGGCTGCTTATCCACCACCAGCCAGACAAAAGGTTTGGGAAGAATTCGGGGTAACTCCTCGTTCTATTGACCGTGAAATCGTTGAGATTATGCACAGAACACATATAGGCGTAGGTTCAGACTACAAGAACCTTATGAAACAGGGCATCAGAGCATCTCTGTCTGATGGATGGGGCGGGTCGCTTATCGCTACTGAGCTTTCTGATATTCTATTTGGTAGCCCTTGGCCAATCCAATTCGGGGCTAATTTGGGTGTACTCGATGCCGAACAGGTCAACATCATTGTCCACGGTCACGAGCCAACATTGTCAGATATAATCGTGGCGGTCTCGCAGGAACCCGAACTGGTAAAAATGGCTAAAGGTAAAGGTGCCAAAGGCATCAATCTCGCCGGTATGTGCTGCACCGCTAATGAGACACTGATGCGTCACGGCATACCGGTTGCTGGAAATTTCCTGCAGCAGGAACTGGCGGTGATGACCGGTGTAGTGGAGGTTATGCTGGTGGACGTACAGTGCATTATGCCCGCACTGGGGTCACTGTCCGGCTGCTTCCATACCAGGCTGATTACCACTTCGCCCAAGTGTAAAATTGCAGGAGCAGAACACATTGAATTCCACGAGGACAGGGCGGTCGAAACTGCAAGGGAAATCATCAAAATTGCCATTGAGAATTTTGCAAACAGAAAAGGCAAAGGTAATATTCCGAAGGTAAAGGAGCGTGGAATTGCCGGTTTTACTACAGAGAACATCTTTTACCATCTTGGTGGTCGCTTCCGTGCCAGTTATCGTCCTCTAAATGACAATATTATCAACGGTCGAATTCGCGGTGCCGCTGGAGTGGTGGGCTGCAATAACCCGAAGCAGGTACACGATTACGGTCACATTGCGATGATAAAGGAGCTTATCAAAAATGATGTTTTGGTGGTGAGCACAGGTTGCAGCGCAATCGCTGCTGCTAAGGCGGGGCTGATGAGACCGGATGCAGCGGCAAAATATTGCGGCAAAGGGCTTGCTGAGGTCTGTGAGACTGTGGGGATACCACCAGTTCTTCACGTTGGCTCTTGCGTGGATAACAGCAGGATATTGACAATTCTGTCGAATGTAGTTGCCGAAGGCGGCCTGGGCGAAGATATTTCAGAGTTACCGGTCGCCGGGGCCGCACCTGAGTGGATGTCAGAAAAGGCCGTTTCAATCGGAATGTATTTCGTCGCTTCAGGTGTTTATACAGTTATTGGCGAGCCACTGCCAGTTCTTGGGTCTGCAAATCTAACACGCTATTTAACCGAAGAGATGGAAAAAGATATTGGCGGCAAATGGGCCTTTGAACGAGACCCCATCAAGGCCGCCCGAATGATGATTGAACATATAGAAAGTAAGCGCGACGCTCTGGGAATAAACGTAGAGAAGGAGCGCAAGCTTTACGATATGGAAGACCGGCGAGCATTGGCTATAGAGTAGAAGAGCACAAAATCGAAACAGTAAAATGTAATACAGTATATTAAATACGAAGGTAGGTTAGTTTATGTCAAAAATCATTGCATCAGCAGCTATACGTGGCGCTCATAAGATAGCCAAACAGGCCGAAGATATATTAGCGCAGGCCATCAGCGAAAAAGGCGAAGATTGCAAAGTCGAGTTTCCGAACACCGGTTACTACATACCCATCATTTACTCTATGACCGGAAGAGCGGTGGAAAAATTAGCCAGTTTCGAAGAAGTAATGCAGGAGGTAAAAGACTTATTGCCGCCGCTGGTCGATGATGATTTGTGGGTACCTTATCTGGGCCAGGCCCTGGACGCCGGTATGGCGACGCTCTTCGCAGAAGAGATTATTGAGGCTTGCAAGTATCTAATTGGCCCCAATCCGGTGGACGGCATTTGGCTTGGCGCAGCCGATGATGTAATCCTGCGCGAGCGGGGCATACAATTCGTGGACGGGACAGCACCAGGATTTGCTGCAATTGCGGGAGCGGCACCGGATGTGGAAACTGCGGTAGAAATCGCCCGAAAGTGCCAGGAACGAAGCCTGTATGTTTTTATGTCCGCTCACCATAACGGCACCACTTTCGCCGAGCAACTCGTCGAAGGTGGTGTTCAGTTAGGATGGGAAACCCGGCTGGTACCCTTCGGCCGGGAAATCACCTCAGCAATATACTCGCTCGGTTTTGCCAGCCGGGTAGCACTTAGTTTTGGTGGAGTGAAATCGGGTGACTACCGGAAGAATCTCCTCTATAATAAGAATAGAGTTTTTGCTTTTGTCCTGGCCCTGGGCGAGGTTACCGATGAATGGTACGCAACGGCAGCCGGGGCAATTAATTACGGCTTCCCCACCATCGCCGATACCGATATCCCGGAGATACTGCCCACAGGTGTATGCACGTACGAGCATGTGGTTTCTGAAATTCCTCACGACCAGATCGTCGAGAAGGCTATCGAAGTTCGCGGCCTGAAGATAAAGGTCGCAGAAATAGACATCCCCGTGCCACACAGCCCGGCATTTGAAGGTGAACGCATCCGCAAGGAAGAAATGCACTGCGAGTTCGGCGGCCAAAGAACGCCCGCCTTTGAATGGCTCACAATACGGGATATGGCCGATGTCGAAGACGGCAAAGTGGAAGTGGAAGGGCGAGGTGTCGATTCTCTCAAAGAAGGGGGAAAACTGCCGCTGGGAATCGTGGTAGAAGTAGCAGGGAGGAAAATGCAGCCTGATTTTGAGCCGGTGCTGGAGCGGCAGGTGCACACATTTATGAATGAGGCACAAGGGCTGTGGCATATGGGCCAGCGAGATATAAGCTGGGTACGAATCAGCAAGGATGCTTTCAAGGCAGGATTCAGGCTTGAACATATTGGCAAGCTACTCCATGGGCTGTATCACGACCAGTATTCTAACATTTTAGATAAGGTACAGGTTAAGATTTTAACTGATGAGCAGAAGGTTGTAGAACTTCGTGGGACGGCCCGCAAGGTATTCGCCGAGCGCGATAAACGTATTGCGGGTATGACCGATGAAGATATCGATACTTTTTACTCTTGCACGCTCTGCCAGAGTTTCGCCCCGAACCACGTCTGTGTAGTTTCGCCGGAACGTCCGGGCTTGTGCGGCGCTTATAGTTGGCTGGACTGCCGGGCGGCATTCGAGATAACTCCATCAGGGCCCAATCAGCCCATTTCTAAAGGAAATTGTATCGAGACGACCATCGGCCAATGGGACAAGGTGAACGCATTTGTCCTCAAGGCCAGCGGTGGTAACATCGAGCGAATGAGCCAGTATAGTATGATTACCGATCCAATGACCTCGTGCGGCTGCTTCGAATGTATCGCTGCAGTGCTGCCCTCAACAGGAGGAATAATGATTGTCAACAGGGAGTTTCCTGAGATGACGCCTTGCGGAATGAAGTTTTCGACGCTCGCCGGCACTGTCGGCGGCGGACAGCAGACGCCGGGGTTCATTGGCCATTCAAAGCATTATATCTGCTCAAGAAAATTTATTGCTGCTGAAGACGGAATTAAGCGGATTGTATGGATGCCTAAGATGCTCAAAGAAGAAATTAAGGATGCTATCGCCGAAAGAGTCAATGAAATAGGACTGACTACCGAAGAATTCTTAGCCAAGATTGCCGATGAAACCACAGCCACAACCGAAGAAGGGGTTTTGGAATTTATTACCAAAAACGAGCATCCCGTAACCACTTTAGAGCCTATGTTCTAAAAAGCACGAAATAGGGAACGAAATCAAGTGAACTGAAGTGCCTAAAGTTTGAAGTGCCTAAAGTGACACTTACGTGTCATCCTGAGGCGAAGCCGAAGGATCTGGCCAGCGAAAAAGAGATTCTTCGCTTCGCTCAGAATGACAGCTTTGCTGTCACTTTAGGCGCTTTAGGCACTTTCTAATTTGTTTAATTTTTTAATTTGTTTCGGATTTATAACAAATAAGAGATACGAAATACAATATACGAAGAAAGGAAAAATATTATGGCGCTGACAGGATTGGATATATTTAAACTCCTGCCGAAAACCAACTGCAAAAAGTGCGGCATGCCTACTTGCTTGGCCTTTGCTATGGCTCTTGCTCAGAAACGCGCCAAACTCGAAGACTGCCCCGACGTCTCTGAAGAAGCCAAAGAAAAACTTGCCGCTGCATCGGTTCCACCAATGCGAAAAATTTTATTCGGCACCGAAGACAATCAGGTCCAGATTGGACAGGAAACCGTAATGTTCCGACATGAAGAAAAATTTTATAATCCGACCGTCCTGGCT
>Ga0307439_1001480_pt1 | contig 14708 bp, 10 predicted proteins | sample SalMarWE160490MG_FD_202142 | JGI IMG/M metagenome (GOLD analysis project Ga0307439, IMG submission 202142) | Salt marsh sediment microbial communities from the Plum Island Ecosystem LTER, Massachusetts, United States - WE1604-90 | ecosystem: Environmental > Aquatic > Marine > Intertidal zone >... | reverse complement strand
ACACCCAAAATAAGCGCCTGTACCTGAGATTACCTGTGCAGGATAGCACAGGTGCAGACAATAATCAATAATAATTTTTGGGATTCGCCTCAGTTGGAATTTTTGAGCCAGTGATCCAGCCAGTTGAGCACTGTTTCGTGCCAGAGGATGGAATTGTGTGGCTTTAGCACCCAGTGGTTTTCATCGGGGAAGTAAAGCAGCTTGCCGGGAATTCCGAGGCGCTGGAGGGCATTAAATGTACCGAGTCCCTGGGTATCCGCCACTCGAAAGTCCAGTGCACCGTGAATGACCAGCATTGGGGTTTTCCAGTTTTTGACGAAGTTTACCGGGTTGTGCTTCTCATAGCCGGCAGGGTTGTCCCAGGGCGTGCCGAGATGGTCCCACTCGGGGAACCAGAGTTCCTCGGTGTCAAAATAAGCCATCCGCTCATCAATATTGCCGTCGTGGTTCACCAGACAGCGGAAGCGGTTGGGCCAGTTACCTGCGAGCCAGTTAATCATATAACCGCCGAAAGAAGCACCGAGGGCGCCGACCCTGTCGCTATCCATCCAGGGGTAACGTTTTAATGCGGCGGCCAGACCTTTCTGCAGGTCTTTTAGAGGCTTACCGCCCCAGTCGCCTCGGATGGAATCGGTGAAGGCCTGACCATACCCGGTAGAGCCGTGAAAATCCACCATAACCGCAGCGTAGCCCGCTCCGGCGTAGGCCTGCGGGTTCCAGCGGTAATGAAAGCTGTTGCCGAAAGAGCCCTGAGGGCCTCCGTGAATCAGAAAGGCCACAGGGTATTTCTTGGCGGGGTCAAAATCTACGGGCTTGACTACATAGCAATAGACCGTTTCATTGTTCCATCCGGCGAATGTAAACTGCTCATATTCGCCCATACGAGCAGCGGCGATTTTTTCTGTGTTGATATTAGTGATTTTGCGTACATCGCTGCCATCAGGTTTAACCGAATACAATTCCACAGGGCTGCGCAGGTTATTCAGACCAAAAATAATCCTGCCCGGTGCGACGCCAGGTGAAGCGATCCTGCCTTCTTTGACAATGGTTCGAATAGCACCGGTTTTTACGTTGACTGCGAACAGAGATTTTTGGCCTGTATTAGTTGCCGTGGCGTAGATTGTTTTGCCGTCTGCCGAGAAACAGAACGATGATGGGCTGCGGTCCCAATTTTCCGTCAGAATCCGCTGCCTTGATTGGTGAGTGGTTAATTGGTTAATTGGTGAGTGGTCGTTTGGCCAGGGACGCAGCACGATTCTGAAGCGGTCAGATTCATAGCCGGGCCTAGCCATAGCTAAGTAAGCCAAGGTCCTGCCGTCGGGTGAGAAAACCGGATGCGTATCCCACGCCTGGTTTTCCTCGGTCAAACACGTTGGCGGTTCGGAACCATCAATCGGTGACAGATAAAGGTCGAAGTCTGTCGACCATGGTTCTGCCCTACCCGCATCGCGGGCGGAAAAGATAAGGCCTTTACTATCGGGGGTGAATGTAATTTCTTCCGGGCCGCCGAATGGTTTTGAGGGAGTATCGGCATCCATACCCTGGGTTCCCGCAAGGCGGGGGCCCATAACGTCTATCGGGTCGCCACCCGCCGAGGGCATTACAAACAGATGCGAACGCCGGCCGTCCTTCCAGGTATCCCAGTGCCGAACGAATATTTGCTCGTAAATTCGTCCGCTTGTTTTTCTTTGCTCGATGTTATCGAGCTTATCCTTTGTTTCTGCTACAGTTTTGCAGTCCGGGAAGACCTCCATAGTAAAGGCGATATGCTTTCCATTGGGTGAGACGAGAAGATTTGCGACGTCAAGAGGCAGGTCTGTAACCTGCCGGGCTTCTCCGCCGTCAATGCGAATGCGCCAAACCTGTGAGGAGTCCGAGCGGGTAGATATAAAGAATACCGAGCCGGCAGCGCCGGCCTTTAGCATACCCGCCTTCGGCGGGCTGTCGGGTGCCCAGCGGGGATTAGAGTCACCTTGGGGATGAGATGTCAGACGGCGAAGGCCCGTCCCATCGGTGCCGAGAAGCCAGAGGTCGTTTCGCCCCTTGTTTGCTTCGAGGTCGGTCTCTCGCAGCACGAAGACAATCCATTTGCCGTCCGGCGAGACCTGCGGGTCAGAGAGTCTATCCATCGCCAACATATCGTGAATGGAAAACGGATGAGTCTGCTCAGAAGAAGCCTCAGGGTTGCCGCTAAGCTGGTTCCCGACAACAGAAGACAGAGGACAGAAGACAGAGGACAGAAGACAGACGACAGAGGACAGAAGACAGAAAAATCTGATTTCTGACATCTGACTTCTGAGATCTGCCTTCTGGCATCTGACTCCTGCTGAGGAAGATATCAGACGCATAATTTTCTCCTTCTCACTTGAATAATAAAATACTTAAATAGATTTCTCGACTCCGCTGCGCTTCGCTCGAAATGACAATCGGTCAGTTCGAGTTAGTTACTTATCATTACGTCTTAGTCCTCTTTTGTTAGTGTAACGGGGATATCGAGCCAAAAGGTTGAGCCTTTGTCGAGCTCGCTTTGAAGGGCGATGCTGCCTGCGAGCATAGCGGCTAACTCGGTACTGATGGTAAGTCCCAGACCGGTACCGGTTGATTCGCGGGTGATAGAGCCATCAGCCTGCCGAAATTTTTCGAATATCTTTTCTCTGTCCGACTCAGCAATGCCACATCCTGTATCGCTTACTGCGATCCGGACTGTCTTGGCGTCCAGCATATTAGCTCGAATTTCGATTCTGCCTTGCGGGGGCGTAAACTTTATTGCGTTACTTAGAAAATTGTACAGTATCTGCTGGACTTTGCCGGCATCAGTTGAAAGAATCGGTATATCGGAATCGACCAGCAGTTTGATTTTTATTTTCTTTGTCTTTGTCAGCAGCGAGAAAGAAGATACCAGAGCTTTACATAGCTGCGGGACGGAGGTTTTTTCTATGTGTAGTTCCATTTTTCCGGCCTGAGTTTTTGCCAGGTCAAGCAGGTCATTAATCATATTCAAAAGACTATTTCCGCTGGTGATAATGTTCTCAGCATACTTTTGGGCCTTTTCCTTTTTTAACATTTGTGGTTTTTCCCGCAGGACCTGTGCAAAACCCAATATCGCATTCAACGGTGTTCTGAACTCATGTGAGATGTTAGCTAAGAATTCACCCTTTACCTTGTTTGCTTTGAACAGTTCTATGTTTCTCTCTGAAAGCTCAGCAATTTTTGCATCGAGCTGCTTGTTTGCCTGCCGGAGTTTTTCCTGCGTTGCCTGCAGCCCGTCAAGCATATTATTAAAGGCATTCGCCAGCTTTTCATATTCGTCGCCGGTTTTTATTGCGCTTCTGATATCGAGATTACCCTCGGCGACATTATTTGCGATCGCCCTGAGCTGTCGGATGGGTCGCAGGATGACCCGCTGAGTTATCCAGTAGAAAGCAATGATGGCTCCGATGCCGCCAATGAGACCTGCAACGAAAATGAAGAGAAGATTCATAAATTTCGTATCTCTGATTTCGCTCCCAAGGTCTTGAGACTGAATGACTACAGCCCCTATCATCTCATTAAGAGAAAATGCCCTTTTAAGGGCGGATCCTTGTGGATTGTGGCAGCTTATACAATGGTCGGTTGCCCTGAAAATACGAACATAATTGCTATGGAGCACACCGTCTTGTTTCCTTAACAGGATAGTATCGTTCCTGGTCTGATGGGCCTTTAGAGATTCGACCATCTCTTTAGCCTCTTCGGTCAGTTGCGAGAAGCCTGTTTCATCGTCTTTTGTGAAGCTAATCCATCGCATCTCAGGATTATTTACATCCATCACCTGCCCGGTATTGTCTAATGGTTCAAGAGGCGTTTCACCGGCGTCTTTTAACTGGAAGTGTCGGTCGAACAGTGCCTGTGACCTTGCCCATCCGATGTCGAGCAGGTCTTTTTTGATAAGCTGGCCCATCCAAATATAAGGCAGAAGAAGCGCAATCGTTAAGATAAAGACCACCGCGGCCCCAAAGGTGAGCCTGCACTTTTTCGCCAGCGACAACGGGGATAACCGTAGAAGCATCAAAAACTTTTGCCAGATGTGTTTTAAGTTAAACCGCATAAACTAAAATTTGCTTTAAGCAAACCACAAACAATGACACAAGAGTATAATAGCATAAGTGATTTTCATCCTTAACTTTTTAGCCGGTGGAATTCGGTTCTCAGCTTGGGCAAAGCCTCCGGATAATTTTTCTGAATGAAATCAATCAGCTTTTCTCTAACCTGGCAACGAAGGCTCCATGCAGTTGAGGCATCTGCTGCACTCATAAGAGCCCTTAACTCAACCGTACGCTCAGATGTGTTAGTAACCTGCAGGACGCAGACCTTGGCATCCCAGAATTCCGAATCTTTCAGGATACGATGAAGCTCGGCTCTGATAGACTCGATAGGTACCGTATAGTCAACATAAATGAATACAGTACCTAAAATGTCTGCTGTAACGCGGGTCCAGTTCTGGAAAGGCTTTTCAATGAAATAGGTTATTGGGACAACTAAACGCCTTAAATCCCAAATCTTTACAACCACATAGGTTAAAGTTATCTCTTCGATGCGTCCCCATTCATTTTCCACTATGACAACATCATCTACACGAATAGGTTGCGTAATAGCAATCTGAAGGCCGGCGATAAAGGTCGCAATAGTTCGCTGAGCAGCCATGCCTACAACAATGCCAATAATACCTGCCGAGGCTAAAATTGTTGTCCCTAACTGACGAACCTTTTCAAAAGTCATCAGGCATGTCCCGAACGCCAAAATACCGACAACTGCAATCACTATTCGCTTTAGAACTCTGAACTGTGTATGTATTTTCCTGGCTCTGAGATTATCTTTCACGTCAACGTTAAAACGGGTGAGAATATAGTCTTCTAAAACGTACGTGGACCTGATTAATAACCAGGAGACCAACCCGATAAGCAGCAAGCCCAGAAGGTGATTAAGAAAATCAGGCACCTGAGTTTGAAATGCAGTTAATTTCGATAACAGTCGGATGATGATAAGAATGATTATCCACTGTAAAGGTCTATAGCAATACTTGACAAAAGAGTTATCAACGATGCTTTTAGTGCGTTTGGTAAGGTTCAGCAACAGCTCAAAGACCAAAAAATGGCCCACAAGCCCGACCAGTACGGCTGCCCCACATAACCAAGCCAACCTTTCCCAGTTCTGTAAGGTCGCTAACATATAGCTCCTCCAGACAAATATTGGTTTCCATTTTGTAGTATGCCAAATGCAAAAAGACCATTCAGGTATCGAATAATATGTTGAAAAATGATAACCTAAAAATAACCTATTCCCTAAAGAAACTTATAGTCTGACGACAAATTCCGCTCCAAATGTAATTTTTTATCCATAATACCATTATAATGGTCAAGACAATTTTTTCACCTTTTTCGTGACTTAAAAGTCGGATTCTAATGCAGCTAACAGTACTACTCATCGGTTTTTTGCTGGATTACATGCGAGTGTCTTTGCATTCGCAGGTTAAGCTCATCGAGCTGTTTCTGATCCACTTCGCTCGGGGCATCGGTTAAGAGGCACTGGCCGCGCTGGGTCTTCGGAAATGCAATAACATCTCTGATATTTTCCGTCCCTGTGAGCAGCATAACAAGCCTGTCGAGGCCGAAGGCTATACCGCCGTGCGGTGGGGCGCCGTAATCCAACGCCTTCAAAAAGAAACCAAACTGCCGCTGTGCCTGGTCCCTTGATATATTGAGCAGGTCGAAGACCTTTTGTTGAACTTTCGGGTTGTGGATACGAATACTCCCGCCGCCGATTTCAGAACCGTTGACGACGATATCATAGGCCTGCGAACAAATGTTGGCAGGGTCGGGCCGGCAACGCCGGCCTCCAGCAAACCCGCCTTCGGCGGGAAGCTTGTCCAGGTCCTCCTCAACGGGAGAAGTGAACGGATGGTGGAGTGAGTCGTAGCGTTTTTGGTCTTCGTTCCACTCGAACAGCGGAAAGTCCACTACCCATACGAACTCGAATTGTTGCTGGTCGTAAAGTTTCAGGTCGCGGGCAAGTTTGCACCGCAAAGGAGCCAGGGCTTTGTTGGCGGCTGCTTCCTTATCGGCGACAAACAAAAGCAAATCGCCGTCTTTTGCCTCGAAGCGTTCGATTATCTGCTGCTGGGCCTGGGGACTGAAGAACTTGGCACAACCGCCGAGCAGTGAGAGTTTATCATTCTCTGTTTTGACTTTTGACCAGGCCAGTCCCTTGGCGCCGTAGTCGGCCACGAAGTTAGTGAGGGTCTTTTCGATGTCGCTTCTGGAATACTTTTCACCTTTCGGTACGCAAAGTCCTTTTACTACCCCGCCGTTTTCAATCACCGATGTGAATACCTTGAACGAGCTTTGCTTGGCGATATCGGAAATGCCCTTTAATTTCATATCGAAACGCAAGTCCGGTCTGTCGGTGCCATAGTCGGCCATTGCCTCTTTGTAAGACATCCGCCGTATCGGTACCGCTACATCTACGTCCAGTATCCGCTTCCAGATTCGTGCTACTAAGTTTTCGTTGACGCCGATGACATCGTTACTATCGACGAAGCTCATCTCAACATCGATTTGCGTGAATTCGGCCTGCCTGTCGGCTCGGGGGTCTTCGTCCCGGAAGCATCGCACTATCTGGAAGTATTTATCAACGCCGCTGACCATTAGAATCTGCTTAAAGAGCTGCGGCGATTGGGGCAGTGCGTAGAAACAGTTTGTGTGAAGTCTGCTTGGCACGAGGAAATCTCTTGCGCCTTCCGGCGTGCTCTTGGCTAACATCGGCGTCTCAATTTCCCAAAAGCCCAACTGGTCGAAATATTCCCGCACAACTGTTGTAACTCGATGGCGCGTGTGCAGTTTCTGCCACATTTGAGGGCGACGCAGGTCGATGTATCGGCTGGCCAGGCGCAGTTCCTCGTTTGTTTTTTCGGCATTGTCCATTTCAAACGGTGGTGTCTTTGAGACATTTAGAATTTCCAGTTGCTGAATAGCGACTTCGATTTGACCGGTCGGCAGCTTCGGATTTTCCATACCTTCACTTCTTGGCTGAACAATGCCTGTAGCTGCTATTACCCATTCGCAGCGGGCCGTCTTTGCCAGTTTATGCATATCGGGCTGAGTCTCATGGTCAAAGACTATCTGGGTAAGACCTTCTCTGTCGCGCAGGTCGATGAATACCAGATTGCCGTGGTCGCGATAGGAATGGACCCATCCTGCCAAGGTAACCTTTTTGTTGGCGTCATCAAGCCGAAGCTGACCGCAATTATGTGTTCTTTTGAGCATTGCAAAATCTCTCTTTATAAAAAGTCTGTCCGGATCTCCGCGCGCGCAGAGACACCCGCCGAACAGGATAGCCGAATAAGGTCTTATCGTCAACAAGGGGTTTGTTAATATTTGACTCCAGGACCTCTAATAGTTTGTTATTCCGGGGTGTGCTGGAGCAGAAACTGCTGGAGGCCGAGGAGGTCGTCGGTATTGATAAGGTCAACGCCGCCGGCCAGCAGTTCACTCCAGAGGGTTTGGCGTGCCGGCGAGGGCTTGTCAGGAGTCGCCCAGAATCTGACGCGCCGGCCTTTTTTGTGGGCTGCATCGACGATTTTTTTCAATTTCTGACGCTCTTCGACCGGCATTGGACCGTTGCCGCCGTATGAGAAATATCTTGTCCAGTTATCACTGATAATGGGGATTAGTGTAGCCGGGGCGTCGGATTGCAAATCCACAAGCCTGCCGTCATAGCCGACATAACGGATGGCCTGGGACTCCATCATCTCGCGGGGTCGATTGCCGGACACAATGGCAATGACCGCTTTGTCGGTTCGGCCGTTTGAGTCAAAGGTGGTAAAAATGCTCTCGTACCCGGCCAGCATTTCGCTGAGCACTTTGTAGGTTGCGACGGATTCGGTCTTTATGTCGATGAACAAAGTAAACTGTGGTCCGTTGAGATAGACCCGCCCGCCGTTTTGGGCAATGCGCGTGCTCAGAGGTTCAAGATAGAGTGAGCGTAACGTTCGCTCAGGCTTTATTTCATCTGAGTCGTGAGCGACGAATAAATCGCCGTCGAGGAGGTGAATGTCGGCCTCAACGCTGGTAAAGCCGTGGTCTAATGCATCCAACAGAGGACGGTCGTGTTCATAGTCGTTGTGGGCATGGGCCCGTAGCAGGGGTTTGGGGCCGGCGGCAGTTGAATTTATCGAACAAGAGCCGGTAAGAGGAATTACAATCAGCAAGATGGCTGCGATTGCGGATTTAGCTCTCATCTTGTGATTACTTAGATTTTCATGAAGCAGTGCCCTAATCATGACTCACTTACTTAACAAGAGTCGCTCGAAAAATCAATGGGAAAGATTTAATGTGATTAAGGCAATGACCGGCTTATTTGAAGCCAGCCAGCTTTGACCATGAGTCTATAAATAAGTAGACTTTTTTATATTTTTGTCTATATTTTTATAGACAAAATTACCGATATAGTCTATAAATATATAGACTTGATTTATAAGTGGGGTATGAAGTTTATTTTAGGTGTAAAAATGAAGGCAAAACATAAGAAACTTGCCAGGGAGCAGTTAGATGCGACATTAAAGCGTCTTGAGCCCCTTAAAACATTAGCTCGGCCGGGAAAAGGCTGGATTCGTGCCGTCCGTAACGCACTTGGCATGACAGGCGAGCAACTGGCCAGTCGCCTGAATGTCAATAAGCAGCGTGTTTCGCGTATCGAGCAAGATGAACAGTTAGGAAAAGTCAAACTCGAAACACTAAGAAACGTAGCCGAGGCTATGGACTGTGTATTTGTTTACGGCTTTGTTCCCAGATACAGTCTGGAACAAACTGTAAGAAACCAAGCCGGATTGGTAGCTAAAAAACGTATGGCTCGCAGTAACCAAACGATGCGGCTGGAAGAGCAGGAACTCAGCGAAAAGGAAAAAGAAAAAGTCTTAGAAGGCCTCATCGAGGACATTATGAATGAAATGCCAAAATCACTATGGGATGAAGAATGATTCAGTTTGAATATCCGGATGGTGCAACACCAATAAATGCAGACGAAACAGAAGGGCTTTTACTCACTCACATCACTACACGAGCCGAACTTGACCGGTGGGAGCAGGACAATATCAACGAAGCTCTGTCCTGGATAGAAGAGCGTAAACCAAAAGATATCCTGAACGAACCTTTTATGAAACTGCTGCATAAAAAAATGTTCTGTAATTTATGGAAATGGGCGGGGAACTTCAGGCAGAGTGAGAAAAGTATCGGTGTTCCCTGGTATAGAATCTCCGTTGACCTTAAACAATTATGTGATGATGTTAAATACTGGATAGAGAACAAGACATTCTCAGAGGATGAAACAGCGGCACGGTTTCATCACCGGCTGGTATCAATACATTTATTTCCAAACGGCAACGGCAGACATGCCAGATTGATGGCCGATATTCTTTTGGAGAACGTTCTAAACAAAGCCCCGTTTACATGGGGAAGCGCCAACCTGATAGTCGCAGGTGTGGACCGAAAAAAATACATTGAATCACTTGTTGCCGCGGACAGAAATGATTATAAACCGCTGCTGGATTTTGTCAGGTCTTAGAGGTCAAACGAGCGAGAGCCTATAACAAAAAGAAAATGTAAATGACTCGATTGTTCTGGATTCCTGCTTTCGCAGGAATGACAAGTTGTAATCGGCTCGTCTTAAGGTAACGAGTGGCTTTTTTGAAGCCGGCCGGCTTTTACCGAATCGACAGTCACGGTAAATTCGCCTTTTCCCTCGATGATAAACTGTACGCGCACAGCGCTCATGCCGTCGATGGTGCTCAGTTCTACTCGTTCGGGACGGCGTTCTACGGCCCGGACGCGCTTGAAGAATCGGTCCGTAACCCGGCCGCCCGAGAGGGCACAAATGTTACCACCCTGAATTGAGACAATATCCGGCGAACTGATATGGTGCGCCACATTCTGAGCCGTTCTGGTTGGGATAATACGCTGGTTCTCGATGGTTACCCAAATCTTGAATAAGTTATCGGCAAGCTTCTCGACATTCACCTCACTGATTTTAAGCAGCGGCATCATGTCCGCATGATATAGCGTAAAAGCCATATTGCGATGGAGCTCTTCCTCAAGTAAGAACGAAGGTGGTACACGTCCCCACTCCTTTCTCTCGCCTCCAATTTCAATCTTGCCATAGGTCGGGTGCTCATATTCCCGCCAGGGGACAGCAGCTTCGCCCATCAGCACATATTCGATAAATTCAGCCTCCTGCTCATCCGAAGGCGAACCGGGGGTTTTGTACAGGTTTTTGGATGTCCACAACTCGTTTGTGAAGGAAAGAATTCCGCGCCCTCCATACAACCAATCCAGCTCGCTTCCCCAGGTTGTATAGAGGTCCTTCCAGATAATCATCGAACGGTAAAAGGGGATGATTTTCTCGCCTCGCTCAGCGATAAGTCTCAGTACGCTTTCGTCCCGGCTTTTCATCTCGCCGCCTTCGCGACCCGGAGTTCGCAGAATCATACCGCCGGAGTTATGATACGACTGGGCCGCTGCGATATTGGGGTGGGCCAGAACGAACCCGGATACCGCACGAGTTTCCGGCTGCGAGAAGGGATAATCCTTGGCCCCGTATTGAATATAATTCGGCTGCCAATCGTATGCCCAGTTTCGATTCATGTCATAGCCGCCGCGGCTGTCTTCATTGATGCGGCCGTCGCCATCATTATCGATTCCTTCCCAGCCAAGATAGTTATACTCTCCGCTCTCGCCCGGTTTTATTCTAATCATTAAGTATTCGGGGTAATCAGGATGCAGCTTGTACCGGCCGTGGGGGTCTTTTTTGCGCATCATTGTGATAAGGCCGTCTCCGTTGAGGTCCTCGCAATCATCTTCATCTGCGAGTCCATCGCGGTCGTTGTCCATCGGCTCCATGCCGGACCTCGCGAAACCGCCTCTATTGAGCCAAGAATCGCGTCCATCGGGATTGATGCTCGGCAAGAGATAGAAAACCCTGTCATCGAGCAAAGCCGTTACTTTTTCGAGCCTTCCGTACTGGTGGCAAAGATACCAGGCTGTATAGGCTACGGTCTCGCCGGCCTGGACCTCGTTGCCGTGAATATTACCGTCAATATACATTCCCGGCTTGCGATTTGGGTCGCCGATGTTAAGTGCCGTAACTTCCAGGCACCAAATATCCCGGCCCTGGGTTGATTTTCCAATAGAATATAGGCGGGTCAGGTCGGGGAAGGCTTTGTGGAGCCGGGCCAGGATAGCCCCCAGTCCGGCATGGTCGTAAAACCGGTTCCATGCCACCTGGACTTTGCGTTCTGCTGAGATTCCCAGTGCGGGAAAGGAATGCTTTGCCGGATTGCCGGCCTTCGGCTTGCGAGTACGAACCTGGGCGAGGCCTGTTTCAGCAAGTGTCAGGATGAGAAATGTAGTAAACAAAACGGCGAAGCATGTCTTAAATTTTATATTATTTTTCATAAGATAAACCTCTGATATCATAATGCTTTGTAAAACATTGTAGATTTAATTTCGAGAGAGCCGAGAAACCTGTTTTTTGAATAGATTTCTCCACTTCGCCCCCGTGCTTTCTTGCGAAAGCAAGAATGGGGGCTTCGGTCGAAATGACACATGATCTTTTCTACAGAGCAATACCATAAAATATTTCTTTACGTACTAATTCATTCAGCATTTATCAACTCGATAGTTCCGTTTGCCTGCCCGGCCAACATCGAGATGATTTTGAAATCAATTTTCCTGCGGCCGGAGGCCCGGATTATATACCGCACCTCTTCCATCCCACCGCTTCCCCTTATTAAAGGCAGATTTGTAATTCTGGTTCCGGAAAGGAAAAATTTATCGTCCAGTTCTATAATAAGACGCGTCGGATAAATTTCTCTTGTTGTCTGGCCATGCGCCGTTGAGGTGGGCAGGAATCCGGTGTTTTCCACCTGAATTTTGACCTCATATACAGATTGGCCAAGATGGCGGCTTTCGACCTTTCTGATGCCGATGCGGGGAAGCCGCTGCGCTACTTTTGTTAGAAAATCGGCATTCCCGGCAGTGATTTGTTCAAGCATTTGGGCCGGAGGGTTGGTCAGGGCGAAAGGAGAATATCCGCCGACCTCGACACGTTGATTTGGAAAATCAGGATGCTCGATTGCCTGCCATTTGACGAAGGCCTGCGGTGCATGTTCATCAAACCACTTCAGCTCCTGCCGCTCTTTTTCGTTGCGTTTGTCTTTATCATCCCCCGAACTCTTATCTTTATCCTTTTTCTCATTTTCAAGTTCGGATTCAGAGTCTTTTTCCTTTTTTTCGCCGGCTTTTGAAAGCTCGACAGCAAGCGCAGGAGACCAAGGTCTGGCCGCAAGGGAAAGGCGACCGCGGTGGAAATACATCCAGTCGCTGAAAGTGCCGGGGCAAGAGGTGTCTTCAAGCTCTTTGTCTAATCCAAGGGCTTTTCGATATAGCTCACTCATAGCTTCATAGTAGCCCGTATCATCCTCATCAATCCCGGTCATGGGCTTTCGACGATCGGGCGGTGGTGCTCCTTTAGGGGTCTTCAGGAGATTGTCGGCGGCGCCGTAGGTCATAATAATACCGATATTGGGGCGGTCGATAACAAAATCCGCGAGAGCCCGCGTTTCAGCCTCACTTACCTGGTGCACGCCGGCGTCGGAAGCAAAGAATTCGAAATTGTACGGGAAGTTGCGGTTAAAGTTAACGCCGCCGGGGCCATCCTCATTCCACAACTCATCGTGGTCGTTATCGATTCCCTCCGTGAGGTAACGCCAGGCACCAACTTCGCTTTTGAGATGGTCGGCCTTTATGAGCAATCGGTCGTCCGCCGGGTCGAGGATATATTCACCTTCGGGGTCCTCGATACGCATCGAGGTAATCAGCCCATCCCCGTTCAGGTCTTCGTGGCCATCTTCATCCATCAGTCCATCATGGTCGCCATCAACGGGTTTGTCATTGCGGGTTGTTTCGCATTTAGGCTCATTAAAGAAGTGCTCTGCGGCATCGGGATTGAGCCGGGGGACGACATAAACCGTTGTCGTCTGAAGAAGTTTGGTAATTTCTGCGTCGGTTTCGTATTGCTCAAGCAGATGCTTGAGGAAGGAGACGGCTATGGAAGAGCCGACCAAATCATTGCCTTCGATGCCCGCCACGAGCAACATGGCCGGCCTGGTTTTGCGGTTCTGCTCGGTGCCTTTGCCGAGCTCAACGAGCCAGACTTTGCGCTTGCCCATTGAGCGGGCAATGCCGTCAAGACGCATAAGCTCGGGGTTCTGCTCGGCGAGAGAGGTAAGAAGTCTGGACAGGGATTTGTTGTTGTGATACTCCGCGGCGGGGGCAACTTGAGCGGCCATTGTGAGCAGGATTATGAAAACAAACAAAAACACGAACGGCTTAATTCCGGAACGGAAAAAGTACAGGTACATCCCATCATCTCCTAAAGAATTTTATTTGACAGGTGTATATTAACAGATTTTTCTTCTTATTGCAAGATTTTATTCGTGAAATTGGTCTTGAGCAGGTTGCGAAGGTAAACGTGCTCGTTGCCGTTCCAGGGCTTGGAGCAGATGTCAATATCGCCATCGCCATCGATATCGGCCGCTTTTGCCTCATGGCAGCGTTTGCCGCTGAGGATTTCGTGCTGAATCCAACTGCCGCCCCTGCCATCTTTATTTTCCCAGATAAACCATTTATGCGGCGGACTTTCTGTTAGCGGCCCGCCGCCGGAGAAGACGTCAAGGTCGCCGTCGTTATCGAAATCCGCCACAGCGAGTGAATGGTAGTCCTGGCCGGCCTTGTCCGCGATTAAGTGCCGGGTCCATATCCGGCCTTTGCCATCGGTGTTTTCGTGCCAGGCCACTCGTCCGCTCACACAATCCCCCTCGGCCTGAACGATATCATTGTCACCGTCTTTGTCGAGGTCGGTTATCCATGATTTTGTCATCAGGGGATACTTGGCTTTGGGCTGTCCGAAATCGATGTTATTATGCTCGATCCATTTTGTTCCTTTTCCATCGGCGTTTTCGTACCAGATATTCGTGCGAACAACGTCGTTGTCGCCGTCGCCGTCGATGTCGGCGACGCCCGCCGGGTCGATTGCACCGTGGACGGCTGGGCCGATTTTGTGCTCTTTCCATTTTTTCGTTGGGTCGGTGGGTATTTTATACCAGTAAAGTGCACTTCTATCGCTCATTGCGACTACATCGAACCTACCGTCTCCATCGATGTCTGCGGCCACGTTGTCGTGGCAGTTTCTGGTAACTCCGTTAAGATACATCACAAATTCTTCTTCTCTTGGCTTACCAGTATTGCGATACCAGGCCTGGCCGGAGACCTGGTCCACCCATCCATCGCCGTCTATATCGAAGGCGGTACCGCCGACATCGGTCGGGGCTTTTTGGCCGAGCGTATGCCTTACCCAGTTATCCGGGGCCTTGTATTCGAACCACCATATTGTTCCGCCGTTGCAGCCGGCGATCCAATCCAGATCTCCATCTTTATCCACGTCCACAAGAGAGGTCTGGCCCATTCTTTTGCCGATTTTGGCGATTTGGTGATATTCAAACTTCGGGAATTCTGCGTATGCCAACGAACAAAACAAACCAATCCCCACAGTAACGATGGATAAACGCTGAACGTTTCTATAGCTGTAAGAAAGCATAGCATACTCCTCTTATTAAAGTTTAT
>Ga0307439_1001473_pt1 | contig 14738 bp, 12 predicted proteins | sample SalMarWE160490MG_FD_202142 | JGI IMG/M metagenome (GOLD analysis project Ga0307439, IMG submission 202142) | Salt marsh sediment microbial communities from the Plum Island Ecosystem LTER, Massachusetts, United States - WE1604-90 | ecosystem: Environmental > Aquatic > Marine > Intertidal zone >... | reverse complement strand
AACGACACTCTGAAAACCCCATGCAAAAACCATAGAAAATTAAATGACCGCGTGATTTAGTTCAACCGGGACTTCACGCTGGGCCGTTCCGGCCACATGAAGTCCTATTTATTAGCTGTCGTAATTATTTGACTAATCATGAGAATACTTATCAATTGGATGCAGCAAGGGGAAGGTTCATTTTCTCAACAAGGGAAATGATCCTTGGATCATCCTTTATATCGTCAAAACCATACATTGGGTCTGTAATGTAGGGCATCATTGGGTCATGCGTTTCATATCCTTTTATATAACATTCGATCGCTTTATCCAGGTTACCTACTCGGTAGTAATATTCACCCATGGTTACAGGGCTCATATAATTTGTCCTGGCATATTCCTCTAGGTAGGTAAGCATAGTATTAATTGCTTCTACATAGCCCTTATCCTGGAATACAGCCATTATGGCCTTCCTGGCTTCATCATCTAATCCCGGACTAATTCTAAGCTCTGTTTGAATAGAATTTTTATAATCACCATTCAAATAAGAAACGTCCATGAATGAGAGCAATGCAAAATGATTCTCCGGATCTATTACTAGAGCTTTCTTAATTTTTTCCAATGACTGTTGGATTCTACCATGATAATCCACATTTGCACTCAATGCCAGTACCAAGGGGTTCATGGGATCCAGTTCAACCGCCATTTGTGAATGAAAATGTGCCTCATCAGGTCTTTTCAGGATCAATAGGAGATGCGAATAGAAAATCCTTGACATCACGTCGTTCGGATTTATTTCAAGGGCCTTCAAAAATTCCCTTTCTCCCTTTTCCCAGTCCCATTCCATCCATACACCAAATATTGCCTTTGTATAGTGTGAACCGGGAAAATCAGGATCCAGTGCTATTGCTTTATTCAGGTTTTTATTGATTTCGATCATCGCTTCACCAGGTGGCATGAACCCCATCTGCATCAATCCACCGTATACCTCAGCCACGCCGGCATAGGGTGGCGCCCAGCCGGGATCCAGTTCAATTGCACGATTAAAATATCCAAGTGCTTTTTCAAGGTCATCTTCACTGAGCCTGTCTAAGTAAAACCAGCCCTTCAGGTAATTGTCATAGGCATCTTTATTCACTGTTCTGGCATCGGCAAGTAAGGTTTCTTCCTCATCCGTTAATTCAACTTTAACTTCTTCAGCTATCTGTTTGGTAATCTGGTTATACAGGCTCAAGATGTTTCTTCTGTCCTCTCTATAATCAGCTACCCAAAGTAATTTTTCTTCCGGAAAAGCACTGAAAACCTTTACCTGCAAACAAATGGAATCACCGAAGCAAGTAACAGTAGGTTCAACTACTGCATCAACTCTCAGTTCCGATGCTATCTCTGGAATTGATTTTTCTGCATTTTTATAAATATTAGAGGTAGTCTCTGACAATACTCGCAAACTGCTTACTTTCCCCATATCACCTATTAGCGATGAATGCATTCCAGCAACAAAATAATCCAGTTGGTCATCGCCAGTGTAATTATGAAATGGAAGTATTACCAATGACTCTATCGATCCAGGTTTTATTATATTGCCTCTTGTTATAATATTGAAGACAACCAATCCTACAATGACCACAAAACTCACATAAGTAGCAATCTTCCAGGCATTTGGGACTCTGATTTTTTCCTCTTCCGGGATATCTTCCATCGGTTTTGTTCGTTCGAAGGTTCCAGATGTAATGTCATACAGCCATGACAAAACAATTGCCAGAGGGAACCCCACTGCCATGATAATAATCACAATAGTCAACAGGCTGGCCGGGAGATTTAGCGGCTCAGAGAGATTACCTATAAGCTCAATGATTACAAATGCGGCAGAAGCATATACGGTAATAACATGTATTACTCTTCTTCTTTTGAGCTCCTGCCAGAGCCGGGATAGTTTATTACGGTGACCGGACATAGGATAAAAAGGTTAGTTTTATGCAATTTAAGATTTATTTGGCTATCAGTCAAATAGGACTATTTTAATTTTTATGACAGCTAACGGTTCTGTACATGCGCAGTTTGGTTCAGGTGCGATCAGAGCGCCGGTCAGGCGCTAGCACCTGGCGCGTATTTTTGCTGTTGCAAAAATCGTGCTTGACCAAATTGTCGTATGTACATTGTTAGGTGGTCGTAGGAATTCAATATTATCTACTCAAAAATGTACATTTAATATCTTTGCTTATTATAAATACATTTTAATCTATTATGCACATCCATAGTGTAATTGAGTCAAAATAGTCGGAAAGTATAATTTATGAAGATGTCTATTCTGATTCTGATAGATCGGTGATGAAATATGATTTAATCCTTATTCTTGTTAAGCAACAATATTAAACAGCTTACAACCACAACTAGATCGATAGCAAATAGAATTATCATCATAGCATCCAAGTTCTTAAAATCAAGCATAAAAGGACTTAGAGCCAATGGTATTAATGGGACTATAAATCCCAACCAGATAGCAAACCTCTTTTTCATTGTCAACAATACGCCTATCGCAAAATATACAATACCAAAAGCTAGACCTAGGACAAAATTGGGATCGGAAGGGTCTTTAATTGCAATATATAAATGCAAAACTCCCGTAATTAATAACAGACCTGCAGCTAATAAACGAATTGCTTTCATTTGTTTCATTTTAGTGGTTTTAAAATGGCTAATTATTAACAAGATAATTCAAAGAGTATGTTAATTTTTAGAGCAACGAACTTTCTGGCTAATGTAAAGTTACTAAATAATATTAGTTATTGAAAATCCTATGCCACCTAACGATTGTGTAACCACCATAATGGTGGTTATTTCTTGATTAGTTACTCCTTTATTTATTTGTTAAAAGCCTGATAATCATTGCTAAACCCTTCCCAGGTGTATTTTCTTTACGCTTTTTGCCTTTCCCATTTAATCGCTTTTTATTGAATCCATCATTAGTATCTTAAAGGTGTATAATACATTTTATATATCCAAATTATCCAATGGACTTTTTATTTGATCAAAACCCTTAGTTGTGATGTGAGTGTAAATTTCGGTGGTTTTACTGCTGTCATGCCCCATCATACTCTGTATATATCTTAAATCAACGCCATTTTCTAAGCTGTGTGTAGCAAAAGTATGCCTCAGGGTGTGCATGGTGGTGTGTTGTTGTATACCTGCTTTTTTAACAGCAGCTTTCGGACGATCGATAAAGTAAAACTTCCGTTGACCGCCAAGTACGTTCTCATAGTAGAACTTTATGGCATTAATGGACTGATTTTGATACGAGGTCGATACTTTGCGCTCCATCACTAAAAATCGTAAAAAGCTAATTATCTGTGATTCGTCAATTTTGTTGATGTCGTACTTATGGTAGTAGTTGATAAATTCCTCAAATAATCCTTTGTAGGTCTTTATTGTCTTTTCGCTATAGCGTATTTCTTTTAACTTCAGAATCATTTCTGCCGGACATTCGCGGTAATTAGGCACATCAAAAGCACTTATCCTTTTTACACCCTTGTCGCCTGCCGATTCTTCTTCATAGCTGACTTTCATTCCTTCCTCCAGTGCATGAGATTGAATCTCATTAAGATAGATCTCAGAGTAGGGAATTGTCCACCATTTGTTCTTTGCATCCCAACTGTTATATGGATATTTTTTAATCAATAATCTTAAAGCATTGTTGAATCCAAAAATGAGTCTTAATCGCCCTGTTTTGGTCTTTATTATTAGTAGTTCTTTGTTGCCGATCGTGCGGGTTTCATTACTCAGGCTAATATCAAACTTGTCATGTATTACCAATTCGTTGATGCGATCTTTAAAATGATCGTTAATCAAATCGAGGTTGCCCGGATAATTTGGTATTTCCCAATAAAACATACGTCCATCCCAACGACTGTACTTTAAAGTATTGATGAATTTTACATCTGCATCGTTCTTTGGCATTTTCAGAATAATCTTTCTGCCAATTACTTCAATTTTAATACGATTCTTGTCGTCTTTAATACTTTGTGCCGGTGGCTTTATTTCAGTCGGTTTGGTTATTACCGGTTTTATTTCAATTGGTTCAACTTTCTTCTCCTGAAGAAGAGGCAACACAATATCCGGAAATTTCTTTTTCAATTCTTCAAAAGCTTCTTTTGTAAATGGAACATGCCATGCACCGCGAGTTCTGCTCCACGCAGAACCTTTAACTTGCTTGATTTGATTTGAGATGGCGGCATTGAAAGGAAAATCGAGCTTCAACCGATCCTCTCCATGATGATTAATTTTACAGGCTTTTATCATGTTTTATAGTGGCTATTTTATGTATAGGATGGATAGGTATTGCAATTGATTCCATTTCCCTGGTTTTTGATGAGCGGCATCGCGTTTTCTGAAAATTCCCGGTGTTTTAGACAGATTCATATCAATATTGTTCAGGTTACCATTTTTTATAGAATATTTTCTCTTCTTTTGCTATTGCATGTACGCTTACTTTATAAAAGTATAAAAATTGCATATTAATGCCTATTTGTGTTAGATATTTGTGTCAGATATAATTATGTTTATTGGTTTCTTTTTGATATGTAACAACATATTTTATCCAATCATACCATATTGTTTGTTGCGCTTTATTAAAGCACTGCCCGGTGAGTCACAGTCGTACATATCTATTAATGACTTGAGATACAGATCGATATGTTGCGAATGGCTTACTTTTCATAATTAATATGTAAGTTACACAAAATCTTTCATAGAGAGATGGTTGAATATTAAGTATTTCGACTCACACTAAACAGCTATGTTCATCCAGTCACCCCGACTTCGCCCTCCGTAGTCCCGCGAAAGCGGGACGAAGGAGGGCTTTTAATTTCGGAAGGCTTTGTGCATCTGAGCTGCCTGCGCCTATGTGTAGCCGCTTCGGCAGGACGAGGAGCTTAAGTGCAAGCGTACGGGCAAACCCCGGCAATCGCACCCATACAATAAGGCTAAGTGTCGGTGCACACATTGCTGGGATTTATTAGAGTCAAAAAGGATTCTCTTTAAAAGAATTGAAATGATTTTTACACTATCTTTCAGGTGAAATAGATAGTAATATTATTATTTTAAAGTGCCTTATCAGCCTGGACTGACTGATTTATCATTTTACATTTATTAGTCAGCATTAATAATTAGCAAATAAAACCCGGGAGGTGAAAAATTTACTAAAGTTATTCTTTACTGGTTTGTCATTTGTTTTCCTGATGGTTAATTGCCAGCGGCAACATCAGTCATCAGAAGATGTAACTTATGATGTGATAAGGGAAAATTTTTCAAATCCCGCTAATCTTGCACGTCCTAAAGTCTATTGGTGGTGTCTCAACGGAAATATTGATACTGTAAGTGCGAGGGAAGAACTGGTTGCAATGAAAAAAGCGGGAATAGGAGGTTTTGACCTTTTCGAGATAGGGTCCAGAGATAAAATGATCCCGACCGGGCCTGCCTTCCTGAGTGCCGAGTCATTGAAGATGATAAAATTTGTAGTGGATGAAGCCGGAAAACTTGGATTAACTGTGGGCTTAAACTTTGCCAGCAGCTGGTTTTGCCCAGCCCTTACTCTGCCGGACTGACCATTGACCATTTTGATTCCACTGCTGTCCGTACGCACCTGATGCATATCATTAACCGCCTGAAACCTGTGCTGGGAGATTTCAGGAATACGGCTTTAAAAAGTCTCTACCTTGCAAGTTATGAGGCCAGGGGTTTTGTCTGGTCATCCACCCTGCCCGGGGAATTTATAAAATTACATGGATACGATATACATAAATATTTACCTGTATTTTTTGATGCCGAACTCTTCAACCAGGTAACTACTAAAAAAGTACTGTCAGATTTCAGGAAGACTTTATCTGAAATGATGATCACTAATCTATATAAACAAGCCAGGAAAATCTGTAACAGTTACGGATTACAGATCAACTGTGAAGCCGGCGGGCCCGGATACCCGCTGTATAACGGTCCGGCTGAACCACTTAAGGCGCTTGGCGCCCTTGATCTGCCGCGTGGAGAGTTCTGGGTTAACCATGCCCGGTATTATATGGATGCCAACGGGAAAGACAGTATTGATATTATGCGGGTAGTAAAGGAAGTAGCAGCAGCTTCTCATATCTATGAAAGAGGTATTGTTGAGGAGGAGGCATTTACATCCTTTCAGCACTGGATGGAAGGCCCTTCTGATCTTAAACCTGTTGGTGACCGCGCTTTTTGTGAGGGGATGAACCGGGTGGTCTTTCACGGCTTTACTCATAATCCGGCAGAAACAGGTTATCCGGGATTCTTTTTTTCGATGAAGGAACTTATGAATTAAAAGGTCCTTCAGGATCAAAGCAGGTTGAAAACATTCATTCTGTCCGGAAGATAAATGGTTCATGGACAGTCCATTTCACCAAAGGATGGGGCGCTCCGGATTCTATAATCCTGCCTGAATTAATCTTCTGGATTGATCATGAAAACACGGGGATACAATATTATTCCGGTATTGGTAAATATCATAAGCTTTTCTCCTTTGAAATGAATGATACATTGTCAGAAGGGGAAAGAATATATCTTGACCTGGGTGAAATATCAGAAGTAGCTGAATTATGGCTCAACGGGCAAGCCCTTGGAGTTACCTGGGCTAAACCATATAAGTTTGATGTTACAGGATCTGTTAAAAATGGTGAGAATGTTCTGGAAATTGAAGTCGCAAACACCTGGTGTAATCGTATAATCGGCGATGCCATTACAGAGGAGAAATATACCAGCACAAATATTATGCGTATTGATAATATGACCTGGGACCAGGTGCCTTTGAATATATCCGGATTGCTGAAGCCTGTTACTGTTCAAAGGGTGAAACTGGTCAGGTAAGAAAATTGTCGTCACGAATTGTTGGCAGTCTGCAGTCGGTAACCAGCAAGGAATTTAAAATCATAAATATTAGTAATTAAACAGGCGGTAAATCCCTTAAATCATAAGCAATTTATAACATTTATTATCTGAGGTTAAATTTATTCTACTCTGAAGGAATCAGGTAAGCCTCCTCTCCCAGTTCCTTCCTGAACTCTTCAGTCAGCCACCTGCAGAATTCAGTATCCAGGTCCTGAAGACCCTTCTTTTTGGACTTTACAGCCTGGATTGCGGCCGAGCACATCATAACGGTAGTTGGTTGAATGTAGTGTGGGGGAATACAATTCACTCTTCCGTCAAAGTTGACAGGGAAGCCACCATTGACAAAGGTCACATTTCTGTCAATAAAGTTAAAACGTATGTCACTGTGGAGATCTGTCAAATCCAATCCTTCATGGTCAATCCATATATCATCATATGGACTGGCATCTGCCAACTCGATGAAATCTTTTCGGGAGAGTTCAACTGTGCCTGATGTTGCACTGGCGAGAAAAGCTCCGTCTTGCAGAAAAACGTGGTCTCCAAGAGTGAATGATGCACGGCCTGAGCAACCGACCACAAGTCTGAACATATAGCGTCGGTCTGCCTTCTCCCATATGGAAAATCCTGAGCTAGCTGCTCTCTCCATACGCGAAGTGACAGGATCAAAAACATGTATATGGTCACGATTGAATCCGAGTATTTCATTCAGGAATGCAGCAACCTGTTCACCGATAGCTCCATAGCCAAGCACAAGGCTTCTATCACCGGGCACTGTCCGAAAGTCTGCACCAAGCCTGTTTTTCAAAGCGTCACATACAGCTATACCTATAAACGGAGGTTCAAGGATTGTCTTGGGCTGTGACCGCGCAACATTTATTAAAGGAAATTCATCTGCACACATTGCCAGAGATGCATTATGCTCGATCTTTATTATTCCCCTGGTTGTTTGCTCAACAATGGCCACTCTGCGTGGATGTTGCCGCAGACATGATAAGGCCTCAAGCATATATGATCCGTCGTCAAGAACAAGGAGCATGGGAGGCAGGTCACTGGACAGGTCGCGAAGAAATTGCTGAACTCTAAGACGCTGGTATTTTCCATAGTCATCCATAAGCATGAAACGGTGTATTAAAAGGTTTTTTTCCGGGATTCCTAGCCGGATTAACGCTTTTTGAACCTTTTTTGAGGATGTGTACGGAATATCAATCCAGAACAGATCTTCTGGTGCAATTCCCAGTTCAATCAATGCTCTGGCCTGAGGTACCTGGCCTCCCAGCTGATGCTGTATTAGAAGAGCTGTTACTCCTTTCAGTGGTAGATATGAAGTCTGCATATCCAACCAGCGGTCAAGAAGGGGCATCCTTACAGGGATCTCATCATCGATAGTCCAGTGCTTCAATCGGGATTCTGTATGCATATCTTAATGACCTTATTGATATTTAAATTTAACTACGAGGCTACATAAAAAACGGAAGTTAATGGTGAGAATAAATTTAATTAAATCAATTGCCGAAGTCAATTTTTTTTTACGTTAATAATAATTTGACCTGCTATTTTTAGATTTAAGCTCTTTGTCTGATTATTTCACAAACTCTTCCGTAGTAGACTTAAGCCGGTACAGGGCTGCATAATCCGATATTAATAATAACGGCAAGGGATGGCGAAGATGTTTAATTCATAAAAACAGGAAGATAAAAAGGATAATAAGCTGATGATATTTTTGGAAACTAAGGTTATTCACGCATTCAATATTTATCATAACTTTATAAACAAAACACTATGAGAAAAAACTCTCTGGTTCTTTATTGTATTAATGGTTACACTATCCATGATAGTACGACGGTCCAGTCCATGGTTTCAGGATGGCCCATGACGTTTTCTAAAACCTAACTCCAGATCATGAAAAAAATATTCCAATTGTCTTTAGTTTTGATAGTTATCTTTGACTTCTTCTCCTGCAATCAGTCATCGGATAATTACCTGCAGCCTGTGAATCCTGGTGCCTCCAGGGAAGCAAGGAATCTGTACTATTTTATACAGGACATCCAGGGTAAATATACTCTTTCGGGGCAACACAATTTCTGTGGCAAGGATTCGGAATATACTGATCAGCTCGAAGAATTGTCCGGTAAAAGAGCCATTATCTGGGGTTCTGACTTCAGCTTCTGCGTTGAAGGGGAAGATGCCATGCGCTACCAGCATTGCGGACCAGTCAACTTACCGGCTTTCTCGATGGATTCTTTCAGAAAAAGACCCGATACAACGAAAGGTTTTCCTGTGTTTAAGCTTGAAGTTCTGGATATAATCCTCGGGGAAGCCCGCGATCTGATGATTGAAGAGGTAAAGGAACGCTATGCCGAAGGACATATCATTACCCTGATGTGGCATGGATGTTACCCTCCTGATGGTGATTGCTGTAACGGATCATCAATATGGGCAATGGAAAACCGTCCCACACCCGAAGAATGGGGCAAACTGGTTAAAGAGGGCACAGAAATGAATAAAGCATGGAAGGAGGGAGCCGATAAAATTGCCGGATACCTGAAACAGTTGCAGGAGGCTGAAATCCCTGTTTTATGGAGACCTTACCACGAAATGAATGGTGTATGGTTCTGGTGGTGTAACCAGAAGGGCGACCAGGGTTTTAAACGCCTGTGGATAATGATGTACGATTATTTTACCAATCATCATAAACTGAACAACCTGATATGGGTTTGGAACACCAATGCACCACGGGATATTCCCGGTGATGAAGCCTGGGCTTATGAGTTGTTCTATCCGGGAGACGATTATGTTGATATCCTGGCTGCTGATGTTTACAGGAAGGATTATAAACAATCTCATCACGATCGGTTAGTAGCTCTGGGTAAAGGCAAACCCGTAGCTCTGGGTGAAGTAGGCGAAATTCCGACAACTGAAATTCTACAACAACAACCTCAATGGATCTGGTACATGCCGTGGGGCTGGATACTTTTTATGGCAAATAAACCAGATGAGATAAAAGAATTAATAAGTTCAGAACAGGTACTCACACTCGATGAAATCGAAAAAGATAAAAAAGGCCGTTATTCATTGAAAGTACAGTAAATAACTTTTAAAATAGATACAACCTCCCTGGGAATAACATTTAAACTTCAATGCCATGGTAAGACAATCTTTAACAGTAACTTTATTGTTTCTGCTTTTTTCATCCACTGGTATCTACTCATGCAAACAAATGTCAAAAACCAGTCTGGCCCCTTTTGCCGCGGAAATGGAGGAACTGCTTATGGAGAACATGATGCCGGCCTGGTATCCAAGGATTATTGACAAAGAGTACGGAGGTTATCTGAGCGACTTTAACTATAAATGGGAACAATCCGACAGACAGCAGAAAATGATAGTCACCCAGGCCAGGCATGTCTGGACCTGTTCAAAAATGAAAGCTTTCACCGGTGATGATACTTATCTCGACTATGCCAGACATGGTTTCCATTTTCTGAAAGATGTTATGTGGGATAAACAGAATGGCGGATTTTATAACCTGGTTACCAGGGAGGGAAATCCCATCAAAGAGGGTAATACTGAACGGTTTCAGAAGAATGCATACGGTAATGCATTTGCAGTTTATGGACTGGCGGCCTATTACAGGGAGAGCAGGGATGAAGCTGCCCTCGACCTGGCCAGGCAGACATTTAACTGGCTTGAGAAAGGAAGCCATGACCCTGTCCACGGAGGCTATTTTCAGTACCTGGATGAAGACGGATCACCAATAAAAACAGGAGTTCGATCTATCCCTCCGAAAGATCAGAACAGTTCAATACATATTCTGGAAGCCCTTACCGAATTATACCAGGTTTGGCCGGATGAACTTGTACGGCAACGTCTCGATGAGATGTTAAGACTTGTCAGGGATGTGATTGTTCATGAAAGGGGTTATCTTCAATTATACCTCCGGGAAGATCTGACACCAGTATCCCTGCGCGATTCATCCAAAGAAGTACATAGAAAAAATTTCTTCCTTGATCATATTTCATTCGGACACGATGTGGAGACTGCATACTTGTTGATGGAGGCATCAGAAGTATTGAAAATTGAGGATGATAATAAAACCAGAGATATAAGCAAAAAAATGGTTGACAACGCCCTGAACCATGGATGGGATAAAGAAACTGCCGGGGTTTTTGATGCAGGTTACTTTTACAAGGATGAAGATACTGTAACAATCCTGCGTGATTCCAAAAACTGGTGGGCGCAGGCAGAAACTATGAATACCCTCCTGATAATGTCGGAACTCTACCCGGAGGATCCCATGGAGTACGAAAAGAGATTTAGAGAACAGTGGCAGTTCATCAAGGATTATCTCATTGACTGGGAATACAGAGGGTGGTATGAAGGTTCACTGGACAAGGAACCCGACAGGAAAACCGGTAGAAAATCTCAGATATGGAAAGGCAACTATCACACAACAAGATCATTGATCAATTGTATTAACCGCATAAAACAAATAAAAGACAACTGACAATAAACACAATCAATATTATTTCAATTAATTGTACATCTTAATCATTTATCTATGCAAATATTAAATATAATACTCACTGTTATTATTCTCTTCAGCCGGGAATATCCGCAGGATACCAGAATACTTTTTGACGGAGTATCTTTGGAAGGATGGGAAACTGTTGATTTCGAGGGACATGGAAGTATATCCGTTAAGGAAGGTTGTATAATTATTGAAGCGGGAAAATTGATTTCCGGCATTCGGTGGATAAAGGATTTTCCAAAGACTAATTATGAAGTCAGTCTTGATGCAAAACGCGTTCAGGGATCTGATTTTTTTTGCGGGATGACTTTCCCGGTTAAGGAATCTTTTTTAACCCTGGTGATCGGAGGATGGGGAGGATCTGTTGTAGGGCTGAGTTGTATTGACGGATACGATGCTGCAAATAATTTTACCTGTAATGTTTATGGTCTCTCATCCAACGTCTGGTATTCTGTTCGGCTTAAAGTGACCGATGAAAAAATAGAAGCCTGGATTGATGATTACCGGGTTGTTGATTTTACCATTGATGATTACGTTTTATCCCTGAGGTGGGAAGTGGAATCATCCATACCTTTCGGGATTACAACATACAGAACAACAGGAGCACTTAAAAATATCACTCTTACAATGGATGCTGAATAAAAATCAGCCTTTTCTGCCCTCCCATTTTAACTAAACTTTCTCGCTTATAATTTGTTGATTATTATAGTAAATCTCAGGTTCAGCGATGACTATCTTAAAAAAAGATAATAATCAACATTCTCACGCAAGAGTGATAAAAAAACAATTTCCTGTCACCGGTATGTCATGTGCATCCTGCGCAACAAATGTTGAAACAGCCCTTATCAGGCAACCCGGTGTTGTAAAAGCAGCCGTTAACCTGGCTTCACAGATTGCTACGATTGAATTCAATCCTGACTCGGTACAGCCACAGGATCTCAGGGAAGCCATCACTTCAATAGGATATGACCTGATTACTGATGAATCGGAAAATGCCAGGGAAGAACTTGAGAACCTTCAGCAGCGAAGACATAAATCATTAAAGAACAGAACAATCTGGGCGATTTTTCTCGCATTGCCACTGGTTGTAATAAGCATGTTCTTTATGAATATCCCGTATGCCACCTATATAACATGGGCGCTGGCAACACCTGTCGTATTATGGCTCGGAAGGGGATTTTTCATTAATGCATGGAAACAGGTAAAGCATGGAAGTGCAAACATGGACACTCTTGTCTCGTTAAGTACCGGTATCGCATATCTTTTCAGTGTATTTAATACACTTTTTCCGCAATTCTGGCTTAGTCGTGGCCTGCATGCTCATGTTTATTTTGAAGCTGCCGGAGTTGTAATTGCCCTGGTTCTGCTTGGAAAACTTCTTGAGGAGGGTGCAAAAGAAAACACTTCATCATCAATTAAGAAACTCATCGGATTACAGCCAAAAACGGTTATCAGGGTTATGTCCGACGGCAGTACAAAGGAATTCCTGATTGCTGCAATTAAGCAAGGTGATATAATACTTGTTAAACCGGGCGAGAAGATCCCTGTTGATGGTACTGTAACAGATGGCAGCAGCTATGTTGATGAAAGCATGATAACCGGGGAACCGGTTCCTGTTTTAAAAGAAAAAGGATCAACAGTCTACTCCGGTACAGTTAATCAGAAGGGAAGTTTTCAGTTTATGGCTGAAAAAGTGGGTGCAGATACCCTCCTTAGCAGTATAATCAGAATGGTGCAGGAAGCACAGGGCAGCAAGGCACCTGTTCAGAGACTTGTTGATAAAATCGCAGGAATATTTGTTCCCGTTGTAGTAGCAATTTCAGTTGTGACATTCTTCATCTGGTTAATTTTCGGCGGAGATAACGGAATTACACAGGGCTTACTTTCTATGGTCACAGTCCTGGTGATTGCCTGTCCTTGTGCCCTCGGACTTGCGACTCCTACAGCAGTTATGGTAGGTATCGGGAAAGGCGCTGAAAATAATATACTTATTAAAGATGCTGAGGCCCTTGAGCAAACACACAGGATGAGTGCTGTAGTACTTGATAAAACAGGAACCATTACCGAGGGTAAACCTTCGGTTAATAAGATTGAATGGCTTAATGGCAGCGGTACACAGGAACATGTCAATATATTGTTCAGTCTTGAAAAATCATCTGAACACCCTCTTGCCGGAGCTGTTGCTGATTATCTTATAAAGGACGCATCTTTGGTTAAGATAGACAGAATCAATAGCATAACCGGAAGAGGAATAACCTGTCAATACAATCATAAACAATATTTTGCAGGAGGCAACAAACTGATTACAGGTAACAATATTGCAATCGATGCCGGGCTTGATGATCTTTCAGAAGAGTGGGAAAGGGATTCCAGCACGGTTATTTACTTTGCGGACAATGCCAGAGTGCTTGCTGTTCTTTCTGTTTCGGATAAAATAAAGGAAGATTCTTCACAGGCAATCAGGGAACTTGAAAGAATGGGACTTGATGTTTACATGGTAACCGGTGATAACAAACCTACAGCTGAAGCAGTAGCCGGAAGGACAGGTATACGGCAATTTAATGCTGAAATGCTTCCGTCGGATAAATCAGACTTTATTAAAAGCCTTCAGAAGGATGGTAAAATTGTCGGCATGGTCGGTGATGGCATAAATGACAGTCAGGCTTTGGCTGCAGCAGATATCAGCATTGCTATGGGCAAAGGTTCCGATATTGCAATTGATGCAGCTAAGATGACATTAATAAGCAACAACCTGTCTCTCATACCTGCTGCCATAAGACTAAGCCGCAATACTGTGAAAACGATCAGGCAGAACCTCTTCTGGGCATTCATCTATAATGTAATCGGGATTCCCATAGCAGCCGGTGTTCTTTTCCCTTTTAACGGATTTCTCCTCAATCCAATGATTGCCGGAGCTGCCATGGCATTAAGCAGCATTAGTGTGGTCAGTAACAGCCTGAGATTAAAATGGGCTGAATAAATACTCAAACGTGCTTAATGTTGGTACAGTTTTTGTGCCTTCGGTATATATCCTGAAAAACCATCCGTTATGAAAATCAATATTAAATTCCTTTTAACTGTTACTCTTTTAAGTTCGTTAGTAATAATCTCCTCATGCGAAAAAAGCAATACCGATGACCTGCCCGGAGACCCGGTAAATATATTTACTGAACCTTATCAGAAAGAGGTAATTGACTCGGCAAACAAATTTGCTTTTGATCTTTTCAAACCGGTTATTGCTGATGCCAAGGGAACAGAGAATATAATGATTTCTCCGTTCAGTATTACCAGTGCCCTTTCGATGACACTTAATGGTGCGGCTGGAGAGACCTTT
>Ga0307439_1001454_pt1 | contig 14852 bp, 9 predicted proteins | sample SalMarWE160490MG_FD_202142 | JGI IMG/M metagenome (GOLD analysis project Ga0307439, IMG submission 202142) | Salt marsh sediment microbial communities from the Plum Island Ecosystem LTER, Massachusetts, United States - WE1604-90 | ecosystem: Environmental > Aquatic > Marine > Intertidal zone >... | reverse complement strand
GCCATCATAGCCATCTCTTTACATGCCCTTCCTAACTTTAAATTCAGTGCTGAATTCAACACTGAACACAAAGGAATCAGATTCCCCACCCAATTTCGCTTTAAAGAACTATATATTTTAAAGCGGGGAGGGAAACGATACATCAGGACTGATCTGTCCGTTGAGTACAGCAATTATGAATTTCTGAACGGCAAGGCTCAGTTGGAAAAATAGCCTGCCCTGTGGGTCACCCTGTAATTCTTACCTTTGACTTTGACCTTGATTGTCTTGAACTCTCCGTCCGACGTGTAGTTTTTGGGCGAATAATAGACCAGATAATAATTCTCCGAAGCCTCCACGGCTTTTTTAAATAAATAATCCGGATTTGATGAGCTGTCAGTTGTCCCCCCAGTGGCACGAGCCATCTCTGTAAACGCACTGAATATATCTTCAGACGCCTCCTTCCAAGTCATATCATTAGCGGTCGAATCCTTGATCTTGGTGATGAAGAGAAAATGAATGGAAATGGACGAATCTGAAAAAGCCTGCTTGACCTTGTTAACATTGAACCTCAAATTCCTGTGGTAAAAATCATTAAGTTCCTGAAGGGTCATCAAATAATTTATATCATGCTGCCGTATGCTCATGAGTGTATGATAGCTTTTTTGATCCAATTTAGGGAGCATTTCCTTCTGGTAAAACAGAAACACCTGCTTCTGTCCTTGAATTTTTTTGAGATCATCCGCAAAATTGAGCAGTTTCCTTTCACCCAGGTACCTCAGCTCCTCCAGCCTTTGCAGAAGCACCCGGCAATACCCAGGATCTCCCAGCAATTCCGCCCTTATGTCCACCAGGAGGTGCTTATATTCCGAGTTGCCCATAACCGTGTCTTTTCTCAATTTCTCTTTCAACTCTTTACATATTTTTTCCTTTGTCAGAAGCTCTAAAGCCTGTGAATTCAAATCGTATGCCTTTATGGGAGTCATCACCGTCAGACCGTCACCGGGAAGGATGACGTTTTCGAAAAAGAAATCAATGGCTTCGCCCACTCTGGGCAAATAATCTGTGATCATAAAAAGCAGCACAAAATTCCGGGAGGTCTCAGGAGTAAATTTTCTTTTTTCCTCTTTTCTTTCCACGCTTTTCTTTCTTATCAAATACACAGCGCTCAACTCTTGAAGAATCCCGTCCTCATAGACTTCAAAATCCTCAAGAATGAGGTCATCCACGAATTCATTTCCTTTAAAGACCCTCACAGGCACCTCAATGTTTACGACCTTGACGTCATGGGTGATCTCCTGGGAGAACAAGAGAAAACAGAAGAAAGCAGAAGCCACAAAGAAGAATATTTTTTTTGATTTTCCCATTTCCCTTCCTTTTTGCTCTCTTTTAATGTACGAGGATGAGGGGGTTCTGTCAAGCCCATCAATACACACAAGCATAATTTTTGACATCAGTTGTAAATTCTTATCTCACCTGAATTTTTATGTGATTTTACTGTATTCATTGACAGAGTGAGCTTCATTCCTATATCATTCTTGATGTAAGTGCGTAAAGTTAGATGTTTAGTCGAAATATACCGGAGTCTTAAAGAGAAAAGGAGCGTTTTCTTCTGTATTCTGCTCTCACATTAACATCTCAAACCCTCTTTAGGTATTTTAAAAGACTAAAAACTAGAGTAACTGACAATCAATAATTATGGTTCATTTAAAGGAGATTAAATGGATAATCAAGAATGTTTAAAAACCTCAAAAGAATACATGGATGCCCTCAAAGCATTGAAGCCAAATATCATTAAAGACAGGCTGCTGGAAAAACCATTTGAAGATGAGGACATTATAAAAGGGGCCAATGTAGTGGCGTTGAGCTATGAGTTAGCCAGAGACCCGAAATACAAAGATTTCATGACGGTTCAGTCGCCTCTAAACGGGAAAATAATCAACCGCTTCAATCATATCCCTCTGACAAAAGACGACTTGAGAAAAAAATTAAAAATGATAAAAACTCTGGCCAGTGAAGTCTTCTGCGCTCAAAGATGCGTGGGCGGAGATGCTCTTCATACTCTCCATGTTGGGACCTACCAGGTTGACAAAAGCAATAAATTCAAGACCGATTACCACCAACGCTTTTTAAAATACCTTCGTTATATTCAAGACAATGATATCGCTCCCACAGCCGCTGTTACAGATGCCAAAGGCGACAGAAGCCTGCCCCCCCACCTCCAGGAAGAAAAACACAGTAATGTGTTTATTGAGGAAGAAACAGACGAAGGGATCTATGTCAGCGGTGTTAAGATCCCTATTACCATGAGCCTTTACACCGAAGAGATCATCGCGCTTCCCGGCCTGCAGTACGGAGAAAAGGATAAAGATTTTGCAGTGGCTTTTGCTGTGCCCGCGGATGCGGAGGGAGTCGAACGGTATGTTTTGGGGCCTGATGTCACGTCGCTTCACGGAGAATACAGCCCGAGTCACGGATTGAAATATCTGAATAAAGAGGGAATGATCATCTTCAACCATGTTTTTGTTCCCAAGGAAAGGGTCTTCATGTGCGGAGAATACAGATTTGCTGCCACATTCGCTAATCTTTTCGCTTCCCTGCATCGGTTCTCATACACAGCCTGCAAACCCGCTATTTACGATATCATGACAGGAACGGCCATGCTGATCTCCGATTACAACGGCACCAAAGGAGAGTATTTCCTGAGCAATACCTCTGAAAAGATTTTTGAGATCTATAAAACCTCAATCATAGTAAGAGGAATGGCCCAGGCAGCCGTGCATTCGGCCCAGGAAACAGAAAGCGGTGCCATATTCCCTGATACGGTCTTTGCCAACATGGGAAAATATATCTCCAGCGAATATTTTCATAACGCCATCCGTATCCTTCAGGATATGTCCGGGGGCCTGCCTCCCAACCTTCCTTATGGAGAACTTCTCAAAGACGATAAGTACAGGCCCCAGATGAAAAAACTCCTCACCAGAAAAAAAGGCATCCCTATCGAAGACCAGTATAAACTCAATGAATTTATTAGGGTGCTTGTGGCCTCCAATGAAGGCGGACTGCTTCAGTTCGGTTCCAAACACGGCGGAGGAAATAAGGAAGCTGAAAAAGTGGCCATATACGCGAACAGCCTGAGGAATATGTCCAAATGTAAAAAACATGTGAAGAAGATGGTCATGAATAATAAGTGACTGACAAGGATTTTAAGAGGAGAACAAATCATGCCAATCGTTCTTAAAGAAGCAACAGATTTAAAGGATTTAAAAAAATTTGTCCTTTTTCCTTTCTCTTTGTATAAGAACAATGAATACTGGATCCCCCCTTTGATCAAAGGGGAGATCGAGACAATCAGGCCCGATAAAAATCCGTCCTTTGAACACTGCGAAGCCAAATATGTTCTGGCCTATAAAAACGGCGAAATCGTGGGACGGATCGCGGGCATCATCAACAAACGGTTTTTCGAGTACTGGAAAAAGAAGTGGGCCAGATTCTGCTGGTTTGACTTTATTGACGATAAAGACGTCTCCAAAGCCCTTATTCAGGATATTGAAGAGTGGGCCCGGTCAAAAGGCATGGAAGGACTTATCGGTCCCATGGGTTTTTCCACATTCGAGCAGCAGGGAATGCTGATCCACGGTTTCGATGAACTGCCCACCTTTGCATCAGCTTACAACTACTCCTATTATCCGGAACATCTGGAAGACTTAGGCTATAAAAAAGAAACCGACTATGTCGAATATGAAGTCAAAGCGCCTAAAGAAATCCCGGAAAAAGCCCTCAGGATCCGTGATATTATCCTAAAAAGACAGAAGCTCAAAGTTTTGAAAGTTAAATCAAAAAAAGACCTCCTTCCCTATGCAAAGCAGGTATTTGATGTCACCAATGCCGCCTACAGCCCTCTTTTTGGCTTCGTGCCCCTGACTAAAAAACAGGTCGACCACTTTGTTACAAAATACTTCTCTTTCATTCAGCCGGATTACACCACTGTTGTGCTTGACGAAAATGATAAAGTCATTGCCTTTCAGATCTCGATGCCTTCCCTGTCCCGGGCTTTTCAAAAAGCCAGGGGAAAACTGCTGCCATTTGGGTTTATCCATATATTAAAGGCCATGAAAAACCCTAACCGGATTGATATTTTACTTGTGGGGGTTCTTCCGGAATACCAGAGCAAGGGAGTCAATGCGCTCTTCATGACCGATCTGACAAAAAACTGCATAGAAAAAGAAATCGAATACGCTGAATCAAATGCAGAGCTTGAAGAAAACATAAAAGTCCAGAACTTCTGGAGATACTATGAGGCGCGGCAGCACAAGAGAAAAAGAATCTATTTTAAATCTTTAACTTAGGATCCACCCCTTAAAAAATGGTCATTGATGGAACAAAGCCATTCCACTATCATGAGGATATTTAAAATATAAGGAAAAGGTGTTGGAAGAGCCGAAACTTAAAATGGCCGGTGGCGTTTGGGGAGGCCTTGTGCCGCTGGTTGTTCTTATCAGCGCTTTAACGGTTCTTTCTATTGGAGGAACGGCCGGAGTCAAAGCCCTCTGGACAGCGGGCTGGCTGGCACTGCTCATCGGCTTGTTTTTTGCTAAAAACAAAGCCTTTTACTGCACCACCATTATAAAAGGCCTGGGAGATAACAACGGTATTGTCATTGTCGCAGCCTGGCTGTTTGCCGGTGTTTTCGGAAAGCTGATGGTGGCCGGAGGGCTGGTGAGCGGCCTGCTTTGGTTTGGTTTAAAAACAGGAGCCCACGGAGCCTTGTTTGCGTTCCTTTCCTTTCTCACCGCTATGATCTTTTCTATGGGAACAGGGACCAGCACAGGGACTGTGATCTCCCTTGTCCCGGTATTGTATCCAGCCGGTGTTTTTCTGGGAGCCAATCCGGCTGTGCTGGCGCTCGGAATTCTCTCCGGAGCTGCTTTTGGAGACAATCTGGCGCCCATCTCTGATACGACCATTGTCTCGGCTTATACTCAGGAAGCCAAAATGCGGGATGTGGTCCGCAGCCGGTTTCCCCTTTCTATGATTGCAGCCCTTTTTTCAGGATCCATCATCTTTATATTTGGAGGCGGAGGGAGCAGACAATCTCTCCCTGAAATGCAAGCCCAGACAGATCCGGCAGGGATGCTGATGCTCATCAGCTTTGCAGTGGTGATCATTTCTGCCCTGGCCGGAAGACACCTTATCGAGTCGCTAATTTACGGCAATGTTTCTGCCGCCTTTATCGGGCTCGTAATAGGACAGATCCGCCTGAACGAACTTTTTCGGATACCTGGAGTCAGGGGAGAATCGACCGGGATCATCCAAGATGGAATGAGCAGTGTGGTGGGAGCCATTATTTTTGCCTTATTGATGCTGGGAATCGCTCAAGTGCTGATAGAAAGCGGTATTTTGGCCAAAATATTAACAAAGTTGGAGCAAAGCATTGTTAAGACCGTAAAACAAGCTGAACTGTTTATTATTTTCTCCACCATTATTGCCTCCATACCCATAGCCTCGAACGCAGCAGCTGAACTACTGGTGGGCCCCAGTCTGGTCAAATCTTTAGGAGGCAAATTCAATCTTACTCCAGCCAGAAAAGCTAATCTGATGGACTGTGCGGTATGCAGCCTCTTCTACACGCTTCCCTGGCACATAGCCGTGGTGGTTTGGTACGGAGCCCTCCAATCAGCAGCTGACTCTTTCCGGCTCCCCAGACTTCCCATAAGCCTTTCTTATTTGAATCCATATTCCTGGGCTCTTTTAGCGGTACTCCTTCTTTCAGCCTTAACAGGATGGAACCGCACTTTCACCAGACAACGCTGACCCAAACTCACACTATTCAGGTTGGTCCAAAGCGCCACATATCCGGCTATTTTTTTCTCACAAGAGTTACCGAAACAGTCACAACCGTATTTAAGATAAGGCCTACGAACCCGGCATTCAATCCAAGAAAAGGGTCGTGTCCGCTTAATATCAACACTCCCGCTGTCACAATGCCTGCGACAAGACCTGCCAGCACTCCAGCTTTGGAAGCCTTTTTCCAAAAAAGACCGAAGACCACTCCCGGAAAAAATTGACACACTCCGTCATAGCCAAGAATGAGCAGGTTAACCAGTTCATTAGGCATGAACAGGGCAAAAACAAGGCTTATTGTCATGACGACGATCACCATGAAGCGGGAAAGCCTCATGACTTTTTCATCATCCGCACCGGGATCAAATCCGGCTTTATACACATTCTTACTCAAAAGCGTGGATGCAAAAAGCACCAGGATCGCAGCCGGGACCATGGCTGTTACCGCGCCGGCCGCTCCTATGAATCCCATAAACCAGGAAGGATATGTTTTGTTTACCAGTGATAAAAAGGAAAGGTCCCCGTTTTCAAGGCCGGGGATCACCAGGACAGCTGTAAATCCCACCATGAATATAAGCAGTATGGGGATCTGGTAAAAAGGCATGATAATAGCGTTTCTCTTTATGACTTTATCGCTTTTTGCTGAAAAGGCGGAACCGAAAACATGAGGCCACATATAAAATCCTAAAGATGTCAAAAGAATGGTTGACATCACCCACCATACATCCATATGCGGTGCGGCCCCCGGAAATATAAGATGTTCCGGCATCTTTTCTATCAACACCTCGAACATCTTGCTGTAACTCCCGAAGTAAATCAAAGGCACACCAAGCCCCACAACAAACACAGCCGCTATCATAAGAGTGTCTTTTATGACCGAGACCCAGGCAGCCCCCCTTAAACCGCTTGTGTAAACAAATACACAGGTCAAAACAAAGGAGAGGAGAATCGCTATTTCAGAGCGGACCGTACCATTGCTGGCCACCTTCACAATAAAGCCCAGCCCCTGGAGCTGAAGCTGTAAGTAGGGAACGATGGAAAACACTCCTATAAGTGCAACTAGAATCCCCAGTGACCGGCTGTTGTACCGGTGAATAAAATAATCAGGCTGGGTATGAAGTCCGTGCTTTTTCCCAATCCTCCATAACTTCGGAAGAATGAAAAAAGAAAGCACGTACGCCAGAGTCCCGTAGATCAATATATAGAAAGAGGGAGCTCCTTTGGAATATGCCCATCCGCTGGCTCCCAGAAAAGTAAACGTGGTATAGATCTCGCCGGCCATGAGCAGCCAGATCAGTATGATTCCGAATTTCCGTCCTCCTACTGTCCAGTTTTCCAGGTTCATCTTCAAGTTTCTCCCGGCATAGATCCCTACAAAGCCGGATAAAACAATGACTCCGAAGATAATCAAAAGAGCGGTATTCAATCTTCTTCTCCGTCTTCTGTTTTGTTGAGCTTTCGTTCCAGAGTGTACGCGATAAACAGAATGAACGGAGTTAATATCACCCAAGTCAGTATCCAGAAAAGAATGAATGGGAGACCAAACACCACAGGCTTAATGCGGTTGACAAGAGGAAGAGCAAAAACAAGGGTTATAAAGGGTATGGCTCCCAGAATGAGGGCATACTTTGTTCCTTTTTTCATCTATGACTCCTTTCCCAATTCTCCACTTTATGTATTTTCTTGAAACAATATACAATATTAGGTAGAAAATTGCTAAAATGAATAAGTGCAGAGAGTGAATCATAAAAATGAAAACTGATAAAGATAAAATCATTTTAAGAGGAGTAAAGGTCCATAACCTTAAAAATATAGACCTGGATATTCCACAGAACAAACTGGTCATCGTTACAGGAGTCTCAGGTTCAGGAAAATCCTCCCTCGCTTTTGATACTCTCTATGCTGACGGACAGCGCCGTTTTATCGAATCCCTCTCCTCTTATGCCAGGCAGTTCCTGGAAAGAATGGAAAAACCAGATGCAGACAAAATAGAAGGGATCACTCCTGCCATTGCCATCCAGCAAAAAGCCACAACGAAAAATCCCCGCTCCACAGTTGCCACGGTCACAGAGATACATGACTTTCTGCGCATCCTCTACGCCCGGATCGGCGTCATCCACTGCCTTGAATGCGGAAGACCGGTAAGGCGCGATACCATCGATGACATGGTCGACAAGCTCTACAAACTGCCTCTCCGTACCAAGATAACCATTACTTTTCCCTGGAGCAGGGACAAAGGATTCGATGCTTTGCAGAAGGATGGCTTCTTCCGTATCTTCCGCAACAATAAGGTCGTCAGCATGGAAAAGGCCGAAAGAGAAGAGAGCGAATCCCTGCAGGTGTTTATGGACAGCTTGATCCTTGACAGAGAAGAAAGGGAACGTCTGGTTGATTCCCTGGAAACGGCCATGAAAAAAGGAGAAGGCACTGTCCAGGTCTGCGCCCCCAACGGACACACATATGTTTTCTCGAACCGCCTGGAATGCAAACATTGCAAGATAGAATATGATGAGCCCACTCCAAGCCTTTTTTCCTTCAACAATCCACAGGGAGCCTGTCCTTTATGCCACGGATTCGGAGACCTGGCCGTTCTAGATAAAGACAAAATCATACCGGATATGAATCTATCCCTTGAAGAAGGCGCCGTAGAGCCGTGGACAAAACCTTCCTCTCGAAGACGAATGACAAATCTATTGAGCCGGGCGCAAGAGAAGGGAATTCCGACTGACATCCCGTTTAAAGATCTAAGCGAAGAACAGCAGCGGTTTGTCTTTGAAGGAGAAGGATCCTACAAGGGTGTTCTGGGTTTCTTTGAACGCCTCAAACGAAAAAAATATAAAGTCCAGGTCAGGGTACTCCTGGCGCGCTACAGAAAATACATCCCCTGCCCGGAATGCCGTCAGATGAGACTCAATCAGAAAGCACTGCATGTGAAGATCAAAGGGCTTTCCATAGGGGAAGTCACAAAAAAAACAGTAAAGCAAGCTTATGAATTTTTCCGCACCGTACACATGACTCCCTTCCAAAAAAAAGTCTCCGGCCGGTTAGTCATGGAAATACAGAACAGGCTTAAATTTCTTCTGGAAGTCGGGCTTGACTACATCACTCTGGACCGCATCACTTTCACTCTAAGCGGGGGAGAGGCCCAGCGCATCAATCTCGCCTCTGCCCTCAGCGCTTCTCTAGTCGGAACGCTCTTTGTTCTTGATGAGCCCAGCATAGGGCTACATGCCCGGGATAACCACCGCCTTATCGAAATACTCAAATCCCTGAAAAAAATAGGAAACACAGTGCTCGTGGTGGAACATGACCCTGAAATCATAAAATCTGCAGAATATCTGATCGACCTGGGACCCGGAGCCGGAGAACACGGCGGCCGGGTCATGTTTGCGGGAAATATGAAAGAGTTCATCGACCATTCCTCAACCCTGACTTCTCAGTACATGAAGGGGGAAAAGAAAATCAGCGTCCCTGAGAAGAGACGGCGATCCCATACATTCATAACCATTAAAAAAGCGGGCAAACACAATCTCAAGAACATTGATATCAGGATCCCTTTAAACCTCTTCACCTGCATAACCGGAGTGTCGGGCTCCGGGAAAAGCACTCTTGTTTTTGATGTTCTGTACAAAGGCTGGACAAGGGAAGCCTCTGACGGATTCAGTGAAATCATTGGAAAAGAGCACATCGACAAAATCATTACAGTGGATCAGTCTCCTTTGAGCACATCTCCCCGTTCCATACCTGCCACTTACACAAAAGCCATGGACAGCCTAAGAGATCTGTTCAGCAGGACACGTGAGGCCAGAGCTCATGGATACGGTCCGCGTTTTTTCTCATTCAATACCTCCGGGGGTAGATGCGAATCCTGCAAGGGGGCAGGCCAGCAAATCGTGGAAATGCAGTTTTTATCCGACGTAATCCTTACCTGTGACGCCTGTAAGGGAAAACGTTTTAAAAAGGAAATCCTTGAAATCAGATATAAGGGTAAAAATATAGACGATGTCCTGAATATGAGTGTTTCAGAAGCATGTGATTTTTTCCATGACCAGCCAAAGATCCTGAAGAAACTGAATCCTCTTAGGGAAGTCGGCCTGGGATACCTCAGGCTCGGACAGCCCACTACTACTCTCTCAGGAGGTGAACTTCAGAGGATCAAGCTGGCTCACAATCTGGTCCACCAGAAAAAAAAGAAAATCCTTTATCTTTTTGACGAACCGACCATAGGGCTCCATCTCCATGACATATCTCTTCTTCTCAAAACTTTTCAAAAACTTGTAAACAGAGGGAACACGGTCGTAGTGATCGAGCACAATCTCGATATGATAAAGTGTGCTGACTACATTATTGACCTTGGGCCGGAGGGAGGAGACGCAGGCGGGAAAATAACAGCTCAGGGCTCTCCTGAAGAATGCCTTGCATCAACAAATTCCTATACCGCACAATATTTAAAAAAGTATCTCAAACCATAAATCCTCTTGTCTTTGTCATTCACGAGTCGAGATTGTGTAGGCTATGTCCGCCACCAGTAAGAAAATTTAAGAAAATAATATCTCCCCTCTTTGCGGAATATCCCCAGATCATCTCTTCCCTGGTTATCATCCATTCCCAAATAAAACACGGTGCCCGGCCTCAATTCATAACTCAGAAGCACACTGTTATAAAGTTCTCCATCATAATCATTGTAATCTGTGATAAGACGGAGAGACAGTGTGCGGGATAACTGGTAGGATATCCTCTGGCTTATGAGATTGATCCGGTAGATCCTTTCCCCTCCCCGCTCCTCTAAAAAAGTATTGTTCTGGTAATCATAGAGGAATCTTAAATTCCTCAGAGGTTTGAGTGTCGCCTGCAAGCCGTACGACGTTTTATATCCTAAAAAAGGTTCCTCCTTATAATACTCCTCATCATAACTTATGCCGCCCCCTGTAGAAAAAGACATGCTTAAGGTCAACCATGAAAAGGGTTCGGATTCCATGCGGCTCCTAAACGTGGTTTTATAAAAATCAATGCCTTCGTATCGTTCCAGGCCTGTTGTGACTCCGAAGTAAATAAACGAGTTCCGCCACCCGCTGATAAAGCCTCCGACCCGTATCTCATTATCAGTGAGATTGTTATCAAAGTCATAGATTCTGGTGTAATCAATGCTGGGCCGGATGTTGACAATGATATTGTTCTGGGGAAGTATGCTGTAGGATAAGCGCGTTCTAAAAGAGCGGATATCCTTCCGCCTGAAATATCCTAAGGAAGACTCGAATTCTTCTGGAAGACTGGTGTATTCAGCCGAAATATCCCAGTGTCGGGAAACATGGGAAAGACTAAAATTCATTGCCGGCACGACATCTGTCTGTTCATCCTGGACTCTGCTAGCAGAGCCCGCAACCTGAAAAGAAAATCTATAGTACTCACTGAATTTAAAGTTTCCGTCTATCCCCCCGATACGGTTATAATTATTGAAGATAGAACCCCATCCGTCACCGGTTTCCTTGTCCATGAGTATAAATCCGATATAGGACTCCTGAAAAATATCGTGTTTGAGTCTCAAAACATTGATCATTCCGTGTTCCAGGCTTTCCTGATATTCCTCTGATACATTGGGGATATCTATAATCGAAGGTGTCTGGTCAAAAACATTCAGGAAACCAAGGCTTGTCTTTCCCATCTTTCCTGTAAGCTTTACTCCCCACAAGGGATTGATAATATCCCTGGTGTAAAGAAGTTCAATGGGAGTGTCAAAGATATCCTTTCCTTCCAGAAAAAAAGGCCTTTTTTCCGGATAGTACAGTTCATATCTCTGGTTGACATCGATTTGAGGCATATCAGCTTCTATCTGGCTGAAATCCGGATTTAATGTCAGGTCAGTCGTTAAATCAGAGGTAATCCCGTATTTTAAATTTATGCCGGGTTTGGGTTTCACTTCATCTCCATCCGTCTTTGTCCCGGTGACAACCGGCATCACTTCCAGGTTTTTTCCTCTTTCAAGTTCCCCCTCAATGTGCAAAATCCCTTCCTGAGTGAGGAAACCATTTACGTCTCTGGAACGCGGTGCCCAGTAGATTTCTTCATTGTTTCTCTGGATATCTCTCTGTATCTGAAGGCCCCATATCTGAGACTTCACATCCGGAAACCTGAGACTTTTAAAAGGGATTTGAACCTCAATGATATATCCCTTCTCATCTATAGTGGCATCTGATAGAAAAAAAGTGTCCCAGGTTCTGTCAATCTTATCAAAACCGCCTCCCGGCCTTCTTCTCTGGAACTCATTGTAGATCCCGTCAGTCTGAACACCGCAGGGGTTTATCTGAAAAGCGAATGCCCTTTTTTTGTCATGAAACGTATCAAGATAAATGATTACCTGGTCATCCCCTTCTGCCTTATCCCTTTTACAGAGACTGGCTCTGATAGCCTTTGGTCTGGAGTCGTAACACCGCACAGCTATGTAGAGATTTTTTTTGTCATAACCTATATGGGCTTCTGTCTTTTCTGAAGGAGCGCCGCCTTCAACAGGTTCGAATTGGGTAAAGTCATTGAGAAAAGCCGCATCATCCCAGAATGGCTCATCCAGATTCCCGTCTATAGCTGGAGGAGAGAAAAACTCAACCGCTTTTACATTATGATTCCCATTGCCCTCTGATGCAGACAAAAGAAAAACACACAATAAAACAAGAACCAATGATGCGATAAGTTTTAAGGAGTTCTGAAACATCACTAAACCTGAACAATTCATAAAAAAATGGCGACGTTCATTTTTTTGTTTTTGCTTTTAAGGATATTCATGCTTTCTATAAAAATGGCAACTGAAATGTTTTTATTTGTTATCACTTTCAATTTAATCGCCATTTTTTTACCTTCCAGGCGAGCCAATCTTACTGCATCTGCTTCGTTACAAGACATTCGCAGTGAAGGACCACACCTTCATGCCTTGTGCCTCGCATCTGCAGTAACCTTGACTCGTGAATAATCCAGTTATAAAAACTTCTGGATTTCCTCTTTTTACACCTTACTCATAAATGATAGTAACCTATGGACATGACTGCTGTGCGTGCCTGAAGCGCCTTCCAGGATCACAGCAGATTTTTATGATAAAACTTGATGCTTACGAAGCTATATAATAAACGTTTTTTTATCTGATGTCCATAATCGAAATATTTCTTTCATCCAGGCTGATTCCCAGGTCTCTGTAAAGTCCTGCCAGAGAAAGTTTATAGTCAATGATTGACTTGAGTTCTTGACTCCTCTGCGTAGAAAGGTCCGACTGGTACTGAAGCACAAGGTAATTCGTGCTAAGCCCCACTTTCAGCTTTTCCTCTTCTGCTTCCAGCTGCCTTTCAGCCAGCTCCCTGGCTGCTTTGTATGCCTGTATCCTTTCATAATTTGTCGCCACATTGCGGACAGCTATTTTTATGTCCCGGAATATCTCCTGTTCCTGGTTTTTCAACTGAAGCTTGGCCATCTCCAGGTTTAATCTGGCCTGTTTGAATTGAGCTCTCGAGAGCAAATTACTGATAGGAATATCCAGAGTCAGACCCACTGACCAGTTCTGGTATTTGAAACCAAAGGCATCTGAAAAGGAATCACCAAAACCTCCTGGTACTGTGCCTATGACTATTCCGGAGAGAACATTATCATTTAGATACAATAACCGGTCTCCGGAAACACCCGGACTCCAGTATGAAGCGGATAAATTCAATCCCGGAAGAAGTTGGTTCTTTGTGTAATTTGCGTCTATTTGACTGTTTTCAAGCGATATCCTGGTCGACTCCAGGTCCGGACGGTTCTGCAATGCGATGGAAAGAGCTTCATCCAGGCTAATCTCCTTTTGCTCGTACTCTGGTTTATCCTTTGGCAAAATGGTGACATCTCTCGGCATCTCAACGTCAACATCACCAGCAAGATTGACGATGGTCTTTAATATGTCTTCATTGTTCCTGACTTCGGTTTCAGCAGCAAGTATGTCCGCCTGGCGTTGGGCAACCGTCGCCTGGGCATTTATGATCTCAATGGGAGCCATGGTCCCGACCTCCACAGACCTTTTGTTCTTTTCCAGAAGGTCCTCTGCCAGCTTCAAGGACTGCTTTTGAACATCCAGATTTTCAATCGCATAAACGTAATTCCAGTAGGCCTGCTCCACCTGATACACAATCTCCTGGATCGACCTTTCCAGATCCCTTTCAGAGATCTCAAGGTCGTTTTTCGCAACAATGATATCTTTTCTGCTGACCTTCATACCGAAGTCTTTTAAAAGAGGCTGCGTTATATCAAAACGAAGCGTACTCTCGTATCTGGGATTTATGGTCATAAAGTTCCTGTTGGTATCATAGGAGTAGCCGTCCAGGGACAAGCTAAAAGTTCCCCCTGTCGGCAGCTGCTGTGAAATCTCAGTGCTAAAATTGTTGCTTAATGTCTTTACTGTACCCTCAGCATCAAGCCAGGAATAGGAAGCAGAATTCTGATCACGGCGGTTGTAGTTCATTGAAAGACTTGGAATGAATTTTTCCTGCGCTTGTGCCACTGAGAGCTCTGCTAATTCCGGGCTTATCAGTTCCACCTGGACGCTGAGATTATTTTTTAATGCCTTTGCTATACATTCATCCAGCGACAGCGGGATTTCATTAGGCTCATCCTGAGCATTAAGGAATAACGAAATTCCTGCTAAAAGCAATAAGGCTGCGGCTAATTTTCGCATTTGCATCTTATCCTCCTAATAATCAATCTCTTATAATTTAAGGTTTCAAAACAATTTTTATTCATAACGAAGGGCATCAATAGGGTCAAGCTTGGAAGCTTTCCTTGCCGGGTAAAAGCCAAAGAAAACACCGACCGAGCCGGCAAATAAGAAAGCGAGCAGAATGGAACCTAAAGAAACAGAGGTCTCCATATCTGCAAATTGAGCAATAAGCTTGGAACTCCCAACGCCCAGCGCAATCCCTAAGATGCCTCCCATCAGACTCAGAACAATGGCTTCGATGAGAAACTGAAGCAGGATATCATTCTCTCTCGCTCCTACGGACATCCTTACTCCTATTTCC
>Ga0307439_1001449_pt1 | contig 14910 bp, 11 predicted proteins | sample SalMarWE160490MG_FD_202142 | JGI IMG/M metagenome (GOLD analysis project Ga0307439, IMG submission 202142) | Salt marsh sediment microbial communities from the Plum Island Ecosystem LTER, Massachusetts, United States - WE1604-90 | ecosystem: Environmental > Aquatic > Marine > Intertidal zone >... | reverse complement strand
CAAAAGCAAAAGAAATTGCCAGATAGGTTATTCCGGTTACGGTACCAATGACTCTTTCCATAACCACAGCAGAAATGTTTTCATTAATGGGTACATTCTTATTTTTATACAGATCGTACACACGATAGAAATCTCCGCCTACACTCGTGGGAAGCAGATTATTATAAAAAAAGCCAATAAATGCAGACTGCAGCAGGAAACTACCTGAAATATGATAATTATGAGCTTTAAGCAGTATTCCCCACCTTAGTGGTATACAGGCCAGAGCCAGAGTATATAAAAGCACAGCTACAACCAAAAAGGGTATATCAAGATCCTTTAATGTATCTATAATGCTTTCAAAATTATCTTTATTCCTGTAAATTAAAAATGAAAGAAAGGAAAGACTTACCACTATTCTTACGACATTCGCTATTTTTTTATTCATAGCTTATTCATTTACCTTACAACTCTTTAAAAAATCTTTTAAAGCTTCTTTCCAGTGTCTCATGAAATATATTTTATTCTTTTCAAGTTTTAAGTTAGCAAGCACTGAATAAGAAGGCCTTGAAGCTCTCCTTCCCAATCTGTCACTCTTAACAGGAATTACAGTCACCTTTTTACCCAGGATTCTAAAAATTTCTTTTGTGAACTGGTACCATGAACATTGTCCATCATTGGTAGCATGATAGATACCATACATTCCAGTTTCTATAAGTTTATGTATGCATTTAGCAACATCCAGGCTATAGGTTGGGGTACAAATCTGGTCATTTACTATTTTAAGCTCTCTGCAATTTTTCGAAGCTCTTATTATTGTTCCTACAAAATTCCTGCCATACCTGCTGTAAATCCCGGTTGTTCTTAAAATATAAAACTTTTTAAGGATACTGATTACTGCTTTCTCTCCAGCAAGCTTTGACTTTCCATATATGCTTACAGGATCTGGTATATCTTCCTCAACATAAGGTGTGCCTTTCTTTCCATTAAAAACATAATCTGTGCTTATGTAAACAAATTCGCAGTCGTATTTTTCTGCAACTTTTGCTAAGTTTTCCGTGCCTGTGCTATTTACCAAAAAAGCTTTGTCCCTAAAGCCTTCACATCCATCCACATCAGTAAAGGCAGCACAATGAATAACCAGGTCAGGCTTAACTTTCGAAAACCTGCTTTCAATAGCATGCCTGTCAGTAATATCCATATCAATATCACACCCAGAGATCTGGTGCTCTTCAGGTGAAAGATTGATTAACTCACTTCCTAATTGTCCTTTGCTGCCAGTAATTAATATCTTCATAAATTCCAGTATTTACTCCCTTACTCTATAGGCAGGCAAACTAAGTATAATCATAGAAATTAGACCTAATACCACTGCAAAAGTTAAAGAAATTATATGATAACTGAATGCAACTGCTTCCCAGGCAATACCGGTTATGCTGAATCCTAATATGCCAATCGCCAGCAAAAATGCTCCCTCGTAGGTTCCAAAACCAGCAAGCGCGTGTGTGGGTAAAACTGCAGAGATTTCAGCAGCTACTGTAGCAAGAAAAATCATCCAGAAGCTTATATCTTTAAAATCATAACCCACTGGCTTTAGTATGGCAATAACTAATATATAATATGCAGTAAATTTTAAAACCCTTATAACAATTGAAGATAGGTAAACTTTTAAGTATATTTTTCTTCTCTGAATTATTTCAATATTTTTATTAATATCCACAAGTTTTCTGTAAATATATAGGACTATCTTATTTTTACCAATTCTATATTTAGACAGAATTTTATTTATAACTGCCAGTAAAAATCTAATAACTTTTGAAAGGTGAAATAAAGCCAGTAGAAGGATTACCAGCAAAATAAAAGCTATAGATATAACAGCAAGAAAAGAGGGGGAATATTTATTTACAAGCATAACTATTATAGAAATTACAATCAGTGAAAAAACAATAACCAGGTCAAATACAAGTACGATCATCAGAGTTGAAACACCAATTTCAATCGGAAATTTAAACTTCCTTTTCAGTACATATATATAAGACAGCTCTCCGGTCCTGGCAGGAAGAACCATATTGAAAGCATTTCTTACAAGAGCAACAAAAAACATATCCATTATATTAATTCTTTGTGATCCTACAAGAACTTTTTTCCGGTATGCCCTGAAAAAAGAACTGAAAAGCATTACGACCAGGGCTATGATAAGAGTGGGCTTATGTATTCCTAAAAGAGCATCCTTTATCTCACCAATGCTTATCCGGCTAAGAAGATAATAAACCAGAAAAGCTCCAAATCCTATAACTACAATAATATTTACTGCCCTTAATAGTATTTTTTTTTTATTAGTTTTATTTAAATTATCTATACTACAATCCTTTTACTAATAATTACCCTCAATTATCCATATTACTTCTATCTATATTTATTTTCCTCTTATATAATTAGACAGGAATCTAAAAGTCTTCCCAGGTCCACTATGGGAAAGATGGTATAAAAATCTCTTTATTAAATAGGTTATACCTTTTCTATCATAACCACTAAGATTTCCTCCTGTAGCATTTTTACCATTACTATTACTATCATTAATCTTACCCTCTTTTAACTTCTTTTTATAAGCACTTACAACCGGGTCTTTGCAAAATCTAACAAGCGGCTCACATACTTTCTCCCAGGTATATTCTTTTGCAGCATTTTCTATATTCCCAATGCATCTGTCGTAATAGTCTTTATCATCAGCTAATTTTATTATAGCCTTTGTAATATCACCTGCATTTCCCTCCCTAACAGTAATGCCTAAAACTTTTCTCTTAATTAATTCACTTAGATAATCACCCTCTGTAGAAATTATCGGTAAACCAGTCCAAAGATAATCTAAAATTCTAGTCCTAAATGAAAACCTTGTCTCTAAATGTTCAGGATGTGTAATTATTCCCACATCAGACTCTAAAAGATAATTTTGCCTCTGGTTATATTCCACCCATCCAAAGTTAAAAAAAACATTCTTATCATACACATTTAATTTTTTTGCTAAATATACTGTGTCATTTACAAGCTTCAATTCCTTTACCGCAGGATCAGGGTGCTTTACTCCCATGAAAAACAGTTTAATATCATCTCTTATCTGGCCAACTTTAGCCATAGCTTTTATAAGAGTTAAGGTATCAAACCAATTATATATTCCTCCACCCCATAAAATTACAAAATCATCTTTTTTAATCCCATTAATCTTGCCCTTTAATACCTCCCTTGTATGAATGGGTTTACTAGCGGGAAGACCAAACGGTACTATATCTATCATTTTCTTTAAAGTTGGATCTTCGTCATAAGAATAAGGATTTATCCTATTTAGAGCTGCCAGCATCCCAAGCCAAAAATCTCTCTGTCTCTCAGAAGCACATATAAAAAAATCCCCATAATAAAGCTGCTGATTCAAATTATAATGTATTACTTTATTTACATCCATCCTTTTCTTAAGAGGCTCATCCTTATATTCAGCCAAAGTAGCCAGATTATAGGGGTCATAAATATCCATGATTAAAAATTTATCCGAATTTTTTATGCTGGGATAACTAAAAAAAGTTGTTCCACCACTTAAAATAATATCCACATCTTTAATAATATCTCTTAGTCCATTATCATCTTTATATTGGACTATTCTAAATTCCTGTTCAGTCAAATTCACTTTATTTGGAATAGCCAGTACAACATCTATATATTCTGATAAAATTTTAGCAAAATTCCAAACTCTGATCGCAGGACCTGCCATCTCTCTGGATACAATTCCACTTGAAACTATCAGTAATTTCCTTTTTATCTTTTTTTCAAATACCTTATAAATTCCTAAAGATTTTAACAAATCAATCTGATTTTTTTGATATTCTCTATCAGGAGAAACTGCCAGGAACTGCCCCTTAAAATAAGTAAAAACAGCTTTATCATCCCTTCTTCTTTTTTCTTGAATCTCTTCTCTTTTCCTTTGAAGTTCAGGCAGGTTATCCAGGAAATCCTTAACAGCCATAATAGAGCTCAAAGGTTCTTTGGATATCTTCAAATTATTAATTTCTTTATCTATTTTCTTTGATAAGTCTTTCACTTTCTTTGTATTACCAATCTTTAAATCATAATAATTTTTATAATCAAATTCCAAATCTACAAAAACTCTGTTAAAAACACTTGCCAGAGAAGCAGCTAGTATTTTTGATAAGTTTTCATCATCATAATTTTTAAATACTGAATACAGAGAATTTCTTTCTTTTAAAAATCTGAGTTTGTCTTCACTAAAAATTTTAGAAGTTCCGTGGTGATGATGATATACAACAGATTCAGGTGCAAAAACAACTTTATATCCCAGCACCCATAATCTCCAGCCAAAATCTACATCTTCATAATAGGCAAAAAAATCTTCGTCAAATCCTCCGGCACCTAAAAATATCTTCCTGTCCACAAGCATGGCCCCGCCATTTACAAAAGGAAGAAATCTGTACTGGCTGTAATTATCTTTTTCCACAGGAATTCCATAATCTATTTGAAAGCCCTTTCCTTCAAAATTTATCATTCCTCCAACAAAATCAATATTTTTTCCGTCGATAGAAAGGACTTTCGAGCCAGAAGCTACAACTTCTTTATTCTTATATATAGGTCTTAAAAGTTCTATGAGCCAGTTCTTATCAACTCTTGTATCATTGTTTAGAAAGGCTATATACTCACCATTCGCTTCTTTTGCTGCCTGATTATTTGCAAAAGCAAAACCCATATTCTTATCATTACTGATTAATTTTGCCAGGGGATAATTTGATTTAATGAAGCTTACAGAATCATCGCTTGAACCATTATCAATGACAATTATTTCCAACTTGTCTTCAGGATAATCCAGTTTTTTTATACTATCAAGGCACTGCCCAAGATAATCTTTCCCATTTAAATTTATAATTGAAATTGAAATCTGAGGATATGTAAGAATATCTCTCATAAAATTAATCTCCTAAAACCGATTAAGCTCGAATTTTTGATTAAATTAGGATAAATTATAACAAACAATTTATTTTAAACAACATCTATTATAAAATGTAAAAAACTAAGAATTTAAAAAAATATGAGAAAAATAAATCTGGCTTTTATAACTGATAGAATGATTAAAGGCCATGGAGTTGATTTAGTAGTAGACAGACTTGCAGATGGCCTGGCAAGATCGGGCTATAATTGTAAGGTGTACTGCAACTATTTTGATGAAACCTTTACTAACAGAAAATCATACGGAATAGAAAAGCTTCACTACTTTAAACCTGCAGATAATCCCATAATTTATGAAAGAAGAATAAGAAAACTGGTTCCTTATCTTAACAGCAGAGATGCAGACTTATTTATAATACAATCATTTCCGTTCTACAGCTTAATACCCAAATTAAACAAGCCAGTTTTAATCGTAGATCATGGAATAATATCTGTAAAGGGGATGCCTCTAAAAAGAAGAATTAGATTTAAATACATGGAAATAAGTCAGAATTTTTCCTACTTTAAGAAAACAACTAAGATAGTAGCAGTATCTAAATATTTATTAAACCGCCTGCCAAAAAAAATAAGAGAAAAAGCCACTTATATTTATAACGGCTGTGACCACTATCAGCAAGAAATTATATCCACAGATGATATTGATAAATTTAGAAAAAAAATTGGAGCTGGCCCCGAAGATATTATAATACTATATGTTGGAAGATTAAATCTTACCAATCAACCCTACAAAGGACTGGCTGAGCTGGTAAACATTTATCAGACTTTATCTACAAAACACAAAAACATTAAACTTCTGGCTGTTGGATATGGCTCAAAAAATGATGAAGAATTGCTTAAGAACCAGGGAATACTGGCCATCAGCAATGCACCTGAAGACCTCATGCCATTAATATATAAGTCGTGTAATATTTATGCAACATGTTCCCTTTGGGAAGGTTTTGATTTACCTGTTACCGAAGCCCAGAGCTTTAGCAAACCTACAATTTGTTACAAAATCGGTGCACATCCAGAGGTATCTTTAAACGAAAAAACAGGGTTCGTCGTAAATAATGCTCAAGAATTTCTAAAAAAATTAGACATTCTAATCAGTAATTCAAAACTAAGGCTGGCAATGGGAAAAAACGGCGCAGAATACGCGAAGAAATTTTCATGGGAAAACAGTGTAAAAAAATACGATAAATTAATAAAAAACATACTGAGACTCAAAGATTCAGACGTATCGGTAAAAAAATATAAAGACAAAATTAAACCTTCTAAAAGTAAGGGTGTAGCTGTTATCATAGTTAACTATAATTCTTCCTACTCCTGCCTTAAAGAATGTCTTGATTCGATTAAAAATCAATCTTATAAAAACATTGAAATTCTAATCTTTGACAATAATTCCACTAATAATGTTTTAGACTCTATTAAAAAAGAGTACAGGGATATTAAGATAATATTATCCGAAAAAAACTTAGGTCTGGGCAAAGCCTTGAATCAAGCAATTAAGCATACTGACTGTGAATATATTTTAATATCAAATTTTGATATTGTCTACAATCATGATACTGTTGAAATTCTGGTGGGAGAGATTAATAAACTTGACAGTCTTTATATAGGTCTTGCTCCAAAAATTAAACTATACTACCTGCGGGATTTTCTGGAAAGTACAGGAATTTATTTAGACGGCAGTTACTATATTGGGTATCATGGAATAGGCCAATTGGATTTAGACCAATATAATAGACCTGAGGACATTTTTGGAGTTTCATTTACATCTGCATTCTTAAAAAAGGATATCTTTTCTGAAAATAAAGTTGGGAAAATTGACCCAACCTTCTTCTTATTTTATGAAGATGTCGATTTCTGTTACAGAGCGAACCAACAGGGTTATAAATTCAGGTCATGTCCCAGTGCAATCTGCTATCACAAATACGCCTTTTGCTTCAGAGATGACGCTTCTGCCTTTACCCGGAAATATTATTATCAAAAACTAAATTTACTTAAAACAATTTATAAGAATGCTGAATCACATAATCTGAAAAGAATAATGGATATTGAAATAAATATTCAAAAGCAAAATTTAAAAGACAAAAATCTAAAACCCATAGCAAAAAAAATAATGGGCGATTTTAAAAAAAGTATTAGATACTTAAAAAGAGAAAGAAAAGATATACAATTTTCAAGACAGGTTTTTGATATAAATATTATTAAATTCAGCTGGGGTGAAATAAACCATTTTGATTTCATCAGAAATGAACCTGTCTATTCCATCTCAAATTTGCTGCATTCATACAGAAGGTTACATGTACTTCTTGGAAATAAGAGATACGAAGAAATGGTAAATTATCTTACCAACCTTGAGAATACAAAATTTATTATCGAAAGTAACATATTTAAAGAAATACTTCATGGTAAATTTGAATATGAACCTATGTCAGTTCACCGGTTCATTAATAAAATAACTTAAAATCTAAAAATATGAGAATTGGAATTGATATATCTACTGTTTTAAATCACGGCCAGGATATAGGAGCAGGAAGATATATAATAAACCTGGTAAGAAATCTCCTAAAAATTGATAAAAAAAATACATACATTTTAACTGGAAGATATGTAACGGATAAATATTTAGAAATAATAAATAAAATTAAATCGACCTACACAGATAACAAAATTGAATTTAAGCTGTATAAAACTACTCAGAGGAATCTGGATATATGGAACAGGCTAAAATTTCCACCCATTGAACTTATGGGCTTTAAAGCAGATTTGCTTCACTGCCCGGATTATCTTATTCCGGCTACTTTAAATAAAACCATAATTTTAACTATACATGACCTTGCTTTTATAAGATTTCCCCAGTTTAATTTCGACTGGTTTATTAAAAAATATACTAAAGAAGTCAAAAGAAATACTGCGCTGGCAAAAGTAATTATTGCCGATTCAAAAAGCACTAAAAATGATACTATAAAATTTTTTAAAATAGACCCTCCAAAAGTGAAAGTGGTGTACCTTGCATCAGATAGCCGATTCAAAAAACTTGCATACCAAAAAAGAGATAAGAAGGTGCTAATAAAATATGGAATAGATAAAAAATATATTCTATCGACAGGTACTATAGAACCAAGGAAAAACTACTCTGCTTTAATAAAAGCGTTTAATTATATAAAGCATAATAATAACAACTTTGACTTCAAACTAGTAATTGTTGGAAGAACGGGCTGGAAGAGTGAGTCTACCTACAAAGAAAGAGAGCTAAGCCCTTATAAAGACGACATACTTTTTACCGGAAGAGTCTCAGATAAAGAGCTTGTCCAGATATATAATCAGGCAGAAATTTTTGTCTATCCTTCCCTTTTTGAAGGTTTTGGACTACCACCAATCGAAGCAATGAGCTGTGGCCTTCCGGTAATAGCCTCTGACTCATCATCACTTAAGGAAGTTGTGGGCAATGCAGGAATACTTATCCCTCCTGATGATTTTAAGAAGATATCAAATCAAATATTATATATCCTTAAAAATGAGAAGATAGCTGAGAAACTTAAAGAAAAATCCCTTGAGCAGGCTAAAAAATTTAGATGGGAGAAAACTGCCAGAGAGACTTTGAAAATTTATGAAGAAATTATGTTTTAGAATCAGCCTTTCTGACACTTATTTTTTTATAATTTTTTATTTGAATTTTTAAAAAAACCTTTATATTATTAAAAATATTATTACTTATAACTATTTTAGTATGGTAGCTACTAATTATAAGCCTGTACACAAGAACAAAATATTATACTATTTTAAGGTTTTCAGACCCAGCCATTGGTTCAAGAATATATTTATGTTAGTTGGAAGTTTAACTGCCTACATTTTTTTTAATGCTTTCCCCACCTATGAAAACATCAAATTAATATTAATAGCCCTTCTTTGCACATGCCTGGCTTCCTCAGCCAATTACGGAATAAATGAGTTAATAGACTCTGAGTTCGACAAGCATCACCCAACTAAGAGAAAACGTCCTATCCCGTCAGGTAAAATCTCAAAGAAAAAAGTTCTTGCAGGGTCGCTTTTATTAGCTGCAATATCAGCAGTAATAAGTTTTTTATTTCTGCCAGTGGAAGCATTCTTTGCAATTTTGAGTTTGATGTTAATGGGATTTTTGTATAATGTAAGACCATTCAGGACAAAAGAACTACCTTACCTTGATGTTATTTCTGAATCAATCAATAATCCTATTAGATTTGTTATTGGTTGGTATGCTATGCAAATGGTATTTTTTCCACCTGTAAGTTTCATTATATCATTCTGGGCGTTTGGTGCCTTCCTGATGGCATGTAAAAGACTGGCAGAATATAGATTTATAAACGATTCCCAAAAAGCAGCAAGATACAGAAAATCATTTAAATATTACACAGAGGAAAACCTGATTGTGTCAATTATAGGATATATATTACTGGTATCCTTTTCTCTGGCAATTATATGCATCAAATACTCTATCAGTGTAATCTTAGCAGTACCTGTATTTATAGCTTCGTTTATCTGGTATTTTAAATTAACATTAAAAAAGGACAGTCCAGCAAAAGAACCTGAAAAATTACTAAAACATAAAGAATTTTATTTTTTTACTATATTAACCATAATAGTGCTGGTTTTAGCAAAAATATTAAATCCATACCTTGAATTTTTATTAAAAATATGGAGTTAATAGCAATATTTGACTTTGATGGAACATTGATAAAAAGAGATTCAATGGTCTTATTTTTCCTGAGATATTTTAATTTCTCCTGGAAAAATATTCCCAACTTTTTCCAATTGGCCACGGAAACAATAAAATTTTTCCTAAAAATTTACTCCCAAAAGAAGTATAAAGAAAAATTCCTTAATCTGGTTATGGATTCATCAAAGATAAAAAACCTAGACAAAATTACTGATGATTTCTCAGAATATCTACTAAGATTAATTCCTAAAGATGCCAGAAAAAGGATTACGAAATTAAAGGACAATAGATATAAACTTGTACTCCTAAGTGCCTCACCCGATTTTTACCTGAAAAAGATAAAAGATAAATTAGGGTTCTCAAAATTAATCTGTACAAAAACCAATTTCAGAAATGGAAAAATCATTATCCGCGGTGAAAACTGTTATGGTAAAAATAAAATAAAAATGCTTTTAGATGAATATAAAAAAGAAGATGTCAATTGGGAGAAGTCATATTGTTTTGCAGATAATAAATCCGATAGACAATTGTTAAGCCTTTTTGGTAACGCATATGTCGTAAATAATAAAAAATTTGTAAAAGACAATCCAAATTTTAAACCTTTAGTCTGGAAGTAGTAATAAAAAAATTATATCTTTGAAATTGTCTTTGATAGGCTTATTTCAGGATTTAAATCTGATATACCTTCGGCTCTATTTTTATGGATTACATTTAAAGTAAACATATCATTAATCCAGTCACAGTAAGTCTTATTATCTTTATAACCAACAGCAAGAGATATTTGGTATGCTCCTCCAATCAAACTTATCTTCTGCCTGAAGGTAACTTTAACTATATCGCCCTTTTTAAATATACCTGTCTTAATATTATTTAGCCTGGTATTGGTACCATAAACAATATTACCTTTAAAGTCTGTAATCCTTACTCCAAAAATAGGTTCCTCAACCTTTTTCCTGAATAGCACCTCATAGACTATCTTTATATCATCCCCATATTTACAGAAATCTACCTCCCTGTTTTTATTATCCAGAAGCTTAATATCCTGAATTTGGGCATCTCCGCTTCCAAACCGCTTAAGAGTCCCCTCGTTTACACTTAAATTTGAAAGCCTGCTTATTTCTTCTCCATCAATTACTTTCTTGTTGTCTTCGATAACCGTCTTAAATATTTTTTTCCTCTCGGCTCTCTGATGTTCAATAATCCTCTTTTTATCCAGTTCCTCGATATAAGCCCTGTATTTTGTCACTATATCTAGAGGCCTGCCTATATCTTCTATTTTACCATTCCTTAAAAAAACTACCTTACTGCATAGATCGGAGACAGTATCAAGATCGTGGGAAACTATTATAATGGTCTTACCCCGCTTCATAAAATTATATATAACTTTATAACATTTAGCTTGGAATGCCTGATCTCCTACAGCTAAGACTTCATCAACAAGCAGAATATCAGGGTTGACATTGATTGCAACGGAAAAACCCAGTCTCATATACATACCGGATGAATAATTTTTGACCGGTGTATCAATAAATTTAGCAAGTTCCGAGAATTCTATGATCTCATCCATTTTTTTATCAACGTCTCTTTTCCTCATACCGAGAATCGCTGCATTTATATAGACATTCTCCCTGCCGGTAAGATCAGGGTGAAATCCTGCTCCCAATTCCAGAAGTGCCGACAGCGAGCCGTTCACAATAACTTCCCCGCTGGTAGGTTGGATAATTTTTGCCATTAGTTTAAGAAGTGTGCTCTTTCCCGAACCATTTGGTCCGATTATACCCAACGTCTGCCCGTGGTCTACTGTGAAAGACACATTATCCAGAGCCAGGAATTCTTCAAATGTTGTACGCTTCATCCTAAGAATGGTATTTTTCAGACTTGGGATCTTTTCATGATAAATTCTGTACCTTTTAAATACAGACCTTATATCAACAGCCACATCATTTTTAGGATTCTTAATCCTTTTTTCCCTGTACCTATTTTCTTTTTTATTCATTTGATTAGATTTCCTCTGCAAATCTGGGTTCTAATTTTTTAAAAACAAAATAACCGATAAAAAATATCAGCAGTGTTATCCCAACAGCAATCAAAGTCTCCATAATACCGGGAAAACCTGCACCTTCCGGATATTTTATATAATAGAAAATATTCCTGTAGTAAGCAGCATACACTGTCATCGGATTTAGTTTTATTATGAATTGAAATCTCTCAGGGACCATCTGTAAAGGATAGATGATCGGGGTACCGAAAAACCACACCATCATAATGATAGTTATCAGATGCTGAAGATCCCTGAAAAACACATTTAAGGCCGATACCAGCAGAGTCATGCCCACGACCAGGAAGAACTGTATAAATATTAATATGGGTAATACATAAATAAATAAATAAAATTTATATCCAAGAACAGTAAGTGCAATAAACAAGGCAACAAGCTCCAAAAGAAAGTTAAAAAGGTTAGCAAGCACGATAGACAGAGGAAGTATTTCTCTGGGAAAATAGATTTTATTCACAAGATTACTATTAGAAATAATACTTCCCGTACTGTAGTTGACTGAATTAGACAGAAAATTAAACGGAAGTAAGGCACATATCAAGAAAATTGCAAATTCTTTTATTCCTGCCCGCAGCACAATTGAAAAAACGAAAGTATATACCAGCATGGTCAGTATAGGATTCAAAAGAGACCAGAAAAAGCCTAAAACCGACCCCCTATATTTAACCTTAAGCTCTTTTTTTGTAAGACTAAAAAGAAGCTCTCTATATGAAAAAAGGATTTTAAAATTTTTTATCATTTTTAACCACTAACTCCAGTTAAATTCAACAGCATATTATAATTCCAGATATTTACTCTAATAGATTTTAATCAAAAGATTCAATTTTGTCCTTAAGTTTTTTAAATATTTTCCCAACATTATAATTTTTAACAACATATTTTCTACCTTTTTCTCCCATGTCCTTAGCTTCATGTTTATTTTCTAAAATAAAATTAATCCCGGTTTTAAAACCTTCATAGTCGCTATAAAGCAAACCTCCACCACTTTTTTTCATATGATCAATTATCACTTCAGAACCATCTCGAGCTAAAATAGGAGTTTTTTGGGCCATTGCTTCAAGAGTAGCTATACTGAAGCTTTCATTTGATGATGGCATAATAAAAAAACTTGCCCCGCTCATTAATTTAAGTTTTTCTTCCTCAGATACATTGCCTATAAATTCAATATCCTCATTGTGCGGAAGCTCAATCTTGTTATCACCTGTTAATATTAAACGCAAATTGGATGGACAGCTCTCTTTATATTTTAAAAAGTATTTCATTAACTGGGGACAGCCTTTATTTATATCAATTCTCCCGCAATATAACATATATGGAAAATCTAATCTGGCAGGAGGAAACTTTTTTGTTTCCACTCCCATTCCAACTACACAGCCTGGCAGCTCACCCCACAGCAACCTGCCAAATCTATATTCACTATCCGTATTCCATAAAATAACTCTTGATCTTTCAGCCATATATTTATAAACAGAAAGATAAGCAGGCGGTTCGTCATGTAAAGTCGGTACAAATATGATCTTGTCTCTGGGAACCTCAAACATTCCAAAATAAGTTGTAGGATAAAGATAAGTCAGAAATATTATAGCCTTATAATCTCCACTTTTCTCGGATAAGAATTTCATTAAATCATCAGAATATGGCCCCTGCTTATATATGAATTCTTCCTGAAATGCTGTTGGCAATTCAATAAGTCTTTTATCTAATTTTGTTGGACTATTGGATTTGAATTTTAAACTGGCAAATTCATCCAGAAATTGCCTGTGGATTTCTTCCCAATATTCAGCTCTGCCCTGGGAGACTCTAAATCTTTTAATACAGATTCCATTCCTTTTTTCATCACCTTCGGCCAGTACATTATCCCATTTTTCAAAATCAACCGCTGTTGTAGTTAAAATATGAATTTCATAACTCTTTTTCAATAAATTCCCATATTGCCATGCTTCAGCTTCAGAACCTCCAATAATTTTTTCATGACATCTCTGGATAACAATAGCCAATTTTTTCATAAGTACTTACCGATAATATTTAAAAATTTTTCTTCAATTATTTTATTTGTAAAACTATCTTTATATCTTCTCCAACCTGATTCCCCAAGGGAAAAATAAACATCTTTGCTGATAATAATTTCATTGATTGAAGCAGCAATTAAATTAATATCCAAATCTTCCCATACTATTCCTCCATTGCTAACCGTATCTGTAACTGCTGTTGAACCATAAGCTACAACCGGAATTTTTATACTCATGGCTTCAACCAAAGGCAGACAAAAACCTTCATGGTAACTTGTTAAGGCAAAAATTCTGGAAACAAGATAATATGATTTTAATTGTTCATCATTAACTTTACCGACAAATAAAATGAAATTTTCAAGGTTTAGGTATTTTACCTTATCTTCTAAATAATTAATGTAGGTAGATAGCCAGGGGTGCTTATCACCTACTATAATTAACCTGCTTTCTTTATTAAAATATTTATTATATAAAGCGAAAGCATCAATTAATTTTTCAAATCCTTTGTTAGGGGCAACTCTCCCAACAGATATAATATTTATCTTTCCGTCATTATATTTCTTCAATATATCAAAATCAGGCTTAAGACTTTTCAGTCTCTCTATGTTATTAAATGGAGGAACAACAAAACATTTTGAGGCTTTAGCACCGTTAGAAATCATCCCCATCATATTGAATCTTGAATCGTTTAAATACAATTCTAAATCTAAACCAGCAATAATATTCAGTTGTTCTATACCGACCCTGCAAGATTCAACATGACTTGAGCTAAAACCGTAGAAATAATCAGGCGGAGTGATATTATGATATCTTACAATCTTTTTACAATCCAGCCTGGTCAATACATCCAGGCCCTTGTACCATCCTGCGGAAAGATGATATATTAATAAATCTTCGCTGTCTTTAATAAAATCATCAATACAATCAATACTCTCTACTAAGCCATCCGAAATAAAAATATTTTCTGCAAAAATGCTTACTATAAGATTTTGCTTCCTGAGGACCTCGAACATGCCCCTAACATCATTGCTTACCGCATCACCCGAGGAAATCTCTGAAGTACAAATTGCAATATGCTTCATATTTTATAACCTATTGCTGCATAATCTTGAGGTCCATAAAAATAATTATTAAAACGTTTTGCAGTTTCAAAATCATCCTTTTTTATCTTTGCATCA
>Ga0307439_1001448_pt1 | contig 14918 bp, 16 predicted proteins | sample SalMarWE160490MG_FD_202142 | JGI IMG/M metagenome (GOLD analysis project Ga0307439, IMG submission 202142) | Salt marsh sediment microbial communities from the Plum Island Ecosystem LTER, Massachusetts, United States - WE1604-90 | ecosystem: Environmental > Aquatic > Marine > Intertidal zone >... | reverse complement strand
TATCGAAAAGTAAAGGGAGAAATGAGGTTAAGAACCGTCGCTATTACAATAGCGCCCAGAATGGCGCATATTAAGCCTCCTATCGCTCCTTCCCAGGTTTTCCCTTCACTGATGGCAGGAGCCAGCTTATGTTTACCCCTTGCCCTCCCAATGAAAAAAGCGCCGGTATCGTTGGCAAATGTAGTCAGCATGGCCAGGTAAACCCAATTGCGGCCATCCTCTAAACCGCGCAAATTCAGCCAGTGGCTGAGCATCCAACCTACATAGAAGGCACCGACTATTGTCCATGCCCAGTTGCGGAATGCTCCTTCTTTTGATGGGCGGCATAACAGACAAATCAAGGAAATCAACATAGCGGCAGTAATAGCTATGGGTAAAACATCAGGGCTACTGTAATGAGGGCTTAAGGCGAGCGCCAGCGCCCATAGTAAGCCCAAATAAATCAGAGGCTCACGCCTGTCAAAATTGGCCATGTGGTAGAACTCGTAGGTGCCGGCTAACGCCGCTGCGGCTATAAAAAGAGTAAACCAAGGGTTACCAAACCAGATGGCAAGAATAATGAGGGGCACGCCCACGGCGGCAGTAATAACTCTGTGCTTGAGCATAGGTCTATTTTAACAGCTTTTAATCGGCTATAGACTTGCTAGTGTCTGGTCTCGTAAATGAGTTTCATCAAATCAGCGTTATGTTTGATATGTTACCCTGAGCGGTAGCGAAGAACTGAAAGATTATAACTGAATACTATCAAACAACTTTAACAGTTAGTACGGACTTTTTTGCCGGATACCGGTGAGGCAAATTATATTTCCTCTATTTCCCTTTCCTTGCTCTGTCCCAATTCACTTACCCTATCCACGCAGGCCTCTGTAAGTTGGTCGATTTTCTTAGAATTGTTTTTGAGTTCATCTTCCGATATTTCTTTATTTTTCTCCATCTCTCTTAGTTTTTCGATGCCATCTCTCCTTATATTGCGTATAGCAATCCGCCGCTCCTCCGTCTTCTTGGATACTAGCTTGACCAACTCCTTGCGCCGCTCTTCACTAAGAGGTGGGATGACTACCCGAATTACATTGCCATCATTCGCAGGGTTAAGGCCGATATTGGCTGTGAGGATGGCTCTTTCAATGCCACGCAATGATGTGCGGTCCCAGGGTTGAATAATGATTAAATTAGCCTCAGGTACAGATATGCTAGCAAGTTGATAAAGCGAGACAGATGTGTCCTGATAGTCAACCATGATACCGTCAAGCAAGGCTGGAGTGGCACGCCCGGCACGGATGGTAGCTAATTCTTTAGCTAACCCATCTATGGCCTTCTGCATTCGGGAATTCAGTTCAGCGAATAATTCATCCAACATGGCTCAGTGGTCAACACCAAGCTCGAACCTGGCAAATCTGCGTACTTTTATGTTCTCACCTACTTTAGCAATTGTTTCAGCAATAATTTCCTCTACCGTCTTGTCAGGTTCTTTAATGAAGGGTTGGTTAAGAAGGCAAGCTGCCTGGGGGTCTGTTTCTGCTTCTGATGGCATCTCTTCACTAGTGAGAAATTGCGGGGAAGTAGCAGCTATCTGCATGGCTAAGTCGTGAGCGAGTTCCCTAAATTCAGCGGTGCGAGCCACAAAATCGGTTTCACAGTTTAACTCCACCAATGCTCCTATGCGCTTGGTATGATGAATATAAGCGTCAATTACGCCTTCGGCTGCAGATACATCCTTCTTCTCTTCAGCAATTGCCACACCATGCTGTTTCAGGATTTCGATTGCCTTTTCTATATCACCATCTACCTCTAACAGAGCCTTCTTACAGTCAGCTATGCCTACATTAGTTATATTTCTTAACTCCTTTACTGCTTCAACTGATATCTTCATGAAGATGCAAATTCTCCTTCTGATTCCTTAGGCTCCTCTGGTTCACCCGACTCCTCCGGCTCAAAGGTATATGAAGCTAGAATTTCAACGGCTTCTTCGCGCTCTCCTTCAGTAGCTAATTTAGTAACTCCCGCCTCTCCAGAAAACGCTTCAGTTTTACCTTCAATTATGGCATCAGTTATTTTGCTACAAATTAATTTAATCGCCTTAACAGCGTCATCATTGGCGGGAATAGGATAATCAATGCCGTCGGGATTACAATTAGTATCCACCATAGCAATCACAGGTATACCTAATTTTTTAGCTTCAGTAAAGGCAATCTTATCTTTAATAGGGTCAGTGATGAAGAGGGCTCCAGGAAGGGTAGTCATTTCCTTAAACCCCCCCATTTGAGTGTTTAGGTGGTAAATTTCCTTTTCTATTTTTACCCGCTCTTTTTTAGGCAAGAGGTCAAGCTCACCCTTATCCCTTCTGTTCTCTAAACGAACCAAGTGGTCGATCCGAGCTTGTATGACGGTGAAGTTAGTTAACATACCACCTAGCCATCTTTGATTAACATAGCTCATCCCACATCTTACAGCCTCTTCTTCTATGGTCTGTTGAGCTTGTTTTTTAGTGCCGACAAAAAGAATATTTTGCCCTCGAGCTGCTAAATCTTGGACAAAGGTACAAGCATTTTCTAACATGGTAACTGTCTGCTCCAGATCGATGATGTGGATACCATTACGCTGAGTAAAAATATATTTCTTTGCCTTGGGATGCCAGTAACTGGTGTGGTGACCAAAATGAGCACCTGCCTCCAGCAATTGTTTTAATAAAGCATTATCTATCATAATTACAATTTCAGATGATGTTACTCAGTAAAACCAGTATAATGTAGCATGACTGCTTTAGATAATGCAACAAGAGATTGCCTCCAGCGGTCTCTTAGTTGACAGAGGATTTACCTTTATCTATACTATTGAGCCAAAATTGTAGCTAGATGTTGCCCGAGTAGCACAATGGTAGCGCAACCGACTTGTAATCGGTAGGTTGGTGGGTTCGAATCCCCCCTCGGGCTAGGTTTTTTTCAGACATTTTATGATAAGATTACATCGGGGAGGGGTGCCGGAGTGGTTAATCGGAGCAGACTGTAAATCTGCCGCCCGTAAGGGCTGCGTAGGTTCGAATCCTACCCCCTCCACCATAAAGTACAGGAGACCCACATAGCTCAGCAGGTAGAGCACATTCTTGGTAAGGCCGGGACATAATCGCCATAAGATACCCTAAAATCCATAATAAACCCTGCCTACCCACTCTTTTCCTTTGTCAATTTTTTGCTATTTCTGACCATTTCGTCCAAAAGTTCATCAAGCACTTTCTGCATTTCAACACTTTCAATACTCACGTTTAGTTCTTCTTCGGGCAAATACTTAACACCTACCCCTTTTTTTATGCTGGTCGTCACCGCTACTAGCCTTCTCGTAACGTCCTCTACCTGGTTTTCGACTTCAAGAGTCTTTCTCAACTCTTTATCCCTGTATTTAGAACTCATTTGGGATACATATAGGATGAAATTCGTCATTTTAAACCTTGAATTGTCGTCTAAATACAATGCGTTCTCGTTTAACCAATCCAAACATCCCCAGCTTTCACTGATAGCCTCTTCTGCCCCCCCATCTCTCAGAAGCCTATCTGGCCTCACTGACTGTGCTAGTTTCGTACACCTGTAGTATGCACCTTGATGAGCATCTAGCCGTTTCTCAAAAACCATATCCTTATATTTGTCTTTTCTTTCACGCCGAATCCTATATTCTTGAATCCCCACACCCACCAATACACCAATGAGTGTCATTACCGCCGGAAACCAATCCATCGTATCACCTCACTTTTATCTGCTTTCTAACACACCTTATTACTTTTTCCGCTTCTTCCCACCTTCAGATATAGTTTCTAACTTAATTATACCATCACAGAAACTTCATACCCTTTCCTCCCTTTTGCTTTTCTAGTTTCCCACAAATACAGCCCAAAGAACGTATCTTCTTCACGCTCCACCTTACTCATCTTCCCCAACTCAATCACTATTTCTCTTGGCGGATAAACACCATACTCCTTTTTGAACCATTGCGAGAAGCCTATCCAGCCTGGGAACACCCAACCAGCACTCATAATATACTTACGCACATGATACGACTGCATATGGAGATACTTGCCAATGTACCTAGCAGCTCCAGCAACATCATCAACGTCAGCTAAGCTCGCCATCTTCTAGCCCTCTTGCTTGACTTTCACCAAAGCATTGCTTTAAAATCCATCCGTTAATTTGCCAACTAAACATGTACATCACGTTCTAAAGTAGAAAATACATACTTAGTTGACTCTTTACCCATATTGACTTACAATATAATTTCGTGCATACTGCCCACATAGCTCAGTAGGTAGAGCACGTTCTTGGTAAGAACGGGGTCACCAGTTCGAATCTGGTTGTGGGCTTTGAGATAAAAGGAGGTTAAAATGGCTAAGAAACTTTATGAGCGTGTTAAACCACATATCAATGTGGGCACTATAGGACATGTCGACCATGGGAAAACCACACTAACTGCAGCCATGACTCAGGTATTATCTAAAGCAAGCCTTACACAATTCCGCCCCTTCGATTCCATCGATAATGCTCCTGAAGAAAAAGCTCGTGGGCTAACGATTGCCATTTCCCATATCGAGTATGAGACTGAAAAGCGCCATTATTGCCACGTTGACTGTCCCGGGCACGCTGACTATATCAAGAACATGATAACTGGAGCTGCTCAGATGGACGGAGCTATTCTGGTGGTCGCTGCCGATGACGGTCCTATGCCACAAACCAGAGAACATATCCTTCTAGCCCGGCAGGTAGAGGTTCCTCGTATAATGGTGGCTCTCAATAAGGTAGATCTGGTAGATGACCCAGAGTTATTAGATTTGGTGGAGATGGAGGTTAGGGACTTGCTTAAAAAGTATAACTTTCCTGGTGATGAAGTCCCCGTTGTGCGAGTAAGTGCTCTTAAATCTCTGGAATGTGGCTGTGGAAAAAGAGAGTGCCAATGGTGTGGACCAATATGGAAGTTGCTGGATGCTATCGATGATTATATTCCGCTACCACAGAGAGAAAAGGATAAACCATTCTTGATGCCAGTAGAAGATGTATTCAGTATCAAAGGGCGGGGGACTGTGCCTACAGGCCGAGTAGAACGAGGGGTGATCAAAGCCGGTGATGAAATAGAGATCGTAGGATTAAAAGATACGAAGAAAACAGTGGCGATCAGCTTAGAGATGTTCCATAAGACCATGAACGAGGCAGAGCCCGGCGATGCTGTCGGGGTGTTAGTGCGAGGCGTAGACCGAGATGCAATAGAGCGGGGTCAGGTTCTAGCAGCGCCAGGCACGGTCAAGCCTCATACCGAAGCTGAGGCTGAAGTATATATTTTGACCAAGGAGGAAGGCGGCAGGCACACGCCTTTCTTCAATGGTTATAAGCCCCAGTTTTATATCAGAACTCTGGATGTTACGGGCGAAATAAGTCTTCCTGAAGGTGTAGAGATGGCTATGCCCGGTGACAGCATGACTCACATGAAGATTAAGACCATTTACCCTGTAGCTATGGAGCAGGGATTACGCTTTGCTATCAGGGAGGGTGGCAGGACAGTCGGTGCTGGCGTGATTAGCAAGGTTATAGCATGAGCATGGTGCACTAAAAATTTAAAGACTTTTAGATAGATGTGGCTAAGAAGAAGGGCGATTTACGCGTAATTATCCACCTGGCTTGCAGTCAATGTCAGCGGAGAACATATACTACGACGAAGAACAACAAGAATGATCCGCAACGGCTGGAGTTGAGAAAGTATTGTCCTCACTGTCGTAGCTATACTACTCATCGAGAAACAAAGTAACTTATGACAAATTATGTTAAAAAAGCGAGTACCAAGCCCGCTCCGGCTAAAAAATCGAGGTTCAGTTTCTTTCCCGAGGTAGTAGCTGAACTGCGAAAAGCACACTGGCCAACGAGACAAGAAACCTTAAGGTTGAGTATTTTAGTTCTCATTGTGTGTGCTATTGTGGGAGGCATTTTAGGTGCTTTAGATTTGGGCTTTACAAAACTATTTTTGCTTCTGGGGGGTTAGTAGTCAATGATTGATGGAGAATGGTACTTGTTATATGTCTCTTCAGGTCACGAGGAGCAGGCCAGAAGGAATTTAGAACAGCGTATCAAATATATGGATGTAGGTGACAAGATATTCGATGTGGTGATACCTACAGCAAAAGAGATTGAAATCAAAGCTGGAAAGCGTCGTACGATAAGTAAAAAGGCCTTCCCAGGCTATATCATGGTAAATATGAAATTAGACGAGCATAGCTGGGATATCGTACGCAACACTCCTGGTGTCGCTGGCTTCGTGAGCGCTGGTACCAAACCTGTTCCTTTACCTACGCAAGAGGCAAACGCCATCCTGCAACGCATGGACGAAGCTCCTACCGACGTTAAGATGACTTTCAAGGAAGGAGATAGTGTACGTGTAACGAGTGGACCTTTTATTGACTTCATCGGCAAAGTGGAGCAAGTTAACTTGAGCAAAGGTAAGGCAATAGTTTTACTATCGCTCTTCGGCCGGGAAACACCCGTGGAAATAGACCTCTTAGGGGTAGAGAGGATATAACTGCCCTGAGTATGAACCCAGAACGCAATAAAAGAGAGAAGCAGTGATGGCAAAGAAGGTTAAAGCTATCATTAAGTTGCAGATACCTGCGGGTAAAGCTACTCCAGCACCACCTGTAGGGCCTGCTTTAGGTCAGCATGGTATTAATATCATGGCTTTTTGTAAGGACTATAATGAGCGAACTGCTTCCCAGGAAGGTTACATCATTCCTGCTGAGATAACTGTATATGAGGACCGCTCCTTTAGCTTTGTGACCAAGATGCCACCTGTTTCTGATCTATTACGGCGCGCTTTAGGAGTGGAAAAGGGTAGCGGTAATCCCATAAGCGAGAAAATAGGCAAGATAAGTAAGGATACAGTTTATGAGATCGCGCGAAATAAAATGAAAGACCTCAATACGACTGATATTGATAAGGCAGTAAAAATTGTTGCCGGCACGGCTCGGAGCATGGGAGTCGAGGTAGAATAAATTCAGGTTCTTAAAAGTTCGTAGGATTTTGAAGGTATAAGTAAGTGGCAAAACATGGTAAGAAATACCAGGAAGCTAGTAAACTGATAGATAAATCGAAGACCTATTCCCCCGAAGAAGCAATCGAGTTAGCTAAGCAGGCTTCTTACGCCAAATTTGATGAGACCGTCGAGCTCCATTTGAAAATGGGAGTCAATCCCCGTAGCGCTGACCAACAAGTGCGCGGTGTAATTCTACTGCCCAATGGACTGGGGAAGAAGACACGAGTGCTCGTCTTTACTCAAGGTGAAGGGGTAAAGTCGGCGGAGGAAGCAGGTGCTGACTATGCTGGAGCAGACGAGCTTATTAAACAAATCGAAGGTGGCTGGCTTGAGTTTGATGTATCTATTGCCACCCCTGATATGATGCCCAAAGTCGCCAAGCTCGGTCGTATTTTAGGGCGGCGAGGTCTGATGCCCAATCCCAAGTCTGGCACCGTAGTACCGCCTCAGGATCTAGCTCGAGTTGTGAATGAAGCTCGTAAAGGTAGGTCTGAATTTCGTTTGGATAGAACGGCTATTATCCATTTGCCCATTGGCAAAATCAGCTTCGATAAAGACAAGCTCCTGGAGAACCTGGCAGCGGCGGTCGAAGCTATTGTTAGAGCAAAGCCCAGTGGGGCTAAAGGTCAATATATCAGAAGCGCGTTCCTGTCTACCAGCATGGGACCGGGATTTAAGCTGGATATTACATCTCTACTTGCTGTGTCGAGTGTCTTGAGCCGATAATCCACTCGGGGGCTGCAGTGCCCTCATATGTAACAAACCTAAATTCTGGGGACACCATTCCTGTTCCTTGACCCTGGGTTATAAAAACCGTATTATCTGTTTATGGCAAGACTCGTACGAATAATAGCCGCGGGATACACTCATCATATAACACAGATGGAAAACCAAAGACAGCAAGTATTTTTCAGAAAAGAAGGCTATAAAATAAATAGATAAGTATGGTGTCCCCAGAAAGCAAGGGGGTGAAAATGAAAGTAGCTAAAGTGGATGAAATGAAAGACCTGGACAGGCGTGCCACGGATGAATTCGGCATCTCGCAAGACCTTTTGATGGAGAACGCCGGGCAGGCAGTGTACTTCGTGATGCTGCAGGAATTCGGAATAAAGAACAACAAATTCGTTGTCTTTTGTGGCGGTGGTAACAATGGTGGAGACGGGCTGGTTGTGGCCAGGAAGATTTACTCTAATGGTGGTGAGGCAAGGGTCTTTCTTCTAGACGATGAAGCCAAATTTAAAGGGGCGGCAAGAAGGAACTTTGAAATTGTATCCAGAATGCCAATAGAAATCTCCAAGGTTGGCTCAATCGACTCCGTAATAGCTGAGCTTCTCGATTCCGATGCCATCGTGGATGCCATATTCGGCACAGGCCTTGTCCGAAAGGTCAGCGGGATATACAAGGATGTGATTCAATTGATAAATGAGAGCCAAATGACAGTATTCAGCGTTGACATTCCATCAGGCATAAATGGCGACACAGGGGAGGTGATGGGTGAGGCAGTAGAGGCGGATTATACTGTGACATTTGGTCTTCCCAAGCTTGGAAACATGCTTTTGCCGGGGTATGAGCACTGCGGAAAGTTGTATGTTTCACACATATCTTTCCCACCTGCACTATATGATTCCGATTCCATAAATGTAGCATTCAATAATCCCATAGAGCTTCCGGAAAGACCAAGAGATACCCACAAGGGCAGCTATGGGAAGGCTCTGTTTATTGCCGGCTCCCCAAGTTATCTCGGTGCACCATACTTCTCCGCCCTATCTTTTCTCAAAGCCGGAGGAGGGCTTTCCTGCCTGGCAACACCCAAATCCATTTCGCCATTCATAGCCAGCAAGGGAAGCGAAATCGTCTTCGTTCCGCAAAAAGAGACGCCTTCAGGAAGCATAGCACTGGAGAACAAGGATGAGCTCTTAGAATTTGCCCAAACGGTGGATATGGTGGTCCTAGGGCCCGGCCTTTCTTTAGCCAAAGAGACACAAGAACTGGTGCGGGAGTTGACTCCCAAAATCGACAAGCCTTTGATTATAGATGGCGATGGAATTACCGCCATTGCTGAAGACTTAGGAAAGATAAAACAGAGGAAAGCTCCGACGATACTTACGCCCCACTTGGGCGAGATGTCCCGAATTACTAAGATGGGGATAGGCGAGATAAATAAAAACAAGATAGATGTTTTGCAACAGACGGTGAGGGAACTCAATGCCATAATTATCCTAAAGGGAGCCCATTCCTTCATAGGCTATCCCGACGGAACTGTTTTCATCAGCGTAAGCGGCAACTCGGGCATGTCTACGGCTGGGAGCGGCGATGTTTTGACAGGAACCATTGCTGCCATGCATGGTCTGGGATTACCAATCGAAGAAGCAGTAAGGATGGGTGTGTTTATCCACGGATTTTCCGGCGATGTTGCTGCCGTAGAGAAAGGTGAGGACGGGATAACGGCACAGGACATACTGGACTATCTCCCCGAAACGATGAAGCTTTATAGAGATAACTTCGCTGAAATTTCGGAAAATCTTTATGAGAGCATCTTCGTGGTATGAAGTTGTTTAAAAAATGCTGAGGAACATTCATAACCCCCTTTATCCCCCTTATCTTAAGGGGGATATCAAATGCGAGAATCCTTATGCTAATAGGGGTGTTGCGAGCGAGAATTCCTGTTCTTAAAGGTTGATAGGAAAGTTTTCTAAGTTGCCCCTCTTAATCTTAAGATGGGGGAAGGGGAGTTATGAACAGAAGGACTTATCATGCCGAAGGAAGGTGGAGAAATGAGAGCGATGGTGCTTAATAAGGTCTCCTCAGTCGAAGAGAAACCTCTGAAGCTGGTGGATTTACCCGAACCTACTCCTGGGCGAGGCCAAATTCTGGTCAGGGTCTCTGCTTGTGGAGTCTGTCATACCGAACTTGACGAAATTGAAGGCCGGGTTTCTCCCTCAAGCTTTCCCATGATTTTAGGTCATGAAATTGTTGGTAGAGTGGAAGGCCTTGGGCTGGGGGCATGCAAATTCAAAGAAGGCGACAGAGTGGGAATTGCCTGGATTAATTGGGCTTGCGGTCATTGTTCATTTTGCCTTAAAGGCGAGGAAAATCTCTGTGACACGGCAAAATGGACGGGGAAGGATACCAATGGAGGCTATGCCCAATATACTGCAGTATCCGAGGACTTTGCCTATCCCATTCCGGAAAAGTTTACCGATGTGAAAGCCGCTCCACTTTTATGTGCCGGGGTGGTTGGCTATCGAGCCTTAAGACTCTCAGGGATGGAAGATGGAGGGATACTTGGGCTCTATGGTTTTGGAGCCTCTGCCCATATCATTATTCAGGTTGCCAAATATAAATACCCCGACGGCAAGGTTTTCGTCTTTACCCGACCCCACCAGAAAGAGCACCAGGATTTAGCCAGAAAATTGGGAGCGGACTGGATTGGGGCCACGGGCGATACTCCCCCGGAAAAGCTTAACTGCGCTATTGATTTCACTCCTGTGGGAGAGCCGGTGCGTGAAGCTTTAAGGAATTTACAGAAAGGGGGAAGGGTAGTCGTGAATGCCATTCGCAAGACGACCCCTATTCCGGAATTAGACTACACCGAGCACCTCTGGTATGAGAAGGAAGTGAAAAGTGTGGCTAATGTAACCAGAAGGGATGCTCAGGAATTTCTTCCCTTGGCTGCCGAAATTCCCATTGTTCCTGAAACCCAGGAATTTAAATTGGAAGAGGCAAACGAAGCCTTAATTCTGCTCAAGGAAGGGAAAATGCGTGGGGCAGGAGTCCTCAGAATGACCGATTGAAAAAGACAACTTGAATGCCAGTGATTTTCAGAAATCGTGACACGAAAGCTACTGTGAGCCTGATGAAACACACGTATCTTCGCTCCTACGGGCGAAGGTACAGGTAGCAAGTTCAAGTCAGCATCCAGCCGCCGATATTGCACTGCCCATAAGCAGGGTTTCCCGTGGCAACCACGGTACCGTCGGACTTAAGCCCCATAGTATGTGTCATGCCTGCAGCGACCTGAATGATGCCAGTCCAGCCGCTGACATTGCGCTGGCCGTAGTCGTTCCATCCCGCGGTGACAACGGTACCGTCGGACTTGAGCGCTATCGTGAGTTGGCAGCCTCCGGCGACCTGGGCGATGTCGGTCCAGCCACTGACATTGCACTCTCCGTAGTTGTTCCTTCCCACCGCGACAACTGTGCCGTCGGACTTACGCCCCACCGTGTGATGGCCGCCTGTAGCGACTTGGATGATGCCTGTCCAACCTTCGACATTACATTGCCCATCCCAGTTTCCTCCCACCGCGACAACCGTACCGTCGGACTTAAGCCCCACTGTGTGCCATGAGTTGGCACCTGCGGCGACTTGGACTATATCCGTCCAGCCGCTCACATTGCACTGCCCGTATTTGTTGTATCCCGTGGCAACCACGGTACCGTCGGACTTAAGCCCCACCGTATGCTGTCTGCCTGCAGCGACCTGGATGACATCCGTCCAGTTGCCCACATTGCACTGCCCGTAGGCGTTGGATCCTACGGCAACCACGGTGCCATCGGACTTAACTCCAACCGTATGCTCACCACCTCCGTCGACCTGGATGATATCTGTCCAGTTGCCCACATTGCACTGCCCGTACTCGTTGTATCCTACGACAACCACGGTACCGTCTGACTTAAGGCCCAACGTGTGTTCGGCGCCTCCGGCGACCATTGGAGTGGGTTTTCTCACAAAGTTCGCAATTATTGAATAGCTGCCATGCATGGTGATGGTGGTTGTGGATGCGTTGATACTGACAATGGCTCCCACATCGCCAATCCAGGCGACGAACTGGTAGCCAGCATCCGGTGTGGCCACTAGGTCAACCAGTGTTCCTTCGTCATAGGTGAACGTCGCCTCGCCGGGTACGGTGACCGAGCCACCACTCGTACTGGAGACAGTGAGGTCAAATTGGCTTGGAGGTATCTGCTCAAAGTTAGCGGTAATCTCATAGTCGCCGTGCATGGTGATGGTGGTCGTGGCAGAGTCGGGGTTAGCGATGGTGTCAATATCGCCTGCCCAGTTGACAAACTGGTAGCCAGCCTCGGCTTCTGCCACCAGGTCAACTACCGTGCCGGCATCGTAGGTAAGAGTCCCCTCGCCGGGTGTAGTTACCGACCCTCCAACTGTGCTGGAGATGGTGAGGGTGACCAGATGGTCACCCTCAGTAACACAGCCAGGTAGAGTTAACCCTATGAGCAAAAGACAACTAATAACCACGAAAGTAATTCTTCGCATAATGCTATCAACCCCACATTGGATTAAGTTGGATAACCTTTGGTGCTAAAAGAAACTGAATGACTACCTATGGCCTCCAACAACTTAGCTCTATAATATCAAAGAATAGCCTTCACATTCAAGAGGTTTTCCCAGGTTCTTCCAGAATCTCATCCGCATCCGGTAAAAAACTACATAAATTCAGTGATAGTGAATTAGTCAACCAAATCTGGAAATGCTATCATTGGGCTCTGTAATGAGATGCCACCTGTTATTGCGGGGCACGATAGTGCCGAAGCAATTTCGTAATGGGCATGAGATTGCCGCACCCCAATAGGTCGGGCTTGACAATGACAGGAAGGGGAGGGCTTAAGATGATGCGAGATCTAGTATTGAAGAATAGAAGCTACCGGCGGTTTTATCAAGAAGTTGACATAAAACTTGAAACCCTGAAGGAACTTGTTGACCTTGCCAGACTCTCAGCATCGGCACGAAATGCGCAACCGTTTAAATATATCCTTTCTTGTGAGCCTCGGAGAAACTCACTGATATTCCCACATCTGGCCTGGGCCAGGTATATCAGGGGTTGGCCCGGTCCCTGTGAAAGGGAAAGGCCATCAGCATACATTATTATTCTCGGGGACACAGAGATAAGCCGGTCTTTTGACTGCGACCATGGAATAGCCGCCCAGAGCATCATGCTGGGGGCGACTGAGCAAGGGTTGGGTGGCTGTATCATTGCTTCAATAGAGAAGGAAGGACTTCGTAAATCTTTAGAGATACCGCCACGATATGAGATATTGCTTGTCCTGGCTCTGGGCAAACCTAAGGAAACAGTAGTGATAGAGAAAGTCGGGGACAGCGGAGACATTAAGTACTGGCGTGATAGCGAGGGTGTGCACCATGTGCCAAAGCGCCCCTTGGATGGTATAATCATTGGCTAGATATGCGCTGAGTTGTCATAAAAGTTTAGAAAGGAGAGGAGTGAAAAATGGCTGACAAAAAATATGGGAAGTACTTGGTAGAGAAGCCCGCTCGCGAGGTGATGGTGCCGGGAATATCCAAGGTCAAAGGTCGCGAGTACCCCACGATGACCTATATGAGTAATGACCTTGTGCCTGGATGCAACGTTTATATCGAACTTGGCTGGATATGGGACATACCTGATCCAAATCCCCACATCCCTGAACATTATCACGATTACGATGAGGTTGTCTTGCATATCGGCTCTGACCCCAACAACCCCGAAGACCTTGGTGCCAAAATAGAGTATGTGTTTGGAGGTGAACCGCTCATAATTGATAAAACCTCAGCTGTCTTTGTGCCCAAGGGGGTAAAACATGGTCCGTTAACCTGGAAGAGGGTTGCCAGACCACATATACAGATGTCAATAATGCTGGGCGCGGGGACTTTGGCAGAGTCAGCACCCGGAGGATACAGCGGGAAATAAGAGAACCGCCGGAGGCTCTTTATTTTGGGAAAATTGGTGACTGGTGTCATCAATTGAGGAGGTAAATGCTGGGTTAAGAATCCAGGTTATAACATCTTCAATTTATGGCAAAAGCTGGAAAGGGGGAATTACAGAAAATGGCGGAAATGAAATACGGGAAATACATTATAACCGGAGCAAAAACTGACTTGCATCTCCCTTCGTACAGGCGCGACGTTGCAGAAATAGCCGCTGGTGATCACACACGTTTGCTATATTTGGATGATGAAGTCCTAAAAGGGGCCTTCTATGCAGAATGTGTCTGGTACTGGAATGGGTCTGAACAGTCCATAGTTGGAGCTCATACACACCCCTTTGACGAAGTCATAGCATTTTTGGGAACTAATCGGGAAGACCCCCAAGACTTGTGAGGAGAAGTCGAATTATGGTTGGAGGAAGAAAAGCATATACTCACCAAAAGCTGTCTAGTCTTTGTCCCAAAGAGGATGAGGCACTGCCCATTGATTATCAGGATGGTAGATAGACCTATAGTCCACTTTACCATCGGACCTGGGGGCAGGTACGAATAAACTGAGGAGAATGGAAACCATGAAACTAAAAGATAAAGTAGCTATTATTACTGGTGGTGGCCGAGGTATAGGGAAAGCTATTAGCCTGGCTTTCGCCAATGAAGGAGCCACAGTGGTAGTGGCCGCCCGCAATCTTTCCAGATTGGAAGAGGTGGCTAAAGAAATCAAGGCCAAGGGTGGTAAAGCCAAGGCGATACAAACCGATATTTCTGACCACGAGCAGGTAAAGCAGATGGTAGCCCAAACTATCGATGAGTATGGACATATTGATATATTGGTTAACAATGCTGCGGCTATGACAACTACTAATGCTGATGTGGTTGATATGAATCTGGATAAATGGGATAATGCACTAGCAGTCAATCTGAGCGGGACTATGCTTTGCGCCAGGGAGGTACTTAAGACTATGATTCCTCGCCGAAGCGGTAATATCATCAATATCAGTAGTGTAGGCGGGATATCCGGGGCCCCTAAAGAAAGCCCATATTCCACCACCAAATGGGGCATAATCGGCTTTACTGAGACTCTGGCTATCGAAGTGGGTAAAATGGGTATTCGTGTTAACTGCATCAGCCCTGGGGCTACTCGGACTG
>Ga0307439_1001436_pt1 | contig 14985 bp, 20 predicted proteins | sample SalMarWE160490MG_FD_202142 | JGI IMG/M metagenome (GOLD analysis project Ga0307439, IMG submission 202142) | Salt marsh sediment microbial communities from the Plum Island Ecosystem LTER, Massachusetts, United States - WE1604-90 | ecosystem: Environmental > Aquatic > Marine > Intertidal zone >... | reverse complement strand
ACCCCCTTGGGGGGCTCAATGCCCAGTCGCTCGAACACCTCCGGGTATCTCAGCGGCAGCTCGATCATCTCCCGGATGCGCTGGACCTCTTTGTGCAAGCCGCCAATGTCCTCGTAGGAGATCGTGCTTCTCAGAGAGGGAGCACCCTCCCCCCTGAACTTGATGGCCGTGGAACGCTGGATGATGACAACATCCTTGGGCGAGACCTCGGCCACAGTGAAGTCCTGGGCACGCGTCCCGAAGAGGTCGAGACGCACCCGGTCGCCGTCGGTCACCGGCAGCCCTTCCAGCAGGTGAGCGATGTAACGGGTGTAGCGTCCCCCAGGCCAGGACTTCAGGGCGTCAAGGGGAGCCAGGACAACGGTCCTGGCCGGCTGGTGGTCCACCATCCGCACCGAGGCCTTCTCGTCGAGGCCAGCCTGAGCGTTCTCTCGCAGGATGCCGTCGATCTGGATGAGACCCTTGCCCCGGTCAGCCATGTAGGTTGGCATGGCCTTGGCCACCGTCCGCCCTTTCCCCACGATCTCGACAATATCGCCGATGGCCGCGCCCATCCGCTCTAGGTGCTGGGGGTCGATGCGAGCGATGCCCCGGCCTACATCCTTGGCCTGGGCTTCGGCCACGCGCAGGGTGAGCGATTTCTGTCCGTTGTCGCTATCCTTCGCTGTCAAGACGGCCTTCTCCTTCCGGTTTCTCCTTCCCTTCACACCCGCACCTCTACGAACTCTACTCATGAGGCTACCCTCAGGCTGTATTCCAGTCTCAAGCCCGTTTCCTTCACCACGGCGGCCAGTATGTCCAGCAAGGACCCTTCGAATTGCACCAACTCCTCGGGCGAAGTGTCTTGGGAGAGTTGTACATACTGGTCCCTCAACCTCGGGTAGGCCTCGGCCACCGGGGGTTCCAGATAGGGCGTTACCTCGGCGAAAAGCATCTCCTCCAGCTCCTTGGCCTCAGGGATCTTGCCCTGCCGGTAGAAAGAGGCCGTCTCCATAGCCAGGTCGAGGTAGCCGTGCATATCAGCGATCACCAGCAGTAGATCGGCTCCGGCCGGACTGAGGCTTGCCCTCTCGACTTCCTCTTGTAGCCTTTGCCGCAAAGCCCCCTTGGAGCGAACGCCTTTGGCGGCATTGAGCACATTCTTCTTATCCAGATAGAGCAAAGGGGCGGTGAAGTTGCTCTCGATGGTCACGTCGTTGGCGAAGACCTCTCTGGGAGCGTAGAGGCAAAGCTTGTCTACCACCACGGCCAAGAGACGGTCTACCTTGGTTTGCCATTCTTTCTCCTGAGCCTCTGCGGGGAATAAGGGCCGCACGCCGTCGGTTGAGAGGTCCGCCTGCAACCTTCGCGCGGACCGGGTCGTCTCACATTCGGACAGGGGGTGAGCATGCTCGTGGGCCAGGAGGCCCTTTACCGCCTCCCGGTCGTCCCAATACCCCTCCTTTTCCATCGCCCTCTGGTTGACGAAGACATGGCAGGAGCCAGGGTTCTCGAGGTCGTAGACGTTCACGATGGGCCTCTGCCCCAGGATCGCCAGGCCCCCGGGCGGCAGGGCCGACAGGTCGGCCGACCTTCGGCCCGCTGCCCCCTCGGATAGTTGCCTGACCAGGGGTTCAAGGTTCTTGAGCACAAAGAGGGTTATGACCTGCTGTCGCCAGCGAGGGGTGGCAGCGTACTTTGCTATGACCTCCTCCTCGACCTCGGCGAGAGAGCCGACGCCGGACTCGATGTCGGAAACCACCCGCAGCTCTGTGCCAGCGATCCGCCGGAGGCTGAAGTGCTTGAGGAGTCTATTCATCCTTCGACTTCTTGAGGCGCAACTCCAGTACACCGTTCTTGTGGGCTTTCTTCATGGTCGCCGCGTCGACCGGGCAGGGGAGGACGACCTCCTTAGAGTATTTCTTCTCTCCCGCCGTCTCGAAGGTCAAGACGTCATCCTTGACGTCGATGGTGATCTCATCTTCAGCCACCCCGGGGAGCTCAGCCACGACGAGCACCGTCTCTCCTTCATCGAAGACATCGACCAGCGGCTCCCGCACCTCGTCTACCACCGGCCCCTCCTCGGTGGAGCGGATGTTGCCGAAACGCTCGACCTGGGGAGTGCCACCAATGCCCGTTCTAACGCTGAAGCCATAGACGCCCCTGCCTCGGTCGCCCAAGCCCTTGACCTTGAACTCGCCCGTTCGGGTCGCCTCCGACTCGCCCGCTTCAGCCATGTCCGACACCAGGTTGATGAACTCGCCGAGCCCCTTGAAGATGCCCCCTAAGCCGATATCGACGCCTATCTCCTCGCGACCTGCCCTACGCCTCTCCCCGCTGCCCGGGCTTGTCTTCTTCTCCGCCATTGTCCGTACCTCCTCTCCGCCTAGCCCGCTAGGCTGACTTGTCGCCTCTCAACAGACGATTGATCCTCCCATCTGCTACAGACGGTCATGTCCTGGTCCTCCGCACATAATCCTCCACCGAGGAGACGCTGGCGCCCGATTCCACCGTCAGCGCCTCCCACCACTTTTCCCTGGCCGCTTCGTAGGCTGCCGGGTTCTCCTGCCACTCCCGGAACCTGTCGTAGACTCGCTTGAAGCCCTCCTGGGCCTCCTCCCACCGCTCCTTTTTGAATAGAGAGCCGATGGGTGCCAGGCCCGTCTTCTCCTCTCCCTCGAAGAGGGTCAGGGCGACGTCCCGTTCGAAGTCGGCGCCGTGGCCGGCGCTCATGCCGGAGACCAGATAGCCTACAACGACCCCGAAGGCCAGGGCAAACCGCCCCTCTAAGCCCAGGCGGTAGCCCGCGTCCACCGCCAGGAAGGTGACCACGTGGGTCACACCGCTGCCCTCCCGGAATCGCCCAGGGCTGCCCTTCCTCTGACGGGAACGATGAATGGCCAGGGCGTCCTGATAAGAAAGGGGAGGCTTGTCACGCCAGTAGCGCGGAGGAAGAAACCCCACATCGAAATCCGCCAGGGAGAAGTCGCCGATGTCTCCAGTCTTCTGGAAGGCCAATCGCAGCCTCTCCCAGAGTTCGGCGAACACCGTCTCCGCCAGGGAGACATCGGGTTGCAGGACGATCTCCGGCCTGGCTCCATCCCTCAATACCAGGCGGCACTCGATGCCTTCCAGGGCCTGCATCTCAGCCGGGAGGGTGATCTCCACGCTGCCGCTGGTTCGGCCAGCCGAGCGGATCTTTCTGGTACCCCAATCCATCTCTGACGCCTCCCGCAAGTGGCTGATGGCAGACTGGCGTCGCTCTGCCAAGCCACATCTACGCACTAGGTTCAAGCTAGCTGAGCTAGCGGACTCTCTAGCAGAAATCATAGCGGACACCTCTGACTCTGTCAAGCCCAGTTGTATAGACGTGCAGGTTGCCTACCGCCTTACACAAGCCAGGCCCTCTTCACAGAACCTGCCTGGAACCTTCACGCCCCCCTTATAACAAAACATCACCAGCGGCTTTCTAATAGCAGAGAAGTCGAACAGGCTGATAGAGGGGCTAACAAGAGACTTGTAATGCCGAATGCATTAGAGTCCGCTCCGCATGTCCAGGTGGAGCACGTGCTCCGCTCGGTTGTAGAAGCTGTTGAGGCCAGATGCGGAGCGGTGGCCCTGATAGACGCGGGCAATCACAGTCTGTCCAAGGTCGCCTCCTGGGGACCTTTCCCCGCCCACAAAGAGGTAACGGCTGTAGCTCGCTGGGTAGCCAGCCGGGGGAAACCCCTCGCCCTTCAGACTCGCCAGCAAGCCTTGCAGGTCCCCGGCTTGGTTATCGATAGGCGAGAGCAGTTGCCTCTTCTGTGTGTGCCCATCGAGAGCAGAGATGGGGTCCTCGGCGCTCTGCAGGCAAACGTCCCCTCTTTCGCTGGCGACGAAGACGTTTCGAACAAGCTACGCACTCTGGAGCTGGCCGCAGATCTCGTGAGTTGCATCCTGGAGAATGCGCGACTAGAGCAGGAACTACAGGAAAAGGAAAAGGATGTGACCAGGCTGGTCAAGGCCAGCATCGACGCCCAGGAGGCGGAGCGGGAGTGGATCTGCCTGGAGGTACATGACGGGGTTGCCCAAACCCTAGTCTCTGCTTTCCAGTACCTGCAGGCCCTGGAAAACACCCCCCTGTACCAAATGCCAGAGGCAAAGCAGCGCATCACCAGAGCCACCGGCCTCGTAAGGCAGGCCATCCAAGAAGCGAGAGACGTCATCAATAGTCTCACGCCGGCCACCCTGAGGGACCTTGGTTTGGTGGCCACACTGCGCCAGGAGCTGCGGCGGTTCCAGAAGGAGACCGGCTGCAAGGTCGAATTTGAGGCCAGCTGGCCCAGGCTGGCCAAAGATACCGAGGTCTCTCTCTACAGAATCCTGCACGAAGCCGCTACCAATGTGAGGAAGCATGCCAACTCCCGAAGGCTGCGGATCGAGTTGACCCGAGAGACCGATCGTCTGGTAGCGCGGGTGAAAGACTGGGGGGCCGGCTTCAATCTCAAGCAGCATGACCTGGCTGTAGGCCACAGCGCCGGCCTGTTCAGCATGCGCAAGCGGGCTGAGCTGCTAGGAGGCACCTGCGACATACGGACTGCCCCAGCCAAGGGCACGGAGGTCAGGGTAGAGGTGCCCATCGTCGGATAGGAGGGGGTGCGATGGATCCTGCGAGGGTATTGATAGTGGACGACCACCCCGTGGTTCGCGAAGGGTTTCGCACCATGCTGGCCACCGACCAGGCCATCGAGGTAATGGGAGAGGCCGCCGACGGGCTAGAGGCGGTGGCCAAAGTGGCTGAACTCGAGCCAGACGTGGTGCTGATGGACATCGTCATGCCCAATCTCGACGGCCTAGAGGCTACGCGGCGCATCAAGGATCAGCACCCCTCAATAGTGGTCATTATGCTCACCATATATGACAACGATGCCTACGTTGTTAACGCCGTACGAGCGGGAGCCAGCGGATATCTCCTGAAGGATGTCTCCCGCGACCTCCTGATTCACACGATTCGAGCGGCCAACAGCGGTGGAACTCTGATCAAGACCAGTCTTCTGTATGAGGCCATCTCGGGGCTGGTAGGCGCCGATGGCAAACAGCGGGGGAGGGATTCTCTCACTACCACCGGCCACGACGAGCTGACACCGCGAGAGCAGGAGGTGCTGAAGCTGGTGGCGGAAGGACGCACCAACAAGGAAATCGGCAGGACCCTCTCCATTGCCGAAGACACGGCCAAGAAGCATGTCCAAAGCATCATCGCCAAGCTGGGCGCGTCCGATCGCACCCACGCCACGCTAAAGGCGGCGCGCGCCGGCCTCATCAAGTGAGGCCGGTTCTGCCCCTCGTCTGGGTGGTACCCGTTTGGGCCATGCCCATCTGGGGAGTGCCAACAAGGCCCAGGTGGGGGTTGTGGGGCGGAGCTAGGATAGGAGTGAAATTACGTCGGGACGATGACGTAATAGAAGGAGACTTGTGGCGTCTCTAAACTTGGAAAACGTATCTCTCGCCGACCGTCGTCGCGAAGCACGTTCTCTCTGGCGTCCACAGGTGTCAGAGCCACCGCGAAGCCTCCGCCCGAGGCGGAGCCTTCCCCCTCTCTGGACGCCGTTCCCCAACGTTTACGGGCAGGGTAAGTGAACAGGGGAGCCGTTTGCGGCTCTGCCTTTGATATTGGGGTCAGCCCATGTGCGAAGGGAGGTGAGCTGAATGGCAGTTGAGAAGGCGATTGCGTCCTCCAGCCTGGTCGAGGTTGTCGACCGGATCCTGGACAAGGGCATCGTCGTGGACGCTTGGGTCCGCGTGAGCCTGGTCGGTATCGAGCTGCTGGCCGTCGAGGCCAGAATCGTCACGGCTGGGGTGGACACTTTTCTGAAGTACGCGGAGGCGGTGGGGCTGACGGCCGCAGCGGCTTAGGCCAGCCCTGGCCCGGAAGTCCGCAGGAAGGCGTCGAGGCGCACCTGCCCTGACCGCCAGCCGGGCTCCCTCCGCCTCAGGCGGACGCCGGAGTCGCTGGTGTGTCTCGACGCTCATCCGGGCTAACGACCAGCCATTATGAGAAAACGGGCCCCCTTCTGCAAGGGGCTGAAAGGAGATGAAGAGTAATGGGCCTGATCCAGGAATTCCAGCAGGCCGACACCGAGCGGCGCAAGGAGGTGGCTGTGCTGGTCCGTGAAACGGACGCCATGGTCAAGGACCTCCATAAGGTAAGCGCCGACCGCCGCTCCGAGGTGGCCACCATGCGCGCCGACGCCGACGCCTTCGTTGGCCACCTGCACAAGGTCAGCCGCGATCGCCGCTCGGAAGTGGCCACCATGCGCGCCGACGCCGACGCTTTCGTTGACCACCTTCACAAGGTCACCGGTGACCGCCGCTCCGAGGTGTCCACCATGCGCGCCGACGCCGACGCCTTCGTCGGCCACCTCCACAAGCTGAGCGGTGACCGCCGCTCCGAGGTGGCCACCATGCGCGCCGACGCCGACGCCTTCGTCGGCCACCTCCACAAGCTAAGCGGTGACCGCCGCTCCGAGGTGGCCACCATGCGCGCCGACGCCGACGCCTTCGTCGGCCACCTCCACAAGCTAAGCGGTGACCGCCGCTCCGAGGTGGCCACCATGCGCGCCGACGCCGACGCCTTCGTCGGCCACCTCCACAAGGTCAGCGCCGACCGCCGGTCTGAAGTGGCTGCCATCCACACGCACGTCTGGGACGGAGCAGCCCCGATCTATCGGGGGGCGGCCCCACGCCCCAGGGCAACGGCTGCACCGCCCAGGGCGGCGGCGCCTGCGGCTGCACCAGCGCCAGCGGCTCCACCACCGGCGGCCGAACCCGAGACCCCCGAGACCGTAGCCCTCCGGGACGTGGTCTTCGAGTTCCTGGCTGACCACCCCGACGGGGCCAGACTGACCGAGATGGAGCAAGAGTTTGGCATAGCCCGCATCCAGATAGCGAAGGTCCTCCACGGCTTGATGGACGACAACAAGGTGGAGAAGCGAGATCTGACGTACTTCGCCATCTAGCGAGCATGACCCGGCGTCGGTAAACGAGTAGGGCTCCCGGCCCTGGTTCCAGGGGATAGGAGGTCCGATGGCAACAGAGACGATCACCTGCGCTTTTTGCCAGGGAGCGGGGAAGGACCCTTTCGGCATCCCGTCTGAGCTATCCTGCTGTCAGGTCTGCGGGGGCAGCGGCTCCGTGACCATCGGCGAGCCCTGGGTAATGTGCGCCTTCTGTGAGGGTAGAGGCGTGCATCCTCACCAGCGCCTCACCTGCACCTGCTGCAGGGGCAAGGGGATGATCACCGTCCAGGAACCGATGGACAAATGCCCTCATTGTCAGGGGACGGGAGCAGAGCCGCCCGATCAGGACTACCTGCCCTGCGTCCTCTGCAAGGGCGCGGGGGTGATCACGGGCAAGAAGAAGGAGGTCGCGGCTAGGCAGAAGGCGAAGCAGCCGGCGTAGATCACTCGCTGACGCGCCCAACCTGCGGGGAAAGGAGGGAGGAGATCATGGTCGTCAGAGAAGAAGGGGTGACCACCGTACTGGAGCCTCGGCCCCTGCCCAACTTCGTGGAGACGAAGTTCGTCAAAGAGATCACCGACCGGGCCCTGGCCTATATCAGGGCGGGCTTCCCCGTTCACTTCCGGGGAGCGTCGGGGACGGGCAAGACCACCCTGGCCATGCACGTGGCCAGCAAGGTCGGCCGACCGGTGGTGATGATCCATGGAGACGAGGAGTTCAGCACCTCCGACCTGGTGGGCGGCGAGTACGGCTACCGGATGAGGAAGGTGATCGACAACTTCATCCACTCCGTCCTCAAGACCGAGGAGGACATGGTAAAGCGGTGGGTGGACAACCGCCTGACGGTGGCCTGCAAGTACGGCTTCACCGTCATCTACGACGAGTTCACCAGGTCCCGGCCAGAGGCCAACAACATCCTCCTCTCCGTCCTCCAGGAGAAGATGCTGGACCTGCCCGCCGCTCGGGGGGACGGCGAGAACTACCTCCAGGTCGACCCCGACTTCACGGCGATCTTCACCAGCAACCCCGAGGAGTACGCCGGGGTCTACCGAAGCCAGGACGCCCTGCGCGACCGGATGGTCACCCTGGACCTGGACCACTTCGATGAAGAGACCGAGGTGGCCATAACGGCGGCCAAGTCGGGCCTGCCCCGCCACGATGCCCAGAAGATCGTCCGCGTCGTTAGGGCTCTCAGGGAGTCAGGCACGTGTGAATACGCCCCCACCATCCGCGGGCCGATCATGATCGCCAAGACGCTTAAGGTGCTGGATGGCTCCGTGGGCGCCAGCAACGAGGTCTTCCGGAAGTTGTGCCTGGATATCCTGGCCTCGGAGACGAGCAGGGTTGGCAGCAGGGCCCACAGCGCCAAGGTCAGAGAGCTGGTTGACAAACTGGTTGATCAGCACTGCTAGCTGGTCAGCTCGTCTGCCGTCAAGCCGTGGCCCAAAAGGAGGGTATCGCTAGTGATACCGACGAGAGTTTTCGCCAGAGTGGATACGGACGGCAAGATCGCCCTTCCTGACAACATCCGCCGCCAGACGGGCCTCCAGCCCGGGCAGCTGGTGGAGGTAAAGGTCGTAGCCAGGAAGAGCGTCGTGATTTCGGCCAGAGGCAGCGCTAGGTAGGATCACCTGCCCACCGGAGGAGGAAGGAGTCCGAGGGCGCAGGCCGGAAGGGAGCAGAGGGCATGGATGACAAAGAAGAGATCGCTGCCTTCAAACAGGATGTACGGCGGGCCCGTCGAAAACCCGCCAGACTTGGCCAGACGCCGAAAGAAGAACCCGAGAGAACCGCGAGCCATGCCAGGGGCGTGCGGCATCTCAAGGGCGTGCAGGATATCCATTCCGGCGTAAGCAAGGGAGTACGGTCCGTACCACCGCGTAACGATCGCTATTACCTGGACCTGTACCTGCTGCAAATGGAAGGGGAGAGGCTCACACAAGAAGCTACGTCCTTACAGAAGCGAAACACCCGAATAGAGCGACGCTTAGCCGAGATCGCCAGGGAAATGGCTGAGAAGGAACAGAGGGCAGACCAAAGCAAGAACCCTCCGCAAAGGAAACACGAATACAGAGGGGAAGAATGGAAGCGGATGTCCATCAAGTACTGAACCGTCCCTACGAGCCGAGCAGGTAGTGGACGTGCAGTCGCAGCGCTACCGATTGAGACAGAGAGGCGGACCCGCGACGCTCGGGCCCCTGGGAAGGCCGCTGAACGGGCGGACGTTCCCCTGCGCCTACTGCAAGGGAACCGGCACTCAGCTCCACATGAAGTCGAAATGCCCTGTTTGCGGCGGCAAAGGTCTCAACAGAGTCAGCGGGCCAGTAGTGGTGTGCGCCTTCTGCCGAGGGGCTGGCGAAGCCCCACCTCAGTCGCATCTCACCTGTCCCGCCTGCCACGGCAAGGGCGTGATAGGGGTGAAGGAGCCATTCGAGAAGTGTGACCTCTGTCGGGGCACCGGGCGCCCAACCGGGACCCAGCTGCCTTGCATCAAATGCAAAGGGGCGGGCGTGTTCACCACAAACAAGAGGGCGTAGGTCAAGGGAAAGGCGGTGCTGCTGTGGTGGGAGAACCGGGGGTGAGTGCTAGCGCCCTGGCCAGATCGGAAATGGCCAGGGAGAAGGCGACAATCGCACGGCGGAAGTCGGCGCGTCCCTCCACACTGAAGCAGGCAGCGGAAGAGTGGAAAGGGCAGCAAGAACAGCGGGAGAGGCTCCGATTTTCGCCCGAACCGGAAACCTCGGTAATCGCTCCCGTACGAATGCTTCTGCGGGCCAGGCCCGGCCGAACCGACGAGCCGCTTGGCTGGGCACCGTACCGGTCGCGAGAAGAGGACAAACCGAGAGCGGTCATTCTCAACGCCGCGATGGTAAGTCGCATCGCCCATCACCTGAAGGCCCGGGAATGGGCCAGGGCCAGGGGGAAAAGGCAGGGCACGCCCTTGGGATTCCGTCTGGAGAGATGGGCGGAGAAGTGGAACAGGAACAAAGAACTCGAGGAGAAGCGTCTCGCTGGGTCGCCGACGGCAGAGGATAGCAGGCGGCCCGCTTGACTAGCCACGAGGTGGTTCCAATGACAAGGAAATATGTATACGGCATCATCCCGACCATGGACTCGCCGACCTTCGGCGCATCTGGCTTCCCCCCCAGGCCGGAGCAGGTGTACACCGTAGTCTACCGGGGCCTCGGCTGTGTAGTGAGCAATTATCTCGGGGAGGACTTTACCTCCCTCCCCAAGGAGAATCTGGTGCGCTGTCTGATGGCCCATCAGGCGGTGATTGAGCGCGTCATGAAGGACTGCCCCATCCTGCCCGTCAAGTTTGGCACCCTCGTCGAGGGTGACGGCGAAGTCCAACGCCTCATCGAGCAAGGACACCGGAAATCTACCCAAGCTTTGATCTGGCTGGACGGCAGGGTGGAGGTGGAGGTGGCAGCCACCTGGGACCTGAAGCGGGTTCTGGACGAGATCGGGCAGGAGGAGGAGATTCGGCGTCTGAAGAAAGCAATGGCCAATACGCCTCCCGGGGAGGTCCTGGAGCAGCAGATCCGGGCTGGGAGAATCGTAAAGGAATCGCTGGACCGGCGGCGGATGAGGTATCACGAGCGAATGTTTGAGTCCCTCCAGCCGATGGCCCTGGACGTGCAGCCGAATGCCCTGGTGGCCGATGAGATGGTGATGAACGTGGCTTTCTTGATCCAGGGGAACCGGGAAGGGGAGTTCGATAAGCGGGTCAGAGAGCTGGACCAGGGATTCCACGACCAGATAGACTTCCGCGTCATCGGGCCCCTGCCGCCCTACAGCTTCGCCACCGTGGAGGTGGTAAGACCCAGCGCCGAGAAGATCGAGGAGGCGAGGCGAGTGCTCGGTCTCGGCAACGAAGTCTTAGAGACAGAGGTCAAGGAAGCCTACCGGCGTCTGGCGGCGGAGACTCACCCCGATGCCCATCCTGATGACGAGCAGGGAGGCGAGCGCTTCACCAAAGTGCGCGAAGCGTTTACCCTCCTGAGCGCCTACTGCCGGGGTCAGAACCAAGCGGGGGATCGAGCCGCCCAAGACCACCGCTATTCTCTGGCCCCGGAAGATGTCACCCGGGCTTTTCTGATCAGCGTAGGCCGGCCGGCCACCCAGGTTACCTAGACAGAGCGGTGCAGCAAGCGAGATGGTTCGGTTTGTACGACGGAACGAGGATAACCAAGAGGCAAAGTATCTCTACTGCATCATCAAGTGCAGGCGGGAACGCAGCTTCAATGGCGTACAGGCGGTCGGTGGCCGCGGTGACAAGGTGCACACGGTGGTTCTTGGGAACCTGGCGGCCGTGGTCAGCGACTCGCCAGACATGAAATACGACAGCACCCGGGCAAACATGATAGCCCATCAGAAGGTCATCGAGCGGATGATGGAGGAGGGGTTTACCGTCCTTCCCATGAGATTCGGAACGGTCACTACGAAGGGCGCAGCCACGCCCGTGGAGGATATTCGGCACAAGCTCCTCGAAAGTAGGGCTCAGGAGTTCGAGGATCTGTACGAAGACATGGACGGCAGGGCTGAGCTCGGCCTTAAGGCCCTCTGGCGGGACGAGAAGGCCATCTTCGATGAGATCGTCGCTGAGAACAGGGAGATACGAAAGCTTCGCGATTCCCTCCTGCCCCACATGGCTCGCTCGCCGGAAGCAACTCACTTCGATAGGTTACGTGTGGGCGATCTCGTGAAGACAGCGATGGATCGCAAGAGGCAGAGGGAGGCGAAGAAGCTCCTCTCCCCCTTCCGCCCCATCACCGAGCGGATTCGAGAGAACAGGATCATCATGGACAGGATGGTTCTCAACGCCGCTTTCCTGGTCGAAAGGGAGCGAGAGGGGAACTGCGACGAAGCGGTTAGAAAACTCGATGAGGAACTGGGCGAGAGGATGGTTCTCAAGTACACGGGTCCCACTCCCCCCTTCAACTTCTGCGAGATCGTGGTCACCTGGGATGAGGAGTAGCAGTTGCGCAAGCCGCTCCGAAAACGCAAAAGGCCGGCCCCGGCATCGACGGGCGGTGGCAGTCTCTTGCTGGACGTATTGACCATGCCCGTCCTCGGAGTTCCCAGGCTGGTTCATTGGGTTGCCAAAGAGTTTGCTGAGGAGGTGGAAAGGCAGGAACTGGACGAGGGCAAACTTCAGGGGCAGTTGTTGGACCTCCAGATGCGATACGAGTTGGGCGAGATTGATGACGAGCAGTACGCGGCGGAGGAGAAGGCTCTGCTCGACAGGCTGAGCCTCATTCGCAAAGCTAAGGAGCGGAGCTAGAGAGCCAGAGGGATGAACCAGGGAGAGCTGCGCGGCCCCCACGACAGGCTGGTGGGGAATGCAGGCGGCGGATAGTCGCGGAGCAAGGAGGACCATATGGCGTTGAAGATGACAGAGCTAGCGAAGCGGGCCAGGCAGCAGTTGAGCGACGTTACCGGCTTTCAGCCGGTGGCGGTGGTGGGCAGCTACAAGGATGCGGAAGGATGGCACATCACGGTCGACATGCTGGAGATGGCGCGCCTACCGGAGTCGACTGATATCCTCGGCACCTACGCGGTCTCATTGGACGAAGAGGGCAACATGCTGAAGTTCGAGAAGAAGAGGGCCCGACTCCGCGGCGAATCATATGAAGAGGAAGAAGAGTAATAGAAGCTCAACATGTCGGAGTTCATTGCCAGGAGGGTGAGGAATGGCTGAGGGCACAGCACCGTCAGCCCCGGTGACCGGGGGCTTCCTGATGAGGACGGGTAGAGCTTATCAGGAGCAGGGGAACATCCACCAGGCCATATATGTCTACTTCAACGTCATTGACTGCCACCCCGACACCAAGGAGGCACAGGAGGCCTCTGATCGGCTGCTGAAGATAGCCCCAGGAATACGAGCAGAACGGGCAGCTCTACATGGCCAAGCACCTCTATCAGCGCATAGAGGATGCCGTGGGCCTCTAGGCGCTTTCGGAAGGAGACAGCGTTTACTAGGGTTTGACCGCATGAGCGGAAGAGGGTGGCAGAGATGAGTCCCAATGAACTGCAGATCTTGAGGCTCGCCCAGGAACTGAAGCGCCTGGACAAGCTGACCGTCAGCCGCAGAATGGGCATTTCGACCCAGTACGCGGGTTGCCTCTTGGGATACTTGTGCAGATATGGATATCTTGCCCCGATCTCCGAAGGAGCAAACCTGGTGTATGCGTTCACTGAAGAGGGACGCTCCTGCCTGCTCGGTGACCTGCTCCAGCTTCGAGCGCGACTTGAGAAGAAGATAGACTGGCTGACCTACCAGAGGGACAGGGTGAACGAGAAGATAAGCCGGATCGCACTTGCGGAAGTGGAGGAGAAGAAAGCCGGGCTGCCGTCTGTGCGCACCGGCCAGGCAGATGCGGTGAAGGCGGAGACGGCACGCATAGGGGGGGCATAGCATGACAACTAGTCTAGGACCTGTGTGGGAGATCGAGCCCATACTGGTAGACCGCAAGCAGCCGGGCCTCGTCGAAACGCCTTACGTCAAAGACATACTGAAACGGGCTCTCCTGTATGTCGAGTCCGGCTTTCCCATCCACTTCAGAGGCCCAGCAGGCACCGGCAAGACAACCCTGGCCATGTATGTCGCCGCCCAGATCGGGCGGCCGGTGATACTGATCCACGGCGACGAGGAATTCAGCACCTCGGACCTGGTGGGTGCCGAGCACGGCTATCGCCTCAAGAAGACCGTGGACAATTTCATCCATTCTGTCCTCAAGGCCGAGGAGGATGTCCAGAGAAGGTGGGTGGATAATCGAGTAACCGTGGCCTGCAAATACGGCTTTACCCTCCTGTACGACGAATTCACCCGGTCGCGACCGGAGGCCAACAACGTGCTGCTCCCCGTGCTGGAGGAGAAGATCCTGGATCTCCCGCCAGGGCGAGGCGAGGAGGGCCATCTGCAGGTGCATCCCGATTTTGGCGCCATCTTCACCAGCAACCCGGAGGAGTACGCTGGTATTCACAAGGCCCAAGACGCCTTGCGGGACAGGATGGTCACCATCAACCTGGGCCACTACGACAGGGAGACGGAGATCGCCATTACCCAGGCCAAGTCGGGGGTGCCGCGGCGGGATGCGGAGCGCATCGTGGACGTTGTCAGGGACTTTAGGCAAACGGGCGAGTATGAATTCACCCCCACTGTGCGGGCCTGCATAATGATCGGCAAGGTGGTAGGCGTCTCCGGGACGCATGCCTTGGCTAGCGACGGGGTCTTTGCGCAAGCCTGTCTGGACGTCCTGGGCACAGAGGCAGACTCCGGCAGCGCAACCCGCGGCGGCAATTCCGAGAAGCCGAAATTTAGGCAGCGGGTGCTCGATCTGATCTCAAAGCATTGCGCCTAGAGCCAGCCTTTTGGGCGTGAAAGAGGTATCTAGAGGTGGCCGTTCACGGCAAGCCGCGCCAAGAAGTCAGCCAACGTTCCCGGGGAGAAACCCCGAGCCCGAAGATGGCGGAAGAGGGCAAGTATCTCTACTGCCTGATCGAAGGTAGCGACACCAGGAACTTCGGTCCCATAGCCATTGGCGACCGCGGCGACGAGGTTACGACTATTTCCTACCAGGGTCTCAGTGCGGTGATAAGCAGCGTGCCCATGAGCAGATACGTGGTCAGCCAAGAAACCATGACCAAGCACGAAAAGGTGATCGAAGAGGTAATGAAGCATTGCACGGTCCTTCCCGTAAGGTTCTATACGGTCGCCCCCAGCGTGGACGAGATTCGCAGCCTCCTCAAAAAGAGGTATGCCGAATTCAGGAATCTTCTAAGGTACTTGGACAACAGAGTGGAGCTTGGGTTGAAGACTCTTTGGAAAGACATGGAGAGGGTCTTTCGGGAAATCATCGAGGCGAACGAGGAGATCAGGGCCCTCCATAAGAAGATGGGGCAAGCCTCCTCCGAACGAGCCGATGCCGCCAAAAAAGCGATGGGCGCGAGGATGAAAGCGCTACTGGAGGAAAAGAAGGCCCAGGAGGCAGAAGGCCTGCT
>Ga0307439_1001432_pt1 | contig 15028 bp, 10 predicted proteins | sample SalMarWE160490MG_FD_202142 | JGI IMG/M metagenome (GOLD analysis project Ga0307439, IMG submission 202142) | Salt marsh sediment microbial communities from the Plum Island Ecosystem LTER, Massachusetts, United States - WE1604-90 | ecosystem: Environmental > Aquatic > Marine > Intertidal zone >... | reverse complement strand
TATATGCAGTGTTTTTTAATCGTGTCTATTTTATTCAAATCTGCCAAATAACTTTCTGCAAATCCGCAAGTACCACATACGTAGTCCTCAAGGTGGGCGCAAGTATCAATAGCAAGAACAAGAGAACTTCTGTAACCCCCTGGAAAGTTTCTTTTGTAAACGGTGGCTGATTTACATTTTGGGCATGTTCCTGACTTCATAATCCTCTCCTTTTGGAGGTAATATTTTACCTGAGTTGAGCGATTTTTTGCGAAGAGATGTAACGTGATAGTTTAATCATTTGCATAAAACTTGTATCGATTCCTATACAGAATTAATTCTGCGTATCGAAATATATCTTAGCGTTTACATCATTTTTCTTTAATTGGCAATTTTAACCGTAGTTGAAAAATACTTTAATCTGCGAAAGTTCCAGAAAGCTTAAAGATTCCCAAATCTACTTTTTAGTTTTTCAGAAAAGGTTCTAAATAATCCAAGGCAATTATTAAAATCCATTCCTTTTTAATAATAGTGCCACTGTCGAAAACTATTTGTAAACCAGCGGGAAATTCGGCATGGTTTTCGGAATCTCAGTTGTTGGGTGCTGGGAACCATTGGTAAGTGCTTTTACACGTTTGGTGATGTAAAGATCTATCTCCTTTATGTCTACCGTATTGTCCCTATCATAGTCAGCTTTCCCTTCAAGTCCTTCAATAAGAGCCTTTGTGAATGCGCCATGTCCCCATTCAAGTCGTTCCTGACTGCTTTCCTTTCCGGTGGACGCCGTCATCACAACGACACCGCTTTCCGAATTTACCAGTTCCCGAAGCGCGTCAGTCACATCCACAGCGCCCCGTCTTTTTCCGGTGGCGCTTCCGCTGTGGCAGGTGTCCACAAGAAAAATAACCTTGGAAGGGAGGCTCGATAACACATCTTGAAATTCGACCCATCTCACACCTGTTCGACGAAGTTTATCAGGATCACCGTCATGGGGAAGAAAATAATAATTTCCTCTATCGTCCTTCAAACCGTGACCTGCAACAAAAATGACAGACAGATCCTTCTGGGTAGACTCTTTTAAAATCCAGTCAAGCCCATCAAGGATATCGTCCTGTGTCGCTTTATGATCGGTAAACACCCGTTTATGAATCTTTCCATAAAGCTTTCCGGACTGGCGATTTAAAACCGATGCGATCTCCTCTGCATCCTTGTGAGCATAATCCAGACTGTATCCGGATTGCTGATATTTGGAAACCCCGATGGAAAGAAGATAAAGGTCGGGTTTGTAAATATCCTGGGTTCCTGCAACCGTCCCAATGGCTTTTGTTTTCCATTTGACATTAAGGATCTCAGGTTCTGACTGGGTGTGTCTATTTGATGCGATGACAGATATCCTGTTATCCGTCTGAGTCAAAGGGACCATAACATCTATTTCCGCCCTTAATCTGTCTATCTTTTTACTTACCTTTGTTTTGACCCCGATCCCTCGACTTTCGCTGATGCGTCGGCCGTTCACCAAAAGCCAGATATCGGTGATTGGCTCATTGTTTACGGTCTTTGCCACCGCCCTGATCCGGATGCTGTTTTGTTGTACGGTTACATTTCTTTTTTCAGGAATGTCAGATACGGTCGTCTCTTTGATCTTTTTTCGTCGGGGTCTTTCCAGGTTGACAAGCCGGATCGCTTCTTTAATATCTCCGCCGGTTTCAAGGTGTTTTGCCACGATCTTGGGGGAGTAAAATTGTTTTGAAAACCGGGATGCCGGATAGTAAAGCGCTGATCTGTTTTCACCCCGATTGATATGCCACCCCACATATTTATCCCCGTTTAAAGACGCCGTGTAATACCCTTCAGGGGTCCAGGCCACCCACTCATTATCGGTTCCCCGGAAGATGGTTAAAAGAAGTTTTCTTGAATCGATTTTCCATAGTTTTACGGTCTGATCATCTGATCCTGAAACCAGAAATCGACTGTCAGGAGATGCAGCAACTCCCCATACATCACCAGTGTGCCCGACAAATTCGTGGATCTTTTTTCCGGTTTGAGGGTTATAGGATGTTAGATATCCATTACCTCCTCCGCTGATGATGGTTTTTCCATCCGGGGTCAGGGTCAAACTTCGGTGCGTATAACCACTGGTTGATCCCCTTGTGATTTCATGAACCACGCGGCCGTTTTTCAGGATTTCAAGGGTTTTGTGAACTTTTCCGGTTTTGGTTCGTATTGACCAAGGGCCCACAGATTCAATCCTTCTTAAGAAATCACCGTCAGACTTGACTTCAGAGCCCATGGACAGCTCATAGGTTCTGCTGTATGACTTGATTTGAAAAGACTGTTTCAAGAAGGCGTAGTGGTTAAAATTCCAGTTCCTTTTTAATATTTTCCCCCACGCAATAAACCGGCCGTCTTTTGCAAACCCCACACTCCAGATCCTTTCCCCTTTTCCGACTATCTTTTGTTTAACTTTTCCCGTGGTCAAATCCCAGAGATAGATTTCATTATTTTCCCCACCTCCAGTTGCTGCGATTTTTCCATTAGGAGAGATGTCTGTTGCAAGGACAATGTTTTTGTGTTTTTTAAAAGAGGTTATTTTTTTACCAGAGGGTATGGAAAAAACATTGTTTGACCTTTCTCCGGATTCGAGTCCATGTCCAGTTAATACCTTTGTTCCGTCAGGAGATATTGAAAGACTGTCTACGGTTCTGTTCTGACGCGCCAGCACTTTGATAAACCTTCCGGTTCTTCCGTCCCACATACGGATGGTTTTATCATCGCTTCCTGACAACAGGTAATTTCCGTTAGGTGTAAAGGTAACTGATCTTACATCTCCTGTATGTTCTCTAAGGGTTTTAATTAAATAACCGCTTTTTGCATTCCACAGCTTTAACGTATCGTCATTGCTTGCTGTAACTGCTAAATTACCATCGGGTGAAAATGCCACCCCAAAGATGAAATCCGTGTGACCTTTAAAAATGTGGATGGTTCTTTGAGTAAGAACATTCCAGATACGGGCGGTTTTATCAGCGCTTACTGAAATCAAACGGTTTCCATCCGGGGAGAACTTAAGTCCAAAAATTACATCGCTGTGTCCCCTGAGGAGAGCAACAACTTCACCTGTTTGGAAGTTGATAAGACGAATATTTCCCACCTTGTCATCGTCGATGCCAAAACCATGGGCCATAAATCCCCCCACCGCCAGAAGCCTATTATTTGGAGAAAGGGCGGCCGCATAAATCTTTCCTTCATCGCCCGCCCCTATTTGGCCGCGCAGCACCCGCACAACTTCACCGGTGGAGGTGTCCCAAACCCGTATGGTTTTATCATCTGATGCGGAAACAAGATATCTTCCGTCTTTGGTGAAAATGAGTTCCCATATTTTTGTCTTGTGTCCGCCGGTGTCGATGGTGAGGATCGGTTTGTCTGCAATTGCATGCACAGGGATAACCATGATAATGATAAAAAGAAATGGCAACAGACGTTTCATGTGGGTCCCTCCATGATTAAGTTCAAAATGCGAAGATGCAAATAAGAGGGTTAGAAAATATTATCGAAATATGCATCCAAAACAAAACTGCAAAGATTTCGCTTGATGACTAATAACTTACCCAATCATAAAGAAAAAATATCGAAATGGCAAGAATGGAAAATTCCACATATTGTGATTCGCCCAAAACTTAAAATGTAAATATAACTTGAGAATATACTATAAAAATCTGGCTGTTAGAAGCCCGCGATCACTTACCGTATCTCGATTATTCACAACAACAATTGACATACAGATATCATATTTTGCTGATGTCAGGTCAAGTAAATCCTAATTTTGACCGTTGTCAAATCATCTTCGTCTACCTACAATTAAAGCCTCCTTGGAAACAACACGGAATAAACAAAAAGTCGTGCGAACATCAAAAATTTGTCAGCTTTTTTGTCAACCTAACCCACACAAAACCCAATATAATACACCATAAAAAAAGGCAGGAGCTTCATTATCGCCCTGTTGTTGTTTGAAAAATGGAATATCATAGACGCTTTTTGGCAAACGCTCTACCTGATGGGCTTTTTAAGTATGCCTCAAAATCGAGGGCCTTTTGGCGGTCTGTGAAGGCAATGGCTGTTTTGATTCGCTAAGGGCGAACAAGCCTCTCCATTTATGAATTTTTACCCGCCTCTGGCAGACCTCGACACAGAGCCTAATTCATCAAGCCAACTTTTACAGATTTTGAATTCTGTATATAATAACAAATAGTTAAGCGGGGTATAAGCGCGGAAGAGTAGACATGATATTTTAACTGTCCATACTTGCAAGAGGTATCTCAGGACACCAGGAGGTAGGCGTTGAGATCCTCAATTAATTCCCCAAATGAGGCAAAGACATAGTGTTTGAACTGATCCTTGTTCATATCTGGGAAAGCAGATGATGGACGTTGCTCTGTAATCCATAAAACGCCTTCGGAACTTATGCTTTCGAAATAAAGGCTAAGGTTATTGACGAATGTCCGAAACCAGATCGGATACTTTTTAGAGAGGTCTTCAAAACCATCCATGATATCTGACTTTATCTGGCTGCATCCGGTTATGATATCAAAAATATAATAAAGATCCTTTGCTCCTTTTTCACGATATTTTCGACGCTTAAAGACCAGACCTTTATGAAATATGTATGCCGGGGGAGTTGGAACCTTGACTTTCAAGGCAGACGGATCTCCAACAGAAAGAGTATCGTCAACTGTCACTTCGATTACATTTTCAATCACGATGGATATGAACCTAAACGCTTCAGCATGCAGAGCTATAGCGCTGAGATAAATCATGCCACCCATGCTGAGATAAATCAGGCCGTTGATTCACGCGAGGGCCAACAGCGATACCCCGCAGAGAGAAGCCTATCCCGCCCTGACATTAATGAATGATACCCCGCCGGCTGCTACTTAGCACTGTTTGCAGGATGATGCTTAATGATGACACTGTTCTATCAGCGTTGATAAGACAGTAGGTGCTCACTGGTGGGAAGGATTATCGATATGGATTGCTTTTAGTATATTCTCGATTTGATGGGATAAACGATCTACTTTCTGTTCCAGTCTTAGTATGCGACAATTGGCCATATTCTGTTGAGCAGGGCGATTGAAGACAGAAGGGATTTTCTCACATTTTGAGGGCACTATACGATCAAGAATATGGCCGATATGAACCATGTTTTTATTTGAATGTTCTGATAGGTCAGCACATTTCATCTGAGAGCCATCATGAGTGTCACTGCCGGTGGTAGCCACCCGGTAGTCCTCGTTTCGACTGACAGAAGCACTCTTATGATAGTCTTGCAGGAACCTGACGCTTTCAACAAAGTCCAACTTCCTGATTATCATCACCAGGTCTATGGTATTGAAGTTTTCCTCACAACGGAAGCATCTGGCCAGATTTGTCTCAGGATTTACGGCGGTGTTAAATTCTTGGCATAAGGGGCAAAGAAAACGAAAATGACCCTCCGCAACCCGGGAAGGAATGCAAAGTGCCTTATCAATCAATGCGTCAATAGGAATGTCATTGCGCAGAGTATGCAGTTCGTGATTGGTAAAGCGGCGTTTTGTCATTTCAACCAGCCGGATCAAGTTTGCGTCGCAGACTGACACAGTTCTTCATATTGATAACATGGCTGTTTTCAGTCAGACGGTCGATCAATGCCGCTGTAAGCTGATCGTTTCTCAAGAATGATGTCCATTGACTAAAGCCAAGGTTAGAAGTTATCAATGTGTTTTTCTTTTTATGTCTTTTGTGCATCAGGGTAAAAAACAATCCAACCTGAACCGGTTCGACCTCCACATATCCGACTTCATCAATAAGCAGACAGTCATAGGAAAGAAATGTTTTCATGATTTTCTCTTCCGAATGATCCGCCACTGATCTATATAGGATCTCTGTAAGCTCTGGGAAGGCAATGAACCGTCCTTTATATTCGTGGTCAATTGCATGCATAAGAAAGGCTGTTGCAAGACCGGTTTTTCCGACACCAGTGGGTCCTATCCAGATGATATTTTGATTCTTGGTCATATAGTCAAATGAATCATACAGGGCCAAAATCTTTTTTCTATTCAGTTTCGGTTGTCTATTAAATGGGTAGGTTTCCATAACGTATTTTTCAGGGATCTTTGACCTTAAGATCCTCAGTCGCCTGGAATTGTCTTTCTTGATTTTGTATTCTTGTTCAATAATATGTTGAAGCAGTCGAACATGAGAGAAATTTCCCTTTCGGGCACTGTCAAGATAAGTGTCCCAGTTTTCAAGTAGGCCACCAAGACGCAGATACTTAAGCATCTTTGTCAGTTCATCATTCATCCTTCTCCTCCATCATTTTGTCGTAAACCGACAAGTCCACATCACCTGCAAAACGGCCATCAAGATAGGATTCTCTGTCCCTATATTCCAGGTCGATTTGAACAGATGGTAAATCATAGTTGCCTTCTTTCATCAGTAATATGGCGATCCGTTCAATGGTCTTTGTGTCTGTGATACGGTACTTTAAGGCCCGTTTGACTGTCCTTATAAATAGCGAGGGGGCAAGCTTCTTGTACAAGCCATATAATTCTCGAATGAATCTGTGCTTTTGCCGGCCACCTTTTTTGGTCGCAAAATTCAGATAGGCATTGACTTCTTCCGATGTAGCCCTTAGCGTTCGTTCTTCTTGCGCTGTGGGCTTTTTACGATACTTTGGTTGATGCTTCGGCTTGGATTTCCCTTTTGGATAGATCTTTTTGTTCTTGACCCCTTCAGGTGGCATTTCATACTCACCAAGCAATTCTCGTTTGTAGTAGATTCTCAGATAATTACTGTATTGTAAGATCTTTACGTCAAATCGTTTAGTTCCCGGTATCCAGTAGAAATTTCCGTCAAAGGAAGCATATCCGTACTGGTCGGTACGTCTTTCATGAACAAGATAGGGTGGCTCTACATAAGCAGGCAGCTTATTAAGATACGGTTTCTCATATTCAAAGGCAGCTGCCGGGATCAGCCGGGTCTTTCCCGTCGGTCTATTGGCCGACCTGACCGTTGCCCAAGAAAAGGCCTGCCGGTTCAGATCTTCCATATTCTCAAATTTACGACCGGCGAAAAAATTGGTGACAACAGTGAAAAACCCCCTTTCATTGCCTGCTTTCCTGTTTGAGTGCCTTATTTCATGACAGACAAAGGCAAACCCATATTGTCTGGCAAACTGTTCCATCTCTGGGACGATGACGGCGTTTTTACCGGTTCCATGAAGCCTGGCAAGGTTGGTATTATCAATGATACAGATGCCTGCAGCATAGTTCCAAAAGGTCAGCGCTTCATGGAAAAAGCACTTCATTTTAAAGCGATTAAATGAGCGGTAGAATTTCAAATAACGAATCTTTGAATAGCGATAATACAGAAGACTGGCCTGAACCAGCACGGATCTGCAACCTAATTTAATCCGATAGGGTGAGGTGTCTTGCTGCATCTCTTCACCGGGGCTGTCCGGAACCTGTCCGCTACGTTGGTTTTTCGATGTCCCAAGCTCAAGTTCCCGTATTTTCGAAGTTAACGTGGAATAACCAATCTGTATCCCCTTTTCCTCGGTCAATATCTCATGCATCCGCTGAACCCAGCCATCACAATCTTTGTAAAGCTTAGCGACAAGATCTGGATCCAGCTCGATCTTATCCTTTCTCATCGATTCGGGCATGACACCCTTTTGCTTAATAATGTCACTGACTGTGCCCCGATTTACACGTAAACTTCGTGCAATCTTACGCACTCCCATACCTTCCGTATGAAGACGATAGATCGCTGCTCGTTTGTCCTGATTTATCATGAAGGTCCTTTATTGATCTGGAAAATAGTTTCATTTGCCTGAGAATGCCGCCTGTCAAAAGGTTGGCCTGGGCATTGAATGATGCGGTTTTATACCGGTCATCTTTGCTTTTGTTTATCACCCGTTGCATGTACTTTTGCGTGATCTCAAGATCCTTGAGCATTCGCTGTTCAACTTGTGTGCAGTCTGTTCTTACAGAGATCTGTTTCAAGCAGGCTAATCCCCATATGATATTGCCGTTTCTGATTTGCTGGCGTATGTCCTCTCCCCCTCTAAAATACCCATTGGCCAGTATTTCGATATCACGAATGCTTAAGCCCTTTCCGGCAACCGATCTTACAAACTCATCAACATCTTGCTTGCTTATGCCGTTCATACGTATGAACGACCGAATGGTATACATATAGGAATAAACAGGAAATTGCCCACTGAATACCTTATCCATAATGGCTGGACTCATTTGTCCGATGATGCCAACCCGCATACCTACCCAGCCTTTACTCTTTTCCAGAAGACCGGCTATCTGCGAAACAGACATCTTATGAATGGTGTTTAATTCGTCAATCAATCGGGCCTGTTCCAATATGCTGAGGCTTTTCGCATTTGCAATGCGCAAGAGTGTTATGATCCCAAAGGCCTCATCTTCACCGAGACAATGGTACGGCACGATGCCAATACTCAGCTTTTTCGCACATCTGTATCGTTTAAAACCATCGAGCAAAATCCGGCATCCATCCTTGGTCTCCACGCCCCGCAATGGATCTCGAATACCATGATCCAATATGGAGGATAAAAGCGACCTCTCCGTAACTTTTGACTTCAAACGGCAATGTTCATAACGCAAATCAAAACTCGATATTTCTACCTGTCTTATGCCGCTATTTTTCTGGTCATAGTTCATGATGGCTAACCATACAAACATTGGCATGTCCAAGTCTATTGCATCTTGAAAACAGTTTGGGATTACTTCGTCAATATCCTTAATATATACATATGGTTATGCTTGTAATGAATCTTAAAAACATGTTTCGATTACTTTGTTCATATTTTCTTTCATAACAACGGGTTATATCTATGATGCGTCTTAAAAACCGAAGTGGATTACTTTTCAGGAAAAGCGGTGGCATTGTTCCGAATTCTGCTAAATATCTGTTCGGTCACGTATTCTGCCATAATCAAATTATCTCTGCCGATTTTACTCTCAATGATGTCTCGGGGTAGGTTCAGGTTGATCCGGCTTTTGGGTACTGGCTCTGGATCTGCTTCAACATCTGGTTGAGTTGAATCCGGTGGGGATCTGCCGTCCTCTTCGAGTTTTTTATCTAAATAGTTGCTCTTGAAATATGCTGTATTCTTCTTGTTCCATTCTGCACAGTTTCTTCGATGCAATTCTCTACTGCACTCAGGACTGCAAGTCTTTTGTCTGACAGCTTGCCGAACATCAGGCAGAAACCACTTGCGGCAGATGCTACAGGGTCGTTTCCGGGATCTCACATAAGGCATTGTATTTTCTCCTCCAAGATACTTGAATTCGAAAATACAATTAACATGGGAGGAATCAAAGGTCGGGGGATTTAAAAGAACGCCTTTTCGGAATATTGGTGGTATGATTTAGCTTAGCATGGGTGGCCTGATTTTGCCCAGCGTCATAGCCTCATCCCTTTCATACATAACCAGCCATCTGACAGGTTGGCGGTTGTGTCCGGAGGGGGCAAATCGTGCTGCATTAATTAATTTTGTCAGAACCTCTTGCTCAACCTGCTTTTTCTTGTAATTGCTTATAGATCTTCGATAGCGCAAAAAATGCTCGACGTGTTCCGGGCCAAATAACCAGTCATCATTTACTGATAGGCACTCTTCGGGTTTCATAGTTGAATGAGACATGGCACCGTGTGGACAAACCGCCACACAATGTCCACATCTGATACACAGTTTATCTCCGCCATCCACAAGGGTGGGGAAAGCATCTTTGTCTTTAAATTCGATGATTCCCGCAGGGCAAACTTCAGCACAAATACCATCACGCTCACATTTTTCTTGATCTACGGTTAACAGACTCATAATTTTCCCCTCTATGATTTTTGATTATATTAAAATTTAACCCGGACATATCACGAGTGCGAGGCGTTCATTATAAAAAAGCCTCTCGAAAATTTTCATGAAATATTCGGGTTAGGTATATATCTATGGATAGCTTTTAAAAATGAAATATTCAAGTCCCAAGATCAACTTCAAATTTCAGAATAAATACCAGAGATCTTTAAACGGTGTCCGATACATAGATGTTGGAGTTGTGTTGTTAGTTTTGAGGTTTGAAAATATTGAAGATTAGTAAATACCCATGACTTAACCCGCCGCTTTTCAGCCGAATATTGATGACTATTCATACTCTCAGTGTACCAATCAAGTCACCCACCCAGTGTGTAATTACAAGCACCAAGCTTGCGATAATAAGATGTTCACCGACAATCTTCCAAGCGGGTTCGTCTTGTGATTTTGCGATGATGTAGCTCAAAGCAGTAAGAATGGATAGACCCCATAGCAAGCTTACGATGATGGCAACAGAGAGGGGGAGTAAAAATACAGGAACCGCAAAGGTCAATGCGAACAAGCATTTCGTCAGAAATGTCGCAATGGTTGCTCCCCAAACCTGTTGGGTAGTGCGGGTCTTATCTGATTCCTCTGAAATGTGGATACCTAGGGCATCTGAAAAAGCATCGGCAATAGCGATTGTTAGAATCCCGGCAAGAACCACAATTCTGGAATGTGTTCCTGAGTGAAGACCGACCATGAGACCGAGGGTCGTGATGACCGCTGATGTCAGGCCGAAACAAATGCCTGTGCGTAAAGAATCTCTCATATGTTTTTTCTCTCCATAGTGCTCATAGTGTTATGTCAGCGGCCGGGGTTGATCCGCCACAGGCTGACCAAACGCCTTAACGTTTAACAAACGTATTTTATCAATATCTTTAGCTCTCTCAAAACGTACTTCAACCACTGATTTATCCCTTTCAGAAATATACCATAATTCTAATTTGCTTTATTGTTATTTTAACATAACTCTTAAGTAAAGGTATCTTACCATATTCAGACGCATATACCATCCGGACAAATTGCATAAATCGTTATGATAATATATAGTTACCTCAGAAGTTCGGCGAAAGTCAAACCCATAAACCGAAAGGAGGCAAATTATGAATGTATTAAAAGCCGCAAAAATCTGGTTAGACTATCACAAAACCCATTCCAAAAAATACGGTTCGTGCCTATGAATCGGTTCTATCCAATAGACGCCCCCAAAATTCCTATGATTGTGGATTTCGGGAAAAGGAATTTGTTTGACATCAAACCTACTTCCGTGATAGATTGACCAAAATAAGACTCGGGTACCGTAAAAATACTATACACACCGATAAAAAATATCGACTTCCTCTAGGCTGCCGTATCTTGCTAGGCTGAAAATCCTGACTGCTCTTGTTCCCATGTGGATGATATCCGTCGAGACAATTAAAACCTGTAGGAGGGCTTCACCATGTCGAAAAGTTTCGTTACGCCAGGAACTATAGATACGGACACAGCTTTATATGATGAACAATTTCTCACCAGGGTCTTTGACAGTGTAACCGACCCCTTTGCCGTTTATGATTGTGATCTTCATATTATCAAAGCAAATCAAGCTTTTATGAATATCTTTCAGACCCCTCCCCAACAGTTTGTCGGCAGCTTTTGCTACGAGATTTTTTATCACCGCACCGAGGTTTGCGAGAACTGCCACGTGGAAAAAGTCTTTCACACCGGTGAGCCACAAATGGTGGAAAAACTCATTTCACTACCAGATGGACGGAAGTGCATTTGGGAGATTAACTCTTACCCCGTAAAAGATCATAATGGTATAACCATTCAAGTCATCGAACATGGGAGAGATATTACCGAGCGTAAAAACCTCGAACAACAACTGCAAACATCTAAAAACTTCAACGAAAAAATTATCAACAGTATCACAGACGGCCTAATCGTAATTGACCCCAAGACCTATACAATAGCTCAGGCGAACGAAGCCTTTCACGCTCGCGTGGGCCTTGAGCCTCCAAATGCGGTTGGGAAACGCTGTCACGAAATTATGCGAGACAGCCTTACGCCTTGTGAGACAACCGGGATGCAATGCCCCCTTGGAGAAACGATTCAAACGGGGCGTTCGGCCATGTCGGATAAAATTTATCCGAACGCTGAAGGAGAAAATCGTATGTTGTCGATTTTTACCTATCCCGTTCTTGACAATCAGGGGCAGGTTGACTTGATCATCCGATTCGAGCGTGATGTTACCGAAAGACGCAGAATGGAGATGGCCCTGGCTGTCCGTTCCAAGGAATTGCAAAAGAGTCAGCATCAAATAGAAACACTCTTCAAATTTTCCCGGCAAGTGGGCGCTAAAAGATCCCTGGCAGAGGTGGTTCATTTCGTCCATGAAGTAACACAGAAAATCTTCCCTAACGCAGAATTTCTCCTTTTGCTGATGGACGATGACAGCCAGCAATTCCTTGCCTTGAGAGAATGCAACTCCAGCGTGGTTGAGCCCCTGTCACGAGCCATGCGAAAACTCGAGCAGTCGGGATTGGTTAAAGATTTTGTCCGATATCTGCAAATAAACATGGAACCCCAGATAGTCGGTTCTCAACAAACCGGGTACATTCCCAACTTTCTAAAAGTCATCTCGGAAAGTTATCAGAGTTGGTTTGGTTTGCCAATCTCCACACCTGACCGCTGCATCGGTTACTTCCTACTGGGCCTCCCTGTCTTCTATGACTTCCCTCGAAAGGACCTACACTTTCTTCAAACTCTCCTTAGCCAGATAGCCGGAAGTATCCTTCATTTGCTTGTCATCCATAAGACGGAGAACAACCTGCTCCAACAAGAAATAGTCGAGCGAACCTTCCATGCAGAAATTATCGGTCAAAGCCAAGAGATGCAGAAAATTTATGAACTAATCGATCTAGTCTCGGAATCCGACGCAACTGTTTTGATAGCTGGTGAAAACGGCACCGGCAAAGAATTGGTCGCAAGGGCCATCCACAAGCAGAGTCATCGAAGTGAGGGGCCATTCGTAGTAGCCAATTGCTCAGCCTATTCACCGACTCTGCTGGAAAGCGAACTGTTTGGCCATGAACAAGGTGCCTTTACCGGTGCTATTAAAAGAAAGAAAGGACGAGTTGAACGGGCTATAGGTGGCACCTTGTTTCTAGACGAGATAGGCAATATTGCTCCAGCCACCCAGATCTTGCTGCTCAGATTTCTCCAGGATCACTGTTTTGAACGGGTAGGCGGAGAGGAAACCCTTGAGGCGGATGTACGTGTGCTGGCAGCAACAAACCGGGATCTTTATCTGGAAATGGAAGCGGACCGATTCAGGGATGATCTTTACTACCGCTTAAACGTCATTAACATTTCCCTACCGTGCCTGCGCGAACGAAAGGAAGATATTCCCCTGCTCTGCAAGCATTTTCTCAAAAAGTATAACCTGAAAGAAGGAAAAGGAATCCAGTCGATCTCATCCAGTGCCATGCAAATTCTGATGGACTACGAATGGCCCGGCAACATCCGTCAGTTGGAGAATTCCATAAGTCATGCAATCATCCTTGCCCAGGGCCAAGTCATCGAGGAAAAGCATCTGCCATACTTTCTCAAGCAAGCGAAGATAGATTCCCCCGCCACCTCTCTGGCCGAAAATGAACGGAGGTTAATTGCCAGAGTACTCAAGCAATCTAATTGGAACAAACATGAGGCAGCCCGGTGCCTTAATGTTAGCCGCAGCACGCTCTACAGCAAAATCCGCCGCTATGGCCTGAAAAAAAATGCCTCTTCTGTCTGAGATATGAACAGAAGGGGGTTTTTTTCCGACAGATGGAAAAAACCCCTTTGAGAGTAAGTGTTTAACTATTTTTTCCGAAACTTCGGGTCTGATTTCATACATCAACCACGACCTTTCTTACAATTAAGACTGGCCTACACCTTAGTTGCCCCATTATTTTTTACCAACTAACCATCTGATTTTTAATTGGAATAAGCCGCGGAACCTTAAGTCTCCGTGGCTTATTAGTTTTTTGGCAAGGATTTTGTAACTAATTTTAAGATTGATCTTCAAATCAAAAGCTTCAAGGTACCTTTGCTTTTAACTAAAAAGTTATCCGAACCCAGTCAGTTATTCAGTCAAAAACCGTTTATTCAGTCAAAAACCGTCCACAATAACAGAAAGGAGGTGAAGCGGCACAGAAAAAACCGCCTTCCCCCAGCGAGCGCTTGCTTGTAGCAGGAATTTTTTGAGTGAATGTGATGAGCCTTGCTGGTTGTTGTCGGTAGGAGGAGGTGGATCAAGTCAACATAACAAAAACAATAGATTGGAGGTAAAAACATGGTAGAAAAAAGAGATGTGGAGATAAACAGCCGGGCCGACACGCTCGACATGATGCATCCCGACATCAGACCCTGGCCGGTTACACCGCCGCCTTCGCCTGAAGAAGTGGAAAAGGTGTATGCCAAGCGCAAGGCGGAGGACTTCGGCAAATGGTGTGAGGACAACCTCAGGTATGAGTACTGCTTTGGCAAACCTGAGGCCCTCCAGGGGATGAAGTTTCTCATTACCGGCATATGGAGAATGGGCAACATGTTCTGCGGCTCTCTGCTTTGTGAAGCCGGGGCCGAGGTGATCAAAGTCGAGCCGCCGGAAGGCGATCCCTTGAGGAAGCTCACGCCTTTTGGCCGGGAAGAGTACATGCTCGAGAGCAAGATTACCGGCGAAAAATGCGGCCTCGACTTTATCCACGAGATGAGAGGACAGAAATCCGTAACCCTTAATCTTGAAACTGAAGAAGGCCGGGAAATTTACAAGACCCTTGTGAGCCAGGTGGACGGGGTGGTCGATGAGATGCCAGCGGGCTATATGGACAGCCTCGGTTTGGGTTACAGAGATCTCTCCGAGATGTTTCCCAGGCTGGTTTACGCTAATATTGCCGTGCGCGGAACCTGGGGCCCTTACAAGGACAAGACGTCCAAGTTCGGCCAGTGGACCTTAGAACCGTTCGGCGGATGCGCCAACGCGTTTATCCACAACACCGGCTTTCCCCAGGATCAGCTACCCAGGGGCAAGGGCGGCGACCCCACCCGGTCGGGTGTATGGTTTGCCGACTATGTTGCCGGCGAGCAGACGGCCAACAGTCTTCTGGCGGCACT
>Ga0307439_1001427_pt1 | contig 15073 bp, 9 predicted proteins | sample SalMarWE160490MG_FD_202142 | JGI IMG/M metagenome (GOLD analysis project Ga0307439, IMG submission 202142) | Salt marsh sediment microbial communities from the Plum Island Ecosystem LTER, Massachusetts, United States - WE1604-90 | ecosystem: Environmental > Aquatic > Marine > Intertidal zone >... | reverse complement strand
CCCGAGCCACGCCTTCCTCCTCCAGAGGGAACCTCTCCTTGATTTCCCTGGCTGCCACCGTGCCCATTCTCGTCCAGATGTCCTGGTTGAGGTTGACCGCTGCTTCCGTGCCAAAGGTGTCCTCCACGGCCAGGAACCAATAGGCATCGGCGAGACGATACTGCCTGAGCAGGAAATCGACGTACCCGCGGCAGTCAGAATCATTCATCTCCGAGAACTTCATTTACACCTCCAAAAGGCGCTTCACGATCCCTGGCGATCGAGGGATCAGGCGACTCAACTGCCCTCTTCTGAGGGTGTTGTTTCGTCTGGCCACGGGCCGAGGTTGTCGTCGGCGATGTGGCTGTGCCATGTCTGCTGCTGATCTGGGGTGGCTGACTCAGCTCGCGTGCGGCGGACTGTCTTCGTCAGGTGGGCCAGGAGGAAAAGGAAGCCGAGGGAGCCCAGCAAAGCAAGCCCCGCAAAGCCCTGCGCCAGCACGTCCTCCGGTGCGCTGATCATGAGCAACGATGGTACGGCCACGCCCACCGCCGCTGCGTTCCAAAGGGCATGGACACCTGCGCTGGCTGCGTAGGCTGCCAGGAGACGCCACGGACGCCTGGACGCGAGGGTATCGTGCCAACCCAGGCCCATCATACCGCTGGCGACGCAGTGCATCAGGCTGGCTCCACAACGCATGAGCATGACCGCCCCCCAACCCTCCAGAGCGATGGATCCGTTGAACAGACTCTCAGTGAGGGCGAAACCGGCACCGCAGGCCACTCCCCACACCCAGGCCTCTGCCCGTCCTCGTAGACGGTAACCCAGCAACAGCACCCCCAGCGCTTTCAGGAACTCCTCTATCAATGGGGCAAGGATGACGAACACCAGAACAATCACGGTCAGGGCAGCGGGGGAGAGCACGAGTTGGGCCAGGTTTTCTGGGTTCTCTACCCAGGCCGGATCTTGTAGGTCTGCGGACAACTCCATCAAGCGCTCCGCACCGCCTGGTGTGAAGACGACGACGAACACGACGGCCAGAACGAGAGCCAGGATCACGATAAGTTCCGCGGCGAGAGCTGCCATCGGAGCCAGAAGCGCACCGTGGGATACCTCGAGGCTGGCCGAGCGCCAGGAAACAGCCCTGGTACGCCTGGCCACAAAGGCCAGAATGGCCAGGGCCGGGCAAACGGCGGCCAGGATGTGAAACGGGGGAAAGAGGAGCGCGGTCGCGCTTGACCCTCCGACGAAGGAGATCAGGCCCTGGCCCACTATCAGGCAGATGACGAACAGCAGCCCCAGCGACCGGGGCGACGGCGGACGGAATTCGCCCGAGGGCCGTCCTCTCAGCGAGGCTCGCGCCTGATAGGCAAGTGCGAAGCCCAACGTCACGGTGATGGCACCCAGGGAAGCGATGGTCAGATTCGTCGCCAGAAGGTCCAGCCCCTCATAGGTCAGGGGTAGGAGGACGTAGAGCAACAGACACGCTGCACCGACTCCGATAAGGGTCAACCCACACGCTAGTGTCAACAGCTTGAGCAACTTGAGTAGCTGGCCCATGGAAGCTATCCTCTGTTCTGTGTGTCCAGGCCGCTACGAGGCGGTTGGACCTCGGTGTGCATTCTTCTCAACCCCGATCACATGCCCGGCGGAATCTGCACCCCGTACATCGAGCCAGCTCGTCGGTCATTGGGAAGTCCCGGACCAGGGCCACGTTCCTCTCACGGTCGTGGAGGAGTGCCTGCATCCTCTGTATACTGTCTTCCGCGTACTTGCGGGCCTCCTCCAGGACCCACTCCTTGAGCGGATACACGTGATCCTCGCCCGTGCGCAGATTCTCCTCCACGCCGAGCAAGCGTTGGGTCCTCGCCCCGTACGCACGTACAGCGTAGAGGCCATAGATCGCCAACTGGAGGCGGGCTCCCTCGCTTGGTGACGAGGTGCCGGTCTTCCAGTCCACGATGGTCAAGCCGGCGTCCCGTCCGCGAAGTATGAGGTCCGGGCTGACCCACACTTTGCACCCTGCCAGTGTGATGTTCTGGAGCTTCTCCCATTCGACGATGCCGGAGGGGCCCAACTGAAGCATGGTCTGGTGGGTGCGTGTGCCGTACACTCTCTTCACAGCGCCTTCCGCGGCCACATTGAGCTCTCTCAGCAATTCGTCCTCCAGGGGGACGTCGTAGTAGTGCTCCTGCAAGCCGCAGATGCGGTTTGGGCGGCGACGGTATCGGCCTGTGCGTGAATCCTCGAAGTCGCGGTGCATCCTCTCTCTGAGCACCGATAGGGCCTGCTCCACAGGCAGCGGTCGTCCTCGAGCAAAGCCTTCCACCACCTGCCGCGCCACGTCGTGCACTGCGGCTCCGCGCCACGAGCCAAGGTTCTGGAGGTTCTTCATCACGTACAGTTCTCTGACGTCTGCGGGCGCGTCGTGTCGCCAGCCGTTCCAGGAGCCGTAGTAGTGGTAGTAGTAGCTGCGCAGACAGAAGTTGAACAGGGAATCCCGCGATTTGGACCAGGAGAACTCGTTCAACAATGGGCCCTGTTGTGTCATGAGCGTGAGTCCTTCACCGGGGACGCGATCCTAGCTGGATGCACGGACTATCAACCGCGTCCGTTTACAGCTCCAACCCTGGTTGGATAACCATCTCCCCCGCGATCCACTGGGCAGCCGCCAGCGGCAGGTCCTGTATCGAACCCTGGCGGACCGTGCAGGTAGGTATGGCCTCCAGGAATGCCCTACCATAGGATCTGGTCAGCACGCGCTTGTCCAGGAGCACCACGACTCCGCGGTCGGTCTTGCTCCTTATCAGGCGGCCGAAGCCCTGGCGGAAGCGGAGGATGGCCTGGGGTACGGCGAACTGGTTGAAGGGGTCATCGAAGGTCTCGCTGCGCGCAGCGAAGATGGGATCGTCGGGAACTGGAAAAGGCAGCCGGGCGATGGCCAGACAACTGAGCGCCTCGCCGACGACGTCCACCCCCTCCCAGTAACTCCGTGTGCCCAGGATGACGGTCTCGGGATTGGCCTTCAGGTTGCTGAGCAGGTTGTGGCGAGAGCCGTCGATGCCCTGGCCCAGCACCGCGATGCCCTCTTCTCCTAGCGGACGGCTGATGGCCCGGTAGGTGGACCGCAACTGGCTGTAGGAAGTGAACAGAACCATGGTCCGGCCTCTGGTGGCCCGGCCCAGGTCGGAGAGGACCTGCTCCACAGACCTTTGGTAATATGACTGTCCTGGTTCGGGCATGTCAGTGGGTATGTAGAGCAACGTGGAACTCTCGAAGTCGAATGGAGAGCCGATGACCAGTTCGTCGGCGGCCCAGAGGTTGAGTCTTTCTCTGATGTAGCGGCAGTCCGATCCTGCGCTCAAGGTAGCGGAGGTGAGGATGAGACACTCCTTGTCGCAGTAGAGCCGCTTCTCCAGCTCGCCGCCCACGTCCAATGGCGCAGCACTAAGGGTTATGTTCTGATCCTGGGCCCCTATGGAAGCCCAGTAGATGCCCTCCGCGACCGGCTGAGCGATGATGGCTTCTGTCTGATCGACCAACTCTCTGACCTGGTGCAGTTTGCCGTACAGTTCGTGCAGCAGATCGTCATACTCCCGGATTCGGGCGTCCTCGAGGCCTGTCAGGCCCTTGTAGAGATAGTCGAGGCGCTCCTCTATGCCCCGCAGTCCTTCTGCGAGACTGTCCCAGGCTATTTCCACGTCGGACCATGACGGCTGCACCCTGAGGCCACCGGTGAGGCGGATACGCTGGTCGTACTGGCTTCCGGCCCGTCGATACTCGTCCAGAAACAGGGACAGGGCAGTGAAGAAGCTGTACACACGCCTCTGCGCCTGGTCCACCTCCTGGTCTGCCTGCTCCAGGTACGCCTGTAGTTCTCTTTGGACACGTGCGGGGACGGCGCTACCTCGCAGACGGCCGGGCAGTTCGTGAAGGAGCCCGGAGGTCCTGTTGCCCGTGCTGTGGGCGAGTTCGCTCAGAAGACCTAGCATCCTCCCCTGGCTTGCCTCGAAGCTCAGTTGCCCGGTCGTCACATCCTCCAGGTGATGGGCTTCGTCGATGATCAGATGCTGATACCTGGGCAGGATGCGATGCTCGGTGAGCACATTCGAGAGGAGGAGCGAGTGGTTGACGACGATGAGATGCGCCTCGTCTGCTCGCTGTCGAGCGCGATAGAAGAAGCAGTTGCCGATGTGAGAACAGAGCTCTGGGTTGCAGGATTCATCTTCCGCTGACAGGCTGGCCCAGATGAGATTCTCATCGCGCAAGAGATTGAGTTCGGCCCTGTCTCCCGTGGTGGTGCCCGGGAGCCAGACCAGGATCTTGGCCAGCACGCGGATCTCATCCTCGGTGAGATCGGGCTTGCGGCGGAGCGCTGCCAGCCGACGGGGGCACAGGTAGTTGGCGCGTCCCTTGAGCAGCGCCGCCTTCACCTCGAAGGGCAGGAAACGCTGGAGGTCGGGAATGTCCTTGAGGAAGAGCTGATCCTGAAGGTTGATGGTGTTGGTGGAGATGACCACGTGCCGCGCGTTGGCGGCTGCGAAGTGGGCTGCGGGAAGCAGATAGGCCAGGGATTTGCCGGTGCCCGTGCCCGCTTCGACGAGCAGGTGCTGGCCTTCGTTGAAGGCCTCGCTCACCCGTCTCATCATCTCTACTTGCTGGGGCCGGTACTCGTAGCCTGGAAACTCCTGGGCTATGAGGCCCCCTTCGTCGAACGTGGCGGCCAGGGAGGCGACGTCCAGCGCTTGCGGCTCGAGGGAAGGTTCGAGAGGGGCCCTCTCGGCGAGAGTGGCAAAGATGGGGCCCGATACGTCTTCGCCGAGCGCGCCTTTGGCTGCCAGTTGCTCGCGGATGGAGCCGGTGAAGGCGGTCCGTGCCTTCTGGCGTGCAAGATCGAGGAACACGCTGCGCAGCGGCCACTTGCTCCTCTCGGCCAGGCTGTTGATCTCCTCGATGGTGTCGATGTCCAGCCTTGCGGCGCGTTCCAAGAGGGCCAGGAAGAGCTTGCGCGCGGTGTGGGCATCGGCCAGGGCGCGATGTGCTCCGTCCGCCGGGATGCCAAGCTCTTCGGCCAGCCTGCTCAAGCTGTAACGGGCAGCATGGGGCACCATGATGCGAGCCAGCTCGAAGGTATCAATGGATTGATTGGTCAGGGGCAGGCCGCGCCGGCGGAGGAATCCGAGGTCGAAGCTGATGTTGTGGCCGATGATGGGATAGTCCTCGAGGAACCTGGCCAGATGCTCCACCGAACTGGATACGGACGGGGCCTCGTCGGTGTCCTCCTGGCGGATGCCGGTCAGCCGCTCGATGCGGTAAGGGATGGCCCGGTCGGGCCTGACCAGGGTGGAGAAGGTGTCCAAGACCTTCTCGTCCCGGAACTTGACCGCGCCGATTTCGATGATCGCGTCGTGGTCGGGGTCCAGGCCGGTGGTTTCCAGATCCAGAGAGACGTAGGTACGAGCCATGAAGGGGATTATACTATAGAAGGAGAGCGCACGAAAACAGTCATGCGCGTAGCCACGCTGCTAGGAACGCCGTGGGTCACTTGGACACAGCACCCTTGTGGGGGAGGGTCTCAGACCTGCCCCACCGAAGGAGCGTGCCCCTTTTCAAGCATCCTGAGTAGCTGCGGAGCAGGGTATCGAAGGACGCGCTTTGTCGTGGGCGCTCTTGTGCATCATGAAGGGTTGAAGCCGTGACCACGGACCCCTGGGCGCGCCACCGCGTTCAAGGTAGCTTGCCCTTGGTCATCTTCAGTGATACAATCTATGTACTGTAGCTCACTGTGGGCCTGGCCGTCCGGCTGAGGAGGCGAATCGTGAACAATTACCTCAAGGCATTCATCATTTTCGCCCTACTGCTCATGACCACAGTTGTTCTGTTTATTCTCGCTGCTAGTCTCCTCCCGCCGGATACGCAGCCTTGGGCCAGTTGGGTCGTGGCTATCTTCGGTACTGCTGCGGCGTTCTTCGCTGCTGTGTCCCAGGCGACCGGGTACACGCTGCGTGATTTCCTTGAACGGCGAGGCACGGAGGAGCCGCAGCCTGGTGACCCGTTGGTTGAGCAGGACCGCTTCGGGAATCTAGCAGCGAGCACCGACCGCTACCTCCAGTACCTGGTGGAGCGCTACCAGTACCTGGACTTCAAGGGCATGGGCATCTCCGAGCGCGTGCCGCTGCGCCTGCCACTGCTGGAGATGTACATCCCGCTCAAGGGCCGCGTGGAGATACCTCGTGGGGAGACGTGGTCAGCGGAAGTCCGCCTGGCGGGGCGAAAGCTGCGGGCTGATGAAGAGGAGGACCTTGGCCGTGGGCTGAGCGAACCACAGCCGGTCCTGGATCTGATGCGAGAGAACGACGGCCTGATCATCCTGGGAGACCCTGGTGCAGGCAAGACCACCTTCCTCAAGTATCTGACCCTGAAACTGGCCCAGGGCGACGGAGAAGAGCTGGATCTCGGGGCGCGGCTGCCTCTGCTGGTGCCGCTCTCGGCCTACGCCACCGCGTTGGCCGAGAAGAACGTTCGCCTGGATGAGTTCATCGCGGACTATTTCTGCGAACGCGTGGCCGACCTCCCCATCGACAAGATGCTGGAAGCGGCCCTGGAGCAGGGTCGCGCGCTGGTGCTTCTCGACGGCCTGGATGAGGTCAGAGATCTGAGATTGCGGCACACGGTTTCGGATCGGGTCGCCGACTTCTACAGCTTTCACCGCCGGGCAGGGAATAAGTTCGCCCTCTCCAGCCGCATCGTCGGCTATCGCGAGGTGAGGCCCACCGCCGAAGGACTGGTGGAGTGCACTCTGGTGGACTTCGGAGAAGAGGAGATCGAGGCCTTCGTGGACAGATGGACGACAGCTATCGAGCGTGCGGCCAGGGGAGAGACGGGGTTCGCCGCTGAGGAGGCCCAACGCGAGCGAGCAGAGCTGATCGAGGCCGTCAGGCGCAACCCCGGGGTACGCGGGCTGGCCGCCAACCCGCTCTTGCTGACTATCCTGGCCTTGATGAAGCGGCAAGGGGTAAAACTTCCGGAGCGACGGGTCCAGCTCTATCACAAATACGTGGAGACGCTGCTATCGTCATGGAACCTGGCCCGGGGACTGGGCCGCCCTCCTACGCGAGACCTGGACGTGGTACAGACGGTGCGTATCCTGGCCCCGCTGGCCCTGTGGATGCACGAGAAAAGCCCCGGCGTGGGATTGGTGAAGCGGGAGGATGCGAAGCGCAAGCTGGCCGAGGTTTAGGCCCAGCAGGGAGACAGGGATCCCGAGCAGTCGGTGGAGCAGTTCCTGGAGGACGTGCGTGACTACGCGGGGATGCTCCTGGAGCGGGGTGCCGGGCAGTATGGGTTCATACACCTGACCTTTGAGGAGTACCTGGGGGCGGTGGGTCTGGCCCGCCTGGGCCAGGGGAAGACAGAGCCTGTGGTGGAGATCCTGGCAGAGCACGTGGGCGACCCGGCGTGGCGGGAGCTGGCCTTGCTGACCATTGGCTACCTGGGCATCGTGCAGCAGTGGGAGGAGGTAGCCAGCGCAGTGGTGGGCGAGTTGCTGGACCGACGGCCAGGGGAGCCTGGTGAGGCCGCGGTGCTCATGGGTGACGCGGTGGTGGATGCCTCGCCCGGTGGGGTGACCCCAGCATGCAAGGAGAAGGTAGTAGGCGTCCTCTTGAAGACCATTGAGGACGATGGGGTCAAGGCGCCTTTGCGCGCTGCCAGTGGCAGGGCCCTGGCCAGGCTGGGCGACCCCCGGCCCGAAGTGATGACCATAGAAGGTATGGAGTTCTACTATGTGCCGCCCGGTCCTTTCTGGATGGGCAGCGGGGACGAGGACGAGATGGCCTGGGAGGACGAGAAGCCCCTGCATCAGGCGGCCGTTCTTGACGGCTACTGGGTGGGGCGCTACCCGGTCACCAATGCCCAGTTTGGCCTGTTCATGGAACACGCGGACGGGTACTGGGCCGACATCTGGTGGGCGAAGGCGGGGTTGGAGTCGCGACAGGAGGGGGGTCCGTTAGACCTTGGGGAGCCCTGGAATCTGCCGAATCACCCGGCGGTAGTGGTCACCTGGTATGAGGCCCTGGCCTTCTGCCAGTGGCTCACCGTTGCCTTCCGCGACCGACTCCCCGAGCGGTACGCGGTTGCCTTGCCTACGGAGGTGCAGTGGGAGAAGGCGGCGCGGGGCGGCGTGCAGGTGCCGGTGCGTCCAGAGCGGGGCGGCTTCGCCAGCGGGCTGGGGCTACCTGGCAACCTCAGCGTGATGGAAAACCCCACATCGCTGAGACGCTATCCCTGGGGGGACAGCGCGGACAGCACCCCGGCCAACTACGGTGAGACGGGGATTGGTGAAACCAGCGCGGTGGGCTGCTTTCCACTCGGCGCCAGCCCGTATGGCGCGGAAGAGTTGAGTGGGAACGTATGGGAGTGGTGCGCCACCAAGTGGGAGGAGAACTACGAGGGGTACCAGGGCGACAATGACCCCGGCGGGGACGAGCCCCGTGTGGTGCGCGGCGGGTCGTTCAACCACGTTCAGAGGGGCGTTCGCTGTGCCTATCGCCACTCGAACCTTCCCGACCTCCGCGGCGACTACGTGGGGTTTCGAGTCGTAGTTTCCCCCGGCTCTCCCGAATAGTCCTGGATGCTGAATACTGTTTTCTGATTTCTGCGTTGGTAGTGTGCGCTTCAGCGCATCAGAAGGGCTAAAGCCCTCACTACGAGCTTGGGTTTGTAATGCTCGCTTTCGTGTACCTCTATGTTGCCTATCGCGCTGCTTTCAGGGGGAAGTATGGCAACGAGCAGGTGACTGGTGGAGAGTGAGCCTCCCCAGCGGGCGAATAGAGAATAGCCCCGCCCCCCGTGGTAGGGCGCAGGCCCGAAGCCTGGGGCGGGGCGCCCCCACAAAGGAGAAGTGAGATGGTATCCAAGTCTGGTGACTATGGCGACCGGGCGATCGAGAGCCTGGAGGCGGATAGGCTGAAGTTCGGAACCTACAGCCGGGTGCTGGCGCAGGTCATCCTAGACGCGGACATGCCCCTCACTATCGGTGTCTTCGGACGTTGGGGGTGCGGCAAGACCAGCCTCATGCACCTGGTGGAGGAATCGTTGGACAACGCGTCCGTTGCGCGCGAGAAGAAGGTGTTTACTGTATGGTTCAACCCCTGGCACTACGACCGCGACGAGGCTCTGTGGAGGGCCCTGATTCTCCGGGTCCTGACGGTCCTTCGAGAGAGGCTTCTGGGTGCGACGAATGTCGAGAAGCCGCTGGAGGATCTTCCAATAGGCAAGAAGAAGGTAGCCCAAACGCTGGAGGACTTGCAGGCCAGCCTCTACCGGGAGGTGGAGAGGGAGGAGATCGGGGGCGTCACAGTGGATTGGGAGAAGATGGGCAGGGGTGCGGCCGGCTGGGTTACCCGTCTCTCGCTGGGCTTGATCCCTGGCCTGGGCGGGCCGTTGTCCAAGGTGGCAGAGGAGGCGCAGAAGAAGCTGAGTGGCGATGACCTGGAGACCCTCTTCTCGGCAGTGCAGCGCCAGCGGCGGAAGGTCCACCGGGACCAAGTGCGGTCGCTGGAACAGTTCAGAGGGACTCTGGAGAAGCTGGTCGAGACCCACGTAGCGAAGCGCAAACGCTTGCTGGTCGTGTTCATCGACGACCTCGACCGCTGCCTCCCGGAGAAGGCCATCGAGGTGCTGGAGGCCATCAAGCTCTTCCTGGACGTGCCCGGCTGTGTCTTCCTGATAGGGGCCGACCGGGACGTGATCGAGAAAGGCATCCGGGTCAAGTACAAGAGCTTCCTCACTGGTCTGGGCGGGGAGGTCAGCCCGGAGGAGCTGGCGAAGCGTTTGCCCATCAGCGGCGACGACTACCTGGAGAAGATCGTGCAACTGCCGATCCACATTCCACCCCTGAGAGAGTCGCTGGTAGAGAAGTTCGTGGAGGAGCACGAGGCGGAGTTGCCGGAGGGGTGCGCGGGCATCTTCTGCCTGGGGCTGGAGCGCAACCCCCGCAAGGTGAAGCGCACACTGAACATCTTCCGTTTGCTGCGCCTGCTGGCGGAGGAGCGCGCAGCCGAGGGTGAGATGGAAGAGGTGGAGCCGCAACTCCTGGCCAAGATGGTGATCATCCTCATTCGCTGGCATGAGTTGTTCCAAGACCTCCAGGAATACCCCAATCTGCTCCCCGAACTCGAGGAGATGTGGCGCAAGCAAGAAACAGCCAGGCCTGCCGGCGAGCGCAGACCAGCCAAGGCGCCGGAGGAGGATCTGGCACCCGCGGTGAAGGAGCTGGCTATTGCATCCCGGGCGCGCGAAGAGGAACCGCTGCTGGAGAGGTATAGCAGGATCAAGGCCCTTGGCAGGATGTTGGCCCAGGGGCCACCCTGGTTCGCTGATCTGCCCTTGGAGCAGGTCAAGGAGTATATCTATCTGGCTCGGTCTACCACGGAGGCGGCGGAAGCGGCCGAGGTGGACATCGACGAACGCCGCTGGGCAGACTTGCTGAGCAACGACCTCACCAAGATCCGTGCTGCCGTGGCCGAGATCGAGGAAGGCGAGAAGGAGATCCACAGGGAGCAACTGCTTACAGTCATGCGGTCAGGCCGCCCGGCGATGGAGCGCGTGTCGGCGGGCAATGCACTGGTGGTGCTGGGCGATCCTCGGCCCGGCGTGGATCCTCAATCCACCGCCCTTGACCAGATGGAGTTCTGCTACGTGCCACCGGGTCCTTTCTGGATGGGGAGTGGCGATGAGGACGAGATGGCCTGGAAGGACGAAAAGCCATTGCATCAGGTGGACATTGCTTACGGCTACTGGATGGCCCGTTACCCGGTGCCCAATGCTCAATATGGCCTGTTCAAGGAAGACGCCAAGGGATACCGGGCCGACACCTGGTGGACGAAGGCCGGGCTGGAGTGGCGACAAGAGGAGGGCGGTCCATTACACATTGGGGAGTCCCGGAATCTGCCGAATCATCCGGCCGTGATGGTGGCCTGGCATGAGGCCCTGGCCTTCTGCCAGTGGCTGGGCGATGTGTTCCGCGACCGACTCCCCGAGCGATACGCGGTCGGCCTGCCCACGGAGGCGGAGTGGGAAAAGGGGTCGCGCGGCGGCATTCATGTGCCAGTCCGTCCGCAGTTAGGCACCTTCGAAGGCGGCCTGGGCCTCCCCGGGGAGGCCGACTCGATCAACAATCCCCACCCGCAGAGACGGTATCCCTGGGGGGACCGCCCGGACAGCACTCGGGCCAACTACGATGAGACGGGGATTGGTGGAACCAGCGCGGTGGGATGCTTCCCAGGCGGTGCCAGCCCGTATGGCGTGGAGGATCTGAGTGGTAATGTATGGGAGTGGTGCGCGACCAAGTGGGAGGAGAACTACGAGGGGTACCAGGCCGACAATGACCCCGGCGGGGACGAGCCCCGTGTGGTGCGCGGCGGGTCGTTCCTCTACGCTCAGAGGGACGTTCGCTGTGCCGTTCGCTACTCGCGCGGTCCCGACGACCGCCTCAACGGCGTGGGGTTTCGAGTCGTAGTTTCCCCCGGCTCTCCTTAGTTGTTCTGATTGCTGAGTTCTGTTTTCTGGCTTCTGCGTTTGTAGTGTGCGCTTTAGCGCATCAGAAGGGCTGAAGCCCTCACTACGAGCGTGGGTTAGCAGTGTGCGCTTTAGCGCATCACGAACGACCGCAGCCCTCACGAGGAGCTTTCCTCTTGCTCACCAATCCCATCGTTTCCCGTAGTCTCTCAACGGGTACTCTCTCCACACATCCTTCAGCCAGTTAGGCCCCTTCGCGTCCAAGTACGCCCAGATGCTAGAGGAGAGCCACTGGCCAGCGCGCTCAGCGTGCCCATGCCTCACCGGGTTGTAGTGCAAGTAGTTGATGGTGGTGTAGAAGTGCCTCTCACTTCTCATTGCTCGGTCCGCGTAGCGATACCACACCTTTCGCCCCACTGCACCGTCCTCGAGGTTGCATTGATGCGAGGTGGAGCCGTGTAGCCGCTGAAAGACTCTGGCAACTTTGTGGAAGTCAGGCACGAAGGCTAACAGGTGATAGTGGTTGGGCAGGACCACCCAAGCACAGGCTGGGAATCCGGCTGATCGGAACCTCTCCAGTAGACGGCTCTGGAAGTCGAGTCGTCGTTGCTCAGACGACATGATCGACCGGTGCTCGAAGTTTGCCGCTGTGAAGAGGTAGTAGCCAGTTTGCTGGACGAGGTGCGGGGGCGCGTGCCACGGATAACCGTGCTGCTGGCGATAGCGCAACAGGAGCTCACGTTGCTTATGCGTGAGATGCCTGTACTGGTAGAAGCGCTCTGACGTATTCATGTTCAGTCTCTTGGAAAAGGGCTGAAGCCTCCACTATGAGCCTGGGTTCGTAGTGTGCGCTTTAGCGCATGACAAGGGCTGAAGCCCTCACTACGAGGCAGCGGGTGTGGTCTTGAGTGTATCATAGGGGCTGAAGGCCTTATTACGAGCCAGGAGGTGTGGTCTTGAGTATATCGGAAGGGCTTTAGCCCTTACTACGAGCCTGGCACGACGCTTGCTCGCAGAGCGGCGATGTTTTCAGCCACCGAAGCTTCGCTGTTGTAGATGCTCGATCCAGCCACCAGGACTGTGGCGCCGGCTCCCACCACGAGGGGCGCCGTGGTGGGGTCGATGCCTCCATCTACAGCGATGGGGATCTGCAACCCCCTGGCATCCAGCATCTGCCGCAGGCGACGGATCTTGTCTACCTGGCTATGGATGAAGGACTGCCCGCCAAAACCAGGGTTGACGGTCATCACTTGAATCAGATCTGTCAGATCCAGCGCCTCTTCCAGGACAGATAGGGGCGTGCCGGGGTTGATGGCTACTGCGGCCTCGACTCCTAGCGTGTGGATGGCTTGGAGAACAGAGTGCAGGTGCAGGCAGGCCTCCTGGTGCACCATCAGCCGGTCTGCCCCTGCTTCGGCGAAGTCGGCCAGGTATCGCTCCGGCTCCACGATCATCAGATGCACATCCAGGGGCACGCTCACCACGGAGCGCAACGCCTCCACGACCAGCGGGCCGAAGGTGATGTTGGGCGCGAAGCGGCCGTCCATCACGTCCACCTGGAAACCCTCGATCCCTGCGGCTTCGGCCTCGCGGGCCTGCTCACCAAGCCGAGTGAGGTCCGCTGATAGCACGGAAGCTTCAATGGCGATCATCCAAATCTCCTCTCTTGAGGTGGTCTAGGCCCTCGTCGCCAGCGACGATGACGTCCGTGGCCAGACCCAGGAACAGTCCATGTGCGACCACGCCGGCTCGCCCGTCCAGCTCTGCCGCCAGCTTCCCCGGTTCTGTGATGGGACCAAAGTTGCAGTCCAGGATGAAGTTGCCCTGGTCGGTCTTGATGGGACTCCCTTCAGCGGTGGTGCGAAGCAGGGGCTGTGCGCCCAGTGATTCCAGGAACAAGAACTGCGAGCGCCAGCCGAAGGGGGTTACCTCTACAGGGACCCCCCAGTATGTACCCAGGACCGGTGAGAGCTTCGACTTGTCGATCACGATGACCTCGCGCGTGCTGGCCTGAGCCACGATCTTCTCGCGCAGCATTGCTCCGCCACCACCTTTGATGAGATTCAGGTGTGGATCCACCTCATCGGCCCCGTCGATGGTCAGGTCCACCACGGGGTGCTCCTCCAGGCTGGTGAGGGGGACGCCGATCCTTTGCGCTTCCTGCTGGACCCGTAGCGAACAGGGCACGCCCAGCACATCTCTCAGTTGTCCTTCGCGGAGCAGTTGGGCGGTGCGTTGTAGGGCGAAGGCAGCGGTGCTGCCGTGGCCGAGCCCCACCACCATGCCTGACTCCACGAACTGTACGGCGTGCCACGCGGCTTGTTGTTTGAACTTTGCTTTCTGTGCCATCACGACCCTCTTCGTTTCTCCATCGTCATCGGTTCCACCTGGGCCAGGCTGGTGGTCAATAGGAGCACCACATGTGCCGTACCGACCGGGATTCAGCGGGCCCCGGACTGCGCCCAGGGGTGCATCCAGACACTGCCGGTTTGCGGGGTGGCTGCGTGCGTGGGCCTGCCCTCCATGGAGCCATTATAGCACGAAGTGGGGCATCTGTCAGTCGGTAATGGGACTGTGGTGCCCTCTTAGCGCCCTCTCAGGGCACCACTCCCCCTACTGGCGTCACTCGTCCCTATCTCAGGATCGCCGAGACCGCGGCCTGCGCCATCTGACCGGCATTGCCCTCGGCCCAGTCGATCAGGGCTATGGCCTCCTGAAGTGCCTCAGGGGCATGGTCTGGACGTGGACCTCCCTCCAGCAGCCGTCGAAGCGACCAGAACAGCCAGACGGCGCCGATGTAGTCTGGGAGCGCCTGGGCTTCCTCCTTTTCGAGTGTGCGGGTGTAGTTGTAGGCCTCGAGGAAACGATGGAATGGCGCCCACTGCAGGAACCCAGGGTAGACGATGTGTCGCATGTGCCCCGGGCGCGGCGCTGAGAAGTAGATGAGAGCCTCCGCCAACTCTGCGACGCGCCGCTCCCAGCGGGCCTTGTCGTAGTCGACGACCCCCACGACAGTATCCCCTCTGAAGATCAGGTTGTCGGCGTAGTAGTCGCCGTGAATGACAAGATGGCTTAACGCTCCGTGGCGGGAGAAGCTAGTGGCCAGCTTCTCGGCTCTTGCTTCCAGGTTGCGGACCAAGCCCGCCAGGGCAGGGTCCAGGTCAACCTGCCACGCCTTGGTCAAGCGGTTCAGCGTCTCGCGGACGGTACGCGGCGTGTAGAGTTGGCCCAGATGGCACAGAATGCTGGGTGCGAAGCCCTCCACGCAGGAGTGGTACATGGCCAAGGTGAGGGCAGCCTGTTCCAGGTGTGTCGGTCGCTCGTAATCGTACGGCTCTCCGGCTATGTACTCTTGGATCTCGTAGCACAAATCGTCGAGGAGCAGGAGGGTTTGACCGTCCAGGCCTCTGACGAGAGTGGGGGCAGGGAACCCGCGGTGCCGCAGATGCTCGATGAGTTCGTGTTGGGCGCGGATGAGTGTGGCCTGCCCCTGGCGGGGAGGGTGACGCTTGACGAAGAAGCGGCCACGGGTTGTGGTCATGGCCCAGTTCTCGTTGACGAAGCCCTGCTTGAC